>SMFG01000038.1_pt1 | contig 49740 bp, 42 predicted proteins | sample 2456131 | NCBI WGS metagenome assembly SMFG01 (sample SAMN10132612, study PRJNA489261) | soil metagenome | isolation source: day120 antibiotic-silt loam soil ammended with raw manure from dairy cow... | place: USA | collected 2015-05-01
GACCGGGGTCGCCGCCGATGTCCGTGGTGTGTTCAGCGCTCCCACGCCGCTGCCGCCCTCGGTCATGCCCACCGACACGCTGCCCGCGGATACCCTCCCCGCCCAGCCCGATTCCATTCCGGCCAAGCCCGGCAAGGCCACACCGCCACCACAGTGAGCGGTTTGGCTCCGCCTCGGCGCAGGTGCCAGCGCCCCTCGGCACCAACTGAGACGACCGGCGATCCGGATCAGTATGTGAAGGTCCCGATCGCCACGTCCGCATTGTCTTCCCACGGCCCGACGAAGGACCCGGTCCTGATTTCCGGCTCATGCCCGGCGATGGCCACGGTCACGATATAGTCGGAGCGGGCGACGCCACAGTCGTCATGATAGGCCACGGTGACCTTGTAGTCGCCACGGGGAGCGTGGCCGGCAGGCCAGACGATGTTCTCGCTGTTCACGTTGTCGATCGTGCAACCGGCGTTTGAATCCAGATCCAGCGAGCCCCCGCTCGGCGACGGCGTGTTGCCGAAATACACCAGATCGCCCGACGGGTCGGTGACGCGGAGGTCTACGTCGCTGCCGCCCGTCCAGCTGACACTGATCTGCACGTCGCCGGTGCCGACATGATGAATCCTGAGATCATGGGCCGCGTACGCACTCAACGACGCATCGGTGCCGACCGCCACGCGCACCGGCAAGGTCACGTCACTGGCACCGTCGGCGATGCCCAGAATCACGTCCCCATCGGTGCTGCCTTCGGGAAGCTCCAGCTGGTAGTAGCCATCCAGGCCTTCCACTCGCACAACCACTGTGGTGAAGGCGGTGCCCGAACTGACGGCGAGCAGGGCGCTGCCGCCGTTGACCGACGAGCCGGTGGCTGGCGCAGTGGGCGCGGCGCTCGCGTCCCCGGCCGGAGCGAGGCCGGCATGGTACGCGGCGCTCACGCTGCCGTCGCTGGCGGAAACTCGCGTCACGATGTCGCTCAGTGCGCCTTGCGGGCCGAGCGGCGCCGGAGCTTCACAGGCGCCGAGCGCAACGCCGACAGCGATGGCGGCGAGCGATCGAACGAGTGTCAGCCGGGCCATGGTGGTCATCCTCTGTGATTGAAGCGGATTAGGGTCGGGCATCGGGCTCCGGGCGGCAATGAACGTACCAGTTCGGGAGGGTACTGCTGCGGGGCCTAAGCGACCGCCGGACAGGCAGTTGGGTGTGAGCCATCCAGCTTCGTTAACGCACGTCCGGGGCGCATTGCCACGATGCTATGCGAATGTCCAGCCCTCCGTTAGTTTTGCGCGCATGCCGATGCGGGTGGCGGTTTGCGTTTCTGGCGGCGGAAGCAATCTGGAAGCGCTCTTCGAGGCCTTCTCCAAGCCAGGCGATACGGCGGTGGACATCGCGCTGGTCCTGAGCGATCGCGCGGGCGCGGGTGGCCTGGCACGGGCGCGCGGGCGAGGCGTGCCTGCCGAGGTCCTCGAGGACCCGGCGGATGGCGCAGAATGGCTCCGGCGGCTGCAGCACCACCGGATCGAACTCGTCGTGCTGGCCGGCTATCTCAAGCGTGTACCGGCTCAGGTCGTGGCGGAATTCCGCGACCGGATCATCAATGTCCACCCTGCCCTGCTGCCGGCGTTTGGCGGCGAGGGAATGTACGGCAAGCGGGTCCACGCTGCGGTCCTCGCGAGCGGAGCCCGGGAGTCTGGCTGCACCGTCCACCTCGTGGACGAGGAATATGACCGGGGTCCCGTGCTGGCCCAGGCACGGGTCGCGGTGGAACCGGGTGATACGCCTGACTCGCTCGCGGCGCGTGTGCTCGCCGCGGAGCACTTACTTCTGCCCGCTGTCGTGCGGGAAGCGGCGCGCCGAGGGCGTCCGGTGCCGCTCCGCTCACTTTGACTGAACGCCAGGAACCGAAGGTACATCCATCTCCATGCCCAGGGCTCTCATCTCGGTCAGCGACAAGCGTGGTATCGCCTCCTTTGCCGGCGGGCTGGCCCGGCTGGGATGGGAACTGGTCTCGACCGGCGGCACGGCGGCGGCGCTTCGGAAGGCCGGACTCACCGTCCTGAGCGTGGAGGAAGTCACCGGCTTCCCCGAAATTCTCGATGGCCGGGTCAAGACCCTCCATCCGAAGATCCATGGCGGACTGCTCGCGCGGCGCGATGCTCCCGAGCACCAGGCGGCCCTGAAGACGCACGGCATCGTCCCCTTCGACCTGCTGGTGGTCAACCTGTATCCCTTCCAGGCCACCATCGCGCGTTCCGGCGTGACGCTCGAAGATGCGATCGAAAACATTGATATCGGCGGGCCATCCATGCTGCGCTCCGCCGCCAAGAACTATTCATGGACGCTCCCCGTGGTGGACCCCACCGACTACGGCATGCTGCTCGACTGCCTGGGCCGGGGCGAGGTGCCGCAGACACTGCGACGCGAACTGGCGGCCAAGGTCTTCGCGCACACGTCGGACTATGACGCGGCGATCGCGCGGTACCTCACGCCGCAGGAGGATGGCCTGCCGGCCCGCATTGGCCTCGCCATGGAGCGGGTGCAGGTGCTGCGATATGGCGAGAACCCGGGCCAGCGTGCCGCCCTCTACGTCACCGAGGAACCGCGGGGGATGCGGGACCTGACCCAGCGGCAGGGCAAGGAGCTGTCATTCAACAACCTGATGGATCTCGACTCGGCCATGACGGCCGCCGGCAACTGGACCAACCGGCCGGCCTGCGCCATCATCAAGCACACCACGCCTTGCGGGATCGCCCTCGGAGCCACCGCGGCGGAGGCGTTCGAGCGGGCACGCGCGACCGACCCCGTCTCGGCCTATGGCTCGGTGATCGCGTTCAATACGGTGGTGGACGACGCCACGGCGAGTGCCATGGCCGACCTCTTCGTCGAGGTGGTCGTCGCCCCGTCTTTCCACGAAGAGGCGCTCACGCGCTTTGCAGCGAAGAAGAACCTGCGCATCGTAGAGCTGCCGGTGGCACGACCCGGCGGCGCCCTCGACTACAAGCGTGTCCGAGGCGGCTTCCTGGTGCAGGATGCGTTCACCTACAACGCCGACGAGACCGCCTGGAAGATTGCGACCTCCCGCGAGCCCTCGGAAGCGGAGTGGAAAGACCTCCGGTTTGCGTGGGCTGCCGTTGCCAACGTGAAGTCGAACGCCATTCTCATCGCACATGACGAGATGGCGATCGGCATCGGCGCCGGCCAGATGAGCCGCGTGGACGCGGCGTTTCTGGCCGTCCACAAGGCCCGGACCCTGGGCCATGTGACGGCGGGAGCCGTACGCCATGGCATGGCCATGGTCCTGACAGGAACGCGGCAGTTCAGGCACTAGGAGTTAAGAGTTGAGAGTTGAGAATTACGGACTCTCAACTCTTAACTCTCGACTCTCAACTCTCAACACCCACTCCCCTGCGGAGCATGCGTGACGACTGAATCCCGACGACCGCCCTACCAGTGGGCCGCACTCACCGGCGTGATCGTGCTGGCGATCTACATCGCGACGCTCTCGCCGACTACGGCCTTCTGGGACACCTCCGAATACATCGCGGCCGCCAAGGTGCTGGGCATCCCCCATCCCCCCGGGAATCCGCTCTTCACGCTGCTGGCGCATACGTGGGGGCTCCTGCCGCTGGCGGCCTCCTACGCCGCCCGGATCAACCTCTTCGCCGCGCTCACCAGTGCCGGCACGGCAGCGTTCTGGTTCCTGGTCGCCGAGCGCTGGCTGCAGCCGGTGGTGCCGGTGCGGTGGGCCCGGTACGCGGCGGCGTTTGGCGGAACCCTGGTCGGCGCGATGAGCTGGACAGTCTGGAACCAGTCGGTGGTCAACGAGAAGGTCTATACCGTCTCCCTGCTCTTCATCGCACTGGTGGCGTGGCTCACCGTCCACTGGGCGGACCTCGAACCCGGGCCGCGCCGGGACCGGCAACTGGTGCTCATCGCCTACCTGCTGGCGCTCACGACGACCAATCACATGATGGGCATCCTGGTGATTTCGCTGGTGGGCATCTATGTGCTGCTCACCGACTGGCGGAGCCTGCTCAAGCCCCGGGTCATTGCCGGCATCGTGGTGGCGGGACTGGTAGGCATTTCCATCAACTACATCTATTTGCCGATGCGGGCCGCGCAGTATCCGCCCATCAATGAAGGTGAGCCAGTGGGATTCTTCAGCCAGGCGCTGAAGGACGTGCTCAATCGGGTGCAGTACGGCAAGCCGTCGGTCACCGACCGCCAGGCCGACTTCCTGTCCCAGCTCGGCAACTACTGGCAGTACTTCAGCTGGCAGTTCGCGCGCGACTGGCGCCCGCTCCGAGCGATTGCCACCGCGCTCTTTGCCGTGACCGGACTCGCGGGACTCTGGACCCTGCTCCGCCGCGAACGCCGGGCCGGGCTGGCCGCCGCGGCGCTGCTCTTCACGCTGACCATTGCGCTGATCTTCTACCTGAATTTCAAGTATGGCTTCTCGTATCACGCGCAGGAGGACCTGTCGCGTGAAGTGCGCGAGCGGGACTACTTCTTCATTGCGTCCTTCTCCTTCTTTGGCGTGCTGGTGGCCATGGGTCTCGGCACTTTCATGCGAGAGATCGTCGCTTGGCTCGGGGATCGGGCGCCGGAACGGAAGGCGTGGCTGGTGGCGTCGCCGGTGCTGGCGTTCGCCCTCATCCCGCTGCTCGGCAACCGGGTGACCGCGTCGCGCGCCCATGAAACCATGGCGCATGACTTTGCGGTGGATCTGCTCCAGTCCGTCGCCCCTTATGGCATTCTGATCACCGCAGGGGACAACGACACCTTCCCGCTCTGGTTTGCACAGGAGGTGGAAGGGGTCCGCACGGACGTAACCCTGGCGAATCTGTCGCTCATGAACACGCGGTGGCACCTGCGACAGATCGAGCGCCGCGACACCCCGACCTTCGATCCATCAGAATCCATCCCGCTCTGGCGGTCGATCGAGCAGCCCGGCCTCATGCTGGGTGACTCCGGCACCTCGGTGCTCAGGGGCGTGAACTGGCCCAAGCCCGTCAATCAGGTACTCTCGCTGTCCCCGGAAGAACTGAGTGACACAGTTCACCTGCCCGACGTGGCGCTGGCGCCCAAGGGCACGGTGCGCATCGGCGATGTGGACATCCGGTTCGGGAGCCAGTATCTGCTGCTGCAGGATGTCATGACCGCCATCCTGATCAAGGACAATCTGGGCAAGCGGCCCATCTATTTCGCCTGGAGCGACGGCGGCTACCCGGACCAGACCCTGGGCCTCAGTGCCTATCTCCAGACGGAAGGCTTTGTGCGGCGGCTCATGCCGGCGCCGATTCAGCCCTCCGACTCCGTCGTCGCGTCGCCCTTTCTGGGTTTCGTGAACGTGAATCGCACCAACGAGTTGATGTGGAAGGCATATCACTGGCAGACGGCGACGCGGGAACGGCCCCACGGCTGGGTGGATCCGCCGTCAGGCAGCATCCTGCAGCTCTACTCGATCGTCTACGCAGGCATGGCACCCGCCCTTCTGGAGAAGGGTGATACCGTGCTCAGCGCACGCGCCGACTCGGTGGCCAAGGCGGTGCAGCACAATCTGAACCGGAGTCCCTGACCACCGGCGGCCCCGCCGCTGGAGAGGGATTGTCATTTGCGTCGTGGATGGATACTGCTCGCCGTAATCGTGCTGGCGCCCGCGCACCTCGTGCGGGCGCAGGACAGCAGCATCGTCCTCGCCACCACGACCAGCGTCTATGACACCGGCCTGCTCGACTCCCTCCTCGCACTCTTCGAGCCGGCATCCGGCATTGACGTAAAGCCCATCGCCACCGGGTCCGGCGCCGCACTGGAGATGGCCCGCCGCGGCGAGGCCGACGCCGTGCTGGTCCATGATCCCGTCGCGGAGGCGGCTGCCGTGGCGCGCGGAGACCTGATCGAGGGTCGCCGGATCATGCACAACGATTTCCTGCTCGTGGGTCCGCCGGGCGACCCGGCGCATGCGCACGGCCGGTCGCTCGCGAACGCCATGCGCGCGATCGCACTTCGCGCCCGGTTTCTCTCGCGCGGTGACGGATCCGGCACCGAATCACGCGAACGGGCGCTGTGGAATGCGGCGAGCATCGACCCGGACACGCTCCGGTCGCGCGGCGAGACCGGCCAGGGTCAGGCCGCCACACTGTTCGTGGCTGGCGAGCGTGGAGCATACACCCTGACCGACCGCGGCACCTGGCTGACGTTGCGGGCCCGCGTGCGGCTCGTACCGATCATCGAGGGCGACCCCGCGCTGCTCAACATCTACACTGCCTACGTGGTCAACCCCCTCCGGCACCCCGCGGCGCATCCTGAGATGGCGCGCGCCTTCGTCGCGTTCCTGGCGTCACCGCAGGCGCAGCGGCTGATCCGGCGGTTCGGGGTCGAGCGGCTGGGAGGCCAGCTGTTCATCCCGGATATCCTGCATGAGTGACTTCGCCGAGGGGCTGCGGGCGGCATGGCAGCTCCTCGTATCGGATGCCGAGATCCGGGACATCATCCTCAGGACGCTGGCGATTTCCGGTGCCGCCACGGTCATCGCCATGCTGCTTGGCATTCCTGCGGGCTACGCGCTGGCGCGCGGCCGGTTCCGTGGCCGGACCGTGCTCCTGGGATTGGTCAACACCGGCATGGGAATGCCGCCGGTGGTCATCGGGCTCATCGTCTGGCTGGTCCTCGCACGGGGCGGCGTGTTCGGCCCGCTCAATCTGCTGTACACGCCGCAGGCCATGGTGATCGCACAATTCCTCATCGCCGTGCCGCTGGTCATCGGCTTCACCGCGGCCAGCGTACAGGCGCTCCCCGGCGCCCTGCCGGACCTGCTGCGATCACTCGGTGCGGGCCGGCTCCAGCGGCTCTGGCTCCTCTGCCGGGAAGCCCGGCTTGGCTTGCTGGCGGCCGTCATGGCCGCGTTCGGTGCCATCATCTCCGAAGTGGGCGCGGCGATGACCGTCGGAGGCAATCTCCGTGACTCGACCCGGGTACTCACCACTGCCATCGTGACGGTCACGGGCCGGGGCGACATACCGCTGGCACTCGCGCTCGGCGTCATTCTCCTGCTGCTCGCCTTCGCCGTGAATCTGCTGCTGACCCTCATCCAGCAGCGACGCTGATGGAGATCGTGGTTCGTGATCTGGCCTTCGTCCGAAATGGGCGGGTGGTGGTGGATGTCCCGTCGCTCACGCTGGCATCGGGCTCGGTCACGGCGCTGTTCGGTCCCAATGGCGCCGGCAAGACCACGCTGCTCCGGCTGCTGGCGGGGCTCGAGGCACCTGGCCGCGGGGACGTCGGGATCGGCGTCGCGCGCTCGGCACACGACCGCGCGCTGCTGAGCGCCATGGCCTTTCAGGAGCCGGTGTTCCTGCGGGGCAGCGTCAGGCAGAACCTCGAATTGGGGCTGGCGCTTCGCTCCGTCCCCGGCGCCGAGCGGCGCGAGCGCGTCCGCCGCACCGCGAGTGAGTGTGGCATTGCGGATCTGCTGGAACGGCCCGCCCGGGAACTTTCAGTGGGCGAAGCCCAGCGCGCCAACCTCGCCCGCGCCTTCGCGCTGCAGGCACCGGTGCTGCTGCTGGACGAACCGCTCGCGGGAGTGGACCGGATGTCCCGCCGAGCGCTGCTGCACGACATTCCCCAGCTGCTCAGGGCCTTCCCGGCCACGGCGATCATTGTCACCCATGACCGGGAGGAGGCCTTCCGGCTGGCCGACCGCATCGCGGTGATGGTGGATGGACGGGTGATCCGTCATGGCAGCGCTGGTGACGTGTACCGCGCACCAGGCACCGCGCTCGTGGCCGATCTGCTCGGCTACACCATTCTGGAGATTGCGGGTCGACGCGTGGGGGTGCCGCCGGGCGGATTGCGGCTCGGCGAGGGCACTGGCCCGGCCCTGCCGTATGATGTCACCCAGGTCGTGCTGGTGGGAGACCACCGCCATGCGATCGGCCGGATCGGTACTGCAGCAATTGAGTGCCGGCTCGGCGAGGATGACCCGGTTCCGGAACCGGGAGCGCGGGTGGAGGTACGGGTGGAGCGGTTCGTGGAAGTGGACGGCTAGAGTGTTGGACGGTTGGCCGGCGAGGTCAGCCGATGGCGAACCCCCCGCCTCGCTTGTTACCATTCCTCCGCCCGACCCACGTGGGTCAGGCGGAATTTCCGTTGGCGTGGTGGCCGAGTGGTTTAAGGCAGCGGTCTTGAAAACCGCCGAACGGGTAACCGTTCCGTGAGTTCGAATCTCACCCACGCCGTCTAGTTGAGAGTCTAGAACTGAGAGCCTGGAGCTTCGGATAGCTTCTCAACTCTGAACTCTGAACTCTCAACTCCGCGTCCCCTTGACTCCCCCCTCCCCCGTGCCCCATCTTCCCGCCCCGAGGAGTCGTGGCCGAGAGGCTGAAGGCGGCGGTTTGCTAAACCGTTATAGGGCCTAAAAGCCCTATCGAGGGTTCGAATCCCTCCGACTCCGTCGAGTTGAGAGTCAAGAGTCAAGAGTTGAGAGCTCAGGACAACTCCTTACCCTCAACTCTGAACTCTCAACTCCGAACTCCATGCCCACACCTCGCGTCCGATTTGCCCCATCGCCCACTGGCTACCTCCACGTGGGCGGCGCCCGCACCGCACTCTTCAACTGGCTGTTCGCCCGGAAGACCGGCGGCACGTTCGTGCTCCGGATCGAGGACACCGACCGCGAACGCTCCACCGATGCCCACACCCAGGTGATCCTCGACGGGCTCAGCTGGCTCGGCATTACCTGGGATGAAGGCCCGCTGTTCCAGGGTGCGGAACTCCCGCGCCATCAGGCGGACGCCAATCGTCTTCTGGCGGAGGGCAAGGCGTACCGCTGCTTCTGCACCCGGGAAGAACTCGAAACCCAGCGCGCGGCGGCGGCCGCCCAGAAGCTGGGCTTCCGATACAACCGCCGCTGCCGGACAGTCGATCCCGCCAGGTCGGCCGAGCGCGCGGCTGCGGGCGAGCCGTTCACGGTGCGGCTTCGCATGGCCGACGAGGAGCTGGCATGGGACGACGCGGTGCACGGCCGGATCAGTTTCCAGGGGCGGGATCTCGATGACTTCGTGATCCTGCGCAGCGACGGCACACCGATCTACAATCTCGCCGTCGTCTCCGATGATATCGCCATGCGCATCACCCACGTGATCCGCGGCGACGACCACGTCTCCAATACGCCCAAGCAGATCGCGCTCTATCGCGCGCTCGGCGCGTCCGAGCCGGTGTTCGCGCACGTGCCCATGATCCTGGGGCCCGACGGGAAGAAGCTCTCCAAGCGCCACGGCGCCACCGCCGTGGGCGACTACCAGGACCAGGGCATCTTCCCCGCGGCCATGCGGAACTTTCTCGCGCTGCTCGGCTGGTCGCCGGGCGGCGACCGCGAGATCATGCCGGAAGCCGAGATGATCTCGCTCTTTTCCCTCGAAGGCATCCAGAGCAAGCCTGCCGTCTTCGACGTGGCCAAGCTCGAGTGGATGAACGGCCAATACCTCTCGGCCACGCCGGCCGAGGACCTCCGGGCGCCGGTGGAACGCCAGCTCGAGCGGCTGGGCGCCGACGATAGTGCTCGCGACCTGCTCCCGATCATAGACGCGGTGAAGGCCCGCTCCCGAACGGTGGTGCAGCTCGCCGAGCAGGTCGCCGTGCGCCTGCATGGCCCACGCGGCGCGCTGGACCCGAAGGCGGTTGCGGTCAAGCAGAAGATGGGGCCGGCCTTCGCGGAAAGCCTCACTCGCGCCGTGGACGCCCTCGAGCCGATCGCCGGCGAGCAGTGGGCGCCCGAGGTCATTCTCGCCGCAATCAGGCAGAGCGCCGAACAGCATGGCGCCAAGCTGGGCGATGCGATGCAGCCCATCCGTATCGCGCTCACCGGCGGTACGGTATCCGAGCCGGTCGACGAACTCCTGACCGTAGTGGGTCGCGACACGGCGCTGGCGCGGCTGCGGGAGGCGGCGGGACGGCTGTGAGTTGAGAGTTGAGAGTTGAGCGAAGCTGCCACGCGCGAAGGCGGGCTCGCAGTGGAGGGTGCTGACATGCGGGGTTACACTGCCATGCTGTTGCTCCTCACCGGGGCTTGCGCCCGCACGGTTCCGGTAGGACCCTCACCCGCGCCAACTCCGGTCCCAGCGCCCGCCATGCCCGAACCTCGCCCGGTTCCCGCCGAGCACCCAATTGAGCCAGCCGAGCCGACGCCAGCCGCCCGCCTCGGTTCCGTCACCGCCACGTTCACCGGCGACATCAACCTGGGTACGGCGACACTTCCCGGCGGGTTGCCACCCGACAGCGGCCGGACTCTGCTCAAAGCCGCCTCCCCCGCCCTCCGCGGCGATCTCGTGATTGGAAACCTGGAGGGCGTGCTCGCCGACACCGGCATCTCGGAGAAGTGCATCCGTCGCGTCGGCAAGCGCACCGAAGTCCGGGAAAACTGCTATGCCTTCCGCACCCCGACATTCCTCGCCACGCGATTGAAGGCCGCCGGCTTCACCCATCTCAACCTCGCCAACAATCATAGTGGCGATCTGGGCGCCGCAGGCCGCGGGTCAACCGTCAGTACGCTCGAGTCGCTGGGCCTCGGGCATTACGGCCCCCTCGGCTCCATCGTCCTCGACACCCTGCGTCGCGGCGACAGCCTCAGTGTGGTGGCGGTGGTCGGTTTCAGCACCTATCCCTTTTCGTACGACCTGCTGGACATCGATCGGAGCGTGGCCGTCGTGGACTCGCTCCGCGGCCTCGCCGACATCGTGCTCGTCACCTTCCACGGTGGCGCCGAGGGCGTCGACGCGCAGCATGTGGACACCGTTCCCGAATTTCTGGGGCAGGAGCCGAGAGGCGAATTGCGCCGCTGGGCACACGCGATCATCGACGCCGGCGCTGACGCGGTCATCGGACACGGGCCGCACGTGCTGCGCGGCATCGAGTTCTACCACGACAAGCCGATCGCCTATTCGCTGGGCAACTTCGCGACGTTTCGCGGATTCAGTCTCGCCGGCCCGCTCGGCATCACCGCCGTGCTCGGGCTCGAGTTCTCGGGTACCGGCGACTTCCTGCGAGGTACGCTCGTCCCGATGCGTCAGGCCCCCCGCCAGGGCCCGGCGCCCGACGCGGAACGGCAGGCCCTCCAGCTGATCCGCTCGCTTTCCACCGCCGATTTCGGCCCGGCGGCTGCCGTCATCCGCGATGATGGAACTGTCCTCGCGCCGGGCGGTCCATCGCGCTAACCTTCGGGATGACCGAGATTCCCGACCAGGGCCCGACGCCCGTCGCCATCGCAGCCACCCAGGGCCCGGTAGACCTGCGGGCCGAGCTGGTGGAAGACGATCGCACGCCCGCCGGCATGGTGTGCATGGGCACCTTCCGCGGCGAACGCCTGGTGTCCCGATGCGTGCTGCCGCCGGAGGCGTGGAAGCAGATCGAACAGTATGGGCTCTTCGACGAGCCGGTGCAGGTGGTCCTGCTCGCACGCGAGGCGCCGCCCGGACTGCAATGCCAGCTCTTTGCCGTCGTGGAGGTCCCCGACGACCTGCAGGACGATGAAGATGACGAGCCGGAGGAGCCGTGGGCGGCCAGCGTGCCGAGTTCAGCCTACGAAGCCGCCATCGAATCGGAGGGTGAGGACGCGGAGGCGAACGTGGCCACGTTGCCCCTCGGCAACATCGTGCGCTACGCGCATGACCGCGTGCACCCGGAGAATCTGTCGCATGAGGCGGCTGACGTACTGCGAAAGGTGATCCAGGGCGAAACAGCGGAACTGGTGGATCGCGCCCTTTCGGACCTGTTCAAGGATATGTGAGCGCGGTTCAGACCAGCGCGTTGGTCTTGAACTGCCAGATGCGCCGCAGGAGTTCATCGAGGTGGCCGTGCACCACGAACGCGTCCACCGCCGCCGACGTCGCCGCGGCGTCCACGCCCCAGAGCCCCGCCCGCTTCTGCTCGCCGTCGAAATTCGCCTGCACCCATACTCGCTCTTCTTCGGCGTACACCGTGGTGAGCAGGCTGAAGAAATGCTGGGTCACCGCATTGACGCCCGGGCCACCGATTGCGACCGTCGTCTGGCGCTGCAGGACATCACTCCGGAAGTAACTCTCGTCGTCCGTCACGACTGCACGTCGATAGGTGAGCCCGTCCCCGCGGCGGTTGATTTCATCACGAAGCCAGATCGCCAGCGGACGGTCGCGCTCCACGGCGGTCCGGGCGGACCCGGTCACGACAACCACGGTTTCTTCGAGATCCAGCAGCTTCACTTCGGTGCGTCCTCCGGTGTGAGATCGGGGGGTGGTGGCGTGCGCTGGTTCTTCCTGAACTGGCGCTCCGCCTCCGTCCGCTCCCGGATATCCTTGATGGCCTGCTTGAATTCGGCCACGTTGGCCGCGCGCTGGGCGGCCTGGCGCAGGTCGCGGTAGAGTGCCTCCGAGCGATCGAACGCCTGCTGGTCGTTGCCGCCGGCCGGAATGGGCAGCAGGGCCAGCAAGGCGGTCGGAATCTTGAGCCCGGCCACGTAGATCCACTTCGCGTCCAGGCCGAACTTGGCGCCGGCCAGGGTCGTCGTCCAGTCGGGTGGGCGAACGGCCCTGGTGGCAGGATCCGTGGCGATGGAATCCAGGAACGCCTGGATGATCGCGGTGACCGCGCTGTCCGCCAGCTCCGAATGCGAGCGCGTGAGGCGCGCGGCCAGTTCCCTGGGCGGCAGGGGAAGCGGACGGACCCAGACACGGCCAGTAGCCTGCGCGGGACCGATCCGGCGATAGCGTCCTGATCCCGGCTCGGCGCCGTTGCCGGCGGCACCGGAAGCCGCCACGGTGGACCCGCTGTCCGCGCGGTCCTCAGGGATGGCAGTGGCCGCAGGTGGATCGGCCGTCGCCGCCCGGATACGTACGGCGTGGGATACCGGGGCGCCTCCCGACAGCCGCGGGAGTTCCACCTGGGGAAGCTCTGCCAGCCGCACCTCACCGGGCAGGGGCACCATGGTGGGAACCCGGGCACGGAACATCAGCAGCGCGAGCAATGCGGCATGCAGGGCGATACTGCCACCCCACACCGCCCACGACGCCCGTCGCGGCCGCGGCAGCAGGAGTTCAGGTGCGGGCCGCAAGATCCTCCCAGGCGGTGCTGGCAAGCACCTCGCCCAGGCGTCCGACACCTTCGACCAGCCGCTCCGGCGTCACCGTCAGCGCGATCCGGAAGAAGCCCTCGCCCGCGGGGCCAAAGCCGGACCCGGGCAGCACAATGGTTCCGCGCTCGAGCATGGCCTTCCGGGCAAACGCCTGCGACGGAACACCCTCCGGCAGCGGCACCCAGAGGTACATCGCCGCCTTGGGGCTCTCCACCGGGAGGCCCGCATCGCGCAGCGCCTGCACGCCCGCGTCACGGCGGCGCTGCAGCTCGGCGCGGATCGGGGCGACGAACTCTTCACTCCGCTGCAGCGCCACGCAACCGGCCTTCTGGATGGCGAGAAACGGACCGGTATCCACGTAGCTCTTGACCCGATTGAGCGCGTAGATCAACGGCTTGGCGCCGACGGCATAGCCGATGCGCCAGCCCGTCATCGCGTAACTCTTGGAGAGCGAGAGGAATTCCACGGCTACGTCGCGCGCACCGGGAACCTCGAAGATGCTCGGCGCACGATAGCCGTCGAAGGTGATATCGGCGTAGGCATTGTCATACGCGAGCAGGATGTCGTACTTCCGGCAGATCGCGACCGACTTCTCCAGGTACTCCAGCGGGGCCACTGCTGCGGTCGGATTGTTGGGATAGTTGAGGTAGACCAGGCCGGTCCGCTCCAGGACGGAAGCGGGGATGGCATCCCAGTCGAGCAGAAAATCTGCCTCGGGCCGCAGGCCGCAGATGTGGGGCTCGCAGGCAGACAGCAGCGCACCGCCGATGTATGCCTGGTAGCCCGGCTCGGGCACCAGCACCACGTCGCCCGGATTGCACACGCCGAACGCCATGTGCGTCAGCCCTTCCTTTGAACCGATGAGCGGCAGGATCTCGGTCATCGGATCGAACCGCTGCCCGAACCGCTGCTCGACGAAGGCGCTGCACGCCTTCCGGAACTCCGGCAGGCCCTGCTGGAAGCCGTACTTGTGGTACCGGAGTTCGCCCAGCGCCTCCTTCAGGGCATCGGTCACCGGCTGCGGCGGCGGGTAGTCGGAATCGCCGGCGCCCATGTCAATGACATCCACTCCTTCATCCAGAAGCCGGCGCTTGATCCCCGGGATTTCGGCGAGGGGATATCCCGGAAGACGGTCAATGCGCTTGCTGTGCTGGATCATGATTCTGCCCTCGACATCACAGGATTGGAAAGAATGCCGACGCCGTTGATTTCCACTTCGACGACGTCGCCGGGCGCGAGCGGCCCGACCCCGGCCGGTGTGCCCGTCGCGATGAGATCACCCGGTTCCAGGGTCATCACACCGCCGATGAATGCCAACAGTTCCGGAATGCTGAAATGCATCCCGGCGCTCGATGCCCGCTGCCGCTCCTCGCCGTTGACGCGGGTGCGCAGCTCCAGGGCCCGCCAGTCCAGGCCATCGGCCACTACAGGGCCGGCTGGACAGAAAGTGTCAAAGCCCTTGGCCCGCCCCCACTGCCCATCGGTCTTCTGAAGGTCCCGGGCCGTCACATCATTCACACAGGTGAAGCCGCCGATGGCGTCCACCGCCTCCGTGACGCTGCCGCCACGGAACCGGCGGCCGATCACGACGCCGATTTCACCTTCGAACTCTACCCGGCTGGACGCCGCGGGCAGCACAATCGGGCGGCCGCTCTCGAGCAGCGCGCTGGGCGGCTTCAGAAACAGCATCGGCCGCTCAGGCATCGGATTGCCGAGCTCGGCGGCATGTGCCGCGTAATTCCTCCCGACACACACGATCTTGGATGGCCGCAGCAGGCTCATACGCTGGCCCCGATCCCGAACCGCGCGAAGAAATCTTCGCAGCGGATGCGGACCTCGGCCCACGAACCGATCACCCGGTCGGCGGGCGGAAGTCCATTCAGCACCAGGGGACCATATCGCTTGGTAATCACCCGGCTGTCCAGCAGCACCACCACGCCGGCATCCTGCCGGCTCCGGATCAGGCGACCGAACCCCTGCTTGAGTTTGAGCGCCGCGTGCGGCAGCAGATAGTCCATGAACCCGTTCCGCCCCTGTTCTTCCAGTCGTTCCATGCGTGCAGCAGTGATCGGTTCACTCGGAACCTTGAAAGGTAGCTTCGTCAGCACGAGCGCGCGGAGCGCGCGCCCCGGCACATCCACACCTTCCCAGAACGAGTCGGTGCCCAGCAGGATTGCCTGGCCCGACTCGCGGAAGCGGCGCAACAGCTGGTCACGCTGCCCCTCGCCCTGGACCAGCAGCGGCCAGCGGCTGTCGAGCTCCTGCCGGAGCCGGACCGCCGCCCGGCGGAGCGCGGCGTGGCTGGTGAAGAGCACGAACATCCCGCCATCGGAGGCGTAGGCAAGATCCCGCACCACCTGGGCCACCGCCGCGTCATGCGCCGGTTCGTTCTCGCGCGGATCCGGAATGTCCGTGGGCACACCGAACAGACACTGCGCACCGAAGTCGAACGGTGACGCGAACGTGGCCCGGACCGTGACGCGACTGGTTTCGCCGTCGAGGCCCAGCCGGGATTCCAGAAACTCGAATTCGCCGGACGCGGCCAGCGTGGCACTCGTGAGCGCCACCGTCTCCACCCGGTCGAAGATCAGTTCCCGGAGAATGGGCGCCAGTTCGAGCGGCACCGATGACAGCGAGACGTCCTGCTGGCGCCGGCCGGCGCGCTCCATCCAGCGCACGGTGGCCGGACCACCCGCCACCGGCCGCAGCGAGCGGTTGAGCCCGTCCGAGACACCGTCGAGGCGTCGAACGACCGCACGCAGTTCCCGGAGCAGCTGCGCCCGTCGCTCCGACTCGTCACCCTGCTCCAGACGGTCGGCCACGGTCTCGATCTGCTCCTTGAGGCTCTGGAAGATGCCGGTCACCGCATCCAGTTCGCGCGCGAGTCCGGCGGGCCAGATCTCGTCCGCGGCAAACTCGTCGGTGAGGCGCACCTGACCGCCGGGCAGGCTGCCCACGCGCGCCTGCAGCCGCTCGAACAGCTGTTCCGCCGCCCGGCGCGCATCGCTGACAGCCGGCATGAGCCGCTGCACCACGAGGTCATGGCTGGCCCGGCTCAGCAGGTCGTCGCGCGTGGACAGTTCCCGGAGCAGCGTGGGAAGCAGCCCGCGACCATTGCGCTCGAATCGCGCCAGCAGGCGTCGAACATTCCGGCTGGTGACCTGCGCCCCGAGGTGCTTTGCGGCCACGTCCTCGAGATGATGCGCCTCATCCAGGATCAGTCGCTGGTACGGAGGCAGCACCGCAGCCTCCTGCCAGTTGTCCGAGGCCTGGCGCACGGCGAGGTCGGCGGACAGGAGATGATGATTGACCACGACCACGTCCGCGTCGGCCGCACGGCGCCGGGCCTTGAACAGGAAACAGCGCTCATAATGCGGGCACTTCATGCGGGTGCAGAGATCCGCCTCCGCGCTCACTTCATCCCAAACCTCCGGCGATGGCTGCACCGGCAGGTCGCTGAGCGTGCCGTCGGCCGTGTGAGCAGCCCACGCCGAGATGTCATACAGCTCGGCCAGGTGCTCCTGCTCCAGCAGGGTGCGCTGCGCCGCCTCGGCGCTGGCAAGCCGGGCCAGGCAGAGATAGTTCCGCCAGCCCTTGAGCAGGGCGAACGACGGCTCATGGTCCTTGGTAGCCAGCGCCCGCCGGAGCATCGGCAGGTCCTTGCCCACCAGCTGCTCCTGCAGGTTGATGGTGTTGGTGCTCACCACCGTGCGCTCGCCATTGGCGCGCGCCCACGCCAGGGCCGGCACCAGATAGGCGAAGGACTTTCCGACTCCGGTACCCGCCTCCAGCAGCTGGATGCCGCCGTCATTGTATGCATCCGCGATGTAGGCGGCCATGTCACGCTGGCTGGGCCGGTCCTCGAACTGGCCGAGCACCCGCGCGACCTCTCCGTCCGCGCCGAGCGTCGCCACCACCGCAAACGGATCGAGCCGGACATCCTCACGGGCACGGGGCACCTCGACGACGACGTACAGCTCGGTCGCGTCATTGCACAGGATGCCGAAACCCACGCCCTCGTCGTGCAGCCGGGCCGCGACGTGCAGGTCGGCACCGGAGGGATCGAGGTTGCCGCTGGGATGATTGTGCAGCAGCATTTCGCCGCGGCGCGCCACGCCCGGCAGTGCCAGCACCTCGCCCACGGTCCCCCGCGCGATCGTGCGCGCGGCCGTGACGAGGCCGTCGCGGTCGATTTCCGCGACGAACGACACCTCGCGCCCGCCCGCGGCCAGGATTTCACCGGCCAGGAAGGCGCGCACCCCTGGAGCAATGCGGTCAGTCAGGTCTTGAGTTCCTTCTTCTTTGCGGCCGGAAAGAGCACGTTGTTGAGGATGAGCCGATACCCGGGCGAATGCGGATGGACCGACAAGTCGGTCGGTGCGTCGCCGATCTGGTGCTGCGGGTCCTCCGGGTCATGACCACCGTAGAAGGTCCAGGTGCCCTGCCCATGCTCCCCATGAATGTACTTGACCCAGGGCGCCCCGGGCTCGTCCGCCAGCACCGTCACGGCCGGCTTCAGGGTCCGCCGGCTGAAGGAGGTGGTGAGGCCGTAGAAATCCGGAATCACCTGGCGGTGGTTCTGCACCAGCATGCTGGGGACCGGATCGATCTTGGCGCTGAAGTTGAAGAGCGTGAAGGACCCCAGCGGCTGCCGCCGGTCCGGCGAGTTCACCTGGTGGCCGTCGATGTCGGAAAAGACGGCGATCGTGGGGCTCAGTTCCAGCCGGGCGTTCTCGAAGGCCAGTGCTCGGTCCCAATGCATCTTGCTCGCGGCATCGGGGTCCATGGGCGTCCCGTCGGCGTAGGTCGCCGCAATGTCCACTCCTTCACTCGCCAGTGCCAGGTCCAGCGTCTCGGTCGCCGTGCACATGGCGAACAGGAAGCCGCCCCGCTCCACGAACGCCGCGATCCGCTGGGCGATGCCCCGCTTGTCCGCCGGCACGTCCGGATAGCCCAGCGACTTTGCCATCGCCTGGTTGCGGCTGATCATGTCCGCGAGCCACGGCGCACCGGCGTAGTTCAGCACGAACTTGGAATACTGCCCGGTAAAGTCCTCATGGTGCAGGTGAAGCCAGTCGAAGTCCCCCAGCCGGCCGCCCTGCACTTCAGCATCCCAGACCTTGTCGAACTTGATGCCGGCGTAGTTCATCGCCATGGTCACCGCGTCGTCCCACGGTGCGGCGTTGGGTGGTGCGTACACCGCCACCCGTGGCGCCTTTTCTAGCGGCACCGCATCCATGTTGGCGCCGGCAATCTGGGCCTTGATCGAAGCCGCACCAGCGTCATCCACCGGCTCGACATTGACGCCCGCCAGCGCCGCATCGCGCGCAGCGGCCTCGCTGCCGGGCAGCAGGAAGGAGCCGCCACGATAATTGATCAGCCACTCGACCCGCTCGCCCCGCTCCAGCGCGCGGAAGGCGACGCCGTACGCCTTGAGATGCTCGCCCTGACGCTCATCCATGGGGGCGAGCAGGTAGGCGGCGGACGTCCGGAGGCCGAACGCGCGCACCGGCCACGCGGTGGCCGCCACCCCGGCTGCGGTGAGTCCCACGAAGTGCCGTCGTTTCATGATGCGGGTACGGCTCCCTTCAGCTCGTCCAGCGTGCGCCGCGCTTCCGGTACCACGGCGCTGGACGGATACGTCAGAATCAGGTGCTCCAGCATGCTCTGCGCTTCGGAGCGCCGCTCACCGGCGAGCAGGAGCCGCGCAAGCTCCAGTTCGGCCACCGGCGCCACGGCCGGCGCGCTGGGGCTGTCGGCTGCCCGAAGCAGTCGCTCAGCGCCAGCCCGGTCGCCGCTGGCGTGCACCAACTGTCCAGCGAGCAGGTGGAGATCGGCGCCGCCGGCGTCCGGCGGAAGCGACCGGGCCACTGTTTCCAGCGCGGCTGCGGCCGCCGTCGTGTCCCCCTGCTCGAGCGCCCCGCCTTTCGCAGCATCTCGGCGCCGTTCTTCAGCTCACCCTGAAAGATGGCGATGCGGCCGCGCAATGCGAGACCCTCCACGGTACTGTCACCCGCGAGCCGCGCGGCTGCGCGGCTGAAGTCTCCCGTTCGCGCCCATCCCCATGCCAGCCGCCGGCGCAGCAGGTCGCGGTCCTCCGCACTCATGCGGCCGCTTGCGGCCTGGAAACGCTCCTCAGCTTCCTTCATCCGCCCCGCCGCGACCAGCACGCCTATCATCGTTTCGGTGGCATCGCCGCCGGCGGGAGCATTCTCCGAGACCAGCGACAGTACCCGGCGGGCCGATTCGGTGTCACCCGCCTCCTGATACGACTGCGCCGCACTGACCAGCGCCCGGGATTCCGCGACGCCAACCGTGCGCCGGGCGATCTCCTCGAACGCGATTCCTCTTGCAATGAGCGCACCCCGGCTGCCCTGTCCGCGGAGCTGCTCGGCAAAGCCCGTGAGCGCATCGACCGCCCTCGGATTCCGTGCCGGGAGGTGCCCGATCAGTCCGCGTACCGCCTCCTCCGGAGCACCCCAGCCCGCATTGAGCACCGCGGCGAGCACCTGCGCATCGAGCGACGAATCCTGCTGCAAGGTGGCGAGTACCCGTGACCGCACCGGCACCGGGGCGGGTGCCAGCGCGGCCGACGCCGCCACGCGATAACCCGGCAGATCACGCAGGGCCATGAGCCATTCCTGCGCCGCCGCCGGCCAGTCGCCTTCCGCCGCGCGCAACTGCGCCATCTCGAAGGCAAGCGCGCGAGGATCCTTCAGCTGGCGACGCGCCAGCTCCACGGCGCCGCGTGCACTGACGCGATCGCGCTGCCGCATCGACGCCTGCACCCAGTCGCGCCACGGCTGGGGATCACCGGGCGCGGTGGACGCCCATTGTTCCACCGCGGCGCGAGCGCTGTCCTGCTGGCCGCTCGCGACCCAGGCGCGCACCAGCACGCCAAAGACCGCGCCGCCTGGTGCCGCGGCTGCCGCCGCGCGGGCCAACGGGATGATCTCAGCCTGGCGCTGTAACGGCTCCAGCACGCGCTCAAGCCCCAGCAGTGCAGCGGGATCACCCGGCCGCTGGCCGAGGACGGCGCGATATACTTCCACCGCCGCGGCGTAGGAGCTCTGGCGCTCGAGCTCCAGGGCCCTGGCCATGGCATCCCTCACAGGTTCCTGCGCCGGGAGCGGTGCGGCGAGCAGGCAGAAGCCGAACGCAGCCAACCCGAACATGCGCCTCATCGGGAGGGGCTCTCGGCGAGACGCCGGAAGTAGTCCACCACCAGCCGCCGGTCCTCGGGGGAAAGTCGCTGCAGCTCATCCCAGCCGGGCAGCTTGGGCGCTGCGTCGTCCAGCTGCAGCCGCTCGCGAAGGGCGGGCGGGAGGTGAATATCCCCGGCCTTGGCCGTGGTGCTCTGGCGTTCCTTTTGTTCGTCGCGTTCTTCACCCTGCAGCGTCCGACCCGCGTCGAGCATCCTGCGGAAGAGCTGCTGCTGCCGTTCGACGGTCTGTCGATCCACCCGCCCGGCTTCCAGGCGCCGGGCAAGCTCCTGTGCTTCCTGGGAGAATTGACCGGCGCCCGGCATGTTGCCGCCGGCCTGCATCCGTTGCAGCGCCTCAGCGATGGCACGCTGCTGTGCCGCCAGCTGCATGAGCTGCTGGCCCGGCGCGCCCTGACCCTGACCGGGTATGGGGAGCAACGACGCGGTCTGCTGGCCCAGTTGTCCCTGCTGGCCGGCGAGCTGGCTCATCTTCTCCATTGCTTCGGCCATTCCCGAGCCGGATGCCGAGCCGGAGACGTCGTTCCGTGAGCGCACCATCATGTAGGCCGCGGCATTCAGCGCGTCCACGGCCGAACCGGCCCGGTCGGTGGCGGCGACCGTATTCGCACTCGCGGTCGAGACTGCCTCGCGCGAGCTTGCCATGTGCGAGCGGGCGACTTCCAGCGCGACGCCGATCTGCTGTGACACCAGGGCGTTCTTGCCCGAGATCTCACGGACCCGGGCGGCGATCCGCTCCACCGCTTCCTCGAGCGCCGCCTGGTCGGTCCGGGCCTCGGACGGTGCGATCCCTGCCGCCAGTGCGTCGGAGAGTACCAGTTCCTGCCGGGACAGCCGGCTGGTCTCGGCCAGCGCCTGGTCGAGTGCCCGCATGACTTCTTCCCGCCAGGTGTCCTGCGCGGACTGGCGCGCCTGATCCATCTGGGCCACCAGCGGCGTGAGCATCTGCGAGGCCTGGCGCCCGTGCTGCTGTGCACCGGAGCGTTTGCCCTGCTGCATCTGCTGTCCTGCCTGCTGCATCTGACGGGACGCCGCCGCCGCCTGCTGCCCCGCGCTGTCGAGTGCAGCGCGTGCAGCTGACGAATCCAGCTGCGCTGCGGCCTTGGCCAGACGAGCGGCGAGTGAGTCGGCGCGGTCAGCCATGCGCTGCTCCTCGGCGGCGGCCCTGGCGGAGTCCGCCTTGGGTGACGCAGCATTCCACTGATCCTGCAGCCGGGCCAGGTCACGCGCTTCGTCCGTGAGCGACGCAAGCTCGCCTTCGAGTGCCGCCCGCTTGAACAGTTCCCTGCTTCGCTCCAGCGCATCCTTGAGCCGGGCCTGCGCCTCCGTCAGGTCCTGCAGCGCCCGCTGCGCCTGCTCGGCATCCAGGTTCTGCAGCGCCGCCTTGAGCTCGGCGAGCCGGGCGCGGAGTTCGGGAGTCAGCGCCTTCGCGAGTTGTTGCCGCACCTCTTCGAGGCGCTTCTGGAACTCGGGATCGTGCATTCCGGCCTGGTCCGCGGCCTGGCGAAGTGCGTCGAGGGCGTCGCGCAGCTGCTCCGATTGCTCCACCACCGATTCCGTCGCTTCGGCCAGCGCCTGGGCCTGTTTCATCTGCTCGAACGACATGGCCGGGTCCGATCCCTCGGTCCTGTTCCCGGCACGATTCCGCTCCCGCGAGAGATCCTCCGTCTGGCGCTGAACGTCGGCAGTGCGGCGTGCCAGCGAGTCCAGGGCACTGCCCATGGCGCTCGCCGCCTCGCGCTGTGCTTCGCGCAATTCGGCGGTGGTCGGAACGCGGATGCGATATTCACGCGACCGGCCCACCTGCCGCGCCGGCGCGTTGTCGGTCACTACGACCTGATACACCAGCGTGTCGCCGGGGACAACCCCCGCGCGCTGCAGGTCCAGCTCATGGGCGAGAATGGTGTGGTCAGGCTCGGCCCCGAGGGGAATGGTGTCAGAGCGCTCTTCGGCGCCATGCCGCATCACCAGCCGCGCGCTGGTCAGTCCATGATCATCCCGGGCGTCGATGACCAGCGGGAGGCGCATCGAGAGCGGTGCGACGGTATCCGCGCCCGGCACCGGTATCGTCACCGCCGGGGCGCTGTCGGCCAGAAGCCGGATCGGGAGCCGCACAGTGTCGCCGCCCAGCGGCGCTCCGTCCGTGGTCACCAGCCGCAAGCGGTACTCGCCGCTCGAGGTTGGCGTGAAGTCGCCATGAAACAGGTCGCGCTCGACCACGAGCGTCGCGGCGCGGCGGCCGCCGGACCATTCCGCCCGGCTCAGCGCAGCGGTCGCCTGACCACGCGTCGCGAGGCGCGTCCCGACCGGCAACAAGATGGTGTCACCCGACACCGGCAACGGCTCATCCGCAAGCCGCAGATATCGGGGATAGTGCGCCGTCACGGTGAGGTCGCCCAGAAATGCCGGCAGCCGCACGGCGACATGAATCGTGTCCGATCCGCGGCCCGCACTCGTGGCGCGGGCGAACAGGTCCGCGGCCAGCGGCCCCACGTGGCGCACAGCGCGGCCGGCCGAATCGAGTTCGATCGGCGCGGTGATCCACGTGTCGCCCGGGGTCCGGGTGAAGAGCATCGCGCGTGTCCGGCCCGGTGCTTCGATCATGAGCGTGACGGAATCTCCACGGGCAACGGCGCTGGCGCTGGCGGTCAGGCGGACCGGCTTGGCTGCATCGAGCAGAGCCGCCGCCGGATGCCATACCCGGGTCGCCGGTGCCGTCCATGGACGGGCGCTGGCCAGTAACAGCACGCCACCGCCGAGGAGTGCAACACCGCCCAGGGCGCGACGACGGATCGGTCCGGAGACAGGCATCATCGCGGCGGCGCCCAGCGCGATCACGGTCTCTGATGCGTGTGCATCGGCCAACCGGCGCAGCGCATCGCTGGTTCCTCCCACTGGCGCTTCGAGTTGCGCCGCCAGTGCGCCTCGACGCCAGCCGGCGTGTCGCTCGAGCCAATTCGCCACGGCCAGGGGCGTGAGCTGTCGGCGGGTGCGCCGTGCCCGGACAATCCCGGCAACCAGGGTCATGATGACCACCAGCCACGCCACCGGAATCCAGAGCGGAGCGCGGGCCGCCCCGGCGCGGGTGAGCCACGCGGTACCACCCAGCACCAGCAGCGCCGCACCGACGGCAATGGCCAGCCAGCCGACACTGTTCTGCCGGCGGAGTGGCCCTGACAGCCGGCCCAGCGAGTCGTGCGTCTGGCTGGTCATCCGCCGAACCCGACGGCGTAGGCAAACAGATTGACGCCCATGCGCAGCGCCGCCTCCCGCTTCTCGGGCGGATCGTGATGCACCTCCGGATCCTCCCAGCCATCGCCGAGATCACTCTGGTACGAGTAGTACACGACCAGACGGCCATCGAGGAAGATTCCGAAGCCCTGCGCCGGCAATCCGTCATGCTCATGAATCTTGGGAATGCCCTGGGGCATCTCGTAGATGAGATGGTAGATCGGGTGCGTCAACGGCACTTCTTCCAGCTGGTGATCCGGGAAGAGCCGGTTCAGCTCCCGACGGATGGAGGCGTCCATGCCATAATTGTCGTCCGCATGGAGAAAGCCGCCCTGACGCAGATAGCGGCGCAGCGTCTCCAGGTCAGTGTCGCTGAAATGCACGTTGCCGTGCCCGGTCATGTAGATGTACGGAACGTTCCAGAGGTCGTCGGAACCCAGCGTCACGACCTGCTCGGTCCGGGCAGCCGGGAGTGCGGTGCGGGTGCGGATGGCCGTGAGCAGATTGGGCAGGCTCGAGGGGTTGGCATACCAGTCGCCCCCGCCGTCGTAATGCAGGCGCCCGACGGTGAGCGCAGGCGGCGCTGCCTGGGCCATGGCCCGGCCCGGGCCCAACAGTGACAGGACGAGAACCGGCAGCGCCAGACGGACCATCAGCTACTCCGGTGCGGAATCGAGCTCGTTGACCAGGCGGTATGCGTCATTTCGTGGCCACCCCATGACCGTCGCGATTTCCCCGGCGGCGTCCCGTCGGCTGCGGCCCTCAGCCAGGAGCCGGCGGGCCAGCGCATGCGCATCCGCGGGATTTCTGGGCGCAACGCGCGGCTCAGGCGCTCCGCCCAGGACCAGCGTAATCTCGCCGCGCGGCTCCGTGCGTGAATAGTGCGCGTGGAGAGCCGCCAGTGTCTCCGTACGAACCTCTTCGTGGATTTTCGTCAGCTCCCGCGCGACGGCGGCAGGCCGGTCGCTCCCGGCGAGGACCATCAATTCCTCCAGTAACGCGACCAACCGGCCTGGTGCCTCGAAAATGACCACGGGCCACGGTTCGGCCGCCGCGCGATCCAGCAGGCGACGGCGCTCGGTGCCCTTCCGGGGCAGAAAACCCAGGAACAGGTAGCGGTCGCCGCCCAGTCCCGCGGCGGAAAGCGCGGTGGGTGCGGCGGAGGGACCTGGAATGGGGACGACGGTGATGCCGGCGGCGCGCACGGCCCGCACCAGATCGGCACCGGGATCGCTGACCAGCGGGGTGCCGGCGTCCGATACCAGTGCCACGTCCCTGCCATCGTTCAGGATGTCGAGGAGCTTGCCGACCCGTCCGGCGGGAGAATGCGCATGGAATGAAAGGAGCGAGGGAGTGGCGCCCAGATGGGCCAGGAGGTGGCTGGTGCGCCGGGTGTCCTCCGCGGCAACCACGGGCACCCGGCGGAGGACCTCTGCGGCGCGCACGGAGAGATCCTCGAGATTGCCGAGCGGCGTCGCCACGACGTACAGCGTTGCGCTCACCCCAGGTGCTTCTTGATCCGCTCCTCGAGCGTGGCCTTCGGCACGGCGCCAACCACGGTATCCACGTGGCGGCCATCACGGAAGAAGAGAATGCTCGGAATGGAACGGACGTTGAACCGCTGGGTCACGGTCTGATTGGCATCAACATCCAGCTTGCCGACCCGGAGCTTCCCGGCATACTGTCCGGCGAGCTGCTCGAGTACCGGCGCGATCGCCAGGCACGGTCCACACCAGGTGGCCCAGAAATCCACGAGCACAAGGCCGGCCGCCTGCTCCACCTCGGCGGCAAATGTATCATCGGTCACATGCGCGATCTGGGTGTTGGTAGCGCTCATCCTGTTATTCTCCCATCGGGTGCTGGCCATGTGGTGGCCGGTTCTGAAAATGAATGGAGCCGCGGTCATGGGCCGGGCTCCGCAACTTCCGTCCAAGGAGACGCCAGTGACATCCGCGCCTCGCATCGCTCATGTGGGCATCGCCGTGCCCGATCTCGAAGCCGCCGCCGCATTCTATCGTGACGTGCTGGGCCTCGAACCGCATCCGCCCGAACAGGCGGACGGCGCCGACATCCTCGGCTTTTCGTTCGGTGAGTCGGGTATCGAACTGCTGGCGCCCCGCGAACCCGACGGCCCGATCGCCCGCTTTCTCGCGCGGCGAGGTCCTGGCATCCATCATGTCTGCTACCGGGTTGCCGATCTCGACGCGGCGCTGGACGCCTGCCGTGCCCGGGGATACCGCCTCGTGGACGACACCCCGCGACGAGGCGCGGGCGGGCACCGCATTGCGTTTGTCCACCCAGCGGCTACCGCTGGTATCCTCATTGAGCTCACCGAATGATTAACAACCGCCGGTTCCCCGTGGCCTATTGCGCGCTGGTGGAATCAGCCTCGCCGCACTGGCGGCCCGGACTCCCCAGCATGTCCAGGTCAATGGCGGAGACGACCCAGCCCTTGCGGCTCCGGGTGGTGGTGAAGGGCACGATCTTGTCGCAGCCCCCGCGGTTCATCTCCACCTGCAACACACGCCGGTCATCGCTGGAACCGTCGCGCGCATTGGAGATGATCCGGTATCCGGCACCGTGCAGGTAGGCCTGCATGACGAGAATGCGCCGTTCGTAATCGGATGGCTGGCGGGTCGTACCCGCCGGGCCCTTGGAGGTGCCCCACAACTCCGCCATCTTGTCCAGGTTACTGTCGGCAACGGCGCGAAGAAATCCCTGGACCGCCGCCTCCGAGCCGGCCTGCGGTGAGACGGTCTGCGCGGATGAGGTGGCGGCGCCGCTGCACGCCGCGATCAGCACTGTGGCAACGAGGGTCAGAACGCGCTGGGACATGCTGCTCTCCGGGCAAAGATTCAGTGGCGAAGATAACCGGTCGCGAAACCTCCAAACAGCCTGCATAATGCGCCTCTACATAAATGTGGATCATGTGGCGACCGTCCGTGAGGCACGGCATACCGACGAGCCGGACCCGGTTGCCGCGGCCCGGGTGGCCGAGGAGGCTGGCGCCGATGGCATCACGGCCCACCTCCGGGAAGACCGGCGCCACATCCAGGACCGGGACGTGGAACGGCTTGCAAGGGCCGTGCGCACCGTCTTCAACCTGGAACTGGCCACGGCGCCGGAGATCCTGGCGCTCGCCTGCCGCCTGCGTCCTTTTCAGGCGACGCTGGTCCCCGAACGGCGCGAGGAAGTGACAACTGAGGGGGGCCTGGACCTCGACCAGCCGCCCCAGGCGCTGGTAACGGCCATCCGGCAACTGGCGGACGCCGGCATCCGGGTCTCGCTGTTCATCGATCCGACAGCGGCGAGCGTTCACGCGGCCCATGCGCTGGGGGTGCCAGCCGTGGAGCTGCACACCGGCCGGTACGCGAACAGCGGCGCGGACACCGGCGCCGCGCTGGACCAGCTCCGGCACGCGGCCGCCGACGCCCGGGGACTCGGGCTGGCGGTGCATGCCGGTCACGGCCTCACCTATGCCAACGTCGGCCCGGTCGCCTCGATTCCGGAAATCGAGGAACTGAATATCGGACACAGCATCGTGAGCCGGGCGCTGATGGTGGGCATGGGGGAAGCGGTCGGCGAAATGGCCCGGCTGCTGCGTTGATTCTCTCCCGGCGTCCGGATAGTCTACGTGCCGTACCGACCCATCTTCCCGTCGAGGTCGCATGAGTGCACCGCTCGGATCCGCGGATTTCTTCGCGCTCGAGGCCGGCGAATGCCTGGACCATCTCGATGTCCTGATTTCCCGCCAGGATGGCGGCGACGCATCGCAGATGCTGCGCTACGCGCGGGCCCTGCGTGGCTCCGCGCTCATGGCCAACCAGACCGCGCTGGCGCGCGCCGCAGCCGGGTTCGAGGCGCTTTCACGTGCCATCCGCGATGGCAAGCGCACCATGGATGCGGCGACCCGCGAGCGGGCGGCGCAGGCGGTGGACGAGGTACGGCACCTGGTGCGGCGCGTCAAGGCGTGGGCCCCGGCGGATGAAGCGCGTGCCACCCGGGTCGCCAGTGAGCTGGCGGCCCTCGCCGGTGGCGAGTTGCGCGACCCTCGCCAGGCGCCGGCACCCGTCGGCCAGCAGCAGGCCCAGACCGGGATCCGGGCCTTCGTCGCGCGGGAGGGTGCCCTCGTCGCCAGCGCGCTCGATCGCGCGGCGCGTTCTCTTGAAAGCACGCCAGAGGCCCGGGAGCCACTCTACGCGGTGCTCCGGCGCATGCAGTCGTTGCGGGGACTCGCCGAACTGGCCGACCTGAGCCCGCTGCCGGAAGTGCTGGACGGCATCGAGCTCGCGGTTGGTGATCTCACCAGGCTCTTTGCGCCGCCGCCCGGCGTCCCGGCACTCCTGGATTCCGCGGCCGCGGCGCTCACGCGGATCGCCCGTGACGTGGCAGAGCGCGGTACGCCTGATGCCGACGCGCCCGAGGCCCAGCTGTTCACCGACCGCCTCCTCCGCGCCTTCGCCAGCGAGGATGACGTGATCCCGATCGACCGGCTGCTCGACAGCAGCGCGGCCGATGCGGTCGTCCGTTCCACCGCCCAGCCCCAGTTCGCACCGCCGGCGCCCTTGGGGTCGGTGGAGATCGTGAGCCACGGGGAGCACCTCGTTCAAGCGGCCGAACTGCTGCTCCATGCGCCGACCACCACCGCACGGGACCTCCGGCTCTACGCGTTGGTGCCGGCCTTCCGCGCCGCTGGCGTTCCGGGGCGCGATACCCTCACCCCTGCCCTTGCCCGTTTCGCCACCAGCGCCTGCCGCGCCATCGCGGACGGAACCGCGGTGGCAGACGTGAACCGGTTCGCCACGACGTTGCAGGCCGCCGGCGCGATACTTCGCAGCGTCGCCGATGCCGGGCCGAACCGGGCACTCGCGACCCGCCTGGATGAGCTGACAAGAGAACTGGGACCCGAACCGGCCCTGGCTGCACCGGCCGGGATGACCCCGGACACAATCGAGGTCGAGGGTGATGCCGACGTCGTGGCCATCGAGTCTCTCGCCTTCGACGGTGAGCCGGCGATCGCCTCGCCGAGGCCTTCGACTCCACCCGCGGAAGCACGGCCGGCGCCAGTCGCTGACGACGTGGTGTCCATCCTGTCCCTGGCGCCGGAGCCGCCGCCCGCGGATGCTGCGGCGGATGCTGACGTGGTGTCCATCCTCTCCCTGGCGCCGGAGCCGCCGGCGGCGGAATCTGACGTGGTGTCCATCCTGTCGCTGGAGCTGGATGATCAACTGCCGATCGAGCGCGGCTTCGCCGAGTATCGCCGTCGCATGCTCGCGGGTCCGTCAGCGCTGGCCTCGCACGAAACGGCCGTAGTGGACATCACGGCGCTCTGCTACCGCGGCCGCGCCGCGCTGGAACGTGCGGCCGAAGTGCGGACCGAGATCGCGGCCCGCCTCGAGCGCCACCCGGGGCTGGACGCCGGCGACCCGCTGGTCCGGGAACTGCTCGACCTCGTCCCGCTTGCCCTGAACACCGCCTGACCATGGTGACGCGCCGCTCCTGGTGGGCGCTGGGTGCCGGCGTGGCGCTCGCCGGGATTCTGCTGTGGTGGGTGCTGCGTGATGTGCACTGGGGCGATCTCCGGGCGCAGATCAGCGCGGCGAGTCCCAGCCTCATCGTGCTGGCCGTCGTCCTCGCCACGGCCACCTTTCCGCTCCGCCTCATACGCTGGCGGCTGCTGCTGCGGGCCGATGACGGTTCGGCTTTGCCGCCGCTCCCGCTCTGGCACGCTATCGCCATGGGCTTCATGGCGAACAACATCCTGCCGTTCCGCATGGGTGAATTGATGCGCACCTATGCCGCGAGCCGGCTGGCCGGGGCCCGCTTTTCCGCTTCACTGTCGAGTGTGGCGGTCGAGCGGGTCTTCGATGCATTGACGGTGGTGGCGCTGCTCGGAGCCGGCCTGCTGCTTGCCGGCCTCCCGACCGGCGTCGAGCTGTTCGGCACGCCGGTCGCCCGGGTGGCAACGGCGTCCGGCGTGCTCGTCATCGCTGCGCTGGCCGCCGGCATCGGCGTGGTCAGCTTTCCGCGCGCTGCGGAGCAGGTGATCCGCCGCCTGGTGCCGGGCGAGTCGCTGGCCTCACGCCTCATCCGCCTGGTCGAAGGCATCCGCCACGGTCTGGGTGTGCTGCGCTCACCCGGGCGAGCCGGCGCGGTGGTGCTGTGGTCCATCGTGATCTGGCTGGTCAACGCGGCGTCGTTCTGGGTGATGCTTCGGGCCTTCACGCTGCCGGTCGGCTTCGCGGGCGCGCTGCTGATGCAGGGCGTCCTGGTGCTCGGCATCGCGGCGCCCACTACGCCCGGATTCGTCGGTGTGTTCGAGGCCATCATCAAGGCGGTCCTGCTGCTCTTCGGGGTCGCCGCCGACCAGGCCGTGGCGTATGCGGTCACCTACCACCTGACCACCTTCCTGCCGATCGTCCTCCTCGGTGTCTGGTCGCTGCTGCGAACGTCGGTGCAGATCGGCGCCCTGCGCAACGCGCCTCCCGCATGATCTCCGAAATCACGGCCCAGGCTCCCGCAAAGGTCAACCTCTTCCTGCGCGTCTTCGGCGGCATGGCCGACGGCTATCATGCCATCGAGACGCTGCTGGCGCTGACCACGCTGTCGGACGAGCTGTACGCCGCGCGGCGCGACCAGCCCGGCGTCATCCTCGAGGTGACCGGTGCTGACACCGGTCCCGAAGACGACAACCTCGTCACCAGGGCCGCGCGGCTGGTGCTGGACGCGACGGGCAACCGGTTCGGCGTACAGCTCCGGCTCACCAAACGGATCCCGGTGCGCGCCGGCCTGGGCGGCGGGTCGAGCGATGCGGCGCAGGCGCTGCTCACGGTGAACCCGGCTCGGCAGCGACGTGCCGTTCTTCCTGAGCGGCGCCCGGCTCGCGCTGGGCTGGCATCGAGGCGAGCGGATGCTCCGCCTGCCGCCACTCCCGCCGGCTGCTGCGATCATCCTCGCCCCGGCGAACGGCGTCTCGACCGCCGAAGCCTACGCCTGGCTCGACAAGGCGCGTCGTGAAGGGCCGGGCCGTGGTGCTCTGGCGCTCGACCTGGAAGCGCTGCAGGCGTGGGGCGACATCGCCCGCATGGCGGGCAACGATTTTGAGTCGCCGGTATTCGAGCGACGCGCCGACCTCCGCGCGGCGTACGAAAAGCTGGTCTCGACCGGCCCGATGCTCTGCCGCATGTCGGGCACCGGATCCGCCCTGATCGCGGTCTACCGCTCGGCGCGTGACCGCGACGATGCGCTCATGATGCTGAGCCGGAAGTACGGCCGGGCGGTGGCTGCGGAAGTGGGATGAGCCGGGTCAGGCGGTTACTTTTGACGCGGCTGACCGCTGGCCCTTCGTCCAATGGCAGGACATCGGACTTTGGATCCGAGAATGGTGGTTCGAATCCACCAGGGCCAATCGCAAGCGGGGCCGTCCGGTGGGCGGCCCCGCTGCGTGCCGATGGGCGCCCGCGCTTACGGGCTGACGGCCTTGACGTCCAGGATCACATCGTTGAAGTCCACGTCGCCGCCGTCCTCGAAGGCGATCGTCCATTCCGTAGCCGGCGTCACTTCGGTCAGCCGGAAGCTCGGAGCCGAGCGCGTCTGGTCCGACGTGATCGTGAAGTTGAGCTGGGTGCCGCTCGGGAAGCCGCCGGTCGTGCTGGCGATCGTCCACGATTTCCCGTTCGAGTCATAGCAGGCGTCGCCAGTCAGCTTCTGGTTGACGGGCTCCGTCACGGTGATGGTGGTGCCCTTGGCGGTGCAACTGGTGGACACGAGGGTGATTTTGAAATTGGCCGACGTGCCCGACACCGGGCACGAGATGCTCGAACCGGGCTGATCGCACAGCCCGGTGTCGACCGGGTTCTTCGGTCCATTGTCACAAGCCACGGCGGACAGGGCCAACGCGATGACCGCTGTTGCGGCGACCCCATGGTACTGGCGCATCTGAGGTGTCCTCATCAGGATCGTGAAATGACGTCCCGGCCAGCACTTGCAGCGCTCAGACGTCCAGCTGGGACTGTGATAGAACTCCGATATCGACGATGTTCGGCAACAAATATACCCGCTCCCGCCTGGCCCGTTCCGTGATGCACCACACAACCCGCTCCGGCACTGCAAATCGTGGTGGGGGCGCGAGTTGACCGGGATGGCTGTCGCCTACTATCTTGGAAGGCTATAACCATGACGGACCTCTCAATGTCGCGGAGCCAGATGCTCCTCATGAGTGGCACGGCCAACCGGCCGCTCGCCGAGGAGGTGGCGCAGCATCTCGGCCAGCCGCTCTGTGCGGTGACCATCCGGCGCTTCGCCGATGGCGAGATCTTCGTCAAGATTGACGAGAACGTGCGCGGGCGGGATGTCTACATCATCCAGTCCACCAATCCGCCGGCCGAAAACATGATGGAGCTCCTGCTCCTCATGGACGCCGCTCGCCGGGCCAGCGCCGCGCGGATTACCGCGGTCATTCCCTATTTCGGGTATGCCCGCCAGGATCGGAAGGACCAGCCGCGTGTGGCCATCAGCGCCAAATTGATGGCCAACATGGTGTCCATGGCCGGGGCGGACCGGGTGCTCGCCATGGATTTCCACCAGCACCAGCTGCAGGGTTTCTTCGACCTGCCGGTGGACCATCTCTACGCCGCGCCGGTGCTGGTCAACCATTACCGGCAGAAACAGCTGCGCGACCTCGTCATCGTCGCCCCGGATGTCGGCAGCGCCAAGATGGCGCGTGGCTTCGCCAAGCGCCTGAATGCCTCGCTTGCCATCATCGACAAGCGGCGGCCGTCGGCCAACGTTGCTGAAGTGCTGAACGTTGTGGGTGAAGTGCGGGGCCGGGACTGCATCATCCCGGACGACATGATCGACACCGCGGGCACCATGTCCGAGGCGGTCAACGCCCTCAAGCGCCTGGGCGCCGAAGACGTGTACTGCTGCGCCACGCACGGTCTGCTGTCGGGGCCGGCGGTCGAGCGCCTGGCCGCGTCGCCGGTCAAGGAAGTCGTGGTGACGAATACGATTGACATCCCCGAATCGCGCCGCTTCAGCCAGCTTCGGGTGCTCTCCATCGCAGGATTGCTGTCCAAGGCCGTGGGATACACCCACAGCGACCAGTCGGTCAGTTCGCTGTTCGAATGAGAGGCGCGCTCCCGCGCCGACGACACGAAGGAACGAGACATGGCAAATCAGGCAAAGCTCGCGGCAGGCAGCCGCACGACGACCGGCAAGGGCGCGGCGCGCTCGGTACGCCGGGCCGGCCAGGTACCGGCCGTCATCTACGGCCACGGACGGCCAGCGGAATCGCTGCTCATTGACAGTGCGGCGCTCGGTCGGGCCCTGCTGGGAGCGACGGTGGCCACCATGCTGGAAGTCACGGTGGACGATCGCGCGCCGGTGCGCGCGCGCCGACGAGAAGATGACCGTCAGCGTGCCGGTGCACCTCAAGGGCGTGCCGGACGGCGTCCGCAATTTCGGCGGGATCCTGGACCACGTGCGCCGCGAGCTCGAACTCGAGGTCTTCCCGGCCGATCTCCCGGAGAGCATCGAGGTGGACGTCACGGCGCTGACGATCGGCCACTCGGTCTTCGTGCGCGACATCAAGCTCGATCGGGCTGAAATCCTCGACGATCCCGACCAGCCGATTGCCACGGTCTCGGCTCCGCGGACGGAAGAGGCCCCGGTCGCCGCGGTGGAGGAAGCCTCAACCACCGAGCCCGAGCTGATCCGCAAGCCCAAGGCCGACGAAGACGAGGAAGAGGAAGCGTAGGCCCTGCGTACCGTTGTTGGGCTCGGCAATCCGGGGCCGGAGTATGCCGGGACCCGGCACAACGCCGGCTTCCGGCTGGTGGACCGGCTCGCGGAACAGTGGCGCGCCGGTCCCTTTCGTCGTGCTGACCGGACCCGCGAGACCACGGCGCATCTCGAGGGGCAGGAGATCCGCCTGCTCAAGCCCCAGACCTACATGAACCGCAGCGGGGCGGCACTCGCGCCCCTTCTCGCCGACCCCGCCTTCGATCCCGGCAACGACCTCCTGGTCCTGGTGGACGATGTGGCCATCGCCCTGGGACGATTCCGCCTCCGGGGCGCGGGCTCCACCGGGGGCCACAACGGGCTCCGCAGCATCGAGGCGGTGCTGCGCCGCCAGGATTATGCGCGGCTCCGCATCGGCATCGGGCCGCGGCCGGACTCGGTGGACGATCTGGCGGACCATGTGCTCGCGGAGTTTTCCCGCGAGGAGAATGAAATACTGGACGGACTACTCGACTCCATGGTGGAAGCGGTCGCCTGCTGGGCCTCCGTGGGCATCGAACAAGCCATGAGCCGATTCAATCGTTGACTGGAGGAGCAGTGTCCCAGTTCGCCCCGTTCGCGGTCCTGGCCGGCGTCCTCGGCCTTGTGATCGCGGTCTTCATCTATATGACGCTCAAGCGCCATCCGGCCGGCAGCACGGTCATGCAGGATATCGCCGGACTGATCGAAACCGGCGCCATGGCATTTCTGCGCCGGGAATACACCGTCCTGCTGCCGTTCCTCGTGGTCGTAGCGGCGCTGCTCGCCTGGGTCATCAATCTTCAGACCGGCATCGCGTACGTGCTGGGCGGCAGCTGCTCGGTCGTCGCGGGGCTCTTCGGCATGAAGGCGGCCACCAAGGCCAATGTGCGGACGTCCGAGGCCGCTCGCGCTCAGGGGCAGTCACGCGCCCTGGGCGTGGCGTTCAGTGGCGGCGCCGTCATGGGCCTCGCGGTCGCGTCGCTCGGCCTCCTGGGTATCGGGCTGATCACGAGTTACCTCCTCAACTGGGCGGCACCCGGCACGATCGGCGACGCCGAGTTCAAGTACTTCAGTGAGGTGATCAGCGGCTTTGCGATGGGCGCCTCGTCCATCGCGCTCTTCGCGCGGGTGGGCGGCGGCATCTACACGAAGGCGGCGGACGTCGGCGCCGACCTGGTGGGCAAGGTCGAGGCGGGCATCCCGGAAGATGATCCCCGCAATCCCGCCACCATCGCCGACAACGTGGGCGACAACGTCGGGGATGTGGCCGGCATGGGTGCCGACATCTTCGAGAGTTACGTGGGCGCCATCGTGGCCACCGTGGCCCTGGCGGCAACCAGCCCGGCCATCCTCACGGAATTCCGGATGAATGCCGTGGCGCTGCCGATCGTCATGACCATCGTCGGCCTCATCGCGTCGCTGATCGGCATCGGCGCCATGAAGATGCTGGAACGGGGATCGCCGGCCAGTGCGCTCCGGCTCACCACCTTCATCGGCGCCGGGCTGTTCATCGCGGGCGCCTGGTTCGTCACACAACTGCTGCCGATCGGCATGGCCGGTCGTCCCGTCATGGGACCATTCTGGGCGGTGGTCGCCGGCACGGTCTCCGGTGTCCTCATCGGACTGGTCACCGAGTTCTACACCGCCGGCCCGCCGATCCGCCGGATCGCGCGGGCGTCCACCACGGGCCCGGCGACCAATATCATCGCCGGCCTCTCCGTGGGTATGATGAGCACGCTGCTGCCGCTGCTGCTCATCTGCGCGGCCATCTTCACTTCATACTCGCAGGCCGGCCTCTACGGTATCGCCATCTCCGCAGTCGGCATGCTGGCGACCGTTGGCGTCACCATGACGGTGGACGCCTACGGCCCGATCGCCGACAACGCTGGTGGCATCAGCCAGATGAGCGGGCTCGGCCCCGACGTCCGCCGGATCACCGACAGTCTCGATGCACTCGGCAACACCACGGCCGCCATCGGCAAGGGATTCGCCATCGGTTCCGCGGCGCTGACCGCCCTGGCGCTCTTCAGCGCCTACGCGACGGCCGTGACGCCCCGGGGGCGGGTCCTGGCGCTGGACCTGGTGGATCCCATGGTCGTCATCGGCCTGTTCATCGGGGGCACCCTGCCCTTCGTCATCGGCGCGCTTACGATGACAGCGGTGGGCCGCGCGGCGCAGGGCATGGTCGCGGAGGTGCGCCGCCAGTTCCGGGAGATCAAGGGACTCATGGAAGGCACGGCCAAGCCCGATAGCGCGCGCTGCGTGGATATTTCCACGCGAGCGGCGCTTCGCGAGATGATCCTGCCCGGTGTCACGGCGATCCTCGCGCCCGTCGTGGTGGGCTCGCTGCTGGGCATCAAGGCACTGGGCGGCCTGCTGGCTGGTGCCACGCTCTCGGGCGTCCTGCTCGCGCTCTTCATGGCCAACGCCGGGGGCGCCTGGGACAATGCCAAGAAGCACATCGAGGCCGGTGAATTCGGCGGCAAGGGCAGCGATCCCCACAAAGCCGCGGTCGTCGGCGACACGGTGGGTGATCCGTTCAAGGACACCAGCGGCCCGGCCATGAACATCCTCATCAAGCTGATGAGCGTCGTGTCACTGGTCCTGGCGCCGTGGTTTGCGAGGATGGCCTAGAGGACGAAAGACGAGGGACAACGGACGAGAGCCTGATTAACTTGGGCACGATCCTCGTCTCTTGTCTCTCTTCTCTCGTCTTTTGGCCCTCACCTCCCAACTGTCATGCTTCGTTTAGGCATCGTCGGCCTTCCCAACGTCGGCAAGAGCACCCTCTTCAACGCGCTGACCTCCGCCGGCGCGCTGGTCGCCAACTATCCCTTCGCGACCATCGAACCCAACACCGGCGTGGTGCAGGTGCCCGACGCCCGGCTGGCGCAACTGGCGGCGCTGGTTTCGCCCGAGCGGATCGTTCCCGCGACGGTGGAATTCCTGGACATCGCCGGGCTCGTCAAGGGCGCCAGCACCGGCGAAGGCCTCGGCAACCAGTTTCTTGCCTCCATCCGCGAAGTGGACGCGATCGTCCACGTAGTCCGATGCTTCGAGGACGACGACATCCAGCACGTCATGGGCTCGGTGGACCCGGTTCGCGACCGCGAGATCATCAACATCGAGCTGGGCCTGGCCGACCTGGCCGGCGTCGAAAAGCGGTTGGATCGCGCCACGCGGACCGCACGCACCGGCGATGCCCAGGCCAGGCACGAACTCCGGTTGCTCGAAGCGCTCCAGCCGGTGCTGGCCGACGGGCGCGCCGCCCGGTCGCTGGTCCTGGCGCCGGACGATGTGACCGTGATGCGGTCCTTCAACCTCCTCACGTCCAAGCCGGTACTCTACGCCGCCAACGTACGCGAAGACGAGATCACCAGTGGCAACGCCCACGTCGCCGCGCTCCGGGCGGCGGTCGCGGCCGATGGCGAAGTGGCGGAGGTCGTGCCGTTCTCCGCCCGCGTGGAGATGGAACTCGCCGAACTCGCCCCGGAGGAACGGCAGGAGTTCCTGACGGACCTGGGCCTGACGGAGAGCGGCCTCGACCGACTGGCCCGGGCAGCGTACCACCTGCTGGGGCTGCAGAGTTACTTCACGGCGGGGGAGAAGGAAGTTCGTGCCTGGACGATCCATCGGGGCGACACCGCGCCCGCTGCCGCCGGCGTGATCCATTCCGACTTCGAGAAGGGGTTCATCCGGGCTGAGACCGTGGCCTTCGACGACTTCATCCGCCTGGCTGGCTGGAAGGGCGCTCGGGAACAGGGACTGGCGCGCGCAGAGGGCAAGGAGTACATCGTACAGGACGGCGACGTGATGCTCTTCCGCTTCAACGTGTAGGTTCCACGGCGGCTGTCGTCTCCCCAGAGTGCTGGGCCGCCGTGTCTGGTCCGGGCCGTCAAGATCACCGCCTGGAGGAAGCCAGTGATGCTTCCGGTACGCCGCGTTCCCCGCGGCCACCGCATCGCTCTCATCATGGTGGCGCTGGTGCTGTCCTGGAGTGCTCCACCGCGCGCCACGAGCCAGGGCGCGAGAGCCTCCACCCCGGCGTCACGTGATGGACTGAACTGCCAGCAGGCGCTGGCGCTCCTTTCCGCGACGGCCGTGGGCTCCCCGCCTGCAGCCCCCATCCTGCACCCAACGACCCGCTCCGACGCCGACGCCGCACTCGGGCACCTGACCAATGTCGCCCTTGGCCCGCCGCACTGTGCGGCGGCCTTCGGCGTCCGCGGTCTGCTCAAATGGGAATTGGAAAAGACCGACTGGGAGCCCAGGAACGCGGCCGGGCAACGGCCGGGTATCTCGTGGAACATGGACGCGATCTACGACCTGGCACTCGCCGGCAAGGAGGGTGGCGACGCCGGAGCGATTGCCGCCACGGTCGCCACCGAGCTCCTGCTCACCGATGTCCCGCCGCTCCCGTTCCTGGTCCGGGAAGTGGGCCCCAGCCTGCTCCAGGCCTTCCGCGCGCCATCCGTGACGATCCCCGATACGCTCCGCCAGTTCCAGCGCGGACGGCTCGCCGCGTGGCTCTGGGATCCGGCGGTCGCGGACTCCGCGTTTGCGGCCTATGGCGCGGCCGGCGGTGCGAACGATCGGGCGGCAATGGAACTCGCGCGAGTGCGCCTCGCCACCGGCGGCCGTGGAGCCGATTCCCTGTACTTCGCGGCCGCGAATTCACCGGATACGGCGATCGCGCGGGAGCTCCGCCAGGACATCACCTGGATCGCCGACTCGACCGAACTCGCCGGCTTCGATTCGACCACACCCGCGACCCGCACGGCGTGGCTTCGGCGCTTCTGGGAGGAGCGGGACCTCGAAGCGCTACGGGCGCGTGGCTCGCGCCTGGCAGAGCACTACCGGCGGATCGGCGTTGCGCGAGCCCGGTTCCGTCTCATGGTGATGGATCGCAAGTACGAATTGAACGAACTGTGGGTCAACCGGACCGCGCCGTTCGACGACCGCGGTCTCATCTACATCCGCCACGGGGAGCCGGACGACACCGCGTCCGCCGTGCGGGCGGGCGCATGCCCCAACGTCTCGTGGCTCTATCGTCGTGCGGCCGGGAACATGGTCTTTCATTTCGTGGCCCGGGAAAATCCCGACGACTGGCGGCTGGTGGAAACGCTGGCCAACGTCAGCGGTGAGGCCGGGGCGACCACGCGCGTGCGGCGCGCCGGCAGCGACCGAAGCTGTGCGGTCATCGATGACCTGCTCGAATCCCGTGCCGCGCTCGACCCGATCTACGCCAAGCTGGTGGCCAGCCCTACCCGGCAGAACTGGGAGCGCGAACTCGCCATGACCACACGGAGCCGGAAGATCGGCACCACGACGGATTCCGATCCGCTGCGCTTCCCCACCCTGCCCGAGGCCGCGTGGCGCAACTACGCGCTGCTCGGGTCACGCCCCGGTGAGGGCCGGGTGCTGGTGCTGTCCTCGATCCCGACCGAGGCACTCATTCCCATCGTGAACGACCCGCCCGGCTTCGGCTTCCGCACGCACATCGTCGCCCGCGCGGGGAGCCATGTCATCGAGGTGGACTCCCTCCGGCGGATTCGTGCCAGCCGGGACCTCGACCCCGGCCAGATGCTGACGTTCACCACCGAGCTGCCATTAGCGGCGGGCGAATGGGATTTCGGTGTCGTCCTGCGGCAGCCGGCGGATTCAGCCGGGCAGTACTTCCGGTCGAAGACCCTGGTGGTTCCCGATGTCGGGGGGGCGACCCTGCAGATGAGCGACATCGTGCTTGGTGTGGAGCAGGGCGGATTCCCGTGGACCGCCCCGGATGGCCCGTTCATGCTGAGCCCGACGGGAGCCTATCAGCGGGGCGACCCGGTGCTCACGTTCTATGAGCTCGCGGGGATCCGGCCGGGGGACACGCTCCGGACCGACGTGACCTTTGCTCGCGAGGACAGCAAGGACCGCACGACCCTGACCTTTGCTGAAACGCCGCCGGGACCAGTGCAGCGGGTCCGACGGGAGATGGATACCAGCAAACTGGACGGTGGCCGCTACACCATGACCATCACGGTGCACGCCGGTGACGGGCAGCGCTCGGTATCGCGCGACGCCTCGATTTTCATCCAGAAACCATAGCCGGCCAGCCTCGCCGGCTTTCCGACCCCGGCCGGCAGCGTCGAGGCTTCCTATCCGCCCTGCCACCGGTTAGCATTGAGGGCTCACAATCATCCTCTTCGGCCCCACACCAGGGCCGGGGCGACCAGACCAAAGGACGGTGTCATGGCCAACCCATATGAGGTCGTCTACATCTTCGACAGCGTGCTCGAAGAAGCGGCCATCAACGAAAAACTCGACCGATTCCATTCGCTCGCCCAGGCAGCCGGCACCGATGCTCCCGTCGTGGACCATTGGGGGAAGCGGACGCTTGCCTATCCGGTGCGCAACAAGGACACCGGCTACTACGTGGTGAGCCGCTTCCACGCGGAACCCACGGCGATCCCCGAGTTCGAGCGGGCGCTCAAGCTGGATGACGGCCTCCTGCGGCATCTCATCGTGCTGAATGATGGACCGCAGCCAGTACCGGCGTCGGCGACCAAGTCCGACGAGGAGGACGACGAATGAAGCGCTCCCACAAGACCTGCGCCATCTGCGAGTCCGGTGTGCGCGTGGTGGATTACAAGGATGACCGCACCCTCCAGCGATTCCTGACCGAGCGCGGCAAGATCCTGCCGAGCCGTCTGTCAGGCACCTGCGGGCGGCATCAGCGGCAGCTCGCGACTGCCATCAAGCGGGCCCGGGAGCTGGCGCTCCTGCCGTACATCAAGGGGCACGCGGGCTGACCTCGATTCCGGCGGCGGCACGCCGCACGTTCCCCTGGGGTCTGGCCGGGCTCCTGGCGGCGTACGTGCTGCTCGCTCCGCCGGTGTTCTTCTTTGCCCCGCTCGCGCTGCTGCTGGTGGCCGGGCGGCCCCGCTCGCTCCGGGAGTGGTTCTGGTTCGCGGCCAGCGTCACTCTCGCGCTCATGTGGGCGGTCTCGGGAACGACAGCACTGGCCTCGGGGGTGACGGCGGCTGCGGGCGTCATCAGTGCGGGGATCTTCCTCGCGCTGAGTCTCGGCACCGGCTGGTCGGTCTTTCGGCGCGCCCTGGTCGCGGCACTCACCGGGATCGGGTCGGCGGCTGTCTGGACAGCTGCGCTGGGACAGTCGTGGGCCAGCGTCCAGTCGAGCTTCGCGAACGGCCTGCGCTCGGTCTTCGTGGTTCAGGCCAATGCATTCGCCGACCGCGGCACCGACCCGGCGCTGGTGGATCAGCTCCGCGCCATGGGTGAAAGCAGTGCCCGGCTGGCACCATTCTTCGCGGCGTTCCTGGTGCTGGGGGGCATGGCGGGCCTCGCACTCGCCGCGCGGTGGCACGAGCAGCTGTCGGGACGCCCCGTGGGCCGGCGTTCGGCGCCGTTCCGGACCTTCCGGTTCTCGGACCAGGCGATCTGGCTGCTGGTCGCCGGCATTGCCGTGGTGCTGCTGCGGCCGGCGTCGGTTTCGCTGCTCGGAGTGCCGCTCGGCGGCTGGGCCGCGAACCTCGCCCTGGTGATGGGCGCGTGCTACGTCCTGCGCGGCATGGCCGTCTACCAGGCGGCGGCGGTCCGGGTGCCGCGTCGCATTTCTGTTGTGCTGGCACTCGTCTCGATTCTGTTCTGGCCGATTGCCGGAACGGGGCTGGCGTTGCTGGGATTGGCTGATAGTTGGGTAGATTTCAGGCGGCGCTTCGGCGTGCCGCAACCGGAGGATGGGACCGATGACGGAAGTAATTCTACGGGATGATGTGAAGTCGCTCGGCAAGGCCGGCCAGCTGGTGCGCGTGCGCCCGGGTTTCGCGCGCAACTACCTGCTGCCGCAGGGCCTCGCATACGAAGCCACCGAGGGCAACAAGAAGCGGATCGTGGCGGAGACTCGCGCACGGACCGCCCGGTTCGCGGCCGAAAAGGACAGCGCCACGGCCTTTGCCGCCCGCCTCGCGGAGGCGACCGTCGCCCTGTCGGGCAATGCCGGCGAAGAAGGCAAGCTGTTCGGCTCCATCACGGCGTCGGACATCGCGGAAGCCCTCAAGGCCCAGGGCTTCGAGGTGGACCGTCGGCGTATCGAGCTCGACCAGCCCATCAAGTCGCTGGGGGAGCATGTGGTACCGGTGCGGGTCCACCCGGAAGTGCAGGCGCAGGTGCGGGTGACGGTCACCGCGGCCGAGTAGCGCGTGACCGTTGGGATCTCGTATGTGGACGGACCGCGACTGGCTCGCTCGCTGACGGCGGCGTCCGACTGGGTCGCGGCCGGCCGCGAAGAGATCAACCGCATCAACGTCTTCCCGGTCCCCGACGGGGATACGGGCACAAATTTCAGTCTCACCATGCGCGCCGTCGCCGATGCCTTGAAGGCACTCGGCGACGCGTCGCTTTCGGAGACCGGCCGGACCGCATCGCGTGCTGCGGTGCTGGGCGCCCGCGGCAATTCGGGCATGATGCTCGCCCACTTCCTGCTCGGCTTTTCCGATGGCCTGGGTGACGCAGCCCAGGCCGACGTGCGTGCCGTGGCGCATGCCATCCGGGTCGGTGCCGACCGCCTCGCCTCGGCGCTGGACGACCCCCGTGAAGGGACCATCCTGACCGTGGCGCGGGAAGCCGCCGAGGCTGCGGAGCGAGCGGCGCTCCGCACTGATGATATCGGTGAATTCATGCATTTCATGCTCGCCGAAGGCGAGCGCGCCCTCGCCCGGACCCCGGACCTCATGGCGGTGCTCAAGGAGGCCGGCGTGGTGGACGCCGGCGGCATGGGATTCGTGCGGATGCTGCAAGGGGTCGTACGGTTCATCGAAGGGGATCCGATCCTTCCGGCCGATGCCCTGCCGACGCCCGCCGCGATCGAGTTCGCGCCAGCCGCCCTCAGCGCCGTGGCGCCGGAACGCGACTACCGCTATTGCACGGAGGTCCTGGTCCGGAGCGAGTCGCTCCCCGCGACCAACGAAGTCCGCTCGGCGATGCACGGCTTCGGCGGGTCCATCGTCGTCGTCGCCGCCTCCGACATCCTCAAGATCCATGTGCATACGGACACACCCGACGCCGTCTTTACCTATGCGACACGCTGGGGGCGGGTGGAAACCACCAAAGCGGAAGACATGCGCGCTCAGCATGCCCGGCTGGCGCACGATGAGCGTCGCCAGGTGGCGGTCGTCGCGGACAGTTCGGCGGACCTCCCCGATGCGGTGCTCGACCGGCACCGGATTACGCTGGTCCCGTTGCAGGTGATGTTCGGGTCGGAGACCTTCCGTGACCGGGTCGAACTCCGGCCGGACGAGTTCTACTGGCGGCTGCGCAGCAGCAAGGAGCAGCCCACCACGTCGCAGCCGACCCCCGGTGAGTTCGTCCGGGTGTTTCGCGACGTCCGGCAGGAAGCGCACGAAATCGTGTCGGTGCTGCTGTCCTCGGGGCTGTCGGGAACCTACCAGTCGGCCGTGTCCGCTGCCCGGGCAAGCGCACTGGATGGCATCCATCTGGTGGACAGCCGGAGCGCGTCATTGGGGTTGGGTCTGCTGGCTCTCCGCGCCGCGGAACTGGCCGAGGCCGGGTGGGCCGGCGAAGCGATCATCCGCGAGCTGGAGCGGATCCGGCAGCGGTCGGGCATGCTGCTCACGGTGGACCGCTACGATAACCTGCTCCGCTCCGGCCGGGTGAGCCGAGGCAAGGCGTGGCTGGGCGGAATGCTGGACGTGAAGCCGATACTCACGCTGGACGACACCGGTCGGGTGATCCCGCTGGACCGGGTGAGGGGACGCGACAACCTGGTCCCGCGGGTCCTGGCGCACCTGGAGCAGCGACTGACGCCCAGACCGGCGCGCATGCGGTTTGGCATCGCCCACGCGGATACGCCGGACGTGGCCGAGCGGCTTCACACCGCCATCGTCGCCGCGTTCCGTCCGCAGGACTGTTTCGTGACGCTGGCGACCGGCGTGCTGGGTGCGCATGTCGGCCCCGGGGCGTGGGCGGTATTCTACCAGGTCGAAGACGCCGGGGTCGGTGGCTGATGGCGGGACAGAAACTTCCCCCTGATGTGCGCCGGGTCGTGGAGGCGATCGAAGACCTGAAGGGCCAGGCGATCGTGGTGCTGGATCTCCACGGCGTCAACGATGCCACTGACTACTTCATCCTGGCGTCTGGCACGTCGGAAGCGCACGTGCGGGGCATCGCCGAGTCGGTGATGACCAAGATGGACAAGGCCGGACTGCATACCCATCATGCAGAGGGGCTCGGATCCGGCCGATGGGTACTGCTGGATTTCGTGGACTTCGTAGTCCACCTGTTTCACCCGGAGACGCGTGCGTTCTATCAGCTGGAGCGGCTCTGGAGCGATGCACCGGAGTTGCCCATCGGCACTCCCTGACGAGGTCGCCATGTTCCGTCGCCACTTGCTGGCGTTGTTGCCCTTGCTGTTCGTCCTGCTGCCCGCCCGGCTGTCCGCGCAGTATTTCGGGCAGAACAAGGTCCAGTACGAGGCCTTCGGGTTCAAGGTCATCAAGACCGAGCATTTCGACGTCTATTTCTATGAGCGCGAACGCGAAGCCGCGTTCGATATCGCGCGCATGGCCGAACGGTCGTATGGCCGGCTGTCGCGCGTCCTGAACCACCAGTTCCGCGAGCGGAAGCCGATCATCGTCTACGCCTCGCACTCCGACTTCATCCAGACCAATGCCACCCCGGGCGAAGTGGGTGAAGGCACCGGCGGCTTCACCGATTTCCTCAAGCACCGCAACATCTTCCCGCTCACCGGCTCCTACGCCGAGAATGAGCATGTGCTGACGCACGAGATGGTGCACCAGTTCCAGTACGACATCTACTCCGGCGGCAAGGCCGGTGCGGGGCTCGGGACCCTCATCGCCGTGAACCCGCCGCTGTGGTTCATGGAAGGCATGGCGGAGTACCTGGCGATCGGTCCCGTGGATCCGAATACCGCCATGTGGCTGCGGGATGCCTCGCTGGAGAACAAGCTGCCTTCGATCCGTCAGATGGAGACCGACCCGCGGATCTTCCCCTACCGGTTCGGCGAGGCCCTGCTGGCCTACATCGGCCAGCGCTGGGGCGACGAGGCCATCGGCGCGATCCTGAGCAATTCGCGGGTGTCCGGCCTGGACGGCGCGTTCCGCCGGACGATCGGGCTGTCGCTCGACCAGCTCTCGCAGCAGTGGCGGGATGCTGTCCTGCGAACCTACCTGCCGGAGATCGGGTCCCGCACCACGGCCGCCGCCATTGCGCAGCCGCTGCTCACGGATTCAATCTCCGACGGCACGCTGCACCTAGCTCCGGCGTTCTCACCTGACGGATCACGGGTCGCCTACTTCAGCGAAGCGAACTTCTATTTCGTGGACCTGTACCTGGCGGACGGGAAGACCGGCAAACGCCTGAAGCGCCTGTTCAAGTCCACCTTTGACAGCAACTACGAGACGTTCCGGTTCATCAACTCGTCGGCCAGCTGGTCGCCCGATGGCAAGTACATCGTGGTGGGCGCGAAGCGCGGGCCCAAGGATGAGATCCTCGTCATCGACGTGGATCGCAACCGGGTGGTGGACCGGATCAAGCTCGACCTGAACGGGGTGACCACACCCAGCTTCAGCCCCGACGGCCAGCGGCTGGTGTTCACCGGCTACGACGGCGGCATCGCGGATCTCTTCATCGTCGACCGGGACGGCAAGAATCTCCGGCGGCTCACCCACGACAAGAACGCCGAATTCGATCCGACCTGGTCGCCGGACGGCAAGACCATCGCCTTCACGACCGATCGCGGCCCCGACACCGACTTCCAGCAGCTGACGTTCGGCAATTTCCGGATCGCGCTCTACGATCTTGCCACCGGCAGCATCCGGGTGCTGGATCACATGGACCTGGGGAAGAACAGCAGCCCGCAGTGGGCGCCGGACGGCCGGTCCATCGGCTTCATCTCGGATCGAACCGGCGTCAGCAACATCTTCCTCTACGACTTCGGCGACGACCAGATCTACCAGCTCACCGATCTGTACACCGGAGCGCAGGGCATCACGCCGCTGAGCCCGGTGCTGACGTGGGCGCGCGGGGCCGACCGCATGGCCTTCGTGTATTACGAGAAGGAGAAGTACGACGTCTATGCCATCGCGAACCCGCGGAGCCTGAAGCGTGCGCCGTGGGCGCCGGCCCAGGCCGACAGCGCGGCTGCGGTCGCGAGCATCGGTGCCGGAGGCATCGCCACCGAAGCGGGTGATTCGGCAGCGGCACCCACGGCACAGCCACCCCAGGCGGGCGTCGGTGTGGGCGGTTCGCTGTACCGGTCCCAGCAGGGGTTCCGCGCCGCTGGAACGCTGGGTGCTTCCGATTCCGCCGGGAAGGCCGCCGGGCCAGTGTCTATCGTGGCACTGCTGGATTCGGCCTCGCTGAACCTGCCCGACACCAGCGAGTTTTCCGTCAAACCCTACCGGGTCCACTACACGCCCGATTACGTGGCGCGGCCCTCCATCGGCTATACCCGCGACACATTCGGCCGGGGATTCTTCGGCGGCAGCGCCGTCCAGCTGAGCGATATGCTCGGCAACCACCAGATGGTCTTCGCCGGATATGTCAACGGCAGCTTCGTGGAGTCGCAGCTGCTGGCCGTCTACGCCAATCTCGCCCACCGGGTGAACTGGGCCGTGGGCCTCTCCCAGGATCCATATTTCTTCCTGGAGCCGAGCGAGATCGTCAGCGGCCAGCCGACCAGCCAGGAGAACACGTTCATCACGCACATCCGGCGCATCGTGGTGCGGCAGGCCTTCATCCAGGCAGCCTATCCGTTCAGCCGGTTCCGCCGCGTGGAGCTGTCGCTCCGGGCCAACAACATCAAGGATGACGACCTGCAGATCCTCGAGCCGTACGATCCGGCGACAGGATTCCGCACGCGGGACCCTTTGCTCTTTACCGAAGGGAATCCGAGCGTCAGCTACGTCCAACCGAGCCTGGCGCTGGTGCACGACAACACGCTCTTCGGCTATACCGGACCCTTCTATGGCCGTCGCTGGCGGTTCGAGGCGGCACAGAACATCGGACAGTGGCATTTCACGCAGCTGCTCGGTGACTATCGCCGCTACGACCAGATCGTCGGGCCGGTGGTCCTGGCGACCCGGGCCTTCTATTTCGGCCGCACCGGCCGGGATGCCAACCAGTTCCGGCTCTTCGCCGGCACGACTGACCTGCTGCGCGGCCAGACCTCCGGCTCGTATATCCGGAACGAATGCCGCAATGCCAACGACTCCGGGACCTACACCGGATGCGTGGAACTGGACCGGCTGGTCGGAACCCAGCTCGCGATCGGCAGCGTCGAGTTGCGCTTCCCGATCCTGACGCAGCAGCTCTTCAAGAAGCTGCCCCTGGGTGTGCCACCGATCGAGGGTGCCGTCTTTTACGATGTCGGCCTCGCCTGGGATGGGAACAGTACCGTCAAGTGGAAGGAAGACCCGGGCGACGCAGGAAATCCGGCGGTCCGCGTGCCGCTGCAGACGTGGGGGCTTTCGGCGCGGATGAACCTCCTCGGCTTCGTCGTCCTGCGGGTTGACTGGTCGCATCCCCTGCATCGGCCCGGCGTCGGAAGCCTCTGGACCGTGAGCCTGGGCCCCACCTTCTGAACTGGCGGAGACCGTTGCCCGATGGGCCGCAGACCACTGCGGCCCATTGCTTTTGCTCCCGGTCTGGAACCACCCTTGCCCCTCCTCTATCTTGCATCCCGTGACTGCACGCTACCCTGGCCTCATTCTCCCGCTCCTCCTGCTAACCGCCTGCGGCGGATCGGCTGACGCTCCGCCGCAGGCGGCGCTCGCGCTGGAGCGGACTCCGGTCGCCAGCCTCATGCGCATCGCGCCGGATGGCGGGCGACCGGAGCTCTACCACCTGCCGGACCTCGCGTTGCTCGACTGGCGCGCCGAGGACAAGCTCGCCCCGGTACGCCGGGTGGTGGGTACCCTGACCGAACCGGGCCAGGTCGTGGTGCTCGACGCCAAGGGGACGCTCACCGCCATGCGCCTGGAGGCACACCCGAGAGGTACCGGGCCCGTTTTGACGGGGTTCCCGACCGACTGTGGGCCGGAGCGTCCGGATTGCTGCTTGGCTTTGATTCGGCGAATTCGGCGCTGGCGGTGTTCGGCATCAGTGATACCGTGGCGGTGCGGCCAATCGAGTCCGGCGCGCTCGCGGTCGATCAATGGGCCGACCTCGTGGCCGTAGCGGCCGATTCGGCGGTCTGGCTGTATGACCCCAGCTCGTCGCGCAATCCGGAGCGGGTGAGGGCAGGTCCCGGTGCCACCAGCGCCGCGTTCTCGCCCTCCGGGCACCAGCTGTACGTGGTCACCAGCCATGGCAAACTGGCGATTGTCGATCGCTTCGGTGGGAAGGTGCGGACGCGCCTCTCCCTCCCCGGCCCTGCCAGCGATGTCCGCACCGACCCCTATGGTCGCTGGTTGCTGGTGCGCCCGGTGTCGGGTGACTCCATCTGGGTTGTGGATCTCGAACGGGACAGCCTCCTCGGCACCGTCCCGGGCTCGTGGAGCGCCGATCTGCCGCTGGTGACCTCGCCCAACACGCTGGTGTCGCGCGAGGGCAAGGACGTGGTTGCACGGAACCTGTCGGACCCGGGGCTGCCGGGCAGTGGACGGATCGACGACGGAGCCGACGCGCTCTGGGTAGCCGTCCCATGGAGCCCGGACCATGAAGACGAGGCCGCGGCGGCCCTCGCGGCGGACACGAGTGCTGGCGCCCCATCCGACAGCACCGCCGAGCGCGTCTATCTGCAGGTCAGCAGCTCGCAGAACCCTGCCTGGGCTGCCGAGCTGGTCAAGAAGCTCGGCGCCGCTGGCCTCACCGCCAGCGTGCTCCAACCGGCGATGCCGAACGATCCCTATCGTGTCGTACTGGGCCCCTATCCTTCCCGCGACGCGGCGGAGGAAAATGGCAAGACCCTCGGCATGCCGTATTTCGTCATCATGCTGCCAGCCGAACCCAACTGATCCGGCGCTGAGTCCCGGAGAGGCGCATTCATGAAGCTGACCAAGCTGGAGCTTTCGGGCTTCAAGTCGTTTGCCGATACGGTGACCCTGACGTTCGAGCAGGGTGTCACCGCGATCGTCGGCCCGAACGGCTGCGGCAAGTCGAACGTCTCCGATGCCGTGCGGTGGGTGCTGGGCGAACAGTCGGCCCGGCTGCTGCGGGGTGGAAAGATGGAAGACGTGATCTTCCAGGGTTCCACTGGCCGCCGCCCGGTCAACGTGACGGAGGTCTCGCTCTACCTGGACAACAGCGACGGCGATCTGCCGATCGCCTACCAGGAAGTGGTCATCACGCGCCGGCTGTCCCGGTCGGGGCAGAGCGACTACATGCTCAACGGCGCCGTGGTCCGGCTGCGTGACGTGCAGGACCTCCTCCGTGGAACCGGGCTCGGAAGTGAAGCGGGGGTCGTCATCGAGTCCAAGATGATCGACCTGCTCCTCTCCGATCGCGCCGACGAGCGCCGGTCCCTCTTCGAGGAGGCGGCCGGCATCGGGTTGTATCGCGACCGGAAGCAGAGCACCGAGCGCCGGCTGGAAGAAACCGCCGGGGACCTGCAGCGGGTCGAGGATCTCATCGCCGAAGTGCAATCCCAGATCCGCAGCCTCGCGCGGCAGAAGGGCAAGGCGGAGCGGCATGTGCGGCTGATGGAGGAGAAATTTTCCTTGCAGGTCACCCTCGCACGCCGGCACCTGGACCGGCTGTCGGGGGAAGTGGCCGAGCTGGAAACGCGGCACGGCGAACTCAAGGATGCCCTGCCCCAGGCCCGCGAGCAGCTGCATCTTCAGGAGCAGGAGCGCTCCCGAACCGCCGAAGACCGGGCTTCCCGTGAAGCGGGCCGGTCGGAAATCGTGGAGCGCCTCGCCGGCGTGCGGCTGGAGCTGGGCCGGCTGGATGGCGAACTGAACGTGGCTCAGGAGCGGCTGCAGCACTTCGAGCAGCGCGGCCGGCGTGTCGCCGAGGAGCGCACCGGCCAGCAGGCACGCGCGGAGCAGGCACGGCAGGAGGCAGAGGCCGCCGACGTCCAGCGCACGGAAGCCGCCGCTGAGCACGATCGCATCCGCGAGGAAGTTGCCGCTCGCGCCGGCGATGAAGACTCGAGCCGTGCACGGCTCGCGGACGCCCGCGGCGCTGTTCGCACAGTTGAGCAGGAGATCCAGGGCCATCTGCAGCGGCACCACGCGCTGGAGGGCGAGCGCACGGCGCTCGAAGGCGAACTCGCGGGCCTCCGCGACCGCCGGAGCCAGGCCGACACGCTCCTGACCTCTCGCCGGGCCGAACTGGTCGTCACCGAGCGCAAGCGGGACCACCTCGTCGAGCGCTCCGGTATTGAAGCGTACGAGGCGCGCCGCGCCGCGGAAGCGGCCGACAGCGCCCGGCACACCGTGGCGGAACG
>SMFG01000001.1_pt1 | contig 48996 bp, 53 predicted proteins | sample 2456131 | NCBI WGS metagenome assembly SMFG01 (sample SAMN10132612, study PRJNA489261) | soil metagenome | isolation source: day120 antibiotic-silt loam soil ammended with raw manure from dairy cow... | place: USA | collected 2015-05-01
CTGGAGCATCGGGTGCCCCGCGCTGGCCAGGCTCTCTGCGGCCGCCCCCACAGCGTGGGCATCGGGTAGCTCCACCGTCCATTCCAGCAGTTGCGCGTCGTCGGGCGAAGGCGGCGTCGCGCCGCGACCAGCCCAGGTGTTGGTGCCGAGATGGTGGTGGTACCCGCCCGCCGCGAGAAAAAGCGCGCCCGGATACTGCCACACCATCCGGTCGAGGCCCAGCGCGCCGGAATAGAACGATGCCGCCTCGGCGATATCACCGACATGAAGATGCACATGGCCCATGACCGTGGTTGACGGCATCCCGTTCCACGGCGTGTTGCCTGCGGCGTTCAGAAGCCCGGCCACGTCCAGCGGGTCGGTGGCCATCATCAGCTCCCGACCGATCCGCTGCCAGGCACTGCGCGGCCGGTCGGCATACACCTCGATGCCGAGGTTGTCCGGATCCTGCAGGTAGAGCGCTTCGCTCACCAGGTGGTCGGCTGCTCCGGCCTTCGCGTCGATTTCCCCGAGGTGCCGCACGAAGCGCCCCAGGGAGGACCGATCCGGCAGGAGGATGGCAAAGTGGTACAGCCCGAGGCGGCCGTGGCGCGGGGCCGCATGCGCACCGGGCCGCTCGCGCAGCTCCACCAGCGGCTGTTCGCCGTCCTGGCCCCCAAGCACTGCACGGGCTCCATCCTGGCTGATCAGACGCAGCCCCAGTGTCTGCTGATAGAACGCCAGCGAACGACCGAGATCGGCGACCTGCAGCACCACGCGCCCGAGCCGTGTGGCGTCCGGCAGCCGAAAACCATCCGGCGGCTGGCCGTAGCTCCCGGGCGTGGCCGGCTGCGCGCCACCGGCATCGCCAAAAATGTCGTGTAATGAAGTACCCATCATGCGTTCCTCGGGAGCGCCAGGTAAACCCGCTCGATGAATCCGTGAAATGCCTTCATGTAGTTGCGCAGGAAGTCCTCCACCGATGAATCGGTCACTTCGCCGTCATCGGTGATGAGTCCCGGCGTGAAGCGGATGTATGCTTCAGGACTATTCATCTGCGGTGAATTGCAGTAGCCGAGCAGGCTGCGCAGGTGCTGCTGGGCGATGGCAGTGCCGATCGCGCCAGGGGAGGTACCGATCACCGCGGACGGCTTGCGCGAGAATGAGTTCATCCCGTACGGGCGGCTGGCCCAGTCCAATGCGTTCTTCAAGCCACCGGGAATCGACCGGTTGTACTCCGGCGTAATGAACAACACGGCATCGGACGCCGCGATGGCGCTCTTCAGCGCCTTCGCCACCGGCGGGTAATCAGCTTCATAGTCGGGGCTGTAAAGCGGCAGGTCCTTGAACGGAATCTCGGTCATCAACAGCTCGGGCGGGGCAAGGCGCCCCAGCGCCCGGGCGAGCAGCCGATTGATGGATGTCGAGGACAGACTGCCGACGAAGAAGCCGACCTTGAACGACGTCATCGGACCTCCCGCCGGCAGGTCCGCGCCCACGGCACCAGCTCGAGACGCTCCAGCGGGATCTGACGGCCGGTGTTCTCGCAGATGCCGTAGCGTTCGGGGGCGGTGTGGATCCGTTCCAGGGCCGCGTCGATCTCGGCCAGTTCGTTGGAGAGCCGCGTCGCGTTCGAGGCGGCCAGTTCGTCATCCATCGTATCGGTGCCGCGATCGGCGATGTGCGTCGGCATCTCGGACAGGTCACCGGCGCGATCCTGTTCGTCATCGGCGCGCTCTTCACCGACCATCCGGTTCAGGGAATCGAGCGCATACGCCCGCTCCTCCATCAGTCGCTGCTCGAAATGCTGGCGTTGTGTATCGGTCATGGTCATGGTCTGCACCTTCCGTTGTCAGAATCGCCGATCGCGAGAAGGGCACGATCGCCTGACGCCGCGCCCCCACCATCACCTCGCAACATCCAAAGATAGTGTCGGTGCACCCGGGGAAAGCGGCCAACCGGATAGCCAACCCGTGCCAAAGTGGGCAGCTTGCGCGCCCACCGGGTTTGGTCCACCTTGGACCCGTGGTGCGGTACACGCCACGGGCATCCCTTCTCTCCCGGTTCATTTCCGATGACACTGCTCTCCGCCGCGGTGCTGCTCTTCTTCGTCATGGACCCGCTCGGCAACGTGCCGCTGTTCCTCACCGCGCTTCGCGACGTGGATCCAGCCCGGAGCCGCACGGTGATCGTGCGTGAACTGGTAATCGCGCTCGTGGTCATGGTGGTGTTTCTCTTCCTGGGCCGCCCGGTCCTCGAGCTCCTGCATGTCTCACCGGCGGCGCTCACGGCGGGCGGCGGCTTCATTCTCCTGCTCATCGCGCTCCGGATGATCTTCCCTACCAGCGAGCACTCACTGCAGGAAGAGGTGAACGAGGAGCCATTCGTCGTGCCGCTCGCAGTCCCCTACACCGCCGGTCCCGGCCTGCTGGCCACCGAGTTGCTCTTCATGACCCGGGAACCGCACCGCTGGCCGGTCTGGCTCGGTGCCGTGGGGCTGGCGTGGCTCGCGTCTGCCATCATTCTCTACTACTCCAGCCACCTGCGCACACTGCTGGGTGATCGCGGGCTTACCGCCGTCGAGCGGTTGATGGGAATGCTGCTGGTCGTGGTGGGCGTGGAAATGCTGATGGCAGGTGTGGCGCAGTACATCAGGACATAAGCCGGACTGCCCGCCGGGCGCGCCACTGGCGCCCTCGCGATGTGATCACCGTCACAACATGCCAGTCACATCTGTACTGGAGCCTTGACACCCGCAGGAATGCCTGATTCCGTCGTTACGTGTCGCCTGCCTCCGGGCAGCGACGCCGACGCTCAATGCCGACGCGCCACGCGGCGCCCAAGGGGGGTTCTCCATGGCCAGGATCCAGCGCATTGCCCCGTGCCTCTGGTTTGACGACCAGGCAGAGCCCGCAGCCACTTATTATACCGGCATCTTCAAGAACTCGAAGATCGTGAATACTGCCCGTTATGGCGAAGCGGGCAAGGAGATCCATGGCCGGCAGCCGGGATCGGTGATGGTGGTGGATTTCGAGCTTGACGGCCTGTCCTTCACCGCGCTCAACGGCGGCCCGGCCTTCAAGTTTACGGAGGCCATTTCGCTGCAGGTCAACTGCTAGACCCAGGCCGAGGTGGATTTCTACTGGGACAGGCTGACGGTCGGAGGCGATCCGGCGGCCCAGCAGTGCGGCTGGCTCAAGGACAGGTTCGGCCTGTCCTGGCAGGTCGTGCCGGTTGGCATGCAGGAGATGTTCCGGCACGGTATCACGCCCGGGTCCGAGCGCGTCATGGAGGCGCTGATGGAGATGAAGAAGCTCGACCTTGCTGCCCTCCAGCGGGCGTACGCGGAATGACGGACGGGCTCGCCCCGGCACACTCCGCGTGAAGATCTGGATCGACGCCGATGCGGCGCCGCGCGACGTGAAGGAGATCGTCTTCCGCGCAGCGAAGCGACTCGGCATCGAGACGGTGCTGGTGGCCAACCAGCGGCTCCACACGCCGGTGGGCAATCCACTGGTGAGCGCCGTGGTCGTTGGCGACGGCGCCGACATCGCAGACCAGTACATCGCGGCCCACGCCCAAAGCGGTGACCTGGTGGTGACGCAGGATGTGCCGCTGGCGGCGCTGCTCGTGCCCAGTGCCATCACGGTGCTCGACCCGCGTGGCGAGGAGCATACGGCCGAGACGATCGGCGAGCGGCTCTCGGTGCGCAATTTCATGGACCAGGCGCGCATGGCCGGCATTGTCACCGGCGGGCCAACGCCTTACGATGCGCGAGCCCGGCAGGCGTTCGCCTCGGCGCTGGACCGCGCACTCACCCGGCTGCGACGCGCACAGTCGTGACGCCGGGCTCAGCGCAACGCCGCCGATCGCAACGGAACTGTCCATCGGGTATACTGTGGGGAGCGGGCGGGAGGTGGACGCCGTGATGGGACAGCCACGGCAGGACCCCGCCAGCTGCGTGATGTCGCCGGACATGGCTATCCCCCGACCGCTGGACACAACTCGACTCAGATGGGAGACCGATGCTCGCCGCACGTGAAGCACTCATTCGACTGCAGGAAGGCAATCGCCGTTTCACCGCTACCGTCAACGCCCCGAACGACGGCACCAATGGCCTGCGCCGGCCGGTGCTGACCCCCACGCAGGATCCGATCGCGGTCATTTTCGGCTGCTCCGACGCGCGGGTCCCGGCCGAGATCATCTTCGACCAGGGGCTTGGCGACCTGTTCGTCATCCGGGTGGCCGGCAACGTGATGGCGCCATCCCTGGTTGGCAGCGTCGAGTTCGCCGCCGCGAAGTTCGGCACCCGGCTGGTGGTCGTGATGGGCCACACCGAATGTGGCGCCATCGCCGCCACGCTCGACGAGATGCGACAGCCGACCGCCAATCAGTCCAGGAACCTTCGTGCCATCGTGGACCGCATCCGCCCGTCGATCGAGCCACTCTTCCAGACCGAGCTTGCGAAGGACCCCGACGCGCTCCGCGCCCGTGCAGTGCGCGCCAACGTCCGTGCCTCGGCCAACCACCTGCGCCATGGTTCGCAGATTCTTGAGCAGTTGATGCTCGACGATGGATTGCTGGTGGTCGGCGCCGAATATTCGCTCGATACCGGCGAGGTGGACTTCTTCGACGGGGTGCCCGCCATGGCTTGACCGAGGCGCCTCTGGCGCGTACGCCTTCCGTGAGGAAGATTGGAGAACCCGGCAGGGAGACCCTGCCGGGTTCTCCAACGAAGGGGCCACGAGCGAGCGCAGTGGCCCCGACGTCGGTTGTTTCGCGTCCGCCACAGCGGGTGCTCTGCGCCGGCGCGGCCCCAGGCAAGGCCAGTTCAGCAACGCATCGCTCACGCAGCCAGCGAAACGGAGGGCCTGTCATGTCCGTACGTGGATCCGCGGCTTGCGCCGCAGTCGTGATATTGCTCCTGATGCTGTCGTCCTGCAACCCCAATCCCGCCGAACGGGCCGCGCAGATCAGCAACGTGCCGCCAGGTGACTGGGTCTCGTACAATCGCACCCTCGCCGGCGACCGCTATTCGCCCCTGAAGGCGATCGACCGCTCCAACGTCGCCGGGCTGCAGCAGGTCTGCAGCTATGCGCTTCCGGAGGTCACCTCACTCCAGACTGGCCCGATCGTGATCGGCGGCACGATGTATTTCACCACCGACACGATTTCCTACGCCATCAACGCGAGCACCTGCGCCGAAAAATGGAAGCAGGTGCGACACAGCGAGACGCCGAGCGCGCTGGCGGTCAACCGCGGCTTCGCGTACATGGGCGGGCGGCTCTTCCGGGGCACCTCTGATGCGCATGTGCTGGCGATGGACACTACCGATGGCCATGTCATCTGGGATCACGTGATCGACGAGAAGGCGCCGGGCGTGACCATCCCCATGGCACCGATCGCGGTGAACGGGATGGTCTATGTCGGACACGCGGGTGGCGACCAGGTCGGCGTCACCGGCCATGTCTACGCGCTCGCGGCGGCGGACGGGCACGTGACGTGGAAGTTCGAAGTGGTGCCGGAGACCCCGGAAGTACGGGCGACCTGGACCAACCCGGCGCTCCCGGTCTCCGGCGGCGGATTCTGGACCTCGTTCACGTTCGACGAGGTGAACAACGTGCTGTACGTGCCCGCCGGCAATCCCGCCCCCGATTTTGACATCGAACGGCGGACCGGCGACAACCTGTATACCAACTCGGTGATCGCGCTCGACGGTGCCACCGGGCGGATGCTGGGCTACAACCAGCTGGTGAAACGCGACGCCCACGACTGGGACGTAGACAGCCCCATCGCGCTGGTGACGACCCGGTCCGGGCGCGTCATCGCGGCGTCGGCCAACAAGGACGGGGTGCTCTCGGTGGTCGACCGTTCCAGCATCACGCACGACACCACGGAACTGGGCGACCTTGGCGCGCGGCTGCCGATCGTCTATCAGGTGCCGACCACCACCCGCAACAACGTGGATGTGCCCCTCTCGCGGACCAAGAAGGTCCGGTTCTGCCCCGGCATCATGGGTGGCGCGGAGTGGAATGGCGCGGCCTTCAGTCCCGAACTCAATGCGCTGTACGTGGGTGCGGTGGACTGGTGCGCCACTGTCCGGCTCGAGCCGGCCGATGCGCCGGTGCCAGCGCTCGGGGCAACGTGGCTGGGCGCGGCCAACACCGACATGTTCGGTCCCGCCGATGAGGCGCGCGGCTGGCTCACGGCGTTCGACGCAGAGGACGGCACCATCCGCTGGAAGTTCGCGGCCCCGCATCCCGTGCTGGCTGGTGTCACACCGACCGCAGGAGGGCTCGTTTTTGCCGCGGACATGAGCGGCGAGCTCTATGCCTTCGCCGCCGACAGCGGGTCCGTGCTCTGGCAGACCAACACCGGACAGTCCACCGGCGGCGGCATCGTCACCTACATGGCGGGTGGCCGGCAACTGGTGGGCGTCGCCTCAGGGATGAAGTCACCCGTGTGGCCCGGCGGCGCGGACAAGAGCCGCATGCTGGTATACGGCCTGAAGTAGTCAGGCTGATCGTGACACCCTGCACCTACGGAATTACCGCATGGTATTGAACACGTTCTTCACCGCCGCGCTGGCAGTCTTCCTGTGGCTGCCGGCGCGGCCGCTCCAGGCCCAGGCGCCCACCAGCGGATCGGTCCAGCCGGTCGACAGGATCCCGGCACACGTGACGTTCGCGATCAACTCGCGCGAACTCTCCGAGCCGCGGACCATCAACGTGTATACGCCGCCCGGGTACTCGACGTCCTCCGCCGACTCGCTGCCGGTGTTGTACATGCTGGACGGCGGACTCGCGGAGGATTTTCCGCATGTCGTCAATACGGTGGACTCGCTGATCGCGCTCCGGCAGATCGCGCCCGTCATCGTGGTGGGAATCGAGAACACCGAGCGGCGGCGGGACCTCACCGGTCCGACCACGGTCGCGAGTGATAGCACCATTGCACGGCACGTCAGCGGCTCGGCGGCGTTCCGGTCATTCATCCGGGGCGAGCTGATGCCCGAAGTGAGGCGGCGCTATCGCACCAACGATGAGACGGCCATCGTGGGCGAATCGCTCGCGGGCCTCTTCATCGTGGAGACGTTTCTGCTAGAGCCGGAATTGTTCCGTCGCTACATCGCGCTGGACCCGAGTCTCTGGTGGAACGGTGGGGCGCTGGTCACAGGTGCTGGCATACGGCTCGACCGCGCCAAGGTCGGCCATCGTACGCTCTTCCTCGCGTCGGCCAGCGAACCCACCATCGTGGAGCCGACCGCTCGCCTGGTGAGCGTGCTCAAGGGGCACCATCCTGCGTGGCTCACCTGGTCCTACGAACCACGCCCGGATCTCGAACACGGCACCATCTTCCGGGCGATGGCGCCGGAAGCGTTCGTCAAGGTGCTGCGCTGACTGGATCCCGAGCGCTGCTTCGAACCACAGAGGCACAGAGGGACGCCCACCTGCCGGCCCTCGCGCCTCCGTGGTCAGGTCGGGCGCACCAGACCCGAACGCAGCTCACCGCGCCGTGATGACATTGTTGGTGCGGTCGGTGTCCGGCAGCAAGTTGGATGGATCAATCTCGGCCTTCACCACCCGCTTCTTCCCTGCTACCCGGTAGACATACTTCGGCCCCAGGTTCCACATCTCGACCGGCAGCGTCACCGCTTCATGTGAGCCATCCGCGTAGCTCAGCGTCAGGTAGACCGGCAGCTGCATCGTTCCCCTGTTCTCCAGCGTGACGGACGAGCCCGAATCGGCGTTGGTGATCGCGACGACCGCCGGATCCGGCCGGTTGGTGGTATAGACCCAGTCGTGCCAGAACCAGTCGAGGTCACGGCCGCTCTCGTCACGCATCAGGCGGAAGAAATCGTCCGGCGTGGGATGCTTGAACGCCCATGCCGTGAGGTAGGCCCGGAAGGCCGCATCGAATCGCGCCTTGCCCAGCACGTGATACCGCAGTGTCTGCATCATGAGCGCGGGCTTCTGGTAACCAGTCCAGAAGAGGTCATGGCTTTCCACCGGATTGGTGATCAGCGGCTGTTCCTCGCCTGGGATAGCGTGATCGGTGTACAGGTGCAGCGGGTGCACCTCGATGGAATCGCCATACGGTGTTCCCGTGAAATAGCCGGCGGCGTTGCCCAGATCAATGAAGGTGTTGAAGCCCTCGTCCATCCATGGGTAGAGCCGCTCGTTGCTGCCCACGATCATCGGCGTCCACTGGTGGCCCAGCTCGTGGGCCACGGTCCATGCCATGTTGATCCGGTCCGGCCCGGTCGGGTCGAAGGTCATCATGGGGTATTCCATCCCCTCGATGGGTCCTTCGATGGACGACGCGTGCGGATAGGGGTACTTGAGCCATTGCTCGGAGAAATACTTGATGGCGTGATGGGCCATCCGGTTGGCCTCCGGCCAGAGCGTGGCCGAGGGACGGTAATAGGTATGAATCAGGATGCCGTCGTACCCGCTCGCATCCCAGCGGAAGTTGGGCGCGGCGGCAAAGGCAAAATCCCGTACCGAGTCGGCGGTGAAACGCCAGGTGAGCGTGCCCTGCATCGAGGGGCGGGTGACGGCCTTCCCTGCCTCGCTGGCGGTGATGATGCCGATCGCCGAGTCGCTCGTGACGGCGCGCGCCAGCCGGGCCCGTTGTGTCGGGGTGAGCGTCTCGCCCGGGTTGAGCAGCCGCCCGGTGGCAGCGACGACGTAGCTCGCGGGCAGGGTGACATTGACATCGAACTTGCCGTATTCCAGGTAGAACTCGCCCGCGCCGATATAGGGCTCGTGGTTCCACCCCTTCACGTCGTCATAGACGGCAACGCGCGGATACCACTGCCCCAGTTCGTAGAGCGTACCGTCGTGGCCCATGCGGCCGGCGCCATAGGGCGGCACGGTGAAGTGCCACTTGATGGCCAGCTCGGCGCTTGCGCCCGGAGCGAGGGTGCTGGGCAGGTCCACGCGCATGGTCGTGCCGAAGCCGGTACGCTCCGCCGCCGCACCGTTGACCGTGAGCGACTCCATCGTGCCGCCGCCGGCGAAGCCCTGGCAGGAGAAATCGAACGTGGCGTCCTGGAAGACGAGCGGCGGCTGGTGCAACTGGTTGGTGACGCTGTTGGGGGCACAGATGTTCTGCTCCACATGCAGCCAGATGTACGGGAGCGAGTCCGGCGAATTGTTGTGGTAGGTGATCGTCTCAGTACCCGAGAGCAGGCTGGTGGCGGGATCCAGCGTGACATCGATGTGGTAATCGGCCCGCTGCTGCCAGTAGCCGGGGCCGGGCCGCCCCGCGGCCGTCCGCACGTTCGACGCCGGCACCCGCCCGGCGACCGCCTGGCGGGCGGAGCTGGTGGCCTGAGCCGAGGCCTGGGCCGCAACCAGCGTAGTGAGCAAGGCACCAGCCAGCCAACGGCCCAATGCGGGTATACGCATAACTGCCTCCGGCGCGATTATGGGAAGAGAGTCTCCAAACCTAGTTGTCCGCCGCTGCTTCGTGTAGCCGGAATGAACCACAAAGACACAGAGGCACAGAGGAACCGGGGATCCGCTCCTCTGTGCCTCCATGGTGAAGGCAGGCTATGGCGCGAGCCTTCAGCCGCCCACGATCGCCCCCAGAATGATGAACGGCTCGGTGCCATTCACCACCGCCTCGGGCAGTGGAGCATCGGGCCCATCATGCGAGAGGTCCCGCTCGCAGGCGTAGAACCGCACGAACGCCCGGCGCTTCTGGGTGGTGTGGTCGCGCAGGGTTCCGCGCAGCATCGGGAAGCGCGCTTCGACCGCGTCGAGCACGGTGCGCTGGGTGACCGGCGCCGGCACCTCGAGCGCCAGCTCGCTGGTCGGCGTCCGCGCAATGGCGCAGAGCGGGTTGGGCAGGACGACCCGAATCACGTGAGCGTCTGGACTTCGACCGAGAGCACGGCGGGCAGGTCCCGCACGATCGGCGCCCAGCTGTCCCCCGAATTGGCCGAGGCATACACCTGGCCTCCGGTGGTGCCAAAATAGATCCCGCATTCGTCCAGCGAGTCCACCGCCATCGCGTCGCGCAGCACATTCACGTAGCAATCCTTCTCCGGCAACCCCTTGCCCAGTGATTCCCACTCGTTGCCGCCGCTGCGGCTCCGGAACACCCGGAGTTTCCCGTCCAGCGGGTAGTGCTCCGAGTCGCTCTTGATGGGAACCACGTAGATGGTCTCTGGTTCGTGCGCATGCACGTCAATAACGAAACCGAAGTCGGTGGGCAGGTTGCCACTCACTTCGTGCCAGGTATCGCCGGCGTTGTCGCTCCGCATCACGTCCCAGTGCTTCTGCATGAAGAGTACGCCGGGCCTGCTCTTGTGCATGGCGATCCGGTGGACGCAATGTCCCACCTCGGCGGTCGGGTCGGGAATGTATTCGGAATGCAGTCCCTGATTGATGGGCTTCCAGCTCGTCCCGCCATCGTCGGTGCGGAACGCACCGGCAGCAGAAATCGCGATGTACATTCGCTTCGGGTTGGTGGGATCAATCATGATGGTGTGCAGGCACATCCCGCCCGCGCCGGGCGTCCAGTGCGGCCCCGAGCCATGGCCCCGGAGCCCCGACAGTTCCTGCCAGCTCATGCCGGCGTCGGTGGAGCGGAAGAGCGCGGCATCCTCGATACCGGCGTACACGGTATCCGGCTCGGTCAGCGACGGCTCCAGGTGCCAGACCCGCTTGAATTCCCATGGGTGGGGTGTGCCGTCGTACCACTGGTGGGTGCCGGGGACGCCATCGTACTTGAATTCGTTTCCGGCCGGCTCCCAGGTCCTGCCCCCGTCATCCGAGCGCTGGATCAACTGCCCGAACCAGCCACTCGACTGGGAGGCGTAGATCCGGTCCGGATTGAGGGGAGAGCCTTTCACGTGATAGATCTCCCAGCCGGCAAAGTGCGGCCCGCTCACATCCCATTTCGACCGTTTCTCGTCCGACGTCAGCACGAACGCGCCTTTCCGTGTGCCGACCAGTACACGTACACCGCTCATGCCTCACCTCGCCTGATTCGAAGGGTCAGTTGACGCCCGTGCCGCACCCCGGCCAGCGTTATTGATTAGCAGCCGAAGGTGAAAGTGTCAATTCGGGGCGGGGGGACAGGTCATCGCGGGAGACAGGGTTGCCTTCACGCGGCTTCAGCCGCGTTACATATGTCGGTCCCCGCGTTCACCCGCATGACACGCACCGCCGAGTACCGATCTGCAACCTTCCACCAATCCTGCTCGTCCAACATGACATGACCATGCCCCCCTCACACCTGATCGCCCGTCGATGCCAGCGCCGGAAGGCGTTCCTGCTCAGTCTCGCCGCCAGCACGGCCCTTGCCGGCTGTTGGCGGACGGGATCCGCCCAGGCCGCCGCCGGCGCACAGGGACATCCCGACAGCATCCCGTTCGTCATCGTGGCGCTCGCCGATTCACTGGCGAAGCAGGACCTCTGGCCCGGGTTCGATCCGCGGGCCACCCCGGTCGCCATCTTCGATGGCACCCGCACCCTGCTCTTTCGCCACCCCGCACCGCCGCAGCCGTTTACGCCCCTCCAAGGACATGCGGGCGTCTGGATGCACGACGGGCGCGATTCCAGCGTCTCTGCCAACACCAGCACCGAGATGAACGGCGTACGGACAGCAACGCTGATGCCGGCCACCGGCCGTGCAACAACGCTCGATCGCGCAGCTATCCTGATTCACGAGATGTTTCATGTCTTCCAGCGCCAGCATCACCCAGGCTGGACCGCGAACGAGGCTGACCTGTTCACCTACCCGACCAACGACCGCCGCCTGCTGGAGCTCCGCCGCCTCGAAACCGGGGCGCTGCGCCGGGCAGCCAACCGTGGCGGCAGCGAGAAGGCCGCCTGCTGGGCGCAGGCAGCGGTCAAGTTGCGGCGGGAGCGTTTCGCCGCAATGCCCGCCAGCGCCGCCGCCTACGAACGCGGCACCGAATTGAACGAAGGGCTGGCGACGTATGTCGAGCGGCGTGCCATCGATGCGCCCGATAGCACCATCTTCCCGGACAGTGCCATTGCGCCCGAGGCGGTGCGGCAACGCGCCTATCGCACTGGCGCAGCGCTGGCCCGGCTGCTCGACCGATTGTCGCCCCGGTGGCGCGCGGAGCTGGAGGCGCATGATTCACTCTCCCTCGATTCGATGCTCACGGTGGTACTCGCAGCCCGCCACCAGTCGCCCTGCGCATTTTCCGATGCGGAACGCAACCGCATGCTCCAGGCGGCGTGGGCCGACCAGCAGTCGCTGGCGCGCCGCCTCGCTGTCGACCGGCGTACATTCTTTGACCAGCCCGGGTGGCGGCTGGTCATCGAGGCGGCGAGCCCGCTCTTCCCGCAGGGCTTCGACCCCCTCAATGTTCGCCTGCTGGCGCCCGGCGAGGTACTTCACTCGCGCTTCGTCAAGCTCGGCAACAGCGCGGGTAGTGTGGAAGTCATGGGACGGGCGGCGCTCAGCGTGGCCGCAGGTACGCACCCACTTTTCAGCGGCGTGCGCACACTCCTGGTGACCGGCCTTCCCGGCCCACCGCAGGTTACCGTCGGGGACAGCGGCCTCACCGTCTCGGCTGACGGCATCCATGGAACATTCCAGGCCACCAGTGTCGACACCGCCGGCATGGTGGTCACCCTGCACCTGCCCTGAACCCTGGATAGACCATCGGAGTGAACATGCGGCTGAAGATCATGCCTCCAGTCATCGCTGCGCTCGCGCTCGCCTCGAGTGCGTGCGGCGACGGCACCGGACCCTCATCATTGGCCGGCACCTTCGCGCTGGTCGCGGAGAATGGCCAACCCCTGCCAGCCGACCCCAGCGCGCCGGATGGCTGCTGCCTCACGCTCAGCGGCTCACTGGTCCTGACGTCCACCGCCTACCAGCTGCGGATAACCTATCGCAACAAGAACAATGATCTCACGTTTGAGAACGAGGAACTGGGCACCTGGACCGCTGAAGAGAACAGTCTCCAGTTCACGCGCACCAGTGGTGGCGAGGGCGACTTTCCCTTCCTGCTCGGTCCTGGCACTGCCGCTGATGGGGGAGATACGATTACGCTGCTGTACGGCGATGAGGGGCCCGGGTCGGACCAGAGAGCGGCACGATTTTCACGGCAGGGCGGCTGATCCGAGGTCGATCCCGTCACGCGTACCTGAGGACCCCATGGCACGATCCACCGCACCCGTGGTTGCGAAGTATCTCGACGCACTTCCCGCCGATCGCCGCCGGGAGCTCGTGCAGGTGCGCGATGTCATTCTGCGCAACTTGCCGGCCGGGTACGACGAAGCTGTCGTCGGCAAGATCCTGGCCTACCGGGTGCCACTCGAGCGGTATCCCGACACGTATAACGGTCAACCGCTGTGGTACGTGGGGCTCGCGTCGCAGAAGAATTATCTCTCGCTCTATCTCATGTGCGCCTACGGAGACTCGGCACATGCCCGGCAGCTCAAGGAAGGCTTCAAGGCAGCCGGCAAGAAGCTCGACATGGGCAAGTCGTGCATCCGGTTCCGCACGGCGGCCGATCTGCCGCTGGATGTGATCGGGAAGCTGATCGGAAGCGTGCCCGTTGACCGCTGGGTCGCGATCGCCATATCGGCGAGGAAACGATAAACGAAATGAGTTCTTGATGCTGGAGCCTGGCGGGCACTACGAGCTCCGGCCCATCGGCCGGGTGCATTCGGTACTCAAGCAGCGGAAAGGCGCGCCTCGCCAGGGCTACGAGCACGCGCCTGACGCGTGGATCGAGGTCGACCCGGCTTTCCTGCCAGCGCTCCACCTGCTGGCTGAGGGTGACGAGGTCATCATCCTTACCTGGTTGCATGAGGGCCGGCGCGACACGCTGCAGGTCCATCCCGGCCGTGATCCCGACGCACCACTCACCGGCGTCTTCGCCACCCGTTCGCCCGACCGGCCCAATCCCATCGGCCTCCACCGCACGACACTGCTGCGAATCGAGGACGGCATCCGCCTGCACATCCATGCGATCGAGGCGATAGATGGCACGCCGGTGATCGACATCAAACCGGTGCTTGGTCGGTCGCGCGATTCGTGAGTGCGGAGGGCCGACTCCGCCGCGACGCGATATAATGAGAAGACCGCGATCGCCCCGATCCACCTGGAGCAAGCATGCTGGAAGAAATCCGTCGTTTTGTCCGTGAGCGCCTGTCCTCCGATACCCACGAACCCCATCCGGTGCCCACCAATACCTCGTCCCCGGCCGATCCAGTGCAACTGGCCGCGTGCGCGCTCCTCCTGGAGCTGGCCCACGCCGATGGCGAGTTCAGCACCGAAGAACGGGAGCACATCGAGCGCACGCTGGTGCGCCACTTTGGCCTCGATGCGGCCGCGGGAGCCGAGCTGATCCGGCTGGCCGAGGCCGAGCGGGAGGAGTCCATTGACCACTTCCAGTTCACCCGGTTGATCACCGCCAACTACGATCCGGGCCAGAAGATGGTGCTGGCCGAGGTGATGTGGGGCGTGATCCTGGCCGACGGCAAGCTCGGCGACCGCGAGGCGTATCTGGTGCGGAAGATGGCGAGCCTGATGCAGCTGGAACCGGCCTACCTGGCCCAGGCTCGGCGCACGGCGGCGGGCGAAGCGTAGATCGCCGCCGCCGACCCTTCAGCCCCGGGCCTTGCGGCCCAGAAACCCGCGCATCGCCGCGCCGATTTCCTTGACATGCGTCTCCAGGGCGAAATGTCCCGTCCCATACAGCCGCACTTCCGCATCCGGAAGATCGCGCTTGAACGCCTCGGCCCCGGCCGGGACGAAGATGGTATCGTTCTGTCCCCATACCGCCAGCAAGGGCGGACGGCTGGTGCGGAAATAGTTCTGGAACTCGGGATACAGCGCGAGGTTGGTGCGATAGTCCAGGAAATAGTCCAGCTGGATCTCCTCGTTGCCGGGACGAGCAATCAGTGTTGCATCGAGGAAGTAACTTTCCGGGGCGACCCTGCTCGTGTCCGTCACGCCATCCAGGTACTGCTGCTTGATCGAGTCGGGCGTAAGGATCGCCTTCAGGGCCGCCCGGTGCTCCGGCGATGGATCCCGTCCGTACTGCCGGATCAGGTCGAACCCGCTGCCAAGCCCTTCCTCGTAGGCGTTGCCATTCTGGGTGATCCAGCCGGTGATCCGGTCTGGATGCTTGAGGGCCATGCGAAATCCGACCGGAGCGCCGTAATCGAAAACATAGACGGCGTAGCGGCGGACACTCAGGACCTCCATGAACTCATCCACGACCGCCGCGAGGTGTGCGAACGTATGCTCGAAGGCGGCGGGTGACTCGGTGAACCCGAAACCGGGAAGATCCGGCGCGATGACCCGGTACCGTTGGGAAAGCTCGGGAATCAGGTTCCGGAACATATGGGACGAAGTGGGAAAACCGTGCAGCAGCAGGACCACCGGAGCGTCCTTGGCTCCGGCATCGCGGTAGAAGACCCGGTGACCCTGCACCTCCGCGAACTGGTACTGCACCTGCTGCAGATGACCGCCCGGCTCGGCCGACCCCGCCATGGCCGCCGCAATAGTCCGCATCCTGCTTCCGGCATGCGATGCTGCCGGGACATGTAGATTCGACATGAGTGGTACTCCTGTTCAAGAGCGAGTGATCCGCGCTGCACCAGCAGCGATCACGGCTGCCCCTCGTGCGGGTGTGCGTGCGCGATCACATCGAGCGCCAGCGCCGAGTGGGCGTAGGCACCACCCGCCCGCATTTCCGCGGCGACCCAGATGGCTTCCATGATCTCTTCCGGAGTTGCTCCATGTTTCAGCGCGGTGCCGGTATGGCTGCGAATGCAGTAGGGGCACTGCGTGACATGGGCGACCGCCACCGCGATCAGTTGCTTGGTCTTGCCGGGAAGCGCGCCATCGGCGAACACCGCCCGGCTGAAGGCACGAAAGGCCTCCGCCGGAGCCGGGGCGAGCGCGGTCCGCTGTTCTGCAAGTTCCCGGGTGGCCTGTGGGTAGAGCTGCTCTGTTGCTGCCATGATGCTGAACTCCCTATGGTTGCTTCTCCAGAAATGCCTTCAACGCGAGGGCGCCGTTATGCGCCGTGTCGTGTGCGGCATAGATGAATGTGACTCGTCCCCGGCGCGAGAGGGCGAGCAGGGCCTTCCAGTTATCGCGATTCGCGCGCAGTTCCGCGAAGTAGCGGCGTCGGAATTCCGGCCAGCGTTCAGGATCATGCCCGAACCAGCCCCGCAACTCGGCGCTCGGCGCCACATCCCTGGCCCATTCGTCCAGGTGAAGCCGGGCCTTGCTCACGCCACGCGGCCATAGCCGCTCGACCAGTACGCGCCGTCCATCGCCCGCTTCTACCGGGTCATAGGCGCGCTTCAACCGGATCATGTCGTCGCTCCCTTGTTCGAGACAGCGGCCGCCGCACCGATTCGTGACGGCGATGCGGGAGCGGCTGTAACCGTTCCTTCCCGTCCGGCTGCCGGGATGGGCCCCACCGCGGCAAGCAGGCTCGTCAATTCGGTCACGCGCAGCTGCTCCAGCCGGGATATCGCCGAGGCGATCCGTTCCCGCAGCGCCAGGGACGTGTGGGGTGCGGCCAGGCGTTCGAACTTCTTCCGCGACACGTCCCACGTCCGGCCGCGAGTGAGGAAACCAGGATAATCCGGTAGCTCCGCGGTCAGCACCCTGCCATCATGACACGTCACCCGCACCCGGCACGGCATTTCCGCGGGGAAGCGCTCGGACAAGGCTTCATCCGGGTGTATGAACACCCGCCGCAGCAGCCCCTGGACGTCCTCCCGCCCGATCCGTTCCGGCAGATATTGCTCGGGCAGGACCTGGCCGTCGAGCAGTGCCACCGCCACCAGATACGGAAGGCTGTGATCCGCCTCCTCCTTGGTGCGGACCACCGTCTTGTCTCCCTCTTCACCGCCGCCGATGATCCGATAGGCGACGTCAAAGACATCGATCTCGACGCGCGCGACATCCGCTGCTGCCAGGTGCTCCTGTGCCCGCAGTCCCAGCACCGCCTCGAGCACGCTCTGCGAATGAATTTCAGCGTTGTACTTCTTCAGGATGGTTCGGCTCACCCGTTCGAGCCCTTCAGCCGCCCAGTCCAGCTCAAAGTAGCCGGCCACGGCATCCATGAAGCCCTTTTCGCCTTCGAACACCTCGAGCGGGCCGGTGATGCCGCGCGCCGCGAGCAGCGTTGTGCGCAGCGCAGCGCCGCCAAGGTTGGGGTAGGCCAGCCCCTTCCAGTGCGACAGCCGGCCGGTCCGCGTGACACGAAGCGCGTTGAAGGCGGTGCCGGCGATCGCGATCGCGTTGGCGGTACGCATGGCATCGAGTCCCAGTGCCCGGGCGCAGCCCGCCGCAACCGCGTACGCCCCTTGCGTCACGTGGTCGAACCCGGCATCCCGGACCGGGGCCACATCACTCAGCCGGCACTGGACCTGGTACGCGAGGGCAAGCGCCGCAAGAAAATCGCGACCGGATGCATCGGCATATTCGGCGGCCGCGAGCACCGCTCCGAGGTTGTCGCTCGGGTGGCAGGTTTCTCCCTTGGCGAGGTAGCTGTCGTTGAAGTCGAGATACCGCACCAGCGCCGCATTATAGAGGGCCGCCCGGTCGGCGCTGGCAGAACCGCCACCGACCAGCGAGCACGGCCCCGACGCGTCGAAGGCCTCCACCTGGGCACGTACCATCCGCACCGGCTCGCCACCCAGCGCACCGATCGCGCACCCGATGCTGTCGAGCACCCGGATCCTGAGCTGTTCGCGTGCGGTGTCAGAGAGGTCGTCCCAGGTGGCCCGAGTGGCAAACTGGGCCAGCTGCTGCACGATTGTCAGTCCGTTGGTGTGCATCCTCGCTCACGCCTTGGGCCGGGCCACGTGGACCCGGTGCGCGGTGAGGATACGAGCCACTGATGGAAACGCCCGGCGAGCGGCATCGGGCACGTGGTGCCAGTCGCTGGTGCCTGGCTGGCCCACCCAATAGTCGAACGGGCTGGCACCAGGACCGGATGGCTGTCCCACGATGATCCGCCCGACCATACCCGCCGCTTCGTGCGGCTTGCAGTAGTAGTCGTAGACGCCCGGTTCCGTGAGCGTGACATCGAAGTGATCTCCGGGGTTGATCAGGAACCCGGAATCCCAGGGTGCTGCCCGCCTGGGCATGCGCAGCGGATGCCGATCGTTCTCCGGATGGTACGCGGTCGCGGTGTGCACGTTCTCCCGCGTGATCCAGCGGATGGTCGTATGCGGCTCCACGTAGAGCCCGATCGGATCGAACCAGACGCGCGACCCCCCGGCATCACTCCGCATCTCGATCACCTCAAGTGCCGCCGGGCGGCCGGACCGCGCGTCAAGCAGCGCGGCGGCCCCGGCGCGACCCGGCGCAAGCCCCAGGGCGGCAAGCGTCAACCCGCCGACCTTGAGGAACTCGCGCCGCGACGAAGTGGTCACTTGCTGAGCTCGGCTGCGCGCTGCGGCGACACATACCATACGATGATGTGGTAGTGCGGCTCTGCGACGCCCGGATGGCCAGCATTGTAGACGATGTCCACATGATCAGCTGACTGGTGAGCCACCTTCAAGTCATTGAAGGACTTTTGCGCGTTCATGTCCTTGAGGGGAATCATGTAGATCGAACTCACCAGCTTGCCGGCATGGTCATAGGCGAGGAATGGCCCCGCCGGCAGCGTGGACGGGACGACATACAGGACACCGAGCCCGGGCACGAAATTGGGGAGCGGCACGAGCGTACTGACGTTCTTGTAGTCGCCGCCCGGGGGTGCCGTGCGCTGCGCCATCGCGGCGTCAGGGACAGTCATGAGCAGCCCGGCACCGAGCATGCCAGTGAGGGCTGCGAGGGTAATCTTGCTCATACCAGCGTCTCCAATCCCATGGTGAGTGTACGGTTCACGTCCTCTTGCGCTGGTACAATGGGGCTGCCTGCTGAGTGGGGACAATGAACCGTTCGTACCATGCAGGGGCCTGGATGTCCCACATCGGGAAGACATTGCCATGGCCGGCGTGACGGAGCGGGGCTAGACTCCGGAGGACAGAAACCGGGGTAGGCCGTGCTTGAATCGGAATTGTTCGAGCTGTTCGAGCAGACTGCGGATGCCGCGTACACCGTGACCGCGGACGGCGAGATCTGTGCGTGGAACCGGGGCGCCGAACGCCTGTTCGGCTACCAGGCAGCGGAGGCACTGGGGCGCAACGTGGATGAACTCTTCGAGGCCCGAGACGCCCTGGGCACCCATGCACTTGCGGGAGGCTCAGCGGCGGTGAGCCGCGATGAGGACGGCGTGCCTGGCACGATCCCGAACTTCGACCTGGAAGTGCGCCTTCGGTCGGGAAATCGGCGCTGGGTGAATATTGCGACTGTCGTCTTTGACAATCGGCGGACCGGTCGCCGGCTCTTCGTGCGACTGGCGCGCGACATTGCCCTGAGCCGGCACAATGAGGAGCTGCTCACCCGCATCCAGGAGGTCACCCGGCAGCTCGCGTCGCTCGCCGTCGAGGCCCCGCATCATGCGCCGGTCGAGCCGCTCACCGACCAGGAGCACCATATTCTCAAGCTCTTTGCCGCCGGCCGGAACTCGGCGACGATCGCCCGCACACTCGGCATTTCCTCCCAGACGCTTCGCAACCACCTGCACCACATCAACCAGAAACTGCGGACCCACAATCGCCTGGAAGCGGTCACCCACGCGCAGCGTCGCGGACTGCTCGACTGACCCTGCCGTTGTCGAGGCATCGGGCGTGATCCCGATTTCACCCTGCCATCGTAGGGGCGGCCCGCCGATCACCAGGCGTTATTCCTATTTCGCCCTGCCATCGTGGGGGCGGCCCGCGGGCCGCCCCTACGGGCGATCGGCCTGCACCGGGACACCGGTCGAGATCGCGGGCCGCCCTGCCAACGCCGCCCAAGCATCGGGACCCGATGGATCGCGTGGTTCACGCTGGAACCGCCAACCCCACGTTTCGTCGCCTGTCGATTCCATCCTCTCCCATTCGACGTACTGTTGGAGCCCGGGACAAGTCCGGGCCGCGAATCCCAAGTATGGAAGGAGTTACCAATGCGTGTCATGGTGATAGTGAAGGCCTCCAAGGAGTCCGAAGCGGGCGAGTTGCCCAGCGAACAGCTCCTGGCCGAGATGGGCAAGTTCAACGAAGAACTCGTGAACGCCGGCATCATGCTGGCCGGCGACGGACTCAAGGCCAGTTCCGAGGGCAAGCGCGTGCGGTTCTCCGGCTCCAGCCGGAAGGTGATCGACGGCCCGTTTGCCGAGACCAAGGAGTTGGTGGCCGGCTTCTGGATCTGGCAGGTCAAGTCCATCGACGAGGCGGTCGAGTGGCTCAAGCGGGCGCCATTCGACGGCGGCACCGAGGTGGAAATCCGCCCCGTATTCGAGGCGGAAGATTTCGGTGAGGAATTCACGCCTGAATTGCGGGAGCAGGAGGAGCGGCTCCGCGCCCGGATCTCCTCAAAAGCCAGCCACTAGGCGGAGGCCGGAACCGAGATTCGTCAGCTCCTCTCGGCGGAAGGCTTCAGCGTAAGCGGCGGCGGGAGACCGGCAACCTTGCCGGGGGGTCGCGAGGGTGGTTTTATCGGTAGCCATGACGGCTACCGATACCCACCGCGCCATCGATGCGGTCTGGCGGATGGAATCCGCGAAGCTGATCGCCGGCCTCACCCGTATGGTGGGCGACCTCGGTCAGGCCGAGGATCTCGCACAGGATGCCCTCGTGGCAGCACTGGAACGTTGGCCGGCATCCGGCATCCCCGACAATCCCGGCGCCTGGCTCATGGCCACCGCCAAGCATCGGGCCATTGACGGTTTCCGGCGGAACAAGCTGCTCGCTCGCAAGCATGAGGAGCTTGCCCACGACGTGGACACGATGCAGCCCGTAACGCCGGACTACGACGCAGCACTGGACGACGACATCGGCGATGATCTCCTGCGACTGGTGTTCACCACCTGTCATCCGGTGCTCTCGACCGAAGCGCGCGTGGCCCTCACCCTGCGCCTCCTCGGTGGCCTCACCACCGAAGAGATCGCGCGCGCATTCCTGGTGCCGGTGGCCACCATGGCGCAGCGGATCGTGCGCGCCAAGCGGGCCCTCGCCGAGGCGCACGTCCCGTTCGCAGTCCCGCGTGGCGCGGACCTCGCGCCCCGGCTCGGGTCGGTGCTCGAGGTGACGTACCTGATCTTCAACGAGGGTTACTCCGCGACGGCGGGCGACGACTGGATCCGACCGCAGCTCGCCGAGGAGGGGCTGCGGTTGGGACGGATTCTCGCCGGCCTCGCGCCGGCTGAGCCCGAGGTCCATGGACTGGTGGCATTGATGGAAATCCAGGCCTCGCGCTTCAGGGCCCGTGTAGGCCCCGACGGTGATCCCATCCTGCTTCTCGATCAGAACCGGTCCCGCTGGGACCAGTTACTGATCCACCGCGGGCTCGCGGCACTGGCACGAGCGGAATCGCTGGGCCCGCCCGGACCCTACACGCTGCAGGCCACCATCGCCGCATGCCACGCACGGGCCCGCACCGCCGACGAAACCGACTGGAACCGCATCGCGATGCTCTACGGCGAGCTCGCCCGCCTCACGCCATCACCCGTGGTGGAGCTCAATCGTGCCGTGGCGGTGGGGATGGCGTCCGGTCCCGAGGCCGGACTCGCACTGGCAGATCGACTCGCAGCAGAACCATCGCTCAGGACGTACCACCTGCTTCCGGCCGTGCAGGGCGACCTCCTCGCACGGCTCGGTCGTCATGACGAAGCGCGGGCGGCGTTCGAGCGCGCCGCATCGCTCACCCGGAACGCGCGCGAACGCAGCGTGCTGCTGCAACGTGCCGCCGGAAGCGGCACTACCAACGATCCGGCGGGCCATGCCTCGTGACCGACATCACTGCCCCTGCCGCTGCCGTCAGCCCCACGGCGTCGCCCGGTCCGCCGGCGCCACCACGGCGCTTCGCTCGCTCGATCACCGAGGGGCCCCTGGCGAAGGCGGTCTGGGCCATGGCGTGGCCCACCATGCTGGTGAACATCATCGGCGGCCTCCAGGGCATGGTGGACCAGGTGATGGTAGGCCACATCGTGGGCTACGCCGGCAACGCCGCGATCGGTGTGTCGTCCCAGCTCATGCTCGTGGTCATCATCTTCATCACCTCGCTCTTCAGCGGCATGAGTGTGCTGGTGGCGCGCTTTGCCGGCGCTGGCGACGAGGACATGGTCAACCGCACGGTCTATCAGGCATTCCTCACGGCCGTCATCATGGCGGTGCTCATCATGGCCCCGATCGGCTATGTGCTCTCGCCCGCGTTGCTCGATTTTGTCAACGCCGCTCCCGCCGTCCAGGTGGAAGCGCTGCCGTATCTCCGGATCATGTTCCTCTTCAGCATCGGGATGCTCCTCTTCTTCATGCTCGGCGGCGCACTGCGCTCCGCCGGTGATGCGAGGACGCCAATGGTGCTCGGCATCGTCATGACGGTGCTCAACATCATCTTCAACGTGATCCTGATCCGGGGGTTGGGGCCGATACCGGCATTTGGGACCGCGGGCGCCGCCATGGGCACCGTGGCCGCCTCGGGCGCCGTCGGACTGTACGCCATGGTGAAGCTGTGGCGGGGTGGCTGGGTCGTCTCCTTCCCGCGCGGGCACGGGCTCGGCCCCGACTGGGGCATCATCCGCGAGCTGTTCCGGTTCGGCCTCCCCACCGGCGTGCAGGGCATCGCCATGAACGTGGGCGGCGTGCTGATGCTCTCGTTCATCGGCTCGCTGGCCCAGAGTGCCGCAGCACAGGCGGCGTTCTCGGTGTCATACTCCCAGCTGTTCTCGTTCATCACCTGGACCTCGGTGGGGCTCATGGGCGCTGCCGCCGCAGTGGCGGGCCAGAATCTTGGCGCCGGCCACCCCGAACGGGCCAGCAAGGCGGTGCACGTCGCCGCGCGGATCGGCATGGCGGGCGCCGCGTTCGTCGGCTTCTTCTTCCTCTTCTTTCCCCGGCAGCTGCTCGCCGTGTTCGGCATGAACGAGCCCGCCGTGGTCGAGCTCGGCGTCCAGCTGCTGCACGTGCTCAGTCTCTCGGGGCTGTTCATCGCCGTGGCACTGACCTACACCGGCGGCCTCCAGGGCACCGGGGACACCAAAAGCCCACTGTACATTTCGATCGTATCGCAGGTGGCGGTGCCGCTGGGCATCTGCTTCGTGATTCAGGAGACCGGTACGCTGCAGCCGCTCCACATCTGGATTGCGATCCTGATCGGACACATGACACGCTGTCTCCTGAGCGTCCTGCGATTCAATCAGGGGAAGTGGCGGAATATCCAGGTGCGGATCGGGTCATGAGGCGTGGGGCGTCGACGGTCAACGGTCGACGGTCAACGGTCAACGGTCAACGGTCAACCACGACAATGCTCGCCATTCGTCATTCCTGCGAAATCCTCGCTTTCGCGGGGGTGACGATGGGGTGAGATCGGGACGTCAGTGGGCCGCCGCAGGGCCACCGCGGCGCGCCGGTCGCCCCGAAGCACGCGGTTCCGGACCCCGAATTGCCTACCCTGTGACGGGATTCGAGGTCCAGATACGGCCAGCGTGCGGGGCGTTCCGCCCGTTAGCTTTGACAGCCTCGCTGCTCACACCCACGTCGCCTTGCGTCATATCGCCCGGATGACCTGAGCCTGCGGATCTGCGGGGCCGTGGCGCTGGAGTGGAAGCCGGCGCCTTGTCTCCGCACCGATCACGCGCCTCAACCGGAGAGCTTGACCATGCACGTTGCCCACCTCGTGATCATCACCCTCGCCACCGCAGTCACTGCCGCCGGGCACGCACGTCATCCTGCGCGCACGGCACCGGAGCCGGTGTGTTCGGCGCCGGAGTATCACCAGTTCGACTTTTTCGCGGGTGACTGGGACACGTATGACGCCGCGGCACCCGATTCGATCGTGGCCCGCAATCACGTCACACCGATGCTGGATGGGTGCGCCCTTCGTGAGGTCTACGAACAGCGTGATGGATTGCGGGGTGAAAGCTTCAGTGTGTACGACGCGAGCCGGGGTATCTGGCACCAGAGCTGGGTCACCAACGGTGGAGCGGTGCTGCTGCTGGATGGGGGCCTGAAGAACGGTCGCATGATCCTTACTGCCACCGAACATCACCCCGATGGATCCACCTCGCTGCTCCGCGCCAGCTGGTGGCAGGAAGGCGTCAACGTCCGCGAAAAAGCCGAGCGCTCACGGGATGGCGGTGCGACGTGGACGGCGGTGTTTGATATCGTCTTCCGGCCGCATCATTTGTCGAACGGGAGCTGACGCGCCCCGCCGCTCGATGGTCTCGAGCCTGAGGTGGATCGCGCCATAGGCACGCCAGGGCCGCCACTGATCGGCGCGTTCCAACAGCGCACCCGGGCTGGCCGAGGCGTGCGCCAGCTCCGGGTCAGTTTCAGGAAACGCATCGGGCCAGTGCAGCGCGCGTGCAATGATTCTCAGAGCCATATGGCGGCTGACGCCCAGTTGCTGCAGCGTCCTTTCTGTCTCGGTCACATCAGACCCCGGGCCGAGCCGAAGCCGCTCCATGGCCATCGCACCAGCCACCGCCGCCAGCACGGTGGCCGAGCGGCGTGACATTCCCAACGTCTCGAGTCCCGTCACTCCCGCCTCTGCCACGTGAGCTGCGTCAGGTGCCAGCCGTCCCAGACCCGGGATTTCGGTCTCCAGTGATGGGCCCAGTGCCTCCACCAGCCGGCGCCTGACCAGTTCCGCGCGGCCCGCGGCCAGGCCATCGGCCGCCAGCACGCTCAGGACCAGTTCAAACTGATCGAATGCACCCGGCAATCGCACACCCGGCCGCTGGCCCACCAGCGCCCCAAGTCCAGTGCGCATCAGATGATCGTCAATGACCAACGGCTCGGCGTCGAGATCAAACAGGCGCCGAAGCCTTGGCAGCAGCGGCATCAGAGCGGGGACCAGTGATGACGACAGATCAACCACGAGATGCCCACGCCCATTGGCCACCTGGATCACGCCGGCCTGATCATCCAGCCGGACGGTCCGGGAATAGCGGCCCTCCTCGACCAGTTCCACCCCCGGCAATGCGTCGCGGCGCAGCATCGCCAGCAGCCCCTGCCAGTCGAACGGTGCACGATACGCGAGCGTGAGACGCAGCCCAGATTTTCTCGAGCGCGGAGTGCGTCGCACGGACGAAGGCGGCATCCGGTACTGCTCCAGGAACGCGGCGTTGAAACGCCGGAGGCTCTGGAAGCCACTGGCAAACGCGATACGGGTGACGGGGAGCGCGGTCTCGGCAAGCAGCCGCTTGGCCAGCAGCAGGCGACAGGTCTGCGCCAGCTCGCTGGGGGTCACGCCGTACTCGCGCTCCAGGGCGCGCCGAAGATGGCGGGCGCTCACGCCGAACTCCGCCGCCAGCTCGGTGACGGTATGGCCGTTGAGCGCGCCGGCCTCGATGCGCCGGGCTGTCGCGTAGCCCAGCCGGGAGACGGCGTCCACCGGCGCGCGCCCTGGCGCGAGCTCCGGCCGGCAGCGGAGGCAGGGCCGAAATCCGGCCTGCTCCGCGGCTGCAGCGGACGGAAAGAAACGCCGGCGGTCGGTGTGTGACACACGTGCCGGGCAGATGGGGCGGCAGTAGATCCCGGTGGATGTGATCCCCACGTAGAACAGCCCGTCGAAGCGCGCGTCGCGTGCGGCGAGTGCGCGCGCGCAGGCGGCAGGCGTGAGTGCCGATGGAAGCGGCCAGGGAGGTGGAGACGAGGCGGTCACTCCCTGAATTTGGCCTGGGCCGCGCGATCCCGCTGGCCGGATGCGGACGTGGAATGCGGAAGACGGGAAGACGGGAGGCCGGGTCGAAAGATCGCGCATGCCGCGCTCAGGACCCGTCCCTCGTCCCTCGTCCCTCGCCCGCCGACTCTCGACTATTGATATTTTATCAAGTCTCGGAACCCTGCGCGGCGCTGGCAGGCGCGGCTGGCGTTGCGGCCCGTCTGCGGCTTGATTCGCTGTATGGACGCTGATCATGCGGGGCCCGTCGCTGAGCGTACCGATGCACGGTGGATGCAGCACGCCGCCGGCCTCGCCGAGCTGGCGCGCGCAGCGGGAAATATTCCGGTCGGTGCGGTCATCGTGCTGCACGGTGAAGTCATCGCCGAGGCCGCAGAGCAGGTGCCCAACGGGCCTCGCCCATTCGCCCATGCGGAATTCGCCGCGGTGGAAGCGGCGCTGGTGGCCGGCCACCGGTCACTCCGGGCCGCGACGCTCTACTCCACCGCCGAGCCGTGCATCCTGTGCGGCTTCGCGATCCGCGAAGCGAAGATCGGCCGGGTGGTGATCGGCCGAGATGCCGGCGAGATCGGCAGCGTGCGCTCGAAATTTCCGGTGCTCACGGCGGACTGGGTCATGCGCTGGGGGCCACCGCCCGACGTGATCTGGTGGAACGAGAGGGGGTAGCCACCATGCTGCGCTGGACGCTCGCCTCGCTTCACCTGCTCGCACTCGGCATCGGCCTCGGCGCTGTGTGGGCCCGGAGTCGCGCGCTGAACGGCCCGCTCGACCGTGCCGGGCTCCGGCGGGTGTTCGCCGCCGACTCCTGGTGGGGCGTCGCCGCGGCGCTCTGGCTCGTCACCGGACTCTGGCGACTGCTTGCCGGTACCGAGAAGGCCATCGGCTATTACATGCACAATCATCTGTTCTGGACCAAGATGGCGCTCTTCGTACTTATCCTGCTGCTGGAGCTCGCGCCGATGCTGGGCCTGATCGCCTGGCGGCGGCAACTGGCCCGCGGCGCGGAACCCGATACCAGGCGGGCACCGCTGTACCGGCGCCTCAGCGTCTTGGAGTCGATCATCGTCATCCTGATGCTGGTAATCGCCGCGGGAATGGCGCGGGGGTACGGCGCCACATAGCATTACATTGGCAAGTCTCTTGAGGGAAGGAGCAGTGCCGCATGCAGGAACAATGGTCCGAAGTGGACCAGTACATCACTGATCTGCTGGTACGTCCCGACTCCGCATTGTCGGCCGCGCTGGCCGCCAGCCATGCCGCGGGGCTCCCCGCCATCGCCGTCTCTCCGCCACAAGGCAAATTGCTGTCGCTGCTCGTGCACGCGCGCGGCGCCCGCCGGGTGCTCGAGATCGGGACGCTGGGCGGCTATAGCACCATCTGGCTCGCGCGCGCCCTGGCTCCCGGCGGCCGGGTGCTCACGCTGGAACTCGAGCCGAAGCATGCCGCCGTCGCCCGGGAGAATGTGGCACGTGCCGGGCTGGCGGCGGTCGTCGAAATCAGGACGGGCCCGGCGGCGGCAACGCTCCGACAGCTCGCGGCGGACGGCGAGGAGCCGTTCGATTTTGTCTTCATCGATGCGGACAAGACCGGGTATCCCGACTATCTCAAGCTCTCCCTGCCCCTGGTCCAGAAAGGCAGCGTGATCGTGGCCGACAACGTGGTGCGCGAGGGCGCCGTCGCTGACGCCGGGAGCAGCGACCCGAACGTCCAGGCGGTTCGGGAATTCCATGCGCTCATCGCCGAGGATGCCCACCTCGACGCCACCACGATCCAGACCGTCGGGACCAAGGGGTACGACGGCTTCACCATGGTACTCGTCCGATGACGATCTCAGGCCGCGTCCGCGCCTTTCAGCAATTGCACCAGTCCGGCTGCTTCGTGATTCCCAACCCCTGGGACCCTGGCAGCGCACGCATGCTGGAGCGGCTGGGCTTCGCCGCTCTCGCCACCACCAGCTCGGGGCATGCCTGGTCGCGTGGCCGGGCCGACAACCACGTGGTGCTCGACGACGTGCTGGTGCACCTCCGCGAAATGTCCGAGGCCGTAAGTGTCCCCATCAATGCGGACTTCGAGGGAGGATTCGCGGTGGAGCCCGCCGAGGTCGCGGCCAACGTTACCCTGGCATGCGCGACCGGCATCGCCGGGCTTTCCATCGAGGACTCGACCGGCGACAGCGCCGACCCGCTCTTTGCATTCGACCTTGCAGTGGAACGGATCCGCGCCGCGCGGCAGGCCATTGACGACAGCGAGACGGGCATCCTGCTGGTCGGGCGCTCGGAAGGTTTCATTGCGGGCCGGCCGGACCTGGACGAAACCATCCGCCGGCTCACCGCCTATGCGGATGCCGGTGCCGATTGCCTCTATGCCCCCGGCATCCGCGGCATGGACCAGATCACCGCGGTGGTGAAGGCGGTCTCGCCCAAGCCGGTCAATGTGCTGGTCAGTACCGACTTCACGACGGTGGCAGCGCTGGCCGAGGTGGGTGTTCGCCGCATCAGCGTGGGCGGCGCGCTGGCGCGCACCGCGTGGGCTGGTTTCATGGACGCCGCCACCGAGATCGCGACGCATGGCACCTTCACCAGCCTGGCGGGTATCATCTCCGGTGCCCTGCTGAATGACGCCTTTGAATCACGAAAGGAGTCGTGAGCTCATGACCCATGGCCCGCGACTCACGACCATCTGCATCCTGTGTGCATTGCTATTGGCCTGCAGCCCGCAGGCAGGCAGGCAACAGGCTATCGAGTGGACCGACTCATCTCCCCACACGGTCACGATGGTCGCCGTCGCCTCGGACGTGAAGCTGGAGGTGCTTGACTGGGGTGGCTCGGGACCTCCGCTGGTGTTTCTCTCCGGACTGCAGGACGTGGCGCACGGCTTTGACGACTTCGCGCCGCAATTCACCGATCGTTTCCATGTGATTGCCATCACGCGCCGGGGCTATGGCGCATCGAGCCAGCCGGCAACGGGGTACGACCTCGACACCCGTGTCGCCGATCTCCACGCAGTGCTGGATTCGTTGAAGCTCGCGCGGGTGGCGCTGGTGGGGCATTCGATCGCCGGCGACGAGCTGACGGCGTTCGCCGGCCGGTATCCTGATCGCGTGGCCAGCCTCGTCTATCTCGACGCCGCATATGATCACAGCGGGATCGCGGCGATGCTGAAGCAGGCGCCACCCCCTCCCATGCCGGTGCTGGCCGCCGACTCCGCGTCGGCGGCGGCGGTGGACGCCTGGCTCAAGCGGAGCTACGGCATGATGGTCCCGGAAGCCCAACTGCGCGCCATCGGGAAGTACGCCCCGTCGGGCCGGCTGGTGGCTGATGTCACACCCGCATCCGTTGATTCCGCCATTCTCGCGGGGTGCGGACATCCGGACTATGCGAGGGTGCATGCGCCCGCACTTGCCATCTATGCCGTGATCGACTCGATGCCCGACCTGTTTCCGACGGCGGCGGCGTTCGATTCCGCGACTGCTGCGCAGGCCCGCCGCCTCACCTCGGCCCTGCAGGAACTCGGGGATACGGAACGCGCACGCTACCACCGGGAAATGCCATCGGGGCAGGCACTCGAGCTGCATGGCGCCAATCATTACGTGTTCTATTCCAATGAAGCCGAAGTCGTGTCGGCCATGCGCGGATTTCTGGCAGGAGCTGAGCCTTTGGCTCTCAGCCACTAGCCGAAACCCCCATCCGGAAGCAAACTCAGGCCAACCTCAACGCGGGGTAGAGCCATGCGACGGTCAATCTGGATAGCGACCATGCTTCTCGGTGCAGCGGCAGTGCCAGCAGTGGCCCAGTCCGGTAACCCGGTGGCGGAGGCATTCCGCACCAGCGCCGGCCGGAGCGGCAAGAATCTGGTCGCCGCCCTGGAAACGATGCCGGCCGACAAGTTCGGCTACAAGCCGACGCCCGCCCAGATGAGCGTCGGCCAGATAGCCACGCATCTGGCGGAAGGCAACGATTACCTCTGCGGCACCATCGGCGGGGTCAAGGCGCCCAAGCGATCCGAGGTGGCGGACACTGCCAGCAAGGAAGCGCTCATGTCCCTCGTGAAGGAGACCTTCGCCTTCTGCGACTCGACGCTCGCCGGCCTGGACGATTCCAAGCTGGCCGAAGAGCTTCCGTTCTTCGGCGGACGCAAGTGGACCCGCGCTGCCATCATGACGCTCACCACCGCTGACTGGGCGGATCACTACAGTCAACTGGCCATCTACCTCCGCCTCAACGGCCTGCTGCCGCCTACGGCGACTCAGAAGAACGACGAATAGCCGGCGTATCTTCACCACGGAGGCACCGAGGACACCGAGATACGCGGAGGGACGGAGCACCCTGAAGACCGGTGATCCTTTGCTTCACCCAGCACCCAGACCGGGCAGGTATCCGTGACAATCCGGCGGTCCTGGCATCCGGTGGCGGCGCTGATGCTCGGGCTGGTGACTCCCTGCCGAGCCCAGACTTGGCACGCCGATTCCAACGTGCGCCAATTTGCGTGGGGGCCGGTGAACGTGCTGGTCCGCGCCGATACGGCACGCGGTCTCTCCCTGTGGGCTGGCACGGCGTCGGTCGGCTACCGCGGTGCGCCGCACCGATTCCACGCCAGCTTCGACCCCGACACGTTGGCAACGTGGCTCAATCTGGCCCACGCGGTTGTGGCATACGGCCAGCGTGTGGAGGGCGACTCTGTTCCCGACCTGCGCACGCGGCTGCTGTACAGCACCGACAGCAACGCGATTCTTGTGCTCCGCGAGCGGAAGGGATCCCGCTGGTCAGACCGCACGAAGCTCGTGTTCCTTGACAAGGACGACAAGGAGCCATGGTCGATTGCAGCCCGCGCCGGCGAGGCCAACGCGCTGTTCGAATCGCTCTTCGTGATGGCGGCCTCCAGCCGACTCTCAGCCACACCGCCCACCGTGGCCACCCGGCCGGGCTCCAGTCCGCTGGACGCCGGACGTGTCACCGAGCAGCCCCGGCTCCTCAAGGCCGGCAAGATGGACATTCCACTCTGGGAGAGGGGCCGGCCGGCCGAGGTCTGGCTGGAGTTCACTATCGGGGCTGACGGAGCGCCCGAAGCTGACAGCTTCACCGCGATCTTCTTCACTGACTCAGTCTTCGCCGATGTCGCATATCAGGGCTTGATGCGCTCCCGCTTCAAGCCCGGGCTGCTGGACAGTGTCCCCGTGCGCGTCCGAGTCAACCAGCGCGTGGTCTTCTTCGCGCACCAAAAGCGCTGACAGCCATCATCGGCTTCTTCGCTCGCGCTGCTCGCTCAGGGTGATACAACCGACCGCCCGTCTTCCCGTCTGCCAAAAACGCCGGCGGATGCATCGCTGCACCCACCGGCGTCTAGGACTCACGACTTACGACTTACGACGTAGGGGCGCACCGCGGTGCGCCCCTACGTTCACTTCCCTGCCAGCTCCTTCACAGCGTCAGCCAGCTTCTGAACCTTGGTCTTGTCGCTGGAGCTGCCGGCATCACCCTGCAGTGACGATGCCAGGGTGGTCAGTGCTTCGCTCCGGGCGGAGCCCGATGCCTTCTCGGCGTTGTCCAGCGCCTTCCGCGCGGCGGACACGCGGCCGCCGCTCAAGCCCTTGGACCGCTCCAACTGGTCCACATAGGCCCGCGCCAGCGAGAAGCTGGCCGGCCAGACGAACTTGGGCTGGCCCTGGGTGTTCAGGTAGTCGAGATGAACCGTCTTGGCCGCGTCGATCTCGTTCTGGGAGATGAACGCGCTCGGCTTGAGCTCGAAAATATCGAGACCGCGGGCGATCTCCGAGCTCACGATCACGCCGTTGTACCAGTAAGCCGACCACGACCCGCCACTCGCCATGTGCGTGGAGTCGATCGGGCCGCGATCAAAGAAGGCGATTTCGACCGGGTGCCTGGCATCGGTCCAGTCGAAGACCGAGATGCCGCCCTGGTACCACGCCTGCACCATCACGTCGCGGCCCGGAATCGGGATGAGCGAACCGTTATGGGCGACGCAGTTTTCTTCCGGGGTCTGGGGTGCCGGCAGCTTGTAGTAGCTCTGCATGTGCAGCTTGCGATCCGTCAGCGTGAAGATCGCGTCGGCGCCCCACTCGCGCGGATCGGTGGCGCGGCACTTCGGCTGGCCGCCGCCGCCCCACTCGTCGGAGAACAGCACCTTGGTTCCGTCGTTGTTGAACGTCGCCGAGTGCCAGTAGGAAAAGTTCGAGTCGGCCGCGGCGTCAATGCGAACCGGATGGGCCGGGTCGCTGATGTCGAGCAGGAGTCCATAGCCACCGCATGCGCCACCGGCCAGGCCGATCGCGGGATAGACGGTGATATCGTGGCACTGGTCGGGGCCGGTCGGCTTCTGGCCGGGACGCTGGCCGATCATCTTCGCGATCATGTCCGGCAGTGCGGCGCGGAGGGCCGCGCTGTCCGCCGTGGTCGGTGCGCCGGTCGCGCCACGTGCCTTGACGACGCTGTCGAGCATCGGGTCGATCATGCGGGACGGCAGGACCATCTGATTGCCCATGACGTCGGCAACGAACGCGCCCTTGGCCTTCGCGGCATTGACTTCGGCGATGTCCGCCGAGGCCTGCCCATGCTCCGGCGGTGCGGCCAGATCATTGAAGATGCGGGGCGAGCTCACGATGGCGGCCTGCTCGGGATGCGCCACCGGCACCTTGATCACTTCGATGCGGAAGTGCGCCGAGTTGGGGTCTTCATCGGGCGCGAGGTTGCTGCAGCCCGGCAGCTCACTGGGCGAACGCACCCGGGACGAGCCGGAGATGTACACGTACACATTTTCGGGATCCTTGGGGTCCGCCAGCACCGTGTGGGTGTGCGAGCCGCGGCAGGTCTGCACGTTGCCCACGTTCTTCGGATGGGCGATATCGCTGATGTCGAAGATGCGAAGTCCGCGGAGACGTTCCGTGCTCACCGTGTCCTGCACGCCCTCGGTGCCGCAGTCGATACGGCCGCTCAGGCCCTCGCCCGAGATGAAGAGCAGGTTCTTGTAAACGGACACGTCACTCTGGGAGGCCGGGCAGATGTAGCCGGTCTCCAGACGGGGCATCCTGGGATTGGAAATGTCCCAGATCTGCCAGCCGTTGTAGTTGCCCTGAATGGCGTACTTGCCAGTGAAGGCGAGGTCAGAATTGGTGTTGTCGAACTTGTCCGGTTGCGGCGTCTGGGACAGCACATCCAGGTTCCAGACCGCCTCGCCGGCATCGTGCAGTCCGGCCTTGAGGCCAACCCGCGGATCCGGCTTCGGAGCGGTCGCGGCCATGTTGCTGTTGCCGGCCATGGCGCTGGCGCCGGCAGGTGCCGGGGTGCTGCTGTACGACGACGTGGACTGGGAACAGGCGCCAAGCGCCAGAAGTCCCGCGGCAAGGGATGCGGCGAACAGTGACCTGCTGCTGAATCGTGCTCTCGAGCGGCGGACGTGGTACACGAATGCCATGGCAGATTCCTCTGATGGGGCGGGATGGGGACTCTGGATCACTCTCCGCGGACGACTCAGCCTGGATTGACCCCGAAGGTCACCGCCACGAGCATCTTCTGCATCCGGGCGATTTCGGTGGTCTGGTCCGCGTTGATGTCGTTGGCGAGCTTGAACGTCAACTGGTCCTGCGCGGCGCCATAGGAGCCGAACAGGTCATCCACCATGGATACGGCGCCCTGGTGGTGCTGGATCATGTATCTCAGGAAGAGCTTGTCGAACTGCTCGCCGCGGGCCTGATCCAGCTCGTGCATCTGGGCGGCGCTGAGCATGCCGGGCATCAGCATCGCATGCTGCTGGCCATCATGCATCATCATCATTCCCATGCCGGTGGTCGTGTCCGGCGCCGGCACGGTCTGGTTGCGGTCACGGAGCCACGCCTGCATGGTGAGGATCTCATCGCGCTGGGCGTTGATGATCCGGGCACAGAGCGTCTGCATCTGCGCGCTGGCGCCGTGGCTCGGCGCCCACTTGGCCATGACGATCGCCTGGGCGTGGTGGGCGATCATGCCGTTCATGAAATCAATGTCGGCCTGCACATATGGCCGGCGGAGGCTGTCGGCGCGGGCCCTCGCAATGGCGGCTGCTTCGCCCTGAGCGGGCATGGAAGGCTGGGGAGTTGTCTGTGCCAAGCTGGGAACGCTGCTGGACACGGTGAGCAGAGCTGCGGCCAGCATGGCCCTGGCCACCCGGCGGGTACACATGGCGATCATTCCGTCACTTCTCCTGAATACGGCCCGTGGCGAGCCCCTTGGCATACTGGCTGAATCATGGATGGTAGCACGGCAGTGAAAAGGTGCAAGCGTGCAGCGTCCCGCTGGCATGGGATCCGGATCGTCCTTGTGCCCGTACGTTCAGGCCCCGCGCTATGTTTCAGAACGTAAATATCGGGTGGGCTGGGGTTTAGGGCGCCATGGGCCGCATCGATGGTGCAGCAACAGGATTTTCGGGGCGCCTCCTTCAATGTGCCCGGCAACCCGACGCCGAGGGTCCTGCGGCGGCAGGTCCCGTACTGGTCCCGACATCTGCTGGCGTCCTTCCAACCCGGAGAGTCTCCGTGCATTCATTGGCCCGCGTCGCTGTCGCCGCGCTCCTGCTGGCGGCGGCCAGCCCCGGCGCTGCGGTGGCCCAGTCGGACGTTCAGGAAATCCAGCCGCTGCTCGATGAGCAGATGGCGGCCGCCAATGCTCACGATACCGACCGCTTTCTCGCCAGCTACCTGCGCGGCCCCGAGCTCGTCTTTGTCTTCAATGGCGCGGTCATCCAGGGCTGGGACGCACTGCGGGAACAACAGCTCAAGTGGTGGAAGAACGGCACGTCGGACGTCGTGTACCGCACGCGCGGTGCACCGGTTTTCCCGGTGCTGGGACCTGACCACGCCGTTGTCCTCAGCCGACTGGCCTCAGAACGCACGATGCCCGATGGCACGTTGAGCACCGGCGAGTTCGTGGTGACGATGATCTGGCAGAAACGGGCGGAAGGGTGGCGGATCATCCAGGCGCACGAGTCCACGATGCGCTAGACGCCCGACTCGGCGAGCCAGTGCTCGGCCTCCGGCAGGGTGCGGTAGACCGCCGCATTGAGCCCCGCTGTCTCGAGGTACACCGCCAGCATCCGGCTCATGCCATACGCCACATCGGCGCCAGCCACGATGGCGATCGCCCGGACCCGGCTCCGTGTGAGCTGACGAAAGGCAGGAACGACGTCGTCCAGCTGGCGCGGTTGCCAGTGCCCGCTCCACTCGCGCGCGTCCACCAGCAGTCGCATCCCGGGGGCCAGTGCCGGATCGGACGCCAGCTCCGCCATGAGCACACTGACTTCGACCGGGGTGTCCGCAGGGTCCACCTGAATGCGGACAGGCCGGGAATCCGGCTGGATGATATAGCTGACCATGAGCACAAAATGGTAACCGCGGGAGCGAATTCAAAGTCCGGACGAGTACGGTGAGGGCAGGACGGCCAGGACGGGCAGGACGGGCAGGACGGGCAGGACAGGCAGGACAGGCTAGACGGACGGACGGACGGACGGACGGACGGACTGCCGAAGCTTACCTAATCGTCACCCTCGCGAAAGCGAGGGTCCATGAGGGGCCCGAGCGGTCTGATTCGACACGGGTGGGCCCTCATGGATTCCCTGCTTTCGCAGGGAATGACGGCGGGTGAGATGCGCATCACTTGGTGCCCTATTCCCTACGCCCTACGCCATATATGAACCACCGCGTAACTCCGCCACGGCCGCCAGGCCCCAGACATCGCATCGGCTTCCTTCGCCGTCACACCACCCAGCCCGTTCCTGACGGCGATATCGTTTGTGGGAAAGGCGTCCGGCCAGCGCAGCGCCCGCATCGCGATGTACTGCGCAGTCCAGTTGCCGATTCCCGGCAGCGCCACCAGTTGCCTGATGGTCGTATCCGGATCGGGGCCGACCTCCAGCCGGAGCCGTCCCGCCGCCATTTCGCGGGCTACCGCAATGATGCTCCCGGCACGCGCCCGGATGATGCCGAGCGAGGCGATATCGTCCACCGTGAGCTGGCTGACCCGCTCGGGTGTGGGAGCGAGGCGGCGGAGTGCCGGATGCGGTGTCTCCACCGGTTCGCCGAAGGCGTCCACGAACCGGCCCGCCACGGTGGTCGCCGCCTTCACCGTGACCTGCTGGCCCAGGATGGCGCGGACCGCAAGCTCGAACCCGTCGAATGCACCGGGCACCCGGCATCCCGGGTTTGCCGCGACTGAGTCTCGCAGCCTGGGATCCTGCATCAGGTGCGCCGCGATGACGTCCGGTCTCGCCGTCAGGTCGAAGAGATTGCGAAGCCGCCCGAGCAACGCCGGCAGAACCGGCACCAGCGCGTGGGCCAACTCGACGTTCAGCACTCGACGCCGGTCGTCCATGGTGACACGCAGCCAGCCAGTCTGGTCTCCGAGTCGCACGGTGCGAAGGTAGCTCCCGCCTTCGACTGCTTCGATCCCCTGCATCGCACGCGCCGCGAGAAACGCCAGGATACCGGACCAGTCGAACGGCGGGCGATAGCTCAGCTGCAGCGTGAATGTATCGCCAGGCGACGCCGCAGCGGCGCCGCCGCGCGCCGTCTTCCGGAGCCGGCTCGGCGGCATGCCGTACCGCCGGAGAAAGGCATCGTTGAACCGGCGCACACTGGCAAACCCGCTGGCGAATGCCACCTCGATGATTGGCAATGCGGTATCCGTCAGCAGTTGCTTGGCGAGCAGCAGCCGGCGGGTCAGCACCAGATCCATGGGCGAGACGCCGAGTTCGTTGTGTACCAGTCGGCGGATCTGGCGCGAGCTCCAGCCGAACGCCCGGGCGATATCTTCCAGCCCGCCACCCTCATCGAGCGCGCCTTCCTCGATGCGGCGGGCCACGAGATGAGCGATCCGGTGGGCGTCATCCACCGGCGCATTTCCGGGCGCCAGCTCCGGGCGACACCTGAGACAGGGACGGAACGACGCTTTTTCCGCCGCCTCGGCGCTCTCGAAGAACCGGCAGTTGGCGCGCCTGGGCGTACGCGCGGTGCACACCGGCCGGCAATAGATCCCGGTCGAGGTCACCCCGATGAAGAAGACCCCGTCGAAACGGGGATCGCGCGAGGCGTAGGCGGTATAGAGAGCAACGGCGTCCTGAGTCATGCCCGCATGATAGCGCAGTTTCGCGAATTGGTCTAGCCACTTTCGGACACACAATTCACGACTGCAATCATTAGCGATATAAGGAGTTACCTGATTCACTCCAGCCAGAATTTCTTGTCCGAAAATGGCGAGACGAACGGTGTGGACCGCGTTACTTTCTTCGGTGCAGGTACACCAGTTCTGACCGGAGGGAAGGCACCATGCAGCAGACCATTGCAGATCCACGGTGGGCGGCCATCGTCGAGCGCGACACGGCGGCCGACGGCACGTTCTACTACTCGGTGCAGACGACGGGGGTGTACTGCCGCCCCTCATGCCCCGCCCGGCTGGCCCGGCCCGAGCATGTGGACTTTTACCCGACGCCCGCTGATGCGGAGCGCGCCGGATTCCGCCCGTGCAAGCGCTGCAAGCCGGATCAGATGGGCGCGCGCAGGCGCGTGCCGGCCGAAATCCGGTTCACGTTCAAGCCCTCGTCGCTCGGACTCATCCTGGTGGCGCAGAGCGCCTTGGGCGTCTGCGCCGTCCTCCTGGGTGACGACCACGACATGCTCGTGCGCGACCTGCAGCAGCGGTTTCCCACGGCCACGCTCGTGCCCGCGGACTCCTCACTGGCTTCGCTCGTGGCGGCGAGGATCGAGGGTTCCGGGCGAGAGGATGAGCTCCCGCTCGACATGCAGGGCACCGCGTTCCAGCGCACGGTCTGGCGGGCGTTGCGCGAGATACCCCGGGGCACCACACAGTCCTACTCCGACATCGCGCGCCGCATCGGCCGGCCCAACGCCGTACGAGCGGTGGCACATGCCTGCGCCAGCAACCCGCTTGCGGTCCTGGTGCCCTGCCACCGTGCGGTGCGGCGGGATGGAGCGCTGGCCGGTTATCGCTGGGGTATCGAGCGGAAGCGCGCGTTGCTGGAAAGGGAGCTGAGAGCCAGGAGCTGAGGGTTGACGGTCGACGGAGCTCGCACATTCCTCAGCCTGATCGAAGCGAAGGATCCAGGCCGCCCTGTCCCGACGCGGGCTGGGAGATCCTTCGCTCCCGGTGGTCACTCAGGATGAGGAATGTGCGAGCTTCTCGTCTCTCGTCCCTAGTCCCTCGTCCCTCGTCCCTCGTCCCTTATCTCTCATCCCCCAGCTTCCCCCACAGAAACGTGTACGTCAGCGCCCGCCGGTACGCGAGCTGCGAATTGTCGGATGAGCCGGCGTGTCCCCCTTCGGTGTTCTCATGCAGCCAGACATTCTTGTAGCCCATCTGCTGCAGTCTGGCCACCATCTTCCGCGCCTGCACCGGGCCCACCCGGTCATCGCTGGTCGCGGTGTAGAAGAGAATCGGCGGGTAATCCTTCCCCGGCTGCACGTTCTGGTAGGGTGAGAACGTCTTGATGAACTGCCATTCCTCCGGTTTCTCGGGGTCGCCGTACTCCGCGATCCACGACGCACCAGCGGCAAGGTGCACATAGCGCTTCATGTCGAGCAGCGGGACGCCACAGACGATGGCACCGAAAAGCTGGGGATACGTCGTCAGCATGTTGCCCATCAGCAGCCCGCCGTTGCTTCGGCCCTCGGTGCCGAGATGCACGCGCGATGTGACGCCGCGGTGGATCAGGTCCTGCGCCACAGCGGCAAAGTCCTCATAGGCGCGCGGCCGGTTCTCCTTCAGTGCCGCCTTGTGCCAGCTCGGTCCGTACTCCCCGCCGCCCCGGATATTGGCCACCACCAATGCGCCGCCCCGCTCCAGCCAGGCCGGGCCCGCAACGCCATCGTAGGCCGGCAGCTCGGAAATCTCGAAGCCGCCGTAGCCCAGCAACAGGGTGGGCGTGCGGCCGTCCAGCTTCAGCCCCTTGCGGGAGATCTGGAAATACGGAACGCGCGTGCCATCCCTGGATGCCACGAAGTGCTGGGTCACCTCGAAGGATGCCGCATCGAAGAAAGCTGGCCCCTGCTTGATGGTCTCCGCGGGGGCACCGCCGAGCACGCCGCGCTGGAGTGTCTCCGGGGTGAGGAAGCCTTCTACACCGAGCCAGTATTCGTCGGTCGAGTCCGGATCGGTCTCGACCACCTGCACCGTGCTCATGGCCGGCGCGCCGGCCAGAGGCTCGCGTGCCCATTCGCCCGGGCCCGGCGTGAGAACTTCCACCCTGCTCTTCACGTCATCGAGGATGCCAAGGATGAGATGGTGCCGAGTCCAGCTATGGGATGAGAGCGAGGTGCGCGCCGTGGGCTGGAACAGCGGAGTGAATTTCCGGTCGCCGGCCATGAAGGCATCGGCCTTGATCCCGAGCAGCGTTCCGGCCGCCCAGGTGCGGCCGCCCGTGGTCCAGGGGGAGCGCAACTCGACCAGCATCCACTCGCGCTGGAAGTCGACACTCGCGTCGTCCGGCACGTCCACATGGGTGAGCTTGCCGCCCCGATTCAGGTACAGGTCGCCGTGATAGAAATCCCTGGTGACCGAGACGAAATCACGCTCGAACCCCGGCGTGCGGTCACGAAACGCACCCACGGCCATGTCGGTGGGCCTGCCCTCGTAGACCAGTTCCGCCGAGGTGAGCGGGGTCCCGCGGGTCCAGCGCCTGGCAATTCGGGGATAGCTCGACTCGGTCATCGAACCGGGGCCGAAATCGGTGCCCACGTAGATGTGATCCCGGTCAATCCAGCTCACCCGTGACTTGGCCGACGGGAGCTGGAAGCCATCCTTCACGAAGGTGCGGCTCGGTATGTCGAACTCGCGCACGACCGACGCGTCACCGCCATTGGGCGAGAGCGATACCAGGCAGCGGGTGAACGCCGGTTCCAGGCACTGAGCACCCTGGTAGACCCAGCTGGTTCCCTCGGCTCTGCCGAGCGAGTCGACGTCGAGCAGCACATCCCAATGTGGATCCGCCTTGCGGTATTCCTCGAGCGTGGCGCGCCGCCACAACCCCCGCGGGTGCGCCTTGTCACGCCACACGTTGTAGAGGTAGCCCCCCATGCGGTTCACATGGGGAATGCGGGCATCCGAATCGAGCACCTTGAGGATCCGGCTGCGCAGCGAATCGAACGCCGGCGTGCTGGCGTACTGTGCCACGGTCACGGAGTCCTGCTGCCGCACCCATTGCATCGCGCTGTCGGAGCGCACCGCTTCGAGCCAGAGCCACGGGTCGTCGCTCGAAGGAGACGCCTGGGGCGCGCGCGTCTGCGCCTGCCCGGCGGTGGTGACGGCGGCAAGCAGGGCCAGGGCGACGTGAACGGGTTTCATGGCGATATCCGGAAGTGAGAATGGCTGAAGTTCGTGGCACGCCCGAGGAGCGTCAAGCTGGGAGACTGGTATTCCCGCAGTGACTGCTCAACTTTGAGAGCAACGCCCCTGCCACCGAGGAATCGAGCGCCCCATGCCTGCACGACCATATGTCCTTGCCGAAGCTTCGTGGGAAGAGGTCCGCACCACGCCATTCGAAGTCGCCATCCTGCCTTGGGGCGCCACCGAAGCCCATAACCGTCATCTCCCCTACGGTACCGATACCATCCAGTCCGAGACCATCGCCATCCGTGCCGCGGGAGAAGCGTGGAAGCAGGGGGCGCGCGTGGTGGTGCTGCCGGCGGTGCCGTTCGGGGTGCAGGCCGGCCAGCGCGAGATCCCGCTCTGCCTCAACATGAATCCGAGCACCCAGCTGGCGGTGCTCCGCGACCTGCTGCCCGGGCTCGCCATGCACGGCGTCCGCAAGCTGGTCCTCCTCAATGGCCACGGCGGGAATGACTTCAAGCCGATCATCCGGGAGCTCCAGCCGGAAGCGGGACTGCTGCTGTGTCAGGCCAACTGGTACTCGGCGGTGAAGCCGGCCACGTTCTTTGATGAGCCAGGCGACCACGCCGGCGAGCTGGAAACGAGCGTGATGCTGCACGTGGCGCCCGACCTGGTCCGGCCGCTGTCCACCGCGGGCCCTGGCGCGGCGCGACCGTTCACTGTCCAGGCCTTTCGCGACGGGTCCGCGTGGACTCCACGGCATTGGATCGAGGCCACGAACGACACCGGCGTCGGGAGCCCCGCCCGCGCGACCGCCGAAAAGGGTGAGCGATTCTTCCAGACGGTGGTGGAATGGTTCAGCACTTTCCTGGTGGAATTGGCGGCCGCCGATCCGGACAAGCTCTACGGATGAGCACGAGTCCAGGCGTGGTCAGCCACCGCATCCTCCTGCTCGGCGCCACCGGCGCAGCCGGCCGGCACCTGGTGCGCCAGGCGCTGGACCTGGGAGAGAAACACGAAAGCCTGAAAGACATGAAGAACGGCATTGCACACGAAAACACGAAGGCACGAAAGCTTGGGTCAGATGGTCACGCAAAAACCATGGATTTGCATATGTGCGGCAGTGGCCATGTTCGTGGTCGCCGGCCAAGCGCGAGCGCAGGGTGACAGCAGCCGGATCGTGACACTGGAACAGGCGTGGCTCGCTGCGCGTGATACCGTGACGCTCGACCGGCTGCTGGATCCGGCATTCGTGCATGTGACACCACGGGGCGTGTTCCTCGACAAGCAGGAACATGTCGCATGGATGGCATCGCACTGGCCGCCGCCGGACCGGGAAGCGCGCTTCGAGCGGCTCGACGTACGGGTATTCGGCGGGACCGCCATCGCAACGGGTATTGTTACGGCACGTGACCATCCTGATGGTCCGGAGCGGCGGACCGCGTTCACCGATGTGTTCATCGATCGACAGGGAACCTGGCGGGCGGTCAGTGCACAGGAAGCCGTCCTCGCACCCACTCACTCTGCTGGAGCGCACCCATGACATCTCGTGTTGTCGGCATCGGCGGCATTTTCTTCAAGGCACAGAACCCCGATACACTGCGCGAGTGGTACCGCGCGCATCTCGGGCTCGACATTGCGACCTGGGGCGGGATGGCGTTCGACGGGATGGGGTCGAGCCCTGCAGGGCGGCAGGCGAGCACCGCCTGGAGCATTTTTCCGGCAGACACGACCTACTTCGCACCCAGTCCGGCGCCGTTCATGATCAACTATCGCGTCGAGAACCTGGACGACGTGCTGGCGGCGCTGCGTGCCGAAGGGTGCGCGGTGGATGACCGCACCGACACATCCGAGTTCGGACGGTTCGGATGGGTCATGGACCCGGAGGGCAACCGGATCGAGCTGTGGGAACCGCCGCTCGGCGGCTGACCTGGCCGCCGTCGATACTGGCGCACGGTCGGGGTTCGCCGCACATTCGCTCCGCATTCGGGTGTACGGTCACACCGCCATCATGAAGTGGGGCGGCAGATGGAAACCGGTGAGCGCCCAGGAATCGGCATGGCGCTGATAACGTCACTCGAACCGCCACCAAGGGAGGCCAGGCAGATGCGGACATCCTTCGGCGTCCTCGCCCTCAGTTTCGCCATCGCATGTACCTCAAGTGACCGCCCATCGGGCCTCATGACAATTTCCGCCACGACCGACATGGTCTACGGCGCCGACACCGGCGCGGTCAGCTTCGGCGACATCCGGGGCATCGCGGTGGATGCATGGGGGCGGCTGTATGCGACCGACGGCCAGGACGCCACCGTGCGCGTGTTCGATTCGCTCGGACAGGTCGTGCGTTCGCTGGGCCGGCGCGGGCAAGGCCCGGGTGAGCTCGACACTCCGCAGGGAGTGGCCTTCGGCCCCGATGGCAACATCTACCTCTACGACGCCGAGGCGCGGCGACTCACGGTGTTTGACACCACCGGCGCTGTTGTCGCCACCCATCCGCTCATGATCAGCTCCTATGGCTATCTCTGGGAGGGTGGAATGGATTCGGCTGGTCGGCTGCTGGACCAGCAGTTCATCCGTTCTGATTCCGGCAGCACAGCGATTGTTCGACGGATGGACCTGAAGAGCGGAGCCGTTGACACGCTGCTCTATCCGCGCTGTAATCTGGAAAAGCGTCCATCATTCAGATTTCCGCACGGATTCATGGGCGTGCCGTACGCCGCGGGCGGCATCAGCTGGCTTGATCCGTCGGGCAGTATCTGGTGTGCAAATACCGACCGCGCTGTTGCCTATCGCGCGCCGTTCGGTGCCGTCGCGCCCGTGGACTCATACGTGAGCCGTGCTGTCCCGCTGCCTGTCAGCGCCGATGAGCGGGCCAAAGCGATTGCCGACGCCGAGAAGTTCAAGCAGCGCGCCGGCGTTGCCAACCTGGACTACGGACTTATCCCTGACGTGAAGGCCGTACTCCTGGGCCTCAATCGCGACGCCCGGGGCCGGCTCTGGATGCAGATCGTGGATTCGGCCGGACCCGCGCTGCATGTTTTCAGTCCCGATGGCGAGTGGGTGGCACGGGTCCGGCTGGACCACCAGCTCGCCGAGTATCACCACCTGGCGTTTCATGGGGACCATGTCTATGCCGTGGGTGAAGATTCGCTCGGCGCTCCGGTGGTGTACCGCTTTCTCGTGAGGTTGCCATGAACACGCGCATCGTCGCCCCTCGGGGCGAGAGTAGCTCCTCGAGCACCAGTTTCGTCTTGGGCGGGAGCTCGGATTCGCTGAAGTACCGCGTCACCAGGTGCATCGCATCGGCGACGGTCGTGATGTTCAGGAATCGCAGCAGGTAGCGGATGTCGTCCACGTCGTGGAACTCCTCGCCGAACCGCATCGCGGCGCACTTCATCGCCAGGAGGTATTCGGGTTGGGCGACAAAGACACGGAGGTGGGCAAGCTCGAGGTAATCGTTGAATTCGCCGTGCGCGCCGAGGAACCCCTTCACCGCGTCGTTCAGCCACGCGTCGGGTACGTCGGCACGTGCGGCGACGCGAGCGGCCGCGTCGCGGACGATGGTGGCGGGCTTGAAGAACGCGTCAACGTCGCGAGTGGCGGCGCGAGCATCGAGGACAAGGCACATGACAGCGCCGCCCACGACGTACACCTCGCCGACCGCGTCCCGCGCCGCGAGTTCCTCGTTCAGGAGTTCGAACAGGCGATGGATATCCGCCTTGGTGAACTTGATCGGGGGCGCCAAACGGCGGCCTCGCTAGACCCGGGCGCCGATGCCGGCGTCGACGAAGATGTTCCGCCGCCGAAACGGCACCGGCGCGGCCCGCAGCAGATGCAGCCGCAGGGTGCGGAACGGGACGGCGAAGTATGGCTCGGCGAGCGGCAGGACCTCTCGTGTCCAGGGTGGAGCGGGCACCCGCTTCAGCTGCGCGGCTTGCTCGACCATCGCGGCGACGTAGTTCTGCATCAGCGGGGCCAGCCGCCGCACGTCCGCCCGGCCCACGACGTCGCCGAACTCGATCGGGGCGAGGCGCGAGAGGAGGTCATTCAGCTCGGCGAGCGCGAAGCGGCGGTCCGCGTCATTGCTCAGCGCGCCGAGGATAGCGCCCAACTCGCCCGAGTCGTCGGGAAGGGCACACGCGAGAACGTACCCGGACATGTCCAGGCCGGCCGCGCGCGCCCGTTGCTTGAGGACGGCCTTTTCGCGGGCGGTGACGCGGATCTGAAGTTGCTCGGTGCGGCGGGGCATGCCTGGCAATCTCACCCGATCGTTTCAATGTGTCAATACATGCGTATTGACACGGCCCAATCACCCGGCGGCTGACCCGGCCACCGTCGATACTGGCGCAAGGCCCAGGTTCGCCGCACATTCGCTCCGCTGTCCGGCATCCATCCCCCCGCAAGGAGCACCGTATGACGACCCCCCTGCGCTTCGGCCTTGCCGCGCTGCTGGTTCTGAGCGCCGCCTGTCAGTCCTCACCCAGCAGAGCCCCGGACACGGAAGCAGGTAGCGCGGCGGCGGCGGGACTGTCCGCCACTGACGAGGCGGCCGTTCGCAGCGCCGACAGCGCGTTCGCGCGGGCTGCCACCGCGGGCGATGGCGCGGCGGTCGGCGCCCTGTATGCGCCGGACGCCACCATCCTGCCCCCGGCGGATTCCGCCCGGCATGGTCCGGCCGTGACGGAGTACTGGAGCGGCTTCCTGTCCGCGTTCACGGTCTCGCTCACGCTCAATACCACCGCAGTTGACGGCCGGGGTGACCTGGCGTTCGCAACCGGCAGCTACACCCTTGCGGCGACACCGAAGCAGGCCGGCGCCAAGCCGATGCCCACCGAGAACGGGAAGTACCTCGAGGTCATGAAGAAGCAGGCCGACGGGTCGTGGAGGATCATCTACGACATGTGGAACGCGAATACTCCTCCCGCCAATCCGTAGCGCCGTTCATGGAGGCGCGCTCCCGGGGGAGTCCGGTCCCGGGAGCTCGCCACCGGGCGACGCCGTTCCGGTCCGGCGCTAGATTGCGGCGATCCAGTGTCATGGCAGATGGCTGTCCTCGATGAGGCATTCCATGCATTCTGAGCCGTTGGAGCGCCGGCGCACCGCGATGACCGGCCACCACCGCGTCGAGCGTCGAGGGTGAGCGCCCACCGCTCACGCCTCGGCACCTCTCTCGCCGGTGCCCTCGCCCTCGGCGCACTCCTGCTTCTGCTTCCCACCTCGAAGGCGCCAGTGCCGGCCCCGCCACCGCGGGGCGCCCCCTTCACATGGAACCAGGACTCGCTCTGGCACGCGCTCGAAGCGCGATTTGTCGCGCTGCGAACGGCGGGTTGTGCCGATGCAGCCACTGGGACGGCGCGCGGCATCGCCGCGGTGAACTCGCGCCTCGATACCGTGGTCCATTCCACCATGATGCCGGCGGACCCGCGCCTCGATTCGCTCGAGAACGCGTTCTTTGCGGTGGCGCCCGTAGTGGCCGCGTGCCCTACAGGACTCCGGGACTATGTCACCCTCTCCGGCCGGCTCCGCGAAGTCGTCAAGGACCAATCACGACACTGGGACCCCGATGACCTCCAGAGCAGGCAGCGCCTCTACCGCCTGCTCTACGGCACCCGCGCGGCGGTCGAAGAAACGATACTGCAGCAGCCCGACAGCGCCGAGGCGCTCCTGCTCGGCCGCGATGAGCCCTCGGCGACGCCGTCGGCCGTGGTACATGGTGTCCGCATCCACTCAGGCGACCTGCTCGTGTCTCGCGGCGGCTATCCCACCTCGGCGCTGATTGCCAGGGGCAACGACTACCCGGGCAACTTCTCCCATGTCGGGTTGGTCTACGTTGACTCGGCTACGCACGCGGTATCGGTCATCGAGGCGCACATCGAGGTCGGCGTCGCCATCGCAAGTGCCGAGGAATACCTGGCGGACAAGAAGCTTCGCGTGATGCTGCTGCGACCGCGTGCCGACCTCCCTGCCCTTGAGGCGGATCCCATGCTGCCCCACCGCGCCGCATCACGGGCGCTCGCGGGGGCCCGGGCTGGCCACATCCCCTATGACTTTGCGATGGACTACACCGATCCGTCGAAGCAGTTCTGTTCGGAGGTGGCCTCGTCGGCATATCACGACGAAGGCGTCACGCTGTGGATGGGTCTCTCGACCATCTCACGGCCCGGGATCCGGCGCTGGCTCTCCGAGTTGGGTGTGCAGTATTTCCAGACCCAGGAACCCTCGGACCTCGAATACGACCCGCAGCTGGTCGTCGTGGCCGAATGGCGCGACATCGCGACACTGCGGCAGGATCATCTGGACAACGCGGTACTCGATGCGATGCTGGACGGCGCCGATCAGGGGACGGATCTTGACGGTGCCTGGTACCGGTTGCCGCTGGTGCGGCTGGCCAAGGGATACAGCTGGGTGAAGGTCGCCCTGGGTGGGCATGGACCCGTTCCTGAAGGCATGTCGGCTTCGTCGGCGCTCAGCCACGAGGCCTTCGTGGCGCGGCAACGCCAGCTGGCGGCGGCGGTGGAGCAGGCGGCTGCACAGACGGAAGCGGCGCAGGGGTACCGGCCGTTCTACTGGACGCTGGTGGACCTGGCCGGCCAGGCGGTCCGGGGCGACTCCCTCTAGCTGCCCCGACGGCCTCGCCGTATCCTCAAGCATTCCATGATTCGGAGTTCCGTCTGACCGACGCTGGCCTGGCTGCCGCCTTGGCCGATCGCTACACGATCGAGCGTGAGCTCGGGGCGGGCGGCATGGCGACCGTGTATCTGGCGCACGACCTCAAGCACGACCGTAAGGTGGCGCTCAAGGTGCTGAAGCCGGAGATCGGCCACACACTGGGCGCCGACCGCTTCCTGCGCGAAATCCAGCTGGCCGCCCGTCTCAGCCATCCGCATATCCTGCCGCTCTTCGACTCGGGAGCGGCTGCCGCGAGCCGCGAGTCACGACCCGAGACCTTCCTCTACTACACCATGCCCGTGGTCGAAGGCGGATCCCTTCGTGACCGGCTCGCCGCATCGCCGAGGCTGCCGGTGAGTGAAGCCACGCGGCTCGCCGCCGAAGTGGCCGGGGCGCTCGATTTCGCGCACCGGCAGGGCGTGGTGCATCGCGACATCAAGCCGGATAACATCATGCTCCAGGACGGGCACGCGCTGGTCGCCGACTTCGGCATCGGCAAGGCGCTCTCCGCCGCGGACGGCATGGCGATCACGCAGACCGGAATGAGCATCGGGACGCCGGCGTACATGAGCCCGGAGCAGGCCGCTGGCGAGGCGGTGGATGGCCGGAGCGATCTCTACTCCCTGGGCTGTGTGCTGTACGAGACCCTGGTGGGCGAGCCGCCGTTCACGGGTACGTCGGCGCAGGCGGTCATCGCCAAGCGCTTCGTCCAGACGCCGGCTGACGTGAGCGCGCTGCGCGACGGAGTCTCGCGCTCGGTGGCGCGGGCGGTGCAGAAAGCTTTGGCGCGGGATCCGGTGGACCGCTACGACACCGGCGCAGCGTTCGAGCGCGCGATCACCCAGGCAGACCTGGCGCCCCAGACGGCCCCGCCGGAGAAGTCGGTCGCCGTCCTCCCGTTTGCCAACCTCAGCGCCGACCCGGAGAACGAGTTCTTCAGCGACGGGATCACCGAGGACATCATCGGCGTGCTCACCCGCGTGCCCGGTCTCAAGGTCGCCGCCCGGGCCTCCGCCTTCTCCTTCAAGGGGCGCAACGAGCCGCTGGCCACCATCGGCTCGGCGCTGGGCGTGGCGCACGTGCTGCAGGGAAGCGTCAGGAAGGCCGGCAACCGGGTGCGCGTCACCGCCCAGCTGATGGCGGCCACCAGCAATGCACAAGTCTGGAGCGAGCACTACGACCGGAACCTCGACGACATCTTCGCCATCCAGGACGAGATCGCCCGCGGCATCGCGAACCGCCTGGAGGTGGCGCTCGGAGTCCGCGCGGCGGAACCGCTCGCGGCCCCGCCCACCCGCGACCTGCACGCCTACGAGCTCTACCTGCAGGGACGCGAAGCGACGCTGATCCGGACGCCGACCTCGCTGTCCCGCGGCATCGAGCTGCTCCGGCAGGCCATCGCCCGCGACCCAGCGTTCGCTCGCGCCTGGCTCGCACTGGTGGAGGGATACTCGGCGATGGGCGTGTATGCGTATCGCCCCCCGATCGAATGCCGGCGTCTGGCGCAGGATGCCCTTCAGGAAGCGGAGCGGCTGGCACCGGATGAGCCAGGATTGCCCACCGCGCGCGCGTTCCTGAAGGTGTACCTGACTCCCGACTGGCCGAGCGCGGATGAGGACCTCGCGGCCGCCATCGAGCGGGATCCGCGCAGCGGGGTCGCCAACGTGCTGCTCGCCCAGTGGCACGCCCGGCTCGGCCATCGGGAAGAGCGCACGGCCGCGGCAAACCGGGCCATTGCTGCCGATCCGCTCTCGCCGTTCGTGCACGCGGTGGTGGGACACAGCTACTATGCGACGCGAGACTTTCCGGAAGCCCAGGCCTCACACGAGCGTGCTCTCGCGCTCGACACCAACTACCTGACGGCAAACTGGGGGCTGGGGATCGTCATGCTGCATCAGGGCAGAGCGAAGGAAGGGTTACGCCGGATGCGGCGTGCCGCGGAACTGGCGCCCAGCGCCACGATGCAGGCGCTGCTGGCGTACGCACTGGCGTTCGCGGGCGAGTACGCCGAAGCGCAGACACTTGCCGACCTGCTGCGAGCCGACCCCACCGCGCCTGCGTGGGCGCAGCTATTGTCCTCGGTGAGCCTGGGCGATGAAGAACGCCTGATGCACGCGCTGCGATGTGCAGTGGATGGCGGGGTCGGCTCGATGACCATTTCCACCACCATCATGCTGGAACTCGATGCTCTGCTGCCGCACCCGCGCCTGGGACCGCTGGTGCGACGGCTCACACTCTACGAGCGGCATCCGGGGGTTGCGCATGCCTGACGAAGCCTGGT
>SMFG01000006.1_pt1 | contig 44908 bp, 74 predicted proteins | sample 2456131 | NCBI WGS metagenome assembly SMFG01 (sample SAMN10132612, study PRJNA489261) | soil metagenome | isolation source: day120 antibiotic-silt loam soil ammended with raw manure from dairy cow... | place: USA | collected 2015-05-01
TAATAATAATAATAATGAATAATTTACAAGAAAGTTTTAAAACAGCACAAGAGCGCGATGCACGCTGGGAAGAACTCGAAAAACTGCTGCTTGATCCCGTGACAAACTTATCACAAAAAGATTCTGTAACAGATTTATCACAGAATAAGAAGAAATATTACATCGGTATTCTTCAAGAAAAAACCATATTTAATGGATTTTGGACATCAAATGCTTATGAAAAAAAAGAAGATGCAGAAAAATTTTCTCATGGACATAAATTAATAAAAACCATCGAAGTGGAGCTGGAGGAATAATGAAAATATACATCGTAATGGGAACACGCGGAGAATATTCAGATCGAGATGAATGGGTTATCAAAGCTTACAGCGACGAAAAACTCGCTCAAAAACATGTTTTAGATGCTCAGGAATTTTCCGATAAAAACACAATAGAATGTGAAAAATTATCAGATGAAGGAAAATATAAATCAGAAATTATGGAAGCTAAGTCTCCATTTGATGAAAAGTTCGAACCATGTACTGGATATCACTCATATTTTTTAGTTGAAACAGAATTAGATGAAACTAATTTGTATTTTTAATTGAAAAATAATTAGAGGAATAAATATGAAAGAAACATTATTAACACTCGCGGAAGCGCTTCAGCAGTTAGAAGATGGTGATGAATTGGTGTGTTGGGGTAGATATAGATTTATTAGAAATAACAACTATCTTGAAGCAGAAGAAGGAATTAGTTTATACGCTCCTCTCCTATCTAGTCATGCTTTCCATAAAATATGGAAAGTAAATAAACCTATAAAATATTTCTCTTGGGAAATTGCTAAGAAGAAATTAAAAGAAGGTAAAATGATTAAAGAACAGAATGGATTTATCTATCAAAAAATTAACGATAAGTTGGTTATTCTTGGAGGTGATGAAGTTAATTTTAATTTAAAAAATTTAGAATATTTTGAATCTGTTAAATGGCACGAGGTGGAATAATGGAACTAAAAAGTTTTTTTGAATTAGCAGCAAATGCAAAGGTTGGGACTGTTATTAGGAATGAAAAATCTTTTCAAATTTTCAAATTGAATGAAAATTATTGTTGGAGAACAATAGAAACTAGAACAGATATAACTGTCTATTATGATTCTAATAAGTTATCTGAAAAAACATGGTGCATAAACCCAGTTAAAGATAGAAATTTAAACTTAATTGAAGCATGTCAGTTGTTAAAAGATAAATATGCTTCAAGAATCTCTAGATTATCCCAGCTCGATTTTTATTTATGTATGATAAATGATGAAATTCATTTAGGCGGCGCCCCTTTATCAATAGAAGATATACTAGCGAATGATTGGTATGTGATGAGTAAAGTTTAGAGAAAGATAAAATTATTAAACCATACGATTAATTTTTTTAATTAATAGGAGATTCAAGATGTCAGATGTATTCAGAAAATCATATAAAACTTTAAGTCAAGAAAATTCTCAAAAAATTACAGATATGAAAGAGCAAGCAGAGAAGTTATATAACCTCATGGATGTAAATTCACGAGAAATGGCTGTGGCAAAAACAAACCTAGAGCAAGCTATGATGTGGGCAACTAAAGCTGTTGTATTGCATGATGAAAAATCCTCTGAAATGTGGATAGCAGGTGCAATTCCTGCATTGCGCCACCTTATTAAGGAAAAACAAATGTCAGAAGAAAGAAATAACAAATTGCAAGATGAATGCACAGAAGCTTCGACAAAAATAAGCAATATGATAATTCAGCAGGTTGTTAGCATGAATAAAATAATATCAGAAAAATTTAAATCTTCTGACGAAGAAGATACTTGCGCTCTTTTATCTATTTTACAAAGAATTGCTATCAACATGAGTTCAACTTTAGCAATTAATGCAGAAAAAAGAGTTGGAGCGCCTCATGAGTTCTCAATTACGCTTGTAGCTAATCGAGCTTTAGAAGTAATTAAAAAAAATACTGCGGTTGAATTCAAAGAAGAGCCATCCCACTAATATTTTAGATTAGGAATTATGAAATGGCAGACAGATGTATAGATTGTGAAGAACCACTGTTACTTAAAGAAATTAAGCAAAATATTGAGCGTCATGGTAGCAACAAATCAGAATGGTTATGTGAAGAATGCTACAAGTTAATTTCACATATGGAGGCATTATGAGCGAGTGGATAAGCATAAAAGATAGAATGCCAGAAAAAGACGGGCGCTATTTAGTTTATGAATATCAATACGGATGGATTGGCGTATCTTCTGTTAGAAAGGGTAAGTTCGATGATGTAGCGGCAACACATTGGATGCAGCTCCCACCCAAACCTTTAGAGGAGAAATAAATAATGTTTGCAAAAATTATATGTTTTTTTTTGGAGTCATAAGCCGGACTTTTCTAAGATAAGAGCAAGTACTAGAAGTCAAACACAAGTATTATGTAATAGATGCAATAAATTTTATACGGTATAAAAGGATAATAAATGAAAATTGAAGACTTACATAAAAAACTAGAAGTGAAATTCTCTATTGACGATTTACCAGACCCAAAAGGTTTATCTTCCATTACGGAACAGATTTACGAGCAATATAAAATTTCATTACAACACATGTTTAAAATGGTTCATCAAAGACGTGAAGAAATTCTAATGGCATTTTATGCTAAGTATGGATGTGAGCCAGACCAAGTGTGCCAGATTGAAACACGCGATGATGAAGGTAACTTAATGTGGTATTCAACACTTAAAAGTAATAGATGCTCAAACTGCGGAGAAAATAAATGAAATCATTCCAAGACCCGGACGCAAACCTAAAACCATCCGATGTTAAGCGCGATGTTGCTCGGTTTTTTAGGCCTAAACTAAAGGTTAATAAACCTCTTATCCAAACTATCGAAAAACTTCTAGATAATGGACATGTAATTGTAGAGACTAATTTTGATATGAATTATCAATACCAAGATTCTACTAGAAATAACAATCAAATTAGGAGCAGATAAATGACTAGAGAAATAAAATTTAGAGTATGGGATAAGATTACAGAGAAAATGGGCGATGTAATAAATATAGCATTTACTATTGATGGAGAGATTCATCATGTAGAATTTATATGTGAAGATAAAATTTTTGTTACAATGCCGCTGCAAATGAAATTAATGCAATTTACAGGCTTCATTGACAGAGAGGGAAAAGACATTTATGAAGGCGATATCGTCATAGATAAGAATGGAAGGAAATATCCGATTTATTTTGACGATGGAAGCTTTTATGGAGGACTTATTGAATTTCCCGATATCTATTTTGACTTACAAGTCATTGGAAACATATTTGAAAATCTAGATTTATCTGAACCATCATGGGACCTTTCAACTTTAATTTGACAAACTTAATTTTAAGAATTTGTGGAAATTGTAACGATGCTATAGATTTGTGGAACACAAAAATATCTCATCAGTCTTGATAATTACTTTATTCATGCTCAAAGTTGACAATACTGCCCCAGAATGTTGACAATATGTATGGCAATCGCGGCGTTGACAGAGAAACGCAGGATGACTCTTGGTCGTCTCGTGGGGTTCGAGTTAATCATTATCTGAAAGTGAATCAACACATTATGATAATGAAACAGCATAGCAGAGACGATCCCGTGCAATTCGGGACGATTGCCTCTTACTTTGCAACCGGTGACAAAATGTCACCGACTGAAGGAATGCAAAAACAAAAAAAGCCCCCAGATTTCTCCAGAGGCTAACTACGCGTCAACTTACTACAAGATCAACCACACTCTCAACTATCGAATTTGTTTTAGCGATCGCTTGTGTTAATTTCTGATGATCAGAGGTAGCTATCAATACTAAGAAAGCCATGACTGCTGGATAAAGCATCAAAAGAAAATTTATCATTTTCTTTTTAAGATTGCGATCTGCTAAATCTTCTTCAAGTAGTAAAATCCGGTCGCATACTCTATCAACAGACTCTCCTAGTCGATTAACGTGCATATTCAACTGATTCAGTTGATACTCTAAAAATTCCTCAGACATGCAGCCTCCTTACACTTCGCGGATTTTAATGACGGCTTTTGATGCTGGATCACCAGTAACACCGCCAGTTGTTACAACACGCACAGATAAAAAATCACCCTTATTAAAAGATACAGCATGAGTAGTATCTTGCGCGTCTCTACTGGGAAATGTAGCGGCACATGTTAATGATGTAGCAACACTATTTTTCATTACGGTATAAGTAACTGTTCCAGCTGAAGAGCCTGAATTATCCACATAAAGCTGGCTAACTATGCAATCATATGGTACAGGAATTTCTACTGCTGTAATTCCGCCAGATGTTACTAAAGTACCAAATCCCAAATAATAAGTATTACTGTCACTAAGCGTTCCATCGCCGGAGCTAAATGCTAATATTGAATCTTGGCCAGGATTGAGTAATTGGAAGTTTGTGCCGTTATATTGAAGCTGAGCAAAAAATCCTGCTGGCAAATCAGAAACAACGAGAGGCGTCGATCCATTTTTTACAATATTCTTAACACCTAAACCATTTACATTTATAGTGCTAGGACCCGTGTTTGTGTTTGCTACCGTGAAATTAACCCTTAATCCAGCAGTGTATGCGGTAGGAGCCGGAGACAATGTAACAGCATATGCATCAGCTGCACCTGTATCAACCCCATAGTTATAAGAATCATTTTGAATAGATGTCTTACTCGCTTTTTGATTTAAAGTTTCATTAATAAAAGATACCCCACTGTCATAAACAGAAATCATCCCGCTATTAACAACAGTAGCTCCTTGAGGGACTGTCACAACCCAAATACCTATTTTTCCTGCATCTGGCGTTGGAATGACAGGAGATGGCGCTGGTGTGCTTGCTTTTACGGTAATTTCGACACGATCAGTACGAACGTCATTAGCACTTTGCGTGATGGGAGGATTCGGTTTGTTATAATATTGTCTTGCGACTAACTCAGTATCTTCAGTAATCAATCTAGCTTGAATAAGATAAGCAATACTGTCACCTGGTGTTGGTGGAGGATCAAGATCATCTTTATTCAAAGATTCCATTAACATGCCTTGCTTATACAGGTAATCACTTGTGTCCGCTGGCAACGCGCCATATGCAGTAGCATCGAATTGCTCATACTGATAAATAACGCCTGGAGAAATTGTTACACCCAGCGACGGAGGACTTTGAGGATTGCAGTTTAAACCAGCTGCTAATGCAGATGGCGTACTACCGGCTGGCCACCCACCCAATATTGTTTGAGCGAGCTTTGAAACATCGTTCATTCGAAATATTTCAGCTCTTAACAAATCAGAGGTTAACGCAACTTGAGCGCCTAAAATTATTACTCTTCCGCTTCTAACTAATGACATGTTTCATTTCTCCAAGATTTTTAACCGTTAACATATGCGATCGTAAGTTTATGCAAATTTGTTCCGAGTGTTTTTGTTAACTCAATTACTTGCCTAATCATTGAGTCTGTAATAATTGTCGTTACCATTGATTCATCGCCGTAATACCAATCTTCGTCATAACCAAAATAATAGACTGGGTCATACGGTATACCAATTGGGTCATACCCTGGAAAATCTCCTAACCCTTGGTTTGAATCAAGATAAACAACAATTTCAAATTGATAAGGAAAGAAGTCAGATGACATATCACCATATGCCATATCACCAAAAGTTTGCTGGATTCCGTCATCATCAAAATAACTATAGCCACCCGTTATAACTGTATTTTCTAATGGGTCTGCACCATCTCCATAGCACATGCAATCATCTGCATTCCAACCCTCATATATAAGAGGCGTGTAACCCGTTAGGATGCGTAGAGCATTGGACATCCCATTTCGCGTACCTTTTTCCTGCACAACCGTTGCAAGTATACGCTGCCTATAAGTATCATCGTTTTCATTTGGTCTACGCGGCAGATATAGACCAAGATAATCTTGTGAAATTAAATCTAAATTATCATCAGTTGCAGTTTGAATTCTTTGTTGAAGAAGCGCATATAAATATTGATCGTTATAATGAAAATAAAATACGGATACAAATGCTTGCAATAACGCATCAAGATTAGGATGGTCTGTACCAAACCAGTCTGGGATATTTTTTATTAATCTATTGTAAATATCGTCAAAATCACCAACTGCCATAAAAATCCTTACACGAAGTTTATTACGATATCGCCATTTGTAACTTGTGCTATTTCTTTGAAATTAAGCGGAACATCGCTAGTTCCTGGACCACTACCACTATCAATTGTTAATCCAGACACATTAATGATGTGTGAATTTGAATTGTAAATAATATCGAATAAATTTGAATAATATAAAAATCCGCTTGTGTTTGGTGGATTATCAATCACTTTCGTGCCACCAATTGGCAATGTATTAATGTAAGTTAGCAAAGCTTGTTTAATTGAGCTTGTCACTTCAGATCTAACTGCTGCGGTATCAACATCCAATGTTATATCCATCACTATCTCAAGAGTAACCACTACAGGAGCTATGACACTCCACATAATGCTTAATCCTCTATACAAACTTACATTTGCGCTAATTGCATTAATCATGTCGCTAGAAGGCGAACCGCTACCATCATCAACTACTACAAAGAAAAAACCATAGAGAACATTACCATTGGTATCTTTATTTTCGACAATTTGATACCGCGTTACTTTATTTCCATAAAAAGGAGTACTCACCACTGCAAAAGCAATCGCTAAATAAGTGGCCTTTGATAATCCTTGCAAGTAAAGAACAAAGCCAGATTTTGTTTGCGTATCTGTTGCTGTATTTGATCCGTTATCAAAAGCAATCGGATTCGTAACGTTGTTCACATTGACTAATGGGCTAGAGATACTGTTAATTTGTCCTGCTTGAACGTTACCTATCAGTCCTGTTTGGTTACATTGAACAGGGATATTCGAAATACTCGAAACGCCAATATCCATCACATATGAATTAGTAGCTGGATCATAATTTGGATGAGACGTATTAAGAACCGTTGTAAATTTTAGTGGTGTGGCAGATGATGTTGAAATCACCGTCGATGAAGCTGGTATATTGCTTGCGGTAGTTGTCACAGATCGTGAAAATGTTACAACACCTGTGGATGCAGTAGCCTGCTGTCTTGTATAACCAAATTGCTGCACAAAGGTATCAACGTCGTTCCCATAAGAAGTTTGTAATCTGGCTATCGCAATAGCAGCAGATATTAATGCTTGAATCCAAATAGATGCTGAACTTTGACCTTCTGTAAGAGCACGTAAAATAGAACCAACTTCAAAGTCAGTTAATGTAGTAGATGCAGCATTAATAACTGCAATCTGATCCTGCACTAAAGTGTTAAAACTTTTTAATGGCACTGGCATATCAAATTCCTACCTGAAAATTTAAAGTAATAGGTTGTTGAGTTGGATTTAATAAATAATCTATCTGGCAATAAAGACCACCAGCGATTGTTTGCAAAGTAATTATGGGCGCAGGAATTTGTAGTACTGACTGCTCTAATCCTATTTGCGATTTTATTAATGATTTAATTTCAATAAAATCACTGTCACTTACTGATTTACCGATATAACTTGGTATTCCAGCTCCATAATCAGAATGCCAAATATAACCGTTGATAGCAGTGAGCAATCTTCTCAAAACACGCTGCTTACTTCTGTCTAACCCACTCACGATAGCCAAATCACCTGTGGGAGATGCTTGTATATCCTGTCCGAACTCATGCGAAATATCGTGTAAAATAGATGGAGGATTAGTTTGACCAGATGATCGTGGCTGCATTTTCAATTTCCTCTTACACTGGTTGTTAACGTATCGCTATTCATTTGTTCGTTGGGAGCTCCTGTAACACCGCTCACAGGATCATTGTGCGTATGACTGTTATAAATAGATTGCGCCATTCCATTCAACAAACCACTTAATGCGTCATCTAAATTACCCAAGCTAACTTCAGGACTATCAATATTCACGACAGGCGCGACGAGATTCACAGGATTGGTTGATTCAATAAAGATGGTTCCAGCTGGTACAGCGCGCGATGGTGTACCCGTATTAATCGCTAAGTTAATGATCCCGTTGTTTATGTTTCCTTCTTGAAAATTAACTTGCACTAAATCGCCAATATTTGGTGCTGCATAAACACCAATTGCTAATTTTCCTATTGGTAACCACCCCGTCGTAAGAGACGGAGCATCTTCATCAGTTGGATCACCTTCATATAATTTTACTTGTGCTGCATACGCCACCGGATCATAAGCAATGACCTGACCTATTAAGGTCTGATTTCCAGTTCCTGAACCTAGTGAACTTTGCAAACGCATTATATTCATGAACTTCTCAATCATATGTTCACCTGCGTATCAACACTGTGATTCTTTGCTTGAATAGTCATGTCATATCCATTCATGTTTAATCGACGATAAACTACATCGGAATAATAAAATTGATCGAAACTCGTGTTTGTTCCAGTAACTCGAATAACAGAGTCTTTCTTTAAGCTGTTATTTCCAGGCAAATTGGCATCCAAAATCACTTCATGCAAAGTGATATTCTTCAACAATTGATTTGCTACTTGCTGCGCTTGTTCGCGTGACAATCCTGGCCGAATGAATGTATAGGTCTGCGGAGCACCAGTAAAATTAGGCACGTTATGCAAATAAGGTCTTGTTCTCCTACTTGATTGAGCAGTCACAGTAAATGCCTTTCCTGTCATAGGACTAAAAGGTACGCGTACTAATACTTTTATATCGCGCGCTAATGTTAGTGACCTTCTAAATTTCAAGTCTGTACCATTAAACTGCGGCGTCATACCATCTTCCAAAGGAGGTTGGTATTGTAGAGTAAATGCTGTTTTTGCATCCTCAACGGGATAAGGCTCAAAATGTAAATCTTGGCCATTCACAAACACAACGAAACCGGATTGTTGCGCCAAAAAAGTAATTAAATCCCACTCAGTCACTTCTTTCGTCAAGAGCACTTGCAAATTATTATAAATTACACCAACGCTACCTGTAGTTTCAGTGACAACCGGGTTAAGACCGTGTTTTTGTGCTAACAGTGTTGCAACCTGAGATGCAGTATATGTTGCATATTTTTCAGATGTCTTAGTATCAATTAATCTTGATGTCAAATCTCTTCCTGACAGTGTAATGGTGGCCTTAAGTGGATCTAAATCCATAAGATCAACATCACCCACCATGAATAATTCTAAATCCGCGGCACTGTAAGAATTAGGATTTAACGGGAAACCCACGTAGATTTTTACGGTCATATCAACCGTCGATGACCAGTAATTCAAATCCAACTTAGGGTTTTGCTTATAAAGTGGCAACGTAACTGAATAATTGTCTGCAACATAAAAAGTTGTAGTTTGTATTTCGATGTCTGTCCAATAAACAGAAATATCGTTTACAGTTACAATAGCTCGTGGCTGCCTTAGTTGTGAAATATAAGGAAATGGAGAAAATGTAGAATAAGCTGAGCTCAGCACATTACTCATTATAATATGCCTCCACTCGGTAATCCTGTTTGCTGCGGGATAACTAAGTTAACTACCCGTTGTATTTCCACTGGGGTAACTAATGCGCCTGGAAAGAAAGTTACAATATTTCCCTCTGAAGTTGAATTTCTTACTAGCAATGCTATGTTTCTTGCTATCGAATCAAGAGTGTCATTCACTGCCACATTATAAGTATAAAGCACCCCTTGGATACCAAATGATATGGTTTGAGGAGATGCAGGAATACCATTAAAAGTGATGGTATTACCATCTACATCCGCCGTTATCGTTGTTTCAATCATCGGGTCAGACAAACCATTTGCATTAGCAATTGTTGTCCATTGCGTAGCATCACCATATTCTTGGGCTGCTATTTGAAATAGATTTGCATTCGAAACCGGAATTATTTTACCAATAGCTCCACGTTCTATTAACTGAATATTAAGGTTCATTCCTTGCAAAAGGCTTTGGATAACATATAGGTTATTCAATGCTTCCAAATCATCTGCTTGTTGATTCATCGGAATACTCATCCAAATACCCTCTTGCTAGTTGCTAATATTGCGCTTCCCACAACTGCCTGCGCAGAGAGAATTGATGCAACCACTGGCGCCAGAGTAGTTGCGGATGCTTCTTGCAATGATGGAACATTTTGTATTGCTTGAGTTACAAGACCCATTGCAATAACAACACTCGGATTGCTTACTAATAATGCCAAATCATTCGCTTCTGTTAATTGATTTTGAATAGCGTCGTTGTATCCAACAGGTAATAAAACATTTAGCGGGGCATTTAAATTTTGGATAACAGTGCAAGTAATGGAATAAGGGATATGTACGCTCATTTGAAAAGAACATTTAAAACTTTTAATTACCACTAGATAATTAAACTGTGACCATGTTAATGGAATAGCTTTTCCTAGATTTCTCATTTGATCGATAAATTGAGCACGCTCTGTTGCTGTCGAACCGAAAAATAAACCTGACCATGAGATATCATCATCCACTCTTCCCATCGCGTGCACTTCACGCTTTCCGCCGATAAAACCGAACACGCTGAGCGCTTGATCACCGCCAAAATTGATGCGTTCAGGAACTTCGTAATTCTGAAATGTAACTTCTCCTAATCGTAGAGAAACAGCCATTAGAAGACTCCATTTACAGCAGTAGAGAAACCTTGCAATGGGTTAACCCCGGTTGTGCCGTGTTGAACAACCTGATGTCCCCACAATGCACTACCCATTTTATTGGCTACGCCATATCCGACTTTTTGGCCATCCATAATTGAGTGCACAATGATAGGACGATCATCACTTTTCAATGAACCTTTTGTCACATCTACTTTTCCAAAAGCGCTTACCGATGACATAAAATAATTAGCATTCGGAAACAAAACCTTAAATGCTTCTGAAAATGATCCTTGCAAGATACTTTTATTTTTACCGATGAAATTCGCTAGGTTTTCTAAAATGGCAGAAATAGCATTCAGGCCAGAAATGTAAGCTGGAGAGGTTAGATCACCTATTGATTTACTAAAAGAATGCCACGCTTCCGTAATTCGAAGTTCTGCGCCAGGTTGCTGGCTAAAACCTATGCCACTTAGCTTTTTATCAGCAGGCAATCCTTGAATAAGATTTCGTTCTCTAATGATCTTATCCATATTTTTAAGCATGATGATAAGTTCATTCGCAAAGGTGCGATTAAAATCGTATTGTATTCTGCTTTGTATTTCAGAAGTACTATTGATTCCTTTCTTCGCGTAAGCTGGCAATAAGGTTTGAGTTAAAAACAAAAATGGGTCTTGTTTTAATTGATCACCATATTTAAAGCTGCCATATTTGCTCATCACGCGTCTACCACTTGGATCATAAGTAGCAGGCGACATTAATCCTAAATTTGTTAAATCACGTGCCTGCTGCGTTGTCATATGACTTGCAATTAATTGCTGAACACCAGTTTGAAATGCGGTACCTGCAACCGAACCACCCAGCTCTTGGATGATAGGCTCTAATCCTAAATATCCAAGAGAAGTTAAAGAACTAGAAGCACCAGCCGATCTTTTTAAGAATGTTCGTTGCTCACTAGGCATTAATGAGCCACCAGAAAGAGCAGTCATTTGCAAAACGGAAGTTAATGCCGCAGCTACTTTTTTATGATCAGAACCACCAATAATTTCTGCTGAACGTATAGCATCCTGTACTTGTTTGTGACTCATTCCGCCATATAAAGCCTGAGACGTAAAAGTATTCTGTGCGATGATAGGAGCCAGCTCTTTTGCCATAGAAAAACTTTGTGTTGCCATTTGAGCATCAACAAAAGCTTTTAACTGTGATACCTGTGAAATACCTGGTTTTGCTTGTGATGTAAAATTTCGTGCAAAAGCTAATTGATCATTGGAATAACCCATCGCAGCAAGCTGCCCCATACTACGAGAATATTCACCGCTTTGTTGCCATCCCGATTTCATAAGAGCGGCAACACCCAAACCTCCCATTACGTAAGGGTTAGCCAAGCCCAAACCAGCAGCGATTGATGAGCCAAATTTCTCTATTCCACGACTACCAAATACTCTAGATGCTTTTCTACTTGCTAATTCAATCTTATTAATATTTCTTGCCATCTGAGATAGCTGCGGATTAATTTCTCGTAAATTAGCCGCCATATAATAAAACATATTCAGCTTAGGTCTCATTACTAAATTTAATTTTTGAACCGCGGCAGTGGCTTTCATTGTCAATGAAAGGAACTGCTCCATTTTCTTTAGAGCATCGCCTTTTAAATTAAGAGTCGCCCAGACTTTGTATGCTTCCATTATTGTTTTATCCTCAGCGTTGCATACGTACCCGTAATCCAATTAAATAAAAATGATCCCAAAATAAATTGGATTTGTTCTTTTTGCTTAAACATAGTTAAACCAAGGAATGAGCGAGCTGGTATTTTTGATGTTCCCATTTCTTGATATAAAGCTATATCGAGAGGAGAACCAACATACAAATTAGCTTGATCCGCATTCATAACATGTACGACATGATGAATAGAATCCTTTAAATCACCTTCTCGATACAAAGGATTGTATTCATCATTAAAAACATATCCTTTCTTTTCTTTATCTAATTTTGTTGAGTCAGCTAACTCAGGCCAACCTGGAAAATCACCAGCACCTTTTTGTAAATGTCCTATAGTTTCCTTGGATTTATCCGCAAGATGTTTTCCAATGAAATTCAAAGCCTGTTTTTGTCTTTCAGGAAATTGCTCTACTAGCTTGGCAAGATGTTTTGAGAAAGCGTCTAAGCTAAATTCTTTCACTATCGCGCCTCCTCATATTGCTGCGTATTAAAATTATATTTTCTACCTGTATCAATCTCATTTAAGATAATGCACCACGAATATCTAACTATATCGTCAATTTCGAAGGCCACATCAAACGGCACATTTTTAGAAACCAAATACAAGGCTTCCCGTGTTGCCGCATGGTTAACTATTTTTTTGCGCTATCTAATGCCTCCGCTTCATTTTTTGGAGCATCATATTTAGCTAATCCTTCATTAATAGCTGCAATACCATGATCTTCTAATCTTTGAAGAATAGCTCTAACTTCACTATCAGTTTTTGGAGGAGAAACTAATTTACCATCAATCATTCCGACATATAACGTATTATAGGCAAGAGCAAAATAAGCTTGATTTTTAGCATCATCGCCCAGAGCCTTTATCAAATCTAAAATATCCAAAATTCCTGGCTTTCTTAGCTTAATCACTCGACCTAAAGCATCTGTTACATCTTTTCCTTCGTATGCAGCTCTTACAATTTTTTCACTTGGCTTATCCATTTTACTCTCCTACACAACCAATTCTTTTCTACGAGCCATAAAAGTTACTCTTTGTTTTACAATTTCAGTGCCGGAGTAATTACCAGCATCTTCCAACGCTATTACAACTCCCGTATATTGATATTGACTCACTGATCCATTCACTTCTGTTATTGTTTGCGTAATTGTCATAGGAACTTGATCTATTCCTTGATAATACGCCGCTTCTTGTAATGCAATATAACGATCCATCACATCGTTTGTTCGTTGAAGAGTAAAACTTCCAGACCAACCCTGATGCAGTTTTGGATGTCTAGGCACTCCATCAATAGAAATTTCTTTTAAAATTACTGCGTCTTCCTTTGAAGTAAAGTTTTCGAGAATAACAAATTTCTGCACACCGTTAACATCATTAAAAGTAATTTTGCTATCTATACCACTTATTAATCCATCTACTGCCATTGTTAATACTCCTTATATTATGCTGCCAGTTGAGGAGGCAAAGGTGTTACCTGAACAGATTGTCCAGCCTCCAAGTTAATTACAAATTGCAGAATAATGCTGGTCAATCTTACTGAGACGTTAGCTTGCATATATCCAAGCGCAACTCTATTTGGAGGATTATTACTATCGTCAAGAATGACGTTAAAATCACTAACCATTCCCAAGCTTTTCAGGTTTCTCAAAAAGAATTGCAATGTATTTCGAGCACTTCTTTGTTCATCAGGTGTTTGCGGCAAACCTATAAATAAACCTAAACCTGTTTCAAAAGTTTCAGACAAGAAGTTAACCATGCGAGTGTAGTTATCGCCATTTTGAGTAATGTTACTGCTTGTATTAACACCTAATCGCACACCAAATACGGGTGCGTTTGGAGAAAGTGGAATAGGACTAGTAATCACATCCAATCCATTTGTTTGCAGGAACAATAAATCAGCATCCGAATAAACTTGTTTTGTTTCTGTTTTTTCTGTCGCTATAATTCCACGCATCGGTTTATTAAGCGATGAATCACTCGGCAATTGTGCAGACATAACACCCGCCACAAAACCTTGTGGAGATGCATAACGTCGAATGCTATTAAATGGATCATTAAACAGTACCCAATCACCAACCATTGCTTTTAGCGGATAATCAGCAACATTTGATGATCTCTTTAATGTGACTTGTGCATTTAAATCAACAAAACCACCTTTTGCTAAAGTCGCAATCATATATAAACCTTCGGATAATCCGAAAGATTCTTGATAAGACCACAATGTTGGATCAGTTTGATCTGCTAACAAACCAATACTTGCTTGAGTGCCGCGCAAAGCATACATACCTGTTCTCGGAAATACATCAGATCCGATTAATGTTGCGTCGCTTACACCTGCATTTCCGTTTGTACCACCGGAAAAATTATAAGTTGTGACTTCTGGAGCTCCGCTTGCACCACCTAAATTAAGAGTTCCAAATGCACCCGAGCCACCACCGCCACTCACACTAAATACGCTTTGGGATGTGTAACCCACACCTCCGTTTGAAACTACAACAGATAGAAGACCCCACATCATTGTAAATGTTGCACCAGAACCTGCTCCAGACGTAGAACCTTGAGCAACTGGACTAGAAGGTAGTGTGCTATAAGAGCCAGGTGTTGACACAGAAACAGTATTTACTCCCCACACTCCGGTATCAAATGTTGCGCCGGAACCAATACCAGATGTGGAACCTTGCGTAAAACTAGAAGGTTTAACTGTATAAGCCCCAAGGGTAGAAAGATGGAAAGTTAAAATTTCCCCACCTGTATCGACGGTGTCAACAGTTACAACTGCTGCTGCCGTAAATGTTCCCCCTGCTAGCACAATTGTGTCACCAGGATTATAGTTTGCACCAGCTGTATCAAGAGATACGCTAACCAATGCAACATTATTTACAGTTAAAACAGCATTCGCTGAATGAACACCGCCCGTCAACGTAATTGTATCTGCTGCACTATAGCCAGTTCCACGCGCTGATGTCACACCTGAAACAGCTTTCATTACTGGATTTAAGACAGCACCCGTACCAATACTTGCTGATAATGTTGGCATGGTTTCATAACTACCAGATGCAGACACAGTAACAGAGGTAATATCATTTCCAGTTGTCGCAGTAATAATTTGAGATGGGCCACGTAAATTATTTTGACCTAGATTTACTGCATTTGCTAAATTCACCCAGAAATCATTTCCACTTCCACCAATGTTATCGAATACTTCGGGGATTCCTCCTAAGAAATACACCGTTAACTTATAAGTTGATGCAGTAGAACCATTAGAAATAACTGCTTGTAAACCGCTTACATTTTGTTGGTAATTACCAAATTCACCTGTGTACTTAGCATATAGAAGCACTCCTACAGCTGAATTCTCATCAAGTAAACTAGCAAACGCTTTAGTGTCAGTACCGTCTGTTACGCGCACACATACAAAGTCATTTCCACCTTGTTGAGATGCATTAAAAATTTGAGTACCTAGATCGTATTTGACAGGTAATGGCAAACCAAAAACTTGTGTGTATTCTTGAAAACTACCACGCCACGGAGAATTGACCGGACCATATGACGCAATTCCCACTGCACCAACTACTCGTGTTGGAACACCATTAAGCAATGGATTGGGTGGCTGAATCTGAACTATCACATTCGGAACACCGATAGAGTTTAAATTAACGGAACCAGCTGGCACTATAGGCATAATTGTTTCCTTAATAATTAACCGCAGTATCAACAACTGGGGTTGTGATCGTTGTAAAGTCATTAACTAAGGTTGTTGGATACTGAACCATATACTCCAACCATCCTTTAAAAACTTGGTACTGCTCAAGGTCATCTCTAAAAACAGTTTTGTTATAAAAAAGCATTGCAATGAATTGGTCAGGCAATACAAATCTGTATTGTTGTTTTAGATAAACGTCTATTGCATCGATTATGATGGAACGATCGATGTAATTAGGAGAAACAACAAAAATATCAAAGACCCGCTCAACACGTGACAGTTCCTCTCCAGCAGTATAATTAGTTGCAACACGCGCAATAATACTGAACGCATTCGTTAAATTAATAACGTTGTTATTCGCAGTAGCACCAGGAATCAAATCAGCCATGCTAGAAGCAATCCTATTCAAAGTATCATCTGATTGGATTTGATATCCATAACCTACTTTATTAACAATAATTACTAGAGATTGTGGAATTGAAACTGACCCTGTAAGCGTCACTGTTTGATTAATATCATCAATGGTTGCAAAAATAGTTGGGTTTGACTTCTGTATAGGTCTAAAAATTCTTTCGAATTTTGTTACTACTCGTTCTTTATCAGTAGGATAAAGATAAACCATCGAATTTCCCAATCCTATTTGTTGATCTTGCTGGGTGCGGATGGGAAAACCAGAGTTAATAGTGATTTGATTTCCAGTAACTGATGGTTGAGAATTTCCATGCGGATAACATGCATTTTCAACAAGTGATGTTAGAGTTTGCAATACTTGAATTAAGCTAGCCATATCATCACCTACTATTAAACGTTTGCTCTACTCGCAAACGCCACCCTAATTCAGTTAATTCATTGTCTTTTACCACATAGTTTTGTTGGAAATTATCAATGATAATATCGTCAACGCGAATAAAAACTCCGCCAATATTAGGCAGTAAAACAATCCATGAAGGATTACGCGTATCGGTAGGTAATTTAGTAGACGCATTAGCACCTCTTCCTTCTATTAAAACAGACGCCGGCATACTAACCATTACCGAAGTAGAAGTAGCTGGTGTGTAACTTGCATATCCTTGATTGCCTGTTCCTGTTGTTTGGGTAGGACGAATAATACTAATCGTCTTATTACACTCTACTGCTTGCGGTGGTAAATCAGGTTGCAAACTTTGGATAAAATATCTGTTTAAATTAGTTGGTAATCCAGAATCATCCGACGTACCAACGATATAGTCACCTACTCTAGCCGCACTTGGGCTATTTGCATGTTGAGCGTCAATTAAGATATTGCAAACATTGTTGCCGTATTTATTCGATTTCATGTAATCCCAGCTATAGTTTACATTAGCTAAGATTTCCCCAATTAAATTCCCAATCGAAATAGGATTTATTGGAGTGGATGCTCGATAAAGCAAAAATGGTGTGCCAAGATGCTCTGCAGCTTTGGCATAACCAAATAAAACTTTTTGTTGTATCTGAGCACCATTCATTAAACTACTATCTCCATGCCATTTAGGGTTTTAGCGGTTCCAGTAGTCCCTAAAAAATCCATTAATCTTTTGCACCATAATTTATAAAGTTTCCATCTATCCTCAACTTCTTTTGGATTGTGATACCATACGGCAGCACGTTGCGTATCCAAATTAGAAGAGGATGCCGGTATTGCACTTTCTAAATTATTGCAAGCAGTAATATAAACATTGATAAGAGTTGTTTCTTCTTCCGGAGCAAGATTATTCATCATATATTCAAGATTTTCATAATGAGGATTATAACGATAAGAAATGCTCGGCGGAGACGCAGAAAGAGATCCGTAAACGGAATATCCTGCGTGACGTCTCGTATCAATTTTCTGCTGTTCAGTCAGAGCCATGTTCTACATACACCTTTATAGGCGCGCCGATAGATTTCAATCTTTCTATTTCTTTTTGGTCATAAACAATCGTTCCACTCTGAAAAGAGTTATAAACTTTGCTTAGGCTATTCGGTGAAATAGAAATTGCTTCAACCCAGTTAGCTTGAAAAATACCAATTTTCTTTAATTCAACAGACTCATTTGAATTATCAATTGATTCTTCAACAGAATCCTCTAACTGATCTTCCACTTCTTGATCCTGATCCTGTAAAGAAAATGCATCTTCTTGCATTTCCTCCCCCTCTTTTTCAAGAGGGAGTAGTTCAGAGTTTTTCAACTTCAATTTATTTTTCTTACTCATAATTAAGCGGCCGTCTCAATAATAACTGCACGTTTAAAATAGGCATTATTCGCGGTTGGAATAATGTCAGGAGTTGTCGTTACATCAGTAGGAACTGTAAACCCACCAACATAGTTACCTGCTTGAGTAATAATTTGACCCAAAGCATCAATTGGCGGACGAATGTGATAGTAATAGCCAAGATTAGAATATTCGGTGCCAGACAAAAGTTCCATTGAGGGAGAGCTAGTCGTTGAACCAATACCCATTTGATTATTTAAATCTTTAATCGCATCGATACCATCTGTAAAAATACCTTCAACTAATGAACCAGCCCCACAAACAATCGGACGCTGAATCCCTTGAGTCACAGTGACACTTCCATCAACTGCCTCTGGCTGTTGAATATAGGTTTCAGTTGTTTGAATAAAACGACACATTAAGAAATTACTATTAATCCATGCATTTTCGTAACTTGGATCGCGAACGCTAGTACCACGTTGTAATAATTGGAACTCAGAATCTTGCTGCAACTGATTCATCGATGACTGATTCAGATAAAAGTTAAATGCACCACGTATTGGTTGAACGCCGTTATTAATTAGCGATTCAATCGCTGCCCGAACATCTTTCATCGTCAATAAATCACCCGCTTGCAATGCAGCACTTGTTGCTCGGCCATTTGGTCGAACAATTAAAGGGGCAAATAAACTAACAACAGACCACGCTGCAGATGAAGAAACAGATGAACCTAGTAGAATATTTCCTGAAGTACCACCTGTTTGCGCTGTAGTAGATACATTTACTGAATCATTTGAAAACCCAATGACCGTATTCAATACACCATTAATCTTAACACTCAGTGGATTACCCATACCAACAGGAGTAACTTTTCCATTCACAACGACTGTTTGAAATCCACGAGTATCATCAACATGCTGAGTCGTACTTGATGCTGCAGCAGTAATAAAAGTGTTTCCTGACATGTATGAATTAAACAAAGCTTGACGAGACAATCTGTCTGTCAAAGTTGCTAAAGCCATCCCTGTGTTCATCGCGTTTCGAATAGCCACAGATGCGATACCTTGACGATCATTTAAAATGTTGATGATTGGTGGTATTTGAGGATATTGCGCGACACTTAAAGTGTACTGTTCCGTGCCATATTGTTGTTGTGTTAAACCGTTATCGATGTTTGTATTCGTATTCGGGTTTAAGGGAGTCATATTAGGAATCATTAATCCCGTTTTGGTCATCGTTATCGATTCACCAATGCGAGATGGGAAATTTACTTTTTCAGAAATCTCCCGATATGCCAATTTATTCAGTAACGGATTAATGAAACCAAGAGCTAAATAGTTTTGCTGAATTGCATTTTGAAGTGGTAACGGTAAAGGACCGAACATAGTGTTTCTCCAAGTAAAAACCAAAAAAATGTATTTTTTGACTTCGACTCGAAGAAGCACCACTTAATCGAGATATTCTATAGAGCGCACCACGCAGCTATAAAATATGATGTCTTATTAAACCTTAACTATTAAACATATGTGGATTCGCCAGTGCATTTTTCAATGCAGCAGCTTGATCTTCTTTCGGAATAGATAAAGCATCTACTTTTTTAACAGCAGAACCTGCAGGAGTTCCTGCGTTTGATGAAGAGCTACTCTTCTTTTCAGCTCCAAACAAATATGGTTTCGCTGTTTTAAAAGCAGAAACAACTTCAGCAACACCTTGTACGTTGCCATCTTCTCCGACTATAAGAGATGATGAATCCATCATCTTAATAAAATCCAGGTCACTCAAACCTGCAGCAGCAGCCTGAGCTTTCAATTCAGCCAAGACATATTTTTCTTTCATAGCCTTCGCTGTTGAATCCAAGATTGCAGCCTTATCTAACAATTCTTTTTTCTCTTTCTCAGCAGAAATCTTAAGAAGCTCATTTTCTTTAAGCGCTTCTTTTAACTGTTCGCGATGCTTAATATCTTTTTTCAGTTCGGTAATTTCTCTGTCTTCCGACCCTGATTTATTAGATTTAGCTTCACTTGCAGCACTTTCTGCTGTTTTTTCTTCTGCATTAACTGTCATATATTTTCCTGTGTGAATTTAAAAAAGGCACCACCTAATTTTGGTTACTCGCACCACGAGCAACTTCACGCTCTCTATTATGCTCTGCTTGCTGCTCTGTTTCAACAGACTTTATCTCTTCTTCAACATTAACAACATTATAATCATCAGAAATATTTTTCATTGCAGTTTCCTTGCTTAATATTCCATTAGATGTATACGTTGTTAATGTTTGCGCTTCTTGAAAATCTTCATCAGGAGTTGATGGATAAAGCTCGGGCCAATCCAAAACAAGCTGATAGTTATCTGGTATTGTTACTTTTGATTCACCAAAATCAATTTCTATATTTGGTGATTTACATATCGATAAAATCATTTCATATAGAGAAATTAAACCGTCTTCTCCATAAGTTAAACGCAATTCGCCAACTAATGATATAAGGGCACCATTCAAAAGCTTGAGCGCCGTTCCAGATTGGGCACCGGAAATCTTTTCTGGACTACTTCTATTACCTCTTCCAACTTCAATCGCATATTCTCGTAATAGATTGACATATTCCATCACCTTTCCTGATGCATCCCCTTTCATTTCGGCATAATATGCATCCCCTTTTTCATCAAGATTAAGTATCCCACTCCCTTTGATTAATGCTGTTCCCTCTAATGAAGAAGGATTTTTAATTACCAGTGTCGGATCTGAATTGTAATTAAATCCACGCCCCAGTTGACTTAATTGATAACAAATTAGAACGGTCAAATCTAAAATGCTTTCAAATGTGCATTCCCCATCAATATCCTCGTCTTCAGAAATGTTTTTAATCCAAATAGCGGGAACAAAACCAAAATTATGAACACTAGAATTATTAGAATCTTTCTTAGGGATATAACCTTCTTTTTCGTCTTGGCATAAATAAGGAACATAATAAATTTCTTCTGTTGTTGTCCATTCGCGAACAAAATAAAAGAGTTTATTTAAATCTTCTTTATCAACATCATACCCAAATGCTTTAATGGAATAGCCATCTACTTTTTTCTTATCAACCAACCTAATTAATTTGTTAGGCTGTAATCGATCAAAATATGGAGTAAGAGATTGTGTTCGTAAAATATCGAGATGAAATTTACCATTTAGCACTTTTACAATAATACATACGCTACCAATAGACCCTTTTTTGGCAGCCTCTAGCATTTTACGTCTTATTTTTGCTGTATCAGTAATATATTTAAGAAATGAAGTAATATCTTCATTTTTTTCCCCTTGGTTAACACAACGAACAATGGGGAAATGTTGCTCTCCAAATAACATTCCTGTGCTTTCATTAACAATAATTTTAGGCAAATTATAGATTGCAGAAGGACGTCTCCTTACGAGCTTAACATATTGACCAGATTGACCCTCTCCATCGTACTCATCATGAAAAGGGAGCAATCTATCATAAATAGAACCATCCAAAAACTTTCTCAAAATAAAAAGTTTTTGCTGACGATAAGACCAATCTTCATCGAGTTTCAAGCCAAATCTTTTTTTATATCTCTCAATAAAGAACTCATCGTCAGAATAATTTGTCGCTCTATAATTTTCAATCGACATTTATTGTCCTACTGTAATGATCTTTATGTTTTTTAAGCTACTTCAAGAATCTGATAATTCACAGTAGCAACAATATCTGAGTCACCAGTTGTGAACGCTGCAGAAACATTAGACAAATACAAACCTTTATTAACACAGGTTGAAAAAGGCATCGCTACCACGCCTCGATTTAAATTAAAAACATTGCTTGCTGTTACGTGAAATGCAGTATTAGCAAGTGTTGAAGTTGCAATAACGCCAGCACCATTTGCTGTACTATCATATTGAGCGGCTACTGTACCTCCTGCAGCATAAGCAGCTGCACCGTATGTCAAAACAAGCTGGATTGACTCTGGAATAATAATTTTATTTGCTCCTGGCGCAGCAACTAAAAGCTTAGGTGCTGCATACATACCATTGAATTCAGCAGATGAAATCTCAACAGATGCTGATAGATTTGTATTTAATGTTACGATTGCTGGAGTAAGAGTAATAATATCCCCATTGAATGACATTGAGAACAATCCACCGCCGCCCACATAGCTAACATATATTGCATCTGTTTCTTTAAATACCGCACCTAATGCTTGCTGTTCGCTTAAATACCCAGCAGCTACAACAGCCGCATATTCAGAAACATCGTCTGTCATTGTCCAAATGTTACTTGATGCATTTGACAAGCTCGCAACGGGTGGATTAAGAGTTTGAGTCATGGTAGAGATCCTTTTTAATAAATAAAAATAATTGATTAATAAAATTATTATACATAGCTCTATTAATGTAAAACATTAACATTGATATATGTAAATTTAATTTAGCGTTTAACATTGAAATCCTTAACTTCTTTAAAACTTCCATAAATTTATCTTCCTATCGTTGAACATTGGTACACTTGCAAAGAAGCTTCACGACGAAGTGCTATTTCTAATAAAAACTGACTTGTAGAATCCACGGAGTCATCATGTGTGACTGATGGAAAAGTTGTTAGTTCATAAATATATCCATCGGGAGAATCTACCCATAATTCATCAGGTAAAAAAACTCTACCTGCTTCAAAATATCCTGATACAGCATGTAATCTTGCTATTTTGTCACCATCTAAAGATACAGCCTTGATGGGTAATCTAGTTCTTTTCTTCATGGCTTGCGCCAAGCTTTGACCACTAGCTTTATCTTCTATGAGTATTTGATTAGGATTAAAATAATTCGCTAACTCAATCGAATCTTTTTCAAGCGTTGGAAAATCGCATCTTTTTTTATGACGATGAATTAAATAAAAACCATTGTCTTTTAATCCCCATGTAGTACAAACGCTGTAGTCGTTCTCTTCGCCTTCTTTAAAAGCTGTATCCCAAGATTGATAGATTTCTTTGAACTGGTTTAGAATAATTTTTCCGTATGGGTCTCGTTGCAACTTGAATCTATTTTGTAGCCATTCATTTTTAATAATTGCACCTTCTCTCGGTGCAGGACGTTGTTGATTCTGCGCTGCATGCCCATATTTTCCGAGAGATGATTTTTGATGCTCAACAACTTCTCTGGGAAATCGCTCTGGAAAAAGTAATTCATTTGCAGCTGTACGCGGATCTATAAAACCAATCGACGTCGTACACCGCCTTTCTGGTTCAAACTCCATGGGAAGCATTAGTAGCTCATATCCTTGGTTTAGAGATAAAGCTACTCCAGTAGTATCCATCTCATGCAATCTCTGCATAATGATAATAATTGCTGACCTAGATGGATTTACTAAACGTGTAGGGATTGCTTCTCTAAAGATAAATTCTCTAGTCGCTAAAATTATTTTTGATCTACTATCATCAACCGATAAAGGATCATCTATTCTAATTCTATCGGCACGACTACCTGTGATTGAGCTGAATGCCATGATTTCGCTAAAACCAAATTTTGTATTCTCAAATTTTTCTTTAGAATTTTGATCTTTTTTCAAAACAACGTGAGGATATCGTTGTTTGTACCAGTCGCTAGAAATCAACCTTCTTAGCTTGATATTATCTCGAAGAGAAAGATCAGCTTTATGCGACACACCAATGCTTCGAATATGCGGCATATTTTTGGGGCCCCATTCCCATGCAGGCCAGAAAACATTTAATAGCAGGCTTTTCATAGACCCAGGCGGCACATTAATGATTAATCTTTTAATTCTGCCATCAGTTACAGCCTCTAAATGCTGACAAATAGCATCGACAACCCAACCATGAACATAACTTCCAACTGGCTCAATGACATGCCACGCCTGACGAACGAACGCAGCAAGAGACTTTTTCGCTTCAGATTTTTCCTGAATGATTACAAGAATTTTGTCTCTTACTTGATTCAGTTTGCGTGCGTACACTTTACATCACTCCTAAGTTCATGAGTGCAAACCCTGAAATATTGGCGCCAAAGCGAACTCAACTACTGGCTCACCTGACTGTGGAACACTGGAAACCAGCTTCAAAAACAATGCTACCGAATTAAAAATGCTAGGTAATAAAGGTGTACATTGCGCACCAGCTGATGACGTTATCACAAAAGGAGTGCCATCAAAGTTTGTGAGCGGAACAAATGGACCATTCGGATTTTTTGACACTTCAAAAGATAAGTCACACGCTAACCATGAATCCGGCGTGTAAATTCCGGTAGGCGATGTAGCTCCTACATTAAGAACAGACGAAACAGTATCACTTGCCCCAAAAGTTACAGCAGTTTGCAATGTTCCACTTTCAACAGGAGAATCATTATTAATAACTGCAACTTGATATTGAGATTTTAATGCCATAATTTTTCTCTTATTTCATTGATTGAAGATTAACTACCTGTTCTGCTACTTGTTTTGCGTGACGCGCTGCTTCTTCAGCTGCTTTTGCCGCCGCTTCTGCAGCATGACGCGATTTTTCTAATACAAGCTGAGCTGCATCTGAAACATTTTGCGCTGCAAATTCAGAAGCATGCTGTAATGCATCTGCCGATTTTTCAGCTACTTCTTTGGTCGCATCAGCTACCTGATTTGCGAAATTTTTTAAATCATCAAAAAAACTCATGATTATCTCCCATTAATTTTATAAATACTCAGTTAATGAAACTAATGTTAAATTTAAACTATCTCCCGCATTATCAACAAAAGCGCCAAATTCTAAATCGCTAGTTAGATTGAAAGGAACCAAATCAGAACTTGCTTGAGAAGTATTGTCGCCACTCATTTGAAAATAAGGAAAAGCAGCCTGATCACCAGGAGAAATATAAAATTTATTTCCACCTGAAGCAGGAGTAAATACAGAGTTAGCAACCCCTTTAACATCAAACGGACCTGCTATCGCTGCGCATGATACTATCGCCGGAGAAACTTGAATATTGTCAAGATTGGTAGCTAAAGTACGAGAAGAGTCTGCATCATTATATGTATAAGTTCTCTCATTTGACGATCCAGTTTGCACAAACAAAATAATATTAGGTCCACTCACAGTTTGAGCTTTTACCCTACCAACTCTTCTCATGTAATCGTATCCAGCAGGAACTGTAGGAGAAGTAAAGCTTAAAGAAAAACGTGCAATATCAGGTTCAATTCCAGTTGAATCTTTAAAGAACCATACTGCATATATTTCACCATTTGTCCACGATCCAGTATCTAGATTACTTGTAGTAATAGTAATAGGACTTACTGAAACTAAATTAGCAAGATTAGTGCTATCTACACATTGACCTGGCGAAATTGTTAAAGTATCTGGTGGGCCTACTAAATTTAAAGCAAATTCAAATCCTTGAATAAATCCTGGTGGCCATAAATTTGTAATTGATGATGCTATCTGAGCAAACAAATCTTGTTTTTTGATAGCGGAATCATCAGCAGTACCGTAAGGAGACAATCCTAAATAAAATAAAGCATCGTCTGGGACGACCTCAGATGGATTAGATATATATACTTCTTCTATATTTCCTGAAATCATTTCAAATCCTTACTTCTTAAAAAATAACAGGAGGCCACCAATTTGGATTTTCTTCTTGTATTTCTACATCTATAACATTTGCAATCATTTGCTCTTGTGTGAAATGCGTTCCATCTTCTCGTGTCCAGCCAGCTTCAGATGGCATTTCAATAAACCAAAAATTAGGATCACTGTATGAAGATTGCGGTTGTGCCCACTTAATTGTGCCGCGAAATGGCAAATCTAAATTCGAGCTAATTTGCGCATTCGCTGCAATAATATTTTCTTCTGTGCCCGTAAAATAAAGTGTCATATTGCCCATTTCCCACGTACGTAATAACGCACTTGTTTTTGCTGTGCCGTATTTAATTGAACATTACATGCTATCAATTCAAGCAAAGTAACATTGCTTGCACCGCCAATTGTTATCGCAGAAGAGGCTACAAGTCCTGGATTTCCGCCGGGGTATCCGTGATTTGTAGCACCTTGCGATGTTCCGGTAATAATTGATGTAGATGATGTTAAAACACCAGAAGCACAATAATATTCCCACACATAAAATGTATTGACCGTGATGACTGTCGTATCAAATGTTACATATTGACCTGTTCCGCCAGAATCAATACCAAGTCGCGCACCACCAGCATTAAAATGACCAAATGCCGAATTGTTTCCGTTTCCTCCGCCACCTTGATTCCAGACTAAATGATTATTGCCAGCAATTGTTGTTGTTAGCGCAAAAACTAAAATTAAACTACGTGCGTTGTTTCCGAATGTTGCACCAGCGGGCGGATTAATCGTAGACATAGTACGAGTTGAAGTTAATAAAATACCGCCCCTCCCATTTTTTGCATTACTACTAAAGGTGGGTTGATTAGCTCCGGTAACTTGAGTGAAATTATTTCCATAACCAGATTTATCAGCTATTAATGCAAGCGATGATCCATTGCTTGGATTTATACCGTTACCGTTTATATCATTTCCATCCCACCAACCCCACAGGCCAGGTAATTGTCGCGGGGTAAACGGCGCTAACAAAATTGAATTAAAAGAGTTAGACATTACGCAATTCCAAAATTAGGAGCAATTAAAATGGATGCATTAACAGCTGTATGCACTCCTGATTGTGAACCTGAAGTATTAATAAATGTTGCAGCCTGCGCATTTGCTAATGAAGTCGATAGCTTAAATGTATTTGCATCAACAACTGTCACCCAATATGTAGTACTCGCTGATAACCCTGTTGGTAATGCACCAGTTGTAGTTAATTGAATTTTCTGACCCGATATCAAACCGTGTGAAGTCCATGTAACAACAGCAGGCGATGCAATAGTAATTGTTACAGTAGAAGTTGAATAATTGTTAACAAAATAATTAAGTTGATCAAATGATAATGCAGCAGTAGAAAGCACTGGCGCGCTTCCACCTGCAAATTCATAAACCCACGAATAAGATAAAGTTCTACTACCGGTGATATCTTGACGAGTGTTAATTAATCCCGACATCCCGGCAACAATATTGGTTGGAACACCTAGCGTTCTATTACCGCCCAAAGTTAAATTAAAATTAACTGCCAATGATAAATCAACAGCAACGGTTGCAGCATCAGTTAATGTTGCAAAATTTGGTTTCGAACCAAGTTTCCCGGTGGCGGAATCAACGGCTACGTATTGAGGATTAGAAACGGTTTTTCCTGCCTGATAACCCATTCTCGTTACGTAATTTTCACCCGTAGTACCGATTGAATTACCAATGTTAATGTTCCCAGACTCGCTGCCTGTATAAGCGCTTCCGTTTTGTCCATCACCTCCAATACCAATATTTTTATTACCATTTACGAGATTTTGGAAAATTCCATAACCACCCATAAAGTTATAATTGCCACCGTTTATAAGTGATCCATTGTTATAACCAAAAGCCCAGTTTCCAATATCATTAATAGAACTACGTAAATTGAATGCACCAAATGCGCCAGATTCTTTGACAGGTCCAGTTCCATAACTATTTAAATTTTCCACTCCATAAATAGTAAGATAAGTTGCATTTGGACCAGATGATCCAGAATTAGTACCTGCAATTGTATTTCCGTTTGCGTCAGATAAATTTCCATTTATTTGTGCAAACAAATCCTGTTTTTTAATAGCAGAATCATCGCCTGCAGCATAAGGCGATAGACCTATATAAAACAAAGCATCATCAGCCACAGTAGTTGATGGATTCTCATCGTAAATTTGTTCTATGTCTAAATCTGCCATTTCATAACCTCAGCAATAAAAAGAATCCGCCATTTAGTAGCTTGAAATTACCACCGTTTAATAACTTAAAATTATTCGAGCGATTATTTCCGGAAGAAGATGAATCAGCCATTAATAGAAGTAGTATTACGGATTGCATATTCATTAGCTTTTCTCCTTGTTATCCTGAGGAGAATCACCTGTAAATAATTTGTAAATGTTTTTAAACTCGTAAATACATGCTGTTAAAATCATCGCAAGTTCAGACTTAATCTCGGGAAAATATGTCATCCCAATTAAGCAAGATGCTCCAACCAAAAAAACCATGATTGTTAAGAACCACATCATGGAAGGCTGATTAAAGTTAAGAACAAAATTACGTGCATTAGAGCGGTCTTCAATTTCTTTAGCGTAAGACTGCATTTGAATCTGCAGAAGCGATTCTTCATGCTGCATTTCTAGTTGCTTTAACTTCATAGCAGCATCAGGATCAGCTTGCATTTTCTTCAAAATATCGTCTGGGTTTTTTGGATCAGATCCGAAAAGATTAGAAATAAGATTTACTGCAACGCCAGCAATTGGCCCACCCACAGCACTTGCAAGAAGGGGCGCTGATTTAGCAATAAAATTTTCTATATCTGAAAAATTCATGCGTATGCCCTATTTAGCCATCCGTTAATGTATTTCGGTTTATCAAGAGATCGGTAAAAACCAGCAGCTTCACTTCTATAAGCAGCAATTAATACTTCCGGATTTGCAGAGTTGATTGCTTCAAAAGATTTGTTTCCGAATAAACCGTCTTCGATAAGAATAATGCTAGATGAAGCTCTCACAGCACGCTGCAAACACTTATGCGCATGCAAACTGCCCATATTTACGCTTAAGTCAAAAACTTTTGTTGCTAAAGATTGGGTAATAATTTTTTCGTATCCGTACTTATCCCACCAATAATTTCTATAAAACTTTATCGCATCTTCTTTAGACATTTTCTTGATATCGTTGATATCAACAGTTCCATCGTGATCTAGGTCGCCAACCAAGAAACCATCTCTATCATGATCTTTAATAGACTTTAGCCAGCGTAGAGATATACCAAAGTTTGTTGCACCTCCATCATCATCAGGATCATTAACGAATGTTCCTTCGTGTTTTAAAACAGTGATAATAGCGGTATCGAAATTACTCATGATAGTATCCGACGAAGCAATGCAAAAAATGGAAGATATAGATAAGATGATTTTAACTAGGGGCTAGATAAAAAAAAATTACACAAAGATCAACTATAATCAACTATAGTCATGTGCAATGTTCTACGAGAAACATTCTGTTGATTTTAACTTGAAAGATGCATCAATTGTTTTGCATGGTCGATCGCAATTATCACAAACATAATATTGAAAAGTACCATCCACTACTCTTACTTCTTTTTTACAACATGCGCTTAATAACATTACCTATAGTTCCACATCTCGTCATCTTTGAATTCGTTAAATTTACCGCAACGTTCACATGCAATCACTAGATATTTTCTTTTCCAAAGATGCCCAAACAACCTGCATTTAAATTTATTTATCAAATTCATGTGCTCTCCGTTGTTTCCTCTTCGACATTTTCAGCTTTTGATAATGCATCGATAATTAGCAAACGCTCTTCTTCCGTCATGGTTTTGTAAATCGATATGATATCTTGGGCTGTTTTTATCGACTGTGTTGTTTCTGTTTGTATTTTATCGCCGTAGACTTTAGGTCTTAATCGTGCTGCTGCCCACTGTCGAGCTTGCACGCGTAAACGAGATCGGTTAACCCATTCGTGATTTTCTGCTTCATATTCATTGCCATGTCTATCGGTTTTTATGATCGTATCGTGTTTGCTATCATCAGCAATTTCAATCGTTTTTTCTGCATATAAGTCACCTTGATCTTCCTTCGCGAGTGCATACATATGCTGAAAATCTTTTTTCTCTCTACGCCAAGTTCTAATCGTCCTCTCTTTTGGGAAATCAAGATTTTTTCTACAAATAGTGTCTAAACTCTTTTCACTGCCAGCAATAGCATCACAAATCTTCTCAGCCATTTCTAATGTATAGAGCGTTGGTCTTCCCTTTCCACGAGGTTTTTTAGTTCGTCTTCCCTTTCCACGAGGTTTTTTAGCTGGTTTTTTTGTATTTTTCATTAGAGATAATTCCAAGTTGACTCATCATTTGAATCATAATTTTTAATGGGTTTAGGCATTTTACAGTTGTGAAAATCTAAAAACAAACGAAGAGATCTTAGTGCGTAGTAATAATCTTTTCTTACCTGATGATATCGTTTTATAGATTTTTTTATATCGTTATCGGGATCGTGCAAAGCTTTTATTGCTCTGACGTAATTTTTGTGTAGCTGTTGATGATGACTTCCAAAAAGCATTTTTCCCTCCCGAATAAATTTCATTTAAAATTTTTTGTAATTTTCCCTAAAACCATCTATACTTATACAATAATCAACTATAGTCATACATTGTCCTAGAACCCGTTTTAAAGCCGTTTTTTTGCTATTCTTAAAGACATTCTGCTTACCCGCACCCTTGGTATTAATAACAAATAAAAATTAAATCTACCCCTATTTAATTTCGTTTAACCGCAATTAAAAAATAAAACATTAAGTTTTCTTCCTATAAAATTTTTTAATGCGCTTAAGTTCGTCTGCAAGTTCTTTGAAACAATCGATCGCTTTTTGCAAATCGTGTTGCCATTTTTCATAAACCTCAGCAGCATACTCACGCAAACAATCTGGATCTTCTTCGGAAATCTCGCCGATCGTTTTGATATAACTCCACAGTTCATTTTTCTGTAACCGCGTTTTCCAATCGCTCACTGCACATTTCCCAGAACATCACATCGCCAATTTCGCTTTCGCCTAACTCAACCTCGTCATGCTTCTGTGTTTCTTTCACCCCTTCATATTCTGGAAACAATTCCCAGGGCATCACTGTTCCAATTTCTTCGTCTGTTTCGTCATCGTCGCAACTGTCTTTTTTTTTTCGCGCTTCGCGCGTTGTTAGTTGTTGTTTTTTTGAAGATGAAGATGAAGAAGAAGATGAAGGGGATGGAGAGAAGGTATCCTTATCAGCAGCCTTTTTTTGTTTGTTGTTGTTTTTAATTGTTGTTTCTTTGTTATTTAATTGTTCTTTAGGGTAGTGTTTCACTACTAGACTAGTAGTGTTTCGCTCCTGGTCTAGTAGTGTTTCACTACTATCGTGGTAGTGTTTCGCTACTAGTAGTGTTTTACTACTAGTAGTGTTTCGCTCCTGGTTTTTTTCTGTAATTTCATCAAAATTAATAACAAAACGATTTGATTTAAAACCAGCTGAAGGAGGAAGTTTTTGAAGATATTTCTTGGAAATTAATTTTTTAATATTAGAAGAAACATTGTCACGCGCCAAACAGCATTCATCTTGCAATGTGGTTAAACTTAAATAACAAACATCATCATTACCGAGGTGAGTTGCAATAGTTAACAGTAAAAGTTTTTCGCCAGAACTAATATTTTTAATTGCTCTAACTAAGACAATCTTTTCAAAAGGCGTCATACCATTCCTTGTCTTCGACTTTTATAGCTTTACTACAGTATTTAAGCTGTGTGGGCCCCACTCCCTGCAGTTGTTATGATCTTGGCTTTTAAATCAGACAGGTAAATATCAGGGAGGAACTTATTACTAACCTATATGACGAATTCTGGTTATTAATATTTTCTTAATGTTTTAATGATAGATTAACGATCAGATTAAACATATAAGAATATAAATTAATCAGGAGGAAAATAAAAATCCTCCAAACAAGCCGTAATATTGTGCTTTTTTGCGTACTCAATAATTCGGTAACAAATTTCTGGACGAGGCCTTCTTTTACCTTTTTCGTAATGACAAATTGTCATAGTAGAAACTCCGATGGCTGCAGCAAGCTGCTTCAGAGTTAAACCGAGGTTAGTCCTGATTTTTTTAAAATTATTCGTCATAGATACGAATATTAACCTTTTTGTTTAATCTGTCAATAATTGATAAACAATAAATTTAATTACATTTTTATATAACCTGGTATTTTTTCTAAATGAATTTACAGACGAGACTCAAATCACTTCGGAAGGCTCTTGGGCTTTCCCAGAAAGAATTCGCATCCCTATGCGGCTGGCACGGCGAAAATCCCTCGATGAGAATATCTAATTATGAACAAGGAAAAAGAGAACCCTCCTTGAGTGAAATCGACAAGATGGCTGAAGTATTAAAAACCACCCCAGCTTGGCTAATGTTCGGAATCGGCGATAATCCCAAGCCTCTCAATATGTCCGACAAAAAAACTGAAAAAGACTTTTTATTAGAAGGTAAAATCCCCATTCTCAGCTGCTCCGACCTCGTTAATATATTTATTAACAGAAAGGATTTTAATCGAGAAACTACTAACTATTTAGAAAACCCATTTGACACGACACGAAATTTATTCGCGTTTCAAATCGAAGATACGTCAATGTTCGGACTCCATGCCTATCCCAAACCCTATGTCCCTGGCGAAATTATCATTATTGACAAAGAGCAAACTCCTTTCACCGGTGATCTAGTAGTGGTTATTAACAATAATCAGGTAATTTTCCGTAAATTAATAAATGACGGGAGTAATATGCTATTGGTAGCAGCAAATGATAGCTATCCACCAATCCCATACGACCCTGTAAATACAATATTTTGCGGTGTTACAATTTCATCTATTTTTGAAAACAAAAAAAAATGAACCGCCATTTACTGTATAAACTTAAAACCCGCGCGCTCCTGCGCCGCTGCTGATAATTAAATTAAAAAAAGATGATATTTGTTGTTGACTTCGTGTCGCGTATGCGACATAATCTCTTCATAAGCTAATCAATAACGATGAGCGAAAAGGAGAGATAAGCATGTTAGTAAAAATTTTAGGCAACACAAAATCATACAATCATAGAGTAGCTTTAAGAAAAGCGGGCGGTGACTGGAATAAAGAAGAAAAACAATGGCAAATTGATGGAGATAATTTTTATTTTTTAATGTTTACCCGTAACGGACTAAACAACGAATTTTATTTTGCTAATCTAGAAATTGTTAACAAAGAAGAGTGGGAGCAATTTAAAAAAAATAAGCATATTGAAGTTAAAGCTCAATACGATAAAGAAGAACAAAATAAAAAAGAAATGGAAGAAAAGAAAAAACAAGTGAATAGAGAAGCTCAACATAAATTCTTACAAGAAGCTATTAAAAAATACGGAAGAGAAAAAGTTGTAACAGATATAATTGATGCAACATGTAAAGAGAATGCAGATCAATATATTAACTGCGACGTTTTACTTAATGCTCAACAACTTCACTCATTAGATATTTTCTTAGCTAGCTAAAAAAAGGAATAAACAAATGAATACTAACGAAATATTACAAGCTCAAATTGTACGTCAAATAGAAAGCGAAATTAAAATAGAAATTGAATTTGTTGAAAATGTAACAGAGCCGTTAAAATTATATTTTCAACATCATATATTTATAAAACCTTTTTTTAAAAAAGCTAAAATTCTTAATAAAGAATTAGCGCAAGAAATTTTAGATTTGATTGGATTAAAAATTGATCAATTAAAGAATGATGATTTTGCAAAAACATACGAAATAACAAATATTAAATATGATGAGTTCTTTAATAAATTTTATAATAGTTTATAATAACTTTACTGCTGAATAAGCAGCTTAGAAATTAGTGATGTAAATATTTACTGCCGCACAGGCAGCTAACGTGAATAAACAGATGAAAAAATACTACTCAACAAAAGAAGCCGCATCGATGCTAAATGTGTCGATGCGCACTTTGCAAAGATGGCTAAATGCGGGTAAATTTCCGCATGCTAAACGATGTGGATGTGAAAAAGAAAATTGGATTATTGCTGAAAAAGATTTAAAAAAAGAGTCAAAAGATGGAAAAATATCTTAGCCACATCACTATAAACACTGAGCATATAGAAAAATCACCACGTTCTGCTGTATCTGATGAAGCAATAACATTTTGTAGAGAGTTAATTTCAAATTCGCAAGACAAATGTATTGTAATCCCACATTTTGAAGACTTTAAAATCACGTCAACAGTCGAAGAAAATAGCTTAATTTGCTCAGTATTTGAAGAAGATGGAGAGCTATTTCCGCTTGTAACCTTCGGGGTATCAAAAATTGATAATGAAGTTTTTTGGAAAAAACTCTGTAAAGATGCAAATAAGATAATCCCGCAGCAATCTGCCCCCTGGTGCGCTGTCATTATACACCCTACTTTGTCTCTTAAATCATCTTCTTGGCTCGGTGATTTCGAAAGATGCATGGCTTGGGCATGGATTGAAAGCTATTGACCCTACAGTAAATAAAAACCTGGTGATTACGAAAGGAATTGATACAATTACTTTAGTTTTAAAAAAACGGCTTAAAAATGCTATAATTTAGATAGGTAAGATAAAGAAATGAATATTCAAGAGGAAATTATGAAAGATTTTCTAAGGGGAGCAGGTTCGGTCTTAGAATTATTTCCGGTGGAAAGAGATGTAAAAATATCATCTTTTCAAATACTAATATTATCTGATGAAGAAGCCTTTAAAGCTGATTTAGAAGCCGTAGGCAGAGATATGTATTCAGCAATTGAAACCGCAAAAAATAGCTATGAGCCGGAGATTATGACATGAGCAACCAAATTGATGATAAGATTAACATCATGAAATTAAATCAATTAGTTTTAAGATGCTATGCGAAAAAAACTGATCATGGCTGGCATGCTGTTTGCCTGGATCTAAATCTAGTTGCAGATGGAGAAAATTATAAAGAAGCTGCAGATAACCTTCATAAAATGGCTTTTTCCTATATAAACGAAGCCCTTACAACCAACAAAGAATATCTTAAAGATTTAATTCCTCGCAAAGCCCCAATGTATTTTTTTGGAATTTATTATTTTTTACGGTTAGAGGAATTTATGTTTAGAATTGCTCGAAAAACCATAGATAATTTCAAAATATTTAAGATTATGGGTGGTTTTGGAACCTAATAACACTATGACAATACCGCAAATAAAAACCTGGTGATTACGAATAGAGTTGATACAATTACTTTAGTGTTAATATAACGAGAGATATTGAGAATGGCATCAGATACAAATATTGTCAGTTATTGGCCAGAAATTGCTTTTGCAGTAAATTTAATCATTTCAGGATTCGTGGGATTTATAGGTGCGTGGGTAAAACTCTCTACTCTTCAAGTAAAAATCACTACATTAGAAAAAGATGTTGACACAATAAAAACTCAAAATATAGAAATCATTCAAAAACTCGCTTATTTACAAGGAGGACTTGAAAGAGATCGTGAGCACACGCGAGAATATGTTAAATCTCAAAGTCCACTAGCTTTAACAGATCAAGGAAAAGCTATTTTATTAGATAGCAAAGGAAAAGATTTTATTGATAATAAAAAGTCATTACTAATAGATGAGATAAAATCAAAAAGTCCTAAAACAGCATACGATGTTCAAGAAATATCTAAAAAAATAATAGAAAATCATTCAAATGATGATGATTTCAATTCGATTAAAGATTTTGTATTTTTTAAAGGTGAAAGACTTGAAAATCTTATAGAAGTAATGGGAATTTACTTAAGAGATATCGCATTAAAAGAACTTGGATTTAATATATCAGATATCAAAGACTAAACTTATCCGCAACTTCTGCAGAATAATCAAATGCAACCTGAATCTATATTCGGTAAACCCCCTAAACATGAAAAGATACACTCCATCATGGAGAATATTTTTGGAGAAAAAGACGTACTCATTCCAGAAGATAGAAAAAAGTCCATCACCGATTTCGTTACTTCTACTGTTAATGGGGATAATCCAGTTGATAACCTAGTTATTGGCGCTAACTTTGATGAAAATAATGTAGGAATTCTTGCGTATATTCTTACAAATCGGCGCTTAATAAAAATTGATATTGATTCAAAAGAAATTAAATCGAATTCGTTTCCGCTAAACACTCTTATTGGAATAGAAAGAAGATTAGAAGGTGGCAGAGAACAGTTTACTGTAAATTTCCAAAACGGTGGATTAGGCTTACGTTATCCTCAAGACAATCAAAAAATCACTAATTTTTTCCAGAAAATTGACCAAAGAGGGGGCGACGTACGTGAAGAAGAATCCCTATGAACCCTTTACGCTTGACCCCTTCAAGGATTTAAGAGCCGAAATCACCGCTAACTTATCCACAATTTCCGTGGATAAGCCTGTGCATAAGCCGTTTAAAAATCCATAATTTTCAGTAGAGTAGAGTCCTGCGTAAGATTGTCGACATTTTCTACTAACCCTCTTCAAGTCGATTGATATCTATACGTCATTGACGTACACTATCTTCTTATGAAGAAGAATTTCGAATGGGATGAAAATAAACGAAAATATAACCTCGAAAAACACGGGATAGACTTTATTGATATTCTTGAAATATTTGATGATCAAAATCGAATTGAATTTGATAACACCCGAAGCGGAGAGAAAAGATTTCAAACCATAGGGATGGTGAATGATGTCATTCTTTTCTTAGTCTATACATCAAGGGGCAAGAAAAAGAGAATCATCTCTGTTAGGAGGGCAAGCAAAAATGAGCGCAAAGCATATGAAGAAACATAAAATACGCGGGAAAACCAACTGGGAAAAAGTTAAAACTTTAACCGAGAAACAAATCATTGCGTCTGCAAAATCAGATCCTGATGCTAAGCCTTTAACAAAAGTACAATTAAAAAAGTTTAAACGGGTGCATCCACCAAAAGAAATTGATGTTAAGGCTATTCGAGAAAAGCTCCATGTTTCTCAAACAGAATTTGCTAGTTATTTTGGCGTAAGTGTAAGGACTATCCAGGAATGGGAGCAACATCGACGTAACCCAACGACAATAGCCCGTAATTTTCTAAAAGTGATTGCGAGAGCACCGAAAGCAGTTTTAAAAGCCCTTGCTGCTTAATAGCGCTGTGCAGAGAGTTGGAAACGTTTTCTACTAACCCTCTTCCAATGTAAAATGCGGCCACTTAATTTTTACATGCAAATAAGGCTCAGGACTAGAGTCCGGCGAATCAGACAAGAAAGTGGTGGTTTGGGTCTTAGGGTCTAGCTTGATGTGAATCGTATCAATTGTAACTTCACCGTCGTAACTTGCTTGTGTAATCACACCAATAGGACAATCATTCTCCTTTCCTTTACACTGATTTGCTATTGCAAAATACGGAAAGGAACCATAAACACCGGATGCCGTCGGGCCCTGCCTCACCCCATTTAAATAAATATCCATTTCCTGACTAGAGTGATTTGCAAAAAAGATTACAGGAGGCTCAGGATTTGCGCTGCATACATTACTAATTAACAACATCCCTACTAATAATATTTTTTTCATTTAACCACCTCTTTTATAAAATCAGAAATAGTCCAAAAACCATTACTAGAATCAGACTTAACGCCCGCAAATTCGACATAATTACCCGACAAAAAATGATAATCGGTGCTTAAAATTCTATATTTCTCATCTGTGGGTATCATAATACAAGTGCTATCATTGAACATTGCATAAGCCTTTGTTTTTTCGTGTGCAACAATATGCTTTAAAAAAGCATTAAAATTATCCTCAGTATCACACGCAAATGAATCAGGCTTAAACTTAACAATATCTTCAGCATTAATAACATCTACATCAGCAATAGCAATAATCGGTAATATTGATGCGATTATTGATATAATTATTTTTTTCACTTCAAAACCCTCTTACTTGAACAAGTTTTTTATTAATTTAGTCCAACTTATCGTTGTTCTCTTATAAACACGATTATAAGCAGCCTTTTTAGGATTGCTTAGGCAGCCCCATCCTCTTGGCATTCTCAGCGTAGATCGCACCCTACGCTTTATCGATAACCGCGCAGAAAGCGATTTTTTAAGGCTTGGTTTTCTAATACCGAATTTCATGTTAACACCTGCTTTTAAGCTTACTGAGTAAATCCCGCTCGGCCTATATAGAAAAAATACCTTAATTTCTAAAATTGACCTTAGTCAGATCGCCGTTCAAAGTCATTAAACTTTTAGGATAATTATTGTTGACTATCTTAAACGATATGTTTAATATCTCTATTAACACTTATACATTAATCAACTTTAGCCATACACGGAGACCAAAAAATGGACATTAAAAAGGTAAAGCAAAGAAGGATAGTGTCAGAGCTGCTAGATGAAATCGGTTACCGACTAATGGCTAACCACGCTAGAGGATTAGAGAGTTGGGCGGTTCTTAAAGGATATGCGTCTTTAGTTAAACACGAAGCTAAAAAACGCGGTGAAAAATCAGTTATCAAACGTTTAAACGATTGCGGCATTTTAAATTAAGGAGATAGTCATGATCACAAAAACTAAACAAGATTGGTCGATTGGAAGCGTAGTTAAAGTTGGATTTTTATCATTACGCGTTACAGGAGCGCGCGCAGAATATGATGGTTTGCCTGACATCTACGAACTTGAATCTCTAGATCAAACCAAGCAATACGAATTCATACCACACAACGGCTTAACAAGAATCAACTAATAAGGATGCAGCCATGATTATGCGACCAACTTTATGCAAAGGAATGAAAATTGTTTTTACTAAAAAGCCTAGTTTTTCGAATGTCAAAGAAAATGAAGAGTACTTAGTTGAAGACATTACAACGATGGGAATCTGGTTTACAAATTTAAAAAGAAAAGAATTAGCAACAGCTCAATATCCACATTTGAGAAAAGCGTGGTGGAACCAATTAGGAGCTTAAAAAATGTTATTAGTTGATCTGGTCTGCAAAGAAGGTTCTAAAGAATTATTTAATTTAAAAGACTATATAGATGAAATAGTGAGCTTTGAAAAAAAATGGGATTACAACGATTTTACTTCAGAGCAAAAAAAGAAAGCAACTGGATTACTGATAAAAGCTTTAGACAGTGATTGCAACCACAACTTTTTAACAGAGCATGATAAATCAGATTTAGTAATCGATATGTTTGCAGATTCGCTAATGACTAATAAATTAGATTTTTTATATCAACTGCAAAAAAATGCGATGGATTACTATTACAAACACTTATCTGAATATACATATGATAGAGCAGAACAGATTTTAAATATTTGACCTACCCTGGCAAATAATCACGGAAGCGTCAACAAGTGTTGGCGCAAAGTGATAAAAAAATTAAAGAGGAAAATGATATGTCACACGATTTAACTGTTGTTAAAACAAATTGCTTATTACCACAAACTTTTGAGCAAGCAGAAAGATATGCAGAAAAAATAGCAAATAGTTCACTCTGCCCTTCTGCTTTTAAAGGTAAAGCAGGAGACGTGTTTATAGCAATTCAAATGGGATCAGAAGTTGGACTATCTCCGATGCAGGCTTTACAAAATATAGCTGTTATTAATGGTAGACCTTCTATGTGGGGAGATGCAGCACTTGCATTAGTAAGAGTGCACCCTCACTGCAAATCAATTAGAGAATGGATGGAAGGATCTATTAAAGATGGTACCGCAGTTGCATATTGTGCTGTAGTAAGAAAAGGCCAGCAAGAAGAAATAAGAAGTTTCTCTGTTCAACAAGCTAAAACTGCTAGTTTATGGGGAAAATCGGGACCGTGGACGCAGTACCCGGAAAGAATGTTACAGATGAGAGCACGAGGATTTGCATTACGTGATATTTTTGCTGATGCTTTGCGTGGATTACATATAGCAGAAGAAGCTCAAGATATTATAGAAGTAGTTGCAGAAACGCCAGCATACAACAGAACGCCTGGTTTACCTATTTCTCAAAGCTATGTAGCTAATGCAGAAACATTAGAAAATAATATAAATTTAATAAAAAATGCTTCTAACATAGATGAATTAAAAAAAATATATCTAGAAGCTCTGGGTGAAGCAAAAGGTGATAAAGAAGCAGTAAATAAAATAACAAAAGAAAAAAATGATCGATATAAAGCTTTAAAAAAACCATCAGAAATTGAAGTTAAAACAGAATCCAACGAAGAATTCTTAAAACAATATGATGAGACTAACTAATGAAATCAAATTTTAAATTATATGAAATAACTAACAATTACAATTCATTACTCGATAAATGCTTATCTGGTGAAGAAGATATAAAACTGATCGATGAATTGATTGATGATTTTGATAATAAATCTTTAAACGTAGCTAGATATATATTGAATTTAGAAGCAGAGTCAGAAGCTATTAAAAAAGCAGCTGATGAAATGTTAAAAAGATCAAAATCATTAAGCAATGCAGCAAATAGCTTAAGAAATTATCTTAAAGATAACATTGAAAAAACAGGATTAATTGATCCAATCAAATGTGCGCATTTTGTTATTAAACTCAAAAAAAATCCACCATCATTAGTAGTAGATAACGAAGAGATAATACCAGATGCTTACAAAATAAAAACAGAAGTAATAAGCATAGATAAAAATGCAATTAAAAGAGATATCTTAGAGGGTTTTTTAGTAGAAGGTGCTCGTGTAGAAACAAAAAAAACATTAGTTATTAAATAAGTTTATGGCATCAGCTAGCTGGAATGGGGATAAATTTCTGCGTATTTATCAGGTGAAGACTAGCTGATGTCGCCATCTATGGAAGATAGATACGCTAAAAAAAAGACTAGTAATTAAATAAGGGAAATTATGACGCAAAGCAAAGAAGAATTTATTAATTCTACAGTTACACTTGATGAAGCTCGCGTGTTTTTAGGATGTAAAAGTAAAGAGCGACTTAGGATGAAAGTAAAAAAAGGCATCATACCTGCTTTTAAAGTTGGAAATCGGTGGATGATTTACATAAAAGATCTGCAAAATTACGCAGATTCACAAAAAAATACTAGGTAAAAGAGGAAACTTATGCCAGAAAATCAAATATTAAATTTGAATCATGCTATTGAGTTTAGCGTCACCGATTCTGCGATTAATATACTCGCAGAAAAATATTTGCCATTAAAAATAAACGGCATTACTGATATAGAGGGTTATAAAAATGTTCGCGCTGCTCGCTTAGTCGTGAAATCGCATAGAGTTGATATTGATAAAAGACGCAAAGAACTTACAGCAGATGCACTTGAATATCAAAGACGCATTAATGCAGAAGCTAAACGTGTTACGTCTTTACTCGAACCTATTGAACAACATCTTTCTAAGCAAGAGAATGATTATGAGGCTGAAAAAGAACGTATAAAAAGAGAAAAATATGAAGCTGAACAACTTAGAATAAAAACCAGAACTAATGCTTTGTTAAAAATGGATTTTGTTTTTGATGGCATTAATTATGGCGCAGACTACACTAGTTCAAAATTTCAAATAGAACAGCTTAAATCATTAGATGATGCAGTATTTGATGAATTAATTAATAAAGTTGAAGGTCAATATATTGATTATAAAGATGCATTAGCAGAAATAGCTCGTAAAGAACAAGAAGAAAAAGAAGCTGAAGCAGCTAAAGTCAGAGCGGAAAATGAACGTATTGCAAAAGAAAAAGCTGCTATTGAAGAAGAAAAGAAAAAACTTGCTGAAATAGCACAAGCTCAAGCTGAAAAAGAAGCTGAACTTAAAAAGCTCCAAGAAGAACATGAACAGAGTATCGCGGCTAAACTTGCAGATGCATTACCTGTAGACCACACTTGCGCCGTAGTTACTTCGGAGATAGATCACCACGAAATTATTATGCCGATTCATTCAGATGCTAAATCTCAACCAACAACATTATCTGATTATGAAATTTTATTTAATTTTGTTAAAGAACTCTCACAACCGGATGAAACATTCGATAATTTAAATCAATTCATAAATAAAATGCTTCTTATGGACAACCATTCTACTGTAAAACCTCAAGATGCATACAAGTTAGCAACTATTGAAATAGCTCTACGTGCTAGAGAAATATTAGTAAATATCGAGAAAAATATATGAAAAACAAATATAAATTCCTCGCGGAACTTGGCGATCTATTAAACAATCTATCGTGGGTAGAGATACATACAAAATATATGTCTTTATGTATAGAAAAAAGGCCAAATTATTGTGACAGAGGAAGATACATCGTCAAAGTCGATCCTCTTGACCTCACAAAATGTCATGTTGATTATGCAGATGGATTCCCGCGCTATTATTTTGAATTACATTGCATGTTAATTGAGATTGAACATTTTATTAGAGCTAAAAAACAAAAAATTCAAAAAGTAGAATTTAAGTCATTGGATGCTACATCAGAACCTCAAATAGTTACTGATTTTATATAGGAAAACCTATGTTTTTATCGCAGCACGATATTGAAGAGCTCACTGGCTACAAAGTCTATAAATGTCAGATCAAGTGGCTAAGACAAAACGGACTAAAGTTTTTAGTGTCCGCAGATGGTAAACCACGCGTTTTAATGTCGCAGCTCGAAGCTCGAATCGGTGCAATAGATGCAAGTAAATCAGCAAGAAGACGTGTAGAACCCGATGAAGCCGGTTTAGAAAGATGGATGAGAAGGTAAATGCCTAGAAAAAGGAAAATCAATAAGCATTTACCTCCTCGCGTTTATTTTAAACACGGTGCTTATTATTTCGTCGATTTAAAAAATAAATGGCATCGCCTAGGCAAAACGTTTGAAGAAGCCATGGCGCGCTGGACAAAGATGATAAGTTGCAACACTAACATATACACAATGAATCAGCTTTTTGATAGATACATGATGGAAGTTGCTCCAGTAAAAGCAAGGAAAACTTATAAAGGTAATATTCAACAAGTGGCACCGCTTCGTGTTTGGTTTGGAGAAATGTCTCCTGAAGATGTCACACCGGTTGATGTTTACAAGTATCGAGATAAACGCGGCGCCAAGGCTAAAGTCGCAGCAAACAGAGAAAAAGCACTTCTGAGCCATGTATTTAACAAAGCTATAGAATGGGGTGTCGTTAAAGATAATCCATGCCGTAATGTAAAACGGCTTCCTGAAAAATCGAGAGAACGATATGTGGAGGATTGGGAATATTTAGCAATTAAAAATATAGCACCCGAATTGATTAAAAACTTAATGGATTTTGCTTGGCTCACAGGACAACGCATCGGTGATATTTTGGCAATCAAGCTTACTGATATCAAAGACGATGTTATTACAATAAAGCAAAGTAAAACCCAGAAGACAGTCCCTATTGGCGTGTCGGACGAACTCAGGGAGCTTATAAAACGGATAAAAAAAATGCCCAGGTCAGAAATATATAGTACAACTTTGTTTTGCAACAACAAAGGTGGGCCGCTTACTTATGACGGATTTTCAACGGTATGGTGTAAAACGATGAAAAAAGCACTTGATGAAGGTTTAATTGAATCGCGTTTCACTTTCCACGATTTGCGTGCAAAAACAACTAGCGACGCTAAAGATCTGAACCATGCTAGTGCATTGTTAGGACATGCAGACACAAGAATTACAGAGCGGGTTTATAACCGCAAACCGAAAAAAGTAATGCCGCTGCGTTAAATTTATTAGACAGGTTAGGGTTATATTAGACAGGATAAAATAATGATCAAATTTAATGATTGTAACATGCTGAAAATATTGGAGATTGGTGCCGACACGCGGATTCGAACTGCGGACCTACTGATTACTAATCACACCATAAAATCCTCAATATTCATATATTTTTCAACAGATTAAGCATCAATATTTGTCTAATAACTTTGTTTACACATTGAACAAAGTGCATACATAACATATTGATAGTTCGAACGGTATTAGACAGCAAAAAAGGATAAAAAATGGAAAACTTTTACGCCCAGATGATGGATTACTCGATAGAAATCGAAGAAAAAAGCTCAAAAATAAAACTATTATTTTCGCTAATAGCGTTCGCATTACTCATTATATATATGCGACTTATATCAATACACCCGCACTCAGTCTGTTACTACTTTCTAGCCGGATTTAACGTCGGATTATTTGTAGTCATCACTCATTCAAGATCAATTTCTAAAAGAAGAATTCAGCACGCTAAAAGTCTTAAAGCACGATTACCCAGCGCGCTTAAAGAAACAAAAAAATTAATTGCAGCATTAAGACAAAAATTATCAAAAGGAAAATAAATATGAACGACGAAATATCAGTAACAAAGTTTTGGTTAGTAGTTATCGGAATATTTTTTTGTTTGTTAGTCGCTTACGGAACAAAAACCACAGCAGAAGGAGAAAAAGTGGGTGTAATAGTAAAATTAGCTCAACAAGGATTATTTATAAAAACCTATGAAGCTGAATTAATTCGTGGAGGTTTAGCAGATGGATCAGGAAATATAGGATCACCATTTTATTTTACGATTAAAGATAAGAAAGTAATAGAGGAAGCAAAAAATGCTTTAGATCATTCACATAAAGTAAAAATTCATTACTACACTAAATTATTTTCACCTCTTCAATCTGATTCAGGAAATAACTTTGTTGATTATATTGAGGCAATAGAAAAATAACGAGATCAAATGCAGCTTTATTCAATATGAGGATTACAAAATGAAAACAAGTCCTATATTTTTAGCCATGTTGTTAATATGGGGAATGATGATAACTACCGGTGTTATTTTGCCTGTAGTTTTATCAAGCATCCACTTCCCTCTTATATTCATAAGCATATGTATTCTATTAATTCTTACAGCATGGCTATTGATTATCGCTCGATACATAGAAAACATTCTTAATCACTTTAGGAAGAAAAAATAACGATGACTAAATTTATAAAGTTTGCTGAAAGAATAATGGATGTTTCTGGACTTTATTTTTATAAAAAAGAAGGTGAATATTTTCA
>SMFG01000007.1_pt1 | contig 42815 bp, 45 predicted proteins | sample 2456131 | NCBI WGS metagenome assembly SMFG01 (sample SAMN10132612, study PRJNA489261) | soil metagenome | isolation source: day120 antibiotic-silt loam soil ammended with raw manure from dairy cow... | place: USA | collected 2015-05-01
TTGACACCGCGGGACGCCTGCATACCCAGGAGGGGCTGATGGAGGAACTCCGGAAGGTGGCGCGGGTGGCAGGCCGCCGGGTTGACGGAGCGCCGCACGAAGCGTTGCTGGTGCTGGACGGGACCGTGGGGCAGAACGCCATCCAGCAGGGCCGCCTCTTTGCGCAGGCAGTACTGCCCACCGGCATCATCGTCACCAAGCTCGATGGCAGCGCGCGCGGCGGCGCGGTGGCGGCGCTGCGCCGTGAACTGGGCCTGCCGATCCGCTTCCTCGGCACTGGCGAAGGACTGGACGACCTTCAGCCCTTCGACCCCCAGCGATTCGCCGAGTCGCTGCTCGAGGACGGAACGCCCTGAGCGGGCGGCAACGCTTCGTGCCCGGTATCCAGCTCGACACACCGGTCAAGTTCCTGAAGGGCATCGGCGAGCGCCGCGCGGATGCCCTGGCCCGGCTCGGCATCGCCAGCGCGGGTGATCTTCTCTACCACATACCCCATCGCTACATCGATGCATCCAGCGTGACGCCGGTCGCCCGCGCCCGCGTCGGCGAGGACGTTGCCTGCGTGGGTTCGGTCATCACCAAGGCGATCACGCCGACCCGTCGCGGCCTCCGCATCTTCAGCGCCGTCATTCGCGATGGCTCGGGAGTGCTCGAATGCGTCTGGCCCGGACAACCCTTTCTCGATCGCACCATCCAGAAGGGCCAGACCCTGCTGGTGGCGGGACCCATCCGCTTTTACCACGGGCGTCAGATGGCGCCGCGCGAATACGTGGTGCTGGCGGAGGACGAGAGCGAGAGCCCGCTCGAGGCGGGGCGCGTGCTGCCGGTCTATCCCGCCACCGAGGGACTGTCGCATCGCGTCATCCGCGGGCTCATTGACCGCCACCTGGACGCGCTGCTCATGCTGGTCGAAGACACGCTGCCGGAAGAGCTCCGCCGCGGGGCAAACGTCGCGCCGCTTGGCGACGCGCTCCGGATGGTTCATCGCCCCGCGACCTCCGCCGAAGCGGAGCGCGGGCGCCAGCGCCTGGCCTTCGACGAACTGCTCGATCTGCAGCTGACCCTGGGGCGCGCCCGCGGCATTGCCCGGCGGGAGCGGGCAGGCGGACTCCGCTTCGAACTCCGGCGGACCTTCACGAGCGCGCTGCGGGGCGCGCTGCCGTTCGAGCTGACCGGCGACCAGCGCAAGGCCATCGGCGAGATCGTGGATGACATGGCGAGCCCGCACCGGATGCACCGCCTCCTGATGGGAGACGTCGGCACCGGCAAGACGGTGGTGGCGCTGTTCGCGATGCTGCTGGCACTGGAGAACGACTGCCAGGCCGCGTTGATGGCTCCGACCGAGCTGCTGGCAGAGCAGCATCATGCCACGCTGACGCAACTGCTGGCGCCGCTGGAGCTGGCGCCCGAGCTTCTGCTTGGTCGGCTGACGGCCGCTTCCAAGGGCGCCGCCCGCGAACGCCTGGCTTCGGGTTCGGCTCGACTGGTGGTGGGAACCCACGCTCTCTTTCAGGAGGACGTTTCCTTCCAGCGTCTCGGCCTCGTGGTCATTGACGAGCAGCACCGCTTCGGCGTGGAGCAGCGGGCCGCCCTCATCGCCAAGGGGTCGGCGCCGGACGTGCTGCTGCTCTCGGCAACACCCATCCCGAGCTCCCTTGCCCTGACGCGGTTCGGCGATCTCGACGTCTCGATTCTTCGCGAACGGTCGCCGGGGCGTGGACGGATCCGTACCGCGGTACGGGCCCCAGGCCAGCGGGACGGGGTCTTTGACTTCATCGCCGAGGCCTGCCGGGCGGGGGGACAGGCATACGTCGTCCTGCCGGTGATCGAGGAGTCGGAGCGCGCCGATCTCAGGGCTGCGACGACGATGGCGGGGCGACTCCGTCAGTGCTGGCCCGACCTCGAGATCGGCCTGGTGCACGGCCGGCTCAAGGCGGAGGAGCGGGATGACGTGATGCGACGCTTCCGGGCCGGCGAGGTTCGCGTGCTGGTCGCGACCACCGTGATCGAGGTCGGGATCGATGTGCCGAACGCCACGATCATGGTGATCGAGCACCCCGAACGCTTCGGGCTGGCGCAGCTGCACCAGTTGCGTGGCCGGGTGGGGCGGGGCGGTGGTGAGAGCTACTGCATTCTCCTCGCCGCGGATGGCGCAAGTGACCGCCTGGCCGCCTTCGCGGCCACCGAGGACGGGTTCCGGATCGCCGAGATGGACCTTGCGGAGCGCGGGCTTGGCGACCTGATCGGTACCCGGCAGTCGGGTGGGTTCGCCGTACGGTTCGCCCGGGTGCCGGATGATGACGGTCTGCTGGCTATTGCGCGAATCCGCTCTGAGGCCATTCTTGGAGATGACCCTGCACTGATCAAGTCCGCCAATCGGGCCCTCCGGGCCCGGATACTGGCGCGTTATCCACGGGCGGTGGAGTTCTTTCGCACCGGCTGATGCTGGTGTGGCTGGCCCTTCTCTTACCGGGAGAACACGATGGAAACGGCAGCGGCATCACGGGGCGCGCTCGGCAAGGCCACGATTGTCGGAACGATCCTGCAGGTCGCCATGGTGGTCCTGGGCCACTGGGTCGAGCCCATCCGGAACAACTTCGCCATCCTGGGCCCGCTGATCGGGCTGGTCACCGGCTTCCTGTTCGGAAAGTGGTCCAATCGCCCGACCCGGATGGGGAACGCCAGTGGCGGTGCCATCGCGGCGGGCGTGAGCAGTTTCCTCGGTACGGTGGTCTCGTTCGGACTCAAGGACATCGTCGGTAACGTGATCGGCATCGGCACGCTATCCGGCGTTGTCACCGGCCTGATCGGCGGCGCGATCGGACAGCGCAAGACAGTGTAGACGCGGTGCTGGACCCGGGCCGCGGGACACGTGAGCATGGAGGCCTCGCGTCCCGCGTCCCGCGCCTCGCGTCCAGCGTCTAGAACCGCACCATCAGTCCCAGCTCGGTCCGCTCTGCCCGGATGCTGACGCGGGGCTCGAACGGAATGTTCCCGGGTGCGGCTTTGGGACGGGTGAATTCCCAGACGAACATCACCGCCGCGCCGAGGGCTGCCGCCTCGCCGCCAATGAGCCAGGTGCGGGCGCGATGATCGAGCGTCACCGACGCCTGGTACAGGCGCTCGCTCTCCGCGTCAGTGTAGGCACCGCCGGGCTCGATAGCGCACAGCGACCGCTCGGCCGTACAGCGGTCCTCGAGCTGATTGAAGAACTTGTCTGCATCGTGGTGCGCATTCGCGGCAGCGATATTCATCCCGACAGCGCCCGCCACCAGCAGCCATTTGCCGTACTTGATGGGTGCCGGACTGCCTTGCGCCCGCGCGCCCTGGGTGGCCACCAGCGACAGCAGTGCCAGCATACCGAGGAATCGTCTCATTGGGTGAACCGGTGCAGGTCGCCTTCGCCACCGACGGCAGCGAATCCGTCCGGGAGCGCCACTGGCGGGACGTCCGCCGCTGGCCAGACCTGTACCCGCCAGCGCTCCGAGCCGTCACGGTTGAGTCCCCGCAGGACGCCATCCGCGCCACCCACGATGAGATCACGCCCGATCAGTGCGACGCCGGAGGTGAGCGGCCAGTGCAGCTCGGCGATCATGCGGACGAGGGGGCGGGCACCGCTCGTGATCTCGTAGACCGTGCCGGTGCGGGTGGCGGCCCAGACGGTGTCACCCGAGATGGCCACCGGGCCCAGGACCGGAGCATCGGCGCGAACCCGCCAGGCCGTCGCCAGGGACGCAGTATCCAGCGCAACGATGGCGGAGTCGGACGTGCCGCTGACCAGCCATGGCCCGAGACGTTGCCAGCCGCTCAGGCTCACGCCCGGTGCCGGCCGTCGCGCGACGAGCCGCCCCGCGCTGGTCTCGTACAGGATGAGCGAATCCATGGTGCTGACCAGCACCCGGCCGCCGCCGGCGTCCGCTGGAGCGGTGCGGGAACTGCCGGCGTGTCGGCGCCACCTGATGCGGCCGGTTGCGGCATTGACTGCGACGAGCTCGCCTCGGCGGTTCATCCCCATGATCATGTCCCCGATACTCGCCAGCGGTGATGTGATCTGGTCGGTGGACGTGCTCCAGAGCGTACTCCCATCCAGTGACCGCGCCTGGATGCGGCCGGACGGACGGCCGGTACCCACATAGAGCCGATCGCCGTGCGCCAGCACGCCGCCCGGGACTTCACCGGGCAGGCGCGCGGTCCAGAGTTCGTGGGCGGAGTCCACGGACACCGCCACCAGGCTGCGGTTGGCGGCAGCGGCGGCGATTATGGTGCCGGTGACTGCGAGAGGGCCAGTCACGCCGCGCGCCGTGCCGGTGGTCCAGAGTTCGGCTGGCGCATCGCCCACCAGGGTCGCCGGAATGGGCTTCGGTGGCGGGTGAAAGTTGATGCACGCCGCGTTGACGCTCATTCCGAGCGCCGCTAGACTCCAGCCTCGCACATGCAACTTCAATTTCATTGACGGCCTTCTGATGACAGTCGCACGAATCAGCGAACTTGGCAGTCTGACCGGACAGAGCGTGACCGTCCGCGGATGGGTGGTCACCACCCGCTCGAGCGGCAAGATCGCGTTCGTGGTCATCCGGGACGGCTCCGGCGTGGTTCAGGGCATCGTGTCGCGCCAGGACGTGGCGGAGGACATCTGGGCCCGGTTTGCCGACCTCACCCACGAAACCGCAGTGGCGTTGACGGGGGAAGTCCGACCCGATCCCCGCTCACCTGGCGGGGTCGAACTGGGCGTGCGCGACATCGCGATCCTCGGCGCCAGCCCCGACTTTCCCATCACTCCCAAAGAACATGGGACGACTTTCCTCTTCGAACATAGACACCTCTGGCTCCGGAGCCCCCGCCAGGCGGCCATCGCGAAGATCCGCCATGAGCTGGTGCAGGGAATCCGGGACTTCTTTCATCAGCGCGATTTCACCCTGGTCGACACCCCGATCCTCACCGGCGCCATCGGCGAGGAGGCGGGGAACCTGTTCGCCACCGAGTACTTCGACCTGGGGACGGCCTACCTGGCCCAGACCGGCCAGCTCTATCTGGAAGCGGCGGCCGCGGCGCTGGGGCGCGTCTACTGCTTCGGGCCGACCTTCCGGGCCGAGAAGAGCAAGACCCGGCGCCATCTGACCGAATTCTGGATGGTGGAGCCCGAGGTCGCCTTCAACGACTCGGACGACAACATGCGGCTGCAGGAGGAGTTCGTCAGCAACCTGGTGGGCCGCGTACTGGATACCCGGTCGGCCGAACTCGCTGTCCTGGAGCGGGACACCTCGGCGCTCGAGCGGGTCAAGGCACCGTTCCACCGGATTTCCTACACCGACGCAGTGGCGCGGCTCAACGAACTGGGTTCCGACATCGCCTGGGGCCGGGATCTCGGCGGTGATGACGAGACGCTCCTGGCAAAGGACTACGACCGGCCGGTATTCGTCTTCAACTATCCGCGGGAAGTGAAAGCGTTCTACATGAAGCAGAACCCCGATGACCCGCGCACGGTGCTCAACAACGATTGCCTCGCACCGGAGGGATACGGCGAGATCATCGGTGGCTCACAGCGCGAGGACGACCACGACACGCTGCTGGCACGAATCGAAGCGCAGGGGCTCAACCCCGACGCCTATGGCTGGTATCTGGACCTCCGGAAGTATGGCACGTTCGTGCACTCGGGCTTCGGGCTGGGCATCGAGCGGACCCTGGCCTGGCTCTGCGGTCTGCCGCATATCCGCGAGGCCATCGCGTTTCCTCGCCAGATCCACCGGCTCTACCCCTGAGCCATCACCGGGGCGGCGCCGGCTCCCGTTCGTCGCGCTTGACCTCATCCCAGAGCAGGTCGAGCTGCTCCAGGCCGGCGCGGTCCATCACGATGCCGCGCTCCCGGGCCAGCGCCTCGATCCGGCCGAAGCGCCGCACGAATTTCCGGTTGGCACGGTCGAGGGCCGCTCCGGGCTGGACGCCAGCCTTCCGCGCGAGGTTCACCACCGCAAAGAGCAGGTCGCCCAGTTCGTCTTCCAGTGCATCGTGGTCGGCATTGACGATTTCCTGTTCCAGCTCCGCGGTTTCCTCCCTGATCTTCTCCAGCGGTCCAGCGACATCAGGCCAGTCAAACCCCACCGACGCCGCACGCTCCTGGAGCCGGAAAGCCATCAGCAGATCCGGCAGCGTGGGTGGCAGCCCCTCCAGGGTTCCTCCGGTGCGCTCACGACGCTTGAGCACTTCCCAGGGTTCGCGCGGCCCCAGGTCGAAGAGATGGGGATGCCGCCGCTGCATCTTGCGCACCACCCGGTCCGCCAGCGCATCGGCGGTCGTGCTGCCTTCATCTTCCGAGAGCACGAGCTGCCACGCAAGATGAAGCAGGAAGTCGCCCAACTCGTCACGGATGGCGTCCTGGTCGCCCCGGCCGATGGCCTGATCGAGTTCCAGCACTTCCTCCACCAGGTAGGGCCGCAGGGTCGCCCGGGTCTGCACCCGGTCCCAGGGGCAGCGTTCGCGCAGATCGCGCACCAGGTTCATCACCCGGGCCAGGGCCGGCGTGTCTTGCATGTGGTCTCCGCTGGGAAATATCATTCGCGCCGCCGAGATGACCGCCAGACTTCCTGATCAGCCCGACCGCGCCTGGGTGGACGTGGACCTCGCCGCGCTGGTGCGCAACGCGCGACGCGTGAGCGCCGGCTCGGATGCACGCCTGTTGCCGATGGTCAAAGCTAACGGCTACGGCCTCGGCGCCATCCCCGTGGCGCGCGCCCTCGAGACGCTCGAACCCTGGGGATATGGCGTCGCCACTCCGGGCGAAGGCCGCGAGCTCCGGGCCGCCGGCATCCGCCGGCCGATTCTGGTCTGCACGCCGTGCCCGCCGGGATGGATGCCGGCCATGCTGGCCGATGATCTGACTCCCCTGCTGGCCGAGTCAACCACGGTCGAGGCCTGGCTGGCGCAGGCCGGCGGGCGGCCATTTCATCTGGGCGTGGACACCGGGATGGCTCGCGGCGGATTTCGCGCGCGCCAGCGTGAGGATTGCTCGGCGCTCCGGCGGCTGCTGGACGGAGTGGCCGGCTACGAGGGCATCTGTACCCACTTCTCTTCAGCGGACGAGCGCCCGGAGACCTCCGCCACGCAGTGGGACGAATTTCAGCTCGCTGTGGACGCGATCGGGCGCCCGCCGCTGGTGCATGCGGCCAACAGCGCCGCCGCGCTCAGGGACTCGCGCTTTGCCGCCGATCTGGTGCGTCCGGGCATCTTTCTGTACGGCGGGCTGGCCGGCGGCCAGGTGCCCGAACCGGTGGCACGGTTTCGGGCCCGGGTAGTGGCAGTAGAGGACCTCGTTGCTGGCGACTCCGTCAGCTATGGCGCAACTTGGCACGCCACCGGGCCGGTCCGCATCGCGGTGGTCAGCGTCGGCTATGCCGATGGGCTGCCCCGCGCTGCCTCCTCGGTCGGCATTGTGGAACTCAACGGGGCCCGCGCTCCCATTCGCGGCCGGATTACCATGGACATGACCATGATCGAAGCAGCGGCAGGAACACGACCGGATGATGTCGTCACGATCTTCGGCGGACTGGTGACACTGGATGAGCAGGCGGCGCTGGCCGGCGCCATCTCATACGAGCTCCTCACGGGACTCGGTCCCCGTGTCGAGCGGCGCTATGGAGACACGAGATGAGTACGCGCCGGGCAGCCATCATTGTGCTTGACGGTCTCGGCATCGGGCCGGCACCGGACACCGCGGATTACGGCGACGACGGCAGCGACACGCTGGGCAATGTCCTGCTGAATGCCGGCCTTTCGCTTCCCAACCTCACGGAGCTCGGTCTGGGCCGGTGCGCACCGCTGGACGGTGTTCCTCCGGTGCCCGCCGCGCGAGCGGCGTGGGGCACATGCCAGCCAGCCAGCGCCGGCAAGGACAGCACTACCGGCCATTGGGAAATCTGCGGGCTGGTACTTGAAACGCCGTTTCCCACCTACCCGCATGGCTTTCCGGCGTCGGTCATCGCCGAATTCAGCCGGCTGACCGGCCGGGGCGTGCTGGGCAATCGTGCGGCATCGGGGACCGTCATCCTCGATGAGCTGGCGGCGGACCAGGTGCGTACCGGCGACTGGATCGTCTACACATCGGCCGACAGCGTGTTCCAGGTCGCGGCGCATGAGGAGGTTGTTCCGCTGGAAGAGCTCTACGCGGCGTGCCGCACCGCGCGCGCGATGTTGCGCGGTGACCACGCCGTGTCACGCGTCATTGCCCGGCCGTTTGTCGGCCAGCCAGGCGCCTGGGTGCGAACGCCGCACCGCCGCGACTTCAGTCTGCCGCCGGCCGGGCGGACGCTGCTGGACGTGCTGGCCGAACGGGAAGTGCCGCGGCTCGGCGTGGGGAAGGTGGATGATCTCTTTGCCGGGCGGAACATTTCCTCGACGCACACGGCCACCAACGAAGATGCCTACGCGCTCATCGAAGCCGGGCTTGCAACGCTGGAGCAGGGGTTCCTTTTCGCCAATGTGATCGAGTTCGATCAGTCCTGGGGCCATCGCAACGATGTGGCCGGCTTCCGGCGAGGACTGCAGGCACTGGACGCGGCCGTGCCGCGGCTGCTGGGACAGCTTCGCGAGGATGACCTCGTTATCTTTACGGCCGATCATGGCAACGATCCCACGACGCCCTCCACCGATCATTCGCGCGAGGTTGTGCCGCTGCTGGTGGTCGGACCGCGGGTTCGGCCGGTGCCGCTGGGACGGCGGTCCACGTTTGCCGACATGGGGCAGACGGTCGCGGAGTTTCTTGGTGCCGGTGGGCTCACTTCGGGCACCTCATTCCTGAACGAGGTCTGGACGTGACGGACAGGCTGGAAGCAGCCGCGCGCGCCGCACAGGCGCACGCGTACGCTCCCTATTCGCATTTTCGCGTCGGCGCGGCCCTTGAGGCCGAGGACGGTACCGTGTTCACGGGTTGCAACGTAGAAAACGCATCATATGGCCTGACGATCTGTGCCGAGCGCGCCGCGGTCACCGCGGCCGTGGCGCAGGGTGCCCGGCGGTTCCGGCGCATCGTCGTGGTCAGTGATACGGATCCGCCGGCGGCTCCGTGTGGCGCCTGCCGCCAGGTGCTGGCGGAATTCGGGCCCGCGATGCCCGTTGAAGGTATCGGCAACAGTACGCGTGCTGCCTGGACCATGCGCGAGCTTCTGCCTGCTGCTTTCGGTCCGGAGTCGCTGGCATGATGCGCTACACGACGCTCGTGGCGCTGACACTGGCGCTGGCGGCGACCGGATGCAGCGAGAAATTGACGGCGCCGGGAGACTGTCCCGGTAACTGCCCGGCTGGCCATCTCATCGTTCGCGATACCCTCATCATGGCCGAGCGTGACAGCACCTACTCCGGCTTCGTGACCGCCACCGAGGGCTCCCGGCTGCTGCTTTCCAGTGGATTCAATGGGGTGCAGTCCATCGGCGTGGTCCGCTTCGCGGCGGTTCGCGACTCGATCTCCTATCTCGACACTCTCCGTGCCGCCGTGCGGGACTCGGTCATCCTGTCGGTCACGCTTCAGAGCCGGGATTCCAGTGCGACGGACCTGGCGCTGGAGTTCTACCGTCTCCCGGCCGAGCTGTCCCTCGACTCCGCGACCAGCTATGCGGGCGCGGCCGCCTTCCTCACGCCTGAGCGGCTGCTCGGGACGGTGGCGATTCCCGCAGATCTGAGATCAGGCCAGCTGCGTGTTGCCCTTGCGGGCGCCGAACTGGCCAAGGTCGCCTTTGTCCCCGCCGACAGTAACGTGCTTCGTCTGGCCTACCGGCTCACCAGTGCGGCACCGACCGGCATTGCGATCGGGGCTGGCTCGGCGGGTGCGACGGGGCCCGGCTTCGTGACGTGGGCGCACGCGACGCTGCCCGACACCACGATTGTGCAAGGCATCCCGCGCATTGCGCTCTTCACCGCCACACTGAGCGAAGCTCCGGCCACCGGCCCGTCGCCCGACCTGCTGACGGCGGGCGGCGTTCCCGCCGCGCGATCCATCCTGCGGTTCTCGGTGCCTGCTCATATCAGTGATTCATCACAGATCGTCCGCGCGACCCTGGTACTGGTTCCCGTGAAGCCACTGCTGGCCATCGCTGGCGATACGGCGAGACTGGATGTGGAGGGTGTCTTCTCGGACCTGGGCCCCAAGTCACCCAGAATCCAGACCTCGGCGGCGCTCGTTACCCTCCGGACCGTGGAGGCGGGGGAATCGGATACGCTCCTGCTCGACGTGACGGGGGTCGCGCGCTTGTGGAACACTGCGGTCGGCATCCCACCGGCGCTGATGGTAGCGTTGACTCCGGAGGCCTCGACATTCGGTGCCGCGACGTTCGGATCGAGCCGTACGCCGGGCGCGCAGCCGGCCCTTCGCCTGACCTACGCGCTGCCCTATCCGTTCGAGGCCCAATAGTGCGACGTCTTCTCCCGCTGGTTTTGCTGCTCGTCCCGGTCGCGTTGCGGGCCCAGTCCTCCCAATTCGGTGTCAATGGCCTGGGCCTCACCAGCCGGCAGATGTCGCCACGCTCGCTGGCAACCGGCGGCGGTTTTGCGCTCTTCGATCCGATGTCCGCGATCAATCCGGCGGCGGTGCGCGAATATGGCGGTTTCAACGCTTCGTTCACCATGCTGCAGAACTACCGTTCATCGTCCGGACCATCGGCTTCCGAATCGGGACGCGACACCCGCTTTCCACTGATGGCGGTGGGCGGCTCCATTCCGCATACATCGCTCGCGCTGGGCGCCTCGTTTGCGAGCTACAGCGACCGCGACTTTGCGCTCGGAGCGGCGGACACCGTGAGTCTCCGCGGTGCACCCGTTCCCGTCTTCGACACGCTGGTCTCCAACGGAGGCCTGAGCGATCTCGGGCTTGCGGTAGCTTATCACAGGAGCGGCTGGGTCGTCGGCACCGGGCTGCACGTCATCACCGGCAGTGCCCGGCTGTCGCTCAACCGCATCTTCGGCGACACGCTGTACCAGCCCGTCAAGCAGCGCGCTGAAATCTCCTATGCTGGCGCGGGTGTGTCCGCCGGCCTCATGCGGACGATCGGGAGTCGGGCAGCCGTTGCCGCATTCGTACGGCTCGACGGGCACGCGAACGTAGACCGCGACAGCAGCAGGGTGGCGGCAGTGGATCTGCCGGTGTCCTTCGGTGGATCGCTCCGCTGGCGCCCGGCAGGCCGGCTCGATCTCGCCACTGCCGTGACCACGACCCGCTGGGGGGCGGCCGACGCGGACCTGCGCGCGATCGGCGGCACTGGCGGGCGCAATACCGTGGATGTTTCGTTCGGTGGGGAGTGGCTCCGGAATCCCCGTTCGGCCGATCACCTGCCGCTCCGCTTCGGCGGGCACTTCCGCACCCTCCCGTTCCCGGTCACCTCGGGCGCGCAGCCGAGGGAGCTGGGACTCGCGCTTGGTACCGGTTTGGTCGTCGCCCGCCAGGCCTCCACCCGCATGCCGACCGGATTGATCGCGTTCTCGCTCGAGAACGTGCGGCGTTCCGCTGACGGGGGCTACAGCGAGTCGGCGTGGATGTTCGCGGTCGGCGTGACCGTGCGGCCCTGAGGCGCAGCCAATGACCAGACTGGTGTACATCGAGACGTACGGCTGCCAGATGAACGTGGCCGACACCGAACTCATGTTCGGCGTGCTGGCCCGCGCCGGGTACGAACGCACCGACTCGCCGGAAGCGGCGGATGTGATGCTGGTCAACACCTGCGCCGTGCGCGACAACGCTGAACAGCGCGTGGTGGGCCGCGTCGGCGAACTGCAACGCCACAAGCGGCCCGGCGATGTGCTCGGAGTGGTGGGATGCATGGCCCAGCGGCTGGGGCCGCTGTTGCTGGAGTCGGCGCCCCGCGTGGACCTGGTGGCCGGGCCGGATGTGTACCGGAACCTGCCGGACCTGGTGCGCGAGAGCGCCGGGGGCGTCCGGCTCTCGGAGACAGGGTTCCGGTCGTGGGAGCATTACGAAGACGTGCCGCCACTGCGGGAACCGGGGCCGACGCAGTTTGTCACCGTCCAGCGTGGCTGCGATTTCCGGTGCACGTTCTGCATTGTTCCGTACACGCGCGGACCGGAGCGGAGTCGTATGCTGCCGGACGTGGTGCGGGAGGTCACCGATCTCGCGGCGCACGGCACGAGCGAAGTCACCTTGCTGGGCCAGACGGTCAACAGTTATACCGATGGCGAGCACGATTTTGCCGATCTCCTGCGCGCGGTGGGCGCCGTGGATGGCATCCGGCGGTTGCGTTTCACCAGCCCGTACCCGACCGAGTTCACGCCCCGGGTGGTGGACGCGATGGCCACGACACCCGCGGTGTGCGAACATGTGCATCTACCGTGTCAGAGCGGATCCAATGCCGTGCTGCGCCGAATGCTGCGCCGGTACAGCCGGGAGCAGTACCTTGAGGTGGTGGAACGCCTGCGGAACGCCATTCCCGGGCTCACACTCTCCACCGATATCATCGTCGGCTTCCCGGGCGAGACCGAATCACAGTTCGACGAGACGCTCTCGCTGGTCACGGAAGCACGATTCGATGACGCCTACACCTTCAAGTATTCGCCCCGCGACGGGACGCCGGCCACGCGCATGAAGGAAGCGGTGGATGATGACGTCGCGTCCGACCGGCTCGCCCGGCTGATCGCCAGGGTGCGGGAGCAGACGCGCAGCCGGAATCTGGGTCGGGTCGGCACCGAGCATGAGGTGCTGGTCGAGCGGCCCGCACGCCGGGGCGACATGATGCTGGGCCGGACGCGCACCAATCTGCTGGTGCTGCTGCCGCTCACCCCGGCTGACGTGGGCCGGTACGTCACCGTCCGGCTCACCGGTTCGACCGGATCAACGTTCACCGGGACGCTGATGCACGAGAGGAGGCTTGCCGTTCTATGATCAAGAACATGACCGAAGAGCACGTTGAGGCGGCGTACGACGGCCTTCTGCCGCATTTCTCCGATTTCTGTGGCTGCGAGACCTGCCGGGGCGACGTCCTGATCTATGCATTGAACCGGGTGCCGGCCCGCTATGTGAATACCCGCGAAGGCAGTGTCATGACCGAGCTGGCACTGGAGAAGGACCAGAGCCGGGCGCAGATCGAGGTCATCGTCATGCAAGGATTCAAGAAGGTCGCCGTGACCCCCCGATGCGGCCGGACGCCGGCCAGCCCGGGATGACGCCGGGCCGCTGATGCGGCCGGCACGATCCGGCACACTGTTCGTCCTGGCGTTCGAGGCCGGTCTTGCGACCGGCCTTTCGCATTTCTGGGGCCCCGTGTGCGTGCTTCTGATCACCACCATGGCGGTGGTCGTCGGCCCGGTGTTCCGCTTTGCCGGCTTCGCGCTGCTGCTCGGCATCGGGGTGGGCCGGATCGGGCAGCGCACCGATGCCCGCAGCTGTGCCGCCCGGCTTCCGGCCGGCGCGCTGCGACTCACGGTGAGACTGCATGATCCCGGTACCGCCCGCGGGTTGATCGCTGCGGCGCCGGTCGGGGTTGGCTGCCGAGGCCTGATCACGCTCCGGGTCCAGGGCGCGGACTCGTTGCCGGCAGGGCGGGTCGTGGTGGTGCACGGCCGGTGGCTGCCGCGGCCGGGGCCGTTCGGACAGAGCGGCGGGATATTGCTTGCGTCGCGCCTCACCAGTGTCAGCGACCAGCCCACCGTCGCTGAGCGGATCCGGACCCACCTGGCGCGGGCGAGCCGCACCCTCTACGGCTCCCGGGCCGCCTTGGTGGAGGCGTTGGTCCTGGGAACGCGCGGCAGCCTCGATCCGGAGATCAAGACCGACTTTGCCAGCAGTGGCCTGGTGCATCTGCTCAGCATTTCAGGCTTCCACGTTGGCCTGATCGTCGCGTGGGTGGTGCTTGGTGTGGGCGCGATGGGTTTCGATCGCCGGCGCGCGCTCTGGTGCGGTGCACTATTCGGGATGGCCTATGCCGGCTTCCTGGGCTGGCCCGCTCCTGCCACGCGCGCGGCCGTGCTGTGCGTGCTTGCGGCATACCAGCTGCAGCGCCAGCGGCACACCGCCCTGGGGCCGCTGCTCGGGTTCACCTGCGTCGTGGTGACGCTGGGCGACCCGTGGGCGATCACGTCGGTCGGCGCATGGCTGTCGGTCAGCGCCCTCCTCGGGGCGGCCTGGGCCTCGGAATGGTGCGAGCGCGCCGTAAGCCGGCAGGCGATGGTGCGGCTCATCGCGTCCTCGACCGGCGCGACGTTGGCGACGGCACCGATCACCGCCATGGCCTTCGGGACGGTGCCGGTGGCGGGGATCGCGCTCAACCTGCTGGCCATCCCGCTCGCCGCGGTGGCAGTGCCCGGTGTGATCGCGAGCCTCCTGCTCAACCACCTGCTCGACCCACTCGCCGGCGCGCTCGCCACAGGTGCCGGGCTCGGCTTGCACGGGCTGGAGTTGCTGGCGCGGGTCGGCGCCAGGATCCCGCACGGGTGCCTGATGGTGCCGCCTACGCTCACCTCGGCGTGTGTTGGAGTCGCCGTTCTGCTGGCCGCGCGATGGGCGGCTGGCAGACACGTCACGGGCTCCGAAGCAGCGCGGCGAGTGGGAGTGGCGCTGGCGCTTGCGTCCTGGATGGGTGTTGTCATCGCAGTTCCATGGCGCGAAGCTGACGGCAGCGACGGGCTCACGTTACATTTTCTTGATGTCGGGCAGGGCGACGGCGCCGCCATCCGCACGCCCCATGGCCACTGGGTCCTGGTGGACGCCGGGCCGCGGTCGGCGACGTCGGACGCCGGCAGGCGGGTAGTCGCGCCGTTCCTGGCCCGCGAGCGGGTCCGCCGCGTGGATGTGATGGTCATCTCGCATGCGCACGCCGATCATGTGGGCGGCGCGGCCGCGGTGCTGGACCATGTAGACGCCACTGTGGTGATCGAGCCCGGCGAACTGGTGGCCGATCCGGTCTATACCGATTTCCTCGCTGCCGTCGCGACGGACGGCGCCCGCTGGCGGCCGGCACGGGCCGGCGTGCAGTTCGAGCTGGACAGTGTTCGCTTCACCCTGATCCATCCGGACACGGCGTGGGCGGAATGGGGCCTCGACCTCAACGAGGATTCCGCCATGCTCCTCGTCGAATACCGGGGGTTCCGTGCGCTCCTTTCGGGCGATGCCGGATTTCGCGCGGAGTCGGAGCTGGCGGGCACGGTCGGACCGGTGGACCTGCTCAAGGTGGGTCACCACGGGAGCCGCTGGGCCAGCAGCGATGCCTGGCTGCAGGAGCTGCGGCCCGAGGTGGGTGTCGTCAGTGTCGGCGTGAATCGGTACGGACATCCGAGTGCCGAGGCGCTGGAGCGGCTGGCGCGGCATCGCGTTGCCGTATGGCGGACCGACCACGATGGCTCGATCACCGTGATGACCGATGGACAGCATATGAGTGTCGCAGGCCGGAATCGCCGGAGCGACTTTTCAACGCATGCCGAGGAGATGGAGCCGTGATTACCAGCGCGACGACCATCGAGCGGTTCATTTTCGACCAGGAAGACCGCTATCCGGAAGCCACCGGCGAATTGTCGAACCTGCTCTACGACATTGCCCTGGGGGCCAAGATGATTGCCGCGGCGATCCGCCGCGCCGGGCTCGTGGACATCCTGGGCTCGGCCGGCAGCGGCAATGTGCAAGGCGAAGAGCAGCAGAAGCTGGATGTCCTGGCCAATGAAATCCTCAAGAATTGCCTGAGCCACACCGGGCGGGTCTGCGTGATGTGTTCGGAGGAAGAGGGCGACATCATCCAGGTGCCGACGCAGTTCGAAGCCGGCAAGTATGCGGTGATGTTCGATCCGCTCGACGGTTCATCGAACATCGACGTCAACGGTGCGGTCGGTACCATCTTCAGCGTGTACCGTCGCGTCACGATGGAAGGCCGCGGCACGGTGGAAGACGTGCTGCAGGCGGGGTGTCACCAGGTGGCGGCCGGCTACGTCATGTACGGTTCCAGTACCATGATGGTGTATACCACGGGGCAGGGGGTGCACGGCTTCACGCTGGACCCCACCCTGGGTGAGTTTCTCCTGAGCCATCCGCGCCTGGTGATGCCGAGGGTCGGGACCTACTACAGCGTGAACGAGAGCAATTTCGCCCGGTGGGACCGGGCCATGCAGTACGCGGTGCGCGGTTTCCACGGCGATCGGCCGGATGAGGTCAAGGGCAAGAATTCGCGCTACATCGGCTCGCTCGTCGCTGACTTCCACCGGAACCTCATCGCCGGCGGCATCTTCCTCTACCCCGCCGACACCAAGAATCCCCGTGGCAAGCTGCGGCTGCTGTACGAAGCCGCGCCGATGGCCTTCATCGCGGAACAGGCGCAGGGTTCCGCCACCGACGGCCTCAACCGGATCCTCGACATGGTGCCGACCTCGCTGCACCAGCGGGTGCCGCTGGTGATCGGCTCGCGCGAAGACGTCGGGTACGTGTCCGACACTCTGCGACGACTGCGCATCGATCCGAGACCGGCCGGCCCGCTGGCTGCGCCCGTGCTGTGAAGAAGGTCTTCGGACCGGCAGACTGGACCGGCGATCCTGGCACCGCGCTGGGCCAGCCCGGCGCCTTTCCGTTCACTCGTGGCATCCATGCCGGGATGTACACCGAGCGGCTCTGGACCATGCGCCAGTACGCCGGCTTCGGCACCGCGGGCGAGACCAACCAGCGTTTCCGGAGCCTGCTGGCCAGCGGCCAGACCGGGCTGTCCACCGCATTCGACCTCCCCACCCAGATGGGCTACGACTCCGACCACCCGATGGCGGCCGGTGAGGTGGGCAGGGTCGGCGTTGCGATAGACACGGCGGATGACCTGGCCGACCTCTTCCACGGCATCCCGCTGGACCAGGTCTCGACCTCGATGACGATCAACGCCACGGCGGCGATTCTCCTCGCCATGTACGTCGTTGTGGGCGAAGAGCAGGGTGTCGAACGCCGGAAGCTTTCCGGCACGGTCCAGAACGATATCCTCAAGGAATACGTCGCGCGCGGGACGTACATCTATCCCGCCCGGCCGTCGCTCAGGCTCACCGCCGACGTGTTCCGCTTCGTCGCCGACGAGCGGATGAACTTCAATCCGATCTCGGTCAGCGGCTACCACATGCGCGAGGCCGGCGCCACTGCGGTCGAGGAGCTCGGCTTCACCCTGGCCAACGGGCTGGAGTACGTACAGGTGGCGCTCGACGCCGGACTCGACATCAACGGCTTCGGCCCCCGGCTCTCGTTCTTCTTCGCCAGCCACAACGACCTGTTCGAGGAGGCGGCCAAGTTCCGCGCAGCCCGCCGGCTCTGGGCCCGGCTCCTGCGCGAACGCTTCGGCGCGCGTGACTCCGCCTGCCGCCTGCGGTTCCATACCCAGACGGGCGGCGTGACGCTGCAGGCGCGGCAGCCGCTCAACAACGTGGTGCGCGTGACGGTGCAGGCACTCGCGGCCGTGCTGGGCGGGACCCAGTCCCTGCACACCAACGGTTTTGACGAGGCGCTCTCGCTGCCGACCGAGGAGTCTGCCACGCTGGCGCTCCGGACCCAGCAGATCCTGGGGTATGAGAGCGGGGTCGCCAGCACAGTGGACCCACTGGCGGGAAGCTATTACGTCGAGCAGCTGACCGACCGGATAGAGGCCGGGGCGCGGGATCTGATTGCGAAGGTGGAAGCGCTGGGCGGTGCGGCGGCAGCCATCGAACAGGGCTATTTCCAGAAAACCATCGCCGACAGCGCCTGGCGTCAGCAACAGGCACAGGAGCGGGGCGAGCAGGTGGTGGTGGGAGTCAATCGCTTTACCGACGGATCGGTGGTCCCGGACCCGGTCATGCCCGACTTTACGGAGCTCGCCCGGCGCCAGATCGAGCGGCTGAACGCGGCGCGCGCACGGCGGGATGCCCCGGCGGTGCAGCGCACCCTCTCGGCGGTAGTTGCTGCCGCGGCAACCCCGGATGCCCGGCTGATGCCGCTGATTCTCGACTGCGTTCGCGCCCGGGCCACGGTGGGCGAAATCAGTGACGCGCTCCGCTCCGTCTGGGGCGCGTATCGACCAGTGTAGCCAGCCCCCCGCTTGAGTACTCCTGTCCTGACGGCTAACTTCATAGGTTGTTTTCGTTTAGCTCGTCATCCTCAAAGAGGAAGCATGCCCACGTACGAATATCGCTGTTCCAATGGCCATCACTTCGACAAGCGCCAGAAGATCAGCGAGCGTCCCATCACCAAATGTCCTGAATGCGGCGCGCATGCCACCCGGCAGATCTCCGGCGGCGTCGGGCTCGTGTTCAAGGGAACCGGTTTCTACATCACCGACTACGGCAAGGATGGCAAGGGGCCCGCCAAGCGCCCTGTCGAACCATCCCGCGCCGATACATCCATCGCATCGTCCGGTGCCGATAAGCCGCCCGCCAAGCCCCCGGCTGGCAAGGCCGGCGCGGCGTCCTCGAGGACCCCGGGCCGGAAAGCCGGCGAGTGAGCGACGCACTGCGGGAGGCACTGCAGGCCGCGGCCGTGCGGCTCGGTGCGGCCGATGCGGAGTTCATCGTCGAACGCCCGCGCGACGGAGGTCACGGCGATTTTGCAACCAACCTGGCGATGGTGGTGGCGCGCTCCCGGCGGGTCAACCCGCGCACCGTTGCGCAGGAATTGCTGGAGTCGCTCGAGCTGCCGGCCGGGCTCGTCGCCCGCACCGAGATCGCGGGGCCGGGCTTCGTCAACTTCTGGCTCAGCGACGCGCACCTGGCCGAGGAACACGCGCGCATTCTCGCATCCGGTGCGGCATACGGGCGGGGTACCGCGCTCGCCGGCCGGCGCGTGAACGTGGAATTCGTCTCGGCCAATCCCACTGGTCCGTTGCATGTGGGCCATGGCCGGGGCGCGGCGCTGGGTGACGGCATTTCGGCGCTGCTGGAATGGGCGGGCGCCTCGGTCATCCGCGAATTCTATGTGAATGACGCTGGCGCCCAGATCGACCGTCTTGCCGAAAGCCTCTGGGCGCGCGTACAGCAGGCGGTGGGCCGGGACAGCGCCATTCCCGAGGGCGGCTACCATGGTGAATACCTGGTGGAAGCCGCTGAGCAGTTGCTGGCGAGCGAAGGCCGCGGCCTGGCGGACCTGCCCGCGACCGAGGGCATCGCGCGCTGCCGGCGGCTGGCCATGGAGATGCAGCGGGAGGAGCAGGATCGGGACCTCGCGGCCTTCGGCGTCCGATTCGACGTCGTCACCTCGGAGCAGGGGATTTACGACCACGGCGATGTGGAGCGAACCCTCACCGAGCTGGATCAGCGCGGGCTCACGTTCGAAAGGGATGGCGCGCTCTGGTTCCGCACCAGCGAGTTCGGCGACGACCAGGATCGCGTGCTGCGCAAGCAGGACGGTTCCTATACCTACTTCCTGCCCGATATCGCCTACCACGTCGAGAAGTTCGCGCGCGGATTCGACCACCTGATTGACGTCTGGGGTGCGGACCATCACGGATACATTCCGCGGGTCCGCGCGGCGCTCAGGGCGCTGGGACATCAGGACGCGCAGTTCCACGTCGCCCTGGTACAGCTCGTCAAAGTGGTGCGCGCGGGCGAGGAAGTGAAGATGTCCAAGCGCGCGGGCACGTTCATCACCCTGCGCGACCTGCTGGACGAGGTGGGTCCCGATGCAGCCCGGTACTTCTTCCTCATGCGGAAGGGCGAGACGCCGCTCATTTTCGACGTGGAGCTCGCCCGGAGACAGACCGACGAGAATCCCGTCTTCTACGTCCAGATGGCGCACGCGCGGCTGTCCGGCATCTTCCGCACCGGGGCGCTCGATCCTGACACGGTCACCGGTGCGCTCGAACTGGAGCACCTGCCGGCGCCGCAGGACATGGACCTGCTCAAGAAACTGGCGGCGTTTCCCGAGACCGTCGCCCGGGCGGCAGCCGATGCCGAACCCCACCGGATCTGCGTCTATCTCGAAGAACTCGCCACCGTGGTCCATGGCTGGTATCACCACACGCGGACCATGGGCGAGCCGGCCGACATCGAACGGAACCGGCTCCTGCTCGCCAGGGCGGCGCGCATCGTGCTCGCGAATGGCCTCTCTCTGCTGGGCCTCTCGGCCCCCGACCGGATGTGACCTGATGAGCCTGCTCGTTGTCGGCAGTGTCGCGCTGGACTCCGTCTATACCCCCTTCGGCGAAACCGCGGACGCGCTGGGCGGCTCGGCCGTCTATTTCAGCGTGGCGGGTGCGCTCCTCCATCCCGTTCAGGTGGTGGGGGTCGTGGGCGACGATTACCCGATGCACGAACTCGAGCGGCTCGCTCCGCGCGGGATTGACTGGAGCGGGGTGGAGCGCGCCGCGGGCGAGAGTTTCCGCTGGAAGGGCAAGTACTCCTACGACCTGCAGAGCCGGGAGACGCTCGAGACCCGGCTCGGCGTCTTTGCGAGCTTTCAGCCCAAGCTGCCAGCCGCCACCCGGGACGCCAAGTTCATCTTCCTCGGCAACATCGATCCCGAGCTTCAGCTCGGGGTACTGGAGCAGATACACAGCCCGCAGCTGGTCGCCTGCGACACCATGAACTACTGGATCCAGAGCAAGAAGCCCGCGCTGCTGGACCTGCTCAAGCGGGTGGATCTGCTGATGGTCAACGACGGCGAGGCACGTGAGCTGTCCGGAGACTGGAATATCCATCGCGCCGGCCGATGGATCCTTTCGCATGGCCCATCACGCGTCGTCATCAAGCAGGGAGAATACGGGGCCCTGCTCATGGACAAGGACCACACCTTCTATGCACCGGCCTACCCGCTCGAAGAGGTCTTCGATCCGACCGGTGCGGGCGATGCCTTTGCGGGCGGCTTCATGGCCTACCTTGCGCGCAACGGCCCGATCACCGATGACAACATGCGCCGCGCCATGATCTATGGCGCCGCGATGGGATCCTATGCCGTCTCGCAGTTCGGCATCCGCGGCTTCGATACGCTCACCACCAGGGATATCGAGGCCCGTGCGCGGGCGTTCCGGGCCATGACCCATGTGGAGCTTCCGGAAGCGGCCGCATGACGAGGGATGAGGCGCGCCAGTACGCTGCGGCAGGCGTTGACCTGGCCCAGGCGGAGCGGGCCAAGCACCGGATCGGGCAGGCCGTGGCCAGTACCCGGACCGGGCTCTCGCTGGGGGCCATCGGTGCGTTCGGCGGCATGGTGCGGGTGCCGGAGGGGATGCGGTCACCGGTGCTGGTGATGAGCACGGATGGCGTCGGCACCAAGGTGCTGGTCGCGCAGGAGGCGGGACGGGTGGACACCGTGGGAGAAGACCTGGTGAACCACAGCGTCAATGACATTCTCGTTCACGGGGCCCGCCCCCTCGCGTTCATGGACTACATCGCGGGCGCCGGACTCACGGAGGATGTGCTCGCTGGTATCGTGGAGGGCGTGGCGCGGGGATGCCGGAATCATGGAATGGCGCTGGCGGGGGGCGAAACGGCCCAGATGCCCGGTCTCTATCAGGACGGTCACTTCGATCTCGCAGGTACCATCATCGGTGTCGTGGAAGAGGCTGCGGCGCTCCACGGCGAGCAGATCGTGCCCGGGGACGTCCTCCTGGCGTACGCTTCCTCCGGACTCCATACCAACGGCTATACACTGGCCCGCCGCGTCATCTTCGAGCGGGCCCGGCTCTCGCTTGACGACGAGCTGCCGGGTACGGCCACGCGCGTCGCTGACGCGCTGCTTGCCGTGCACCGGAGTTACGCCGCCGCGGTCACTCCAGTCCTGCCCGCGGTGCACGGCCTCGCCCATATCACGGGCGGCGGCATCGGCGGCAACCTGGTGCGGGTGCTGCCCATGGGCGCCTCAGCCGTGATCGATCCGGCATCGTGGGAACTGCCGGCCATTTTCCGCTATCTCCAGGAGGCGGGCGGAATCAGCACCGCGGAGATGCGTGACGTGTTCAACCTGGGTGTCGGGTTGATCGCGGTGTTGCCGGCCGCCGCCGCTGCCGGGGCGAAGAAGGCCGCGCTGGCGGCAGGAGTGGACACCTGGATCGTGGGCAGGATCGTGTCCGGTGCGCCATCAGTCACGTTTGCGGAGTAGCAGGCATCCCATGCGCATAGTCGCAACCATGACACTGCTTCTGCTGGCCGTCGCGCCCTGCGCGTCCGCCCAGACCGATCAGTGCACCGCGCTGCCGGACTTCGACAACGCGCGGCAGACCTGTCACGCGGCCGTTGATTTCGCCCGCGCCTACTATCCACTCGCTGGTCTGGCGGTGAGCGGGGGCAATCCGGTTCTCGCCCACGGCGGAACAGCCGGCCGGCTCGGTGCGGTCACCGTCACGCTCCGGGCCAACGCGTTTCAGCTGCATGTGCCCGACCTCAACTCAGTCTCCGCCGGCGGAACCGTGGCGCAGCGTTCGTCGCTGCTGGGGCCCGCGCCACTGGTCGAGGCGCAGGTCGGTCTCTTCCCCGGCCTCCGCAATGGTTTGCTCTCGGTGGACCTGCTCGCGGCGGCGCAACTGGTTCCCAATGAGGATTTCGCCGACGGTATCCGGGTGGATTCCGGCGCCGCGAAGATCGGACCGGTGTCGCTCGGGCTGGGATTTGGTGCGCGCGTGGGTCTCATGTCGGAGGCTGAAGGCCGCCCGGCCATGGCGGTGAGTGTGATGCGGCGGAGTATTCCGCGAGTGGGCTACGGTGATGTGACTGCGGACGACCAGATCCAGGCCGATGCCGACCTGGTGGCCTGGAACGTCCGCGGCACGATTGGCAAGCAGCTGGGCCTGCTGATGCTGGCTGGTGGTGCGGGCTGGAGCCGCTATTCCGGCACCGCGCACGCCGCGTACGATGTTGGCCCCGCATCCGGGCAGCAGGGGACGCTGAGCCTCGATCTGACCCAGAGTCGATGGATGACATTCGTCGACGCGGGGCTCCACCTCGGGGTGTTCCGCCTCACCGCCGAGATCGGCTATCAGTTCGGCGTGGATCAGCATCTCGACACGACGTTCGAAGGGTACGACGATACCACGGGGACGGTGTTTTACGCGGCCGGCCTCCAGTTCGGCATCTGAGATGGATGAGCAGCAGGCCATGCAGCGCGCCCTCAGTCTCGCCTGGCGAGGCTGGGGGCGCGTGCATCCCAACCCGCTGGTCGGCGCTGTCATCCTGCGTGACGGCACCATCGTTGGTGAGGGGTGGCACGGGGAATTCGGCGGCCCGCACGCGGAGCGGGTGGCGCTGGAACGGGCCGGTGACAAGGCCCGGGGCGCCACCCTGGTGGTCACCCTGGAACCCTGCCGCCATTACGGCAAGCAGCCACCGTGTACCGAGGCCGTCATTGCGGCTGGCGTCTCACGGGTGGTACTGGCGCTGGAGGATCCCAACCCCGAGGCCGGCGGCGGTGCCGCCGCGCTGCTCGCCGCAGGCCTGCAGGTAGAGCGCGGCCTCGGCGCCGATGAGGCGGCCACGCAGAATGCCGCCTTTCTCCACCGGTTCAGGAACGAGCCCCGGCCGTGGGTCGCCCTCAAGCTCGCCACCAGTGTTGACAGCCGCATCGCCGACTCGGCCGGCCGCTCGCGCTGGATCTCCGGCCTCGAAGCGCGTGAATGGGTCCACTGGCTCCGGGCGGGATTCGATGGCATCGCGGTCGGTGCCGGCACCGTCGCCCTGGATGATCCGTCACTCACGGTGCGGGGCACGGTGGCGCCGCGGATCACCCCGGTGCGCGTGATCATTGATGACATGCTCACCACCAGTCCTGACGCCCGTCTCGTCGCGACGGCGGGTGAAATCCGCACGATCATGCTGACGTCGAAGGCCCAGCTGGATAGCGCCGCCGCCGACGCGGTGCGGCGCGAGGGGGTCGAGCTCATCCCGATGTCGGACCTGGCGGACGGGCTGCGGCGGTTGCGCGAATCGGGCATCGAGCGCCTGCTGGTGGAAGGCGGCGGTCGCCTTGCGGGCGCACTGATCTCGACCCGCAACGTGGACCGGTTCTATCACGTGCAGAGCCCCGTCTGGCTGGGAGAGCAGGGCCGCCTGGCGTTCGTCGGGCTGCGCGCGCCGGAGCTTCCCGATGCCGAGCGGTGGCGCGTGGTCGAGCGCCGGCCGCTGGGGCAGGACACCCTCATCGTCATGGACCGGACCTGATGTTCACCGGACTCGTCTCGGGTGTCGGCACCGTGGTCGCCGCCAGGGAGCGGGACGGCGGGCGCGAGCTGGTGATTGCCCATCCGTATGCCGCCCTGGAGCCCGGCGAGAGCCTGGCGGTCAACGGCGTCTGCCTCACGGTTGAACGATTGGCGCCCGGTGAGTTCCAGGTGCACGCAGTGCTCGCAACGCTCGACCGCACACTGCTGGGCAGTTACATCGAGGGACGGCGCGTGAACCTGGAGCGCGCGCTCCGGGTGGGCGATCGTCTTGGTGGGCACCTGGTGCAGGGCCACGTGGATGGGACCGGTACGGTGGTCAAGGTCCGCGAGGACCCGGGCGGACGGATTGTCGAGATCGCCCTGCCGCCGGAGGTGGCAGCCATGACCGTTGCCCAGGGGTCGCTCACGGTGGATGGCGTCAGCCTCACGGTCAACGACCTTCCCGAGCGGAACCGGGCCCGGGTGGCCCTCGTTCCGTTTACTTTACAGCATACGACGCTGGCTGGATTGCACATGGGCGACGCCGTGCACCTGGAGGCCGATATCATCGGCCGCTACGTGCAGGCGCTGCTCCACGCGCGCTCCTGACCCGCCGGCATCATTCGCTGAGGGGCGGCACATGGCATTCGGCACGGTGGAACAGGCGATCGAGGACCTCCGCAATGGTCGTCTGATCGTCGTGGCTGACGACGAGAACCGCGAGAACGAAGGGGACCTGATCTGCGCGGCGGAACTGGTCACGCCGGAACTGGTCAACTTCATGTCGGTGCACGGGCGTGGCCTCATCTGTCTCGCGCTCACGCCGCAGCGGTGTGACGAACTCGGCATCCCGCAGCAGGTGGACCGGAACACCGAGGAACACGGCACCGCCTTCGCCGTCATGATCGACGCCGACCGGCGCTTCGGGGTCACCACCGGCATATCCGCGCCTCCGATCGGCATGGTCATCAATACGCCGAAAATGAGCGCGCCGGCGAAGAAGGCCGCCGTCAGCCGGCGTCATCTGCGAAATCCTCAATGCCGATGGCTCCATGGCCCGGGTCCCCGAGCTGCATCGCGTCGCCGAGGAGCACCATCTCACATTTGTGACGGTGGCGCAGCTCGTAGCTTACCGGCTGCAGACCGAGCGGCTGGTGCATCGCGTGGCGGAGGCTCGACTCCCGACTGACTCCGGTGAATGGACGGTGGTGGGCTACTCGAACGACCTGGATGGTGCCGAGCACGTCGCGCTGATCATGGGTGACGTTTCGGGAAAGCCGAACGTGCTGGTGCGCATGCACTCGAAGTGCCTCACCGGCGACGTCTTCCATTCGGCGCGCTGTGACTGCGGCTTCCAGCTGAACGCCGCCATGCAGAAGATCGCGGAGGCGGGCCAGGGCGTGATCGTGTACCTGGACCAGGAAGGCCGGGGTATCGGACTCCTGAACAAGCTCCGCGCCTACGCGCTGCAGGATACGGGCGCGGATACGGTCACCGCCAACACCCGGCTCGGGTTTGCGCCGGACCTCCGGAACTACGGCATCGGCGCACAGATCCTGCGTGACATCGGCCTCTCGTCCATCCGGGTCATGACCAACAATCCGCGCAAGCTGGTCGGGCTCGACGGGTACGGGCTGGAAATCGTGGAGCGGGTTCCCCTCATCGCCAGCCGGACGGACGAAAACCGCGGCTACCTTGAGACCAAGCGCGACAAGATGGGCCACCTGCTCACCTTCTGAGGCCATGACAGAAATCCACGGGCGCCTGCGTGCCGCCGGCCGGATGGCCATCATCGTCAGCCAGTACAACGAACTTGTCACCAGCCGCCTGCTGGAGGGCGCCCGCGCCGCGTGTGCGGACGCCGGCATCAAGCCGGCGCACGTGGACATCATCTGGGTCCCAGGGGCCTTCGAGCTGCCAGCCGTGGCGAGTTCGCTGGCGTCGAGCGGGCGGTATGCCTGTCTGGTGGCGCTCGGTGCGGTGGTGCGGGGCGAAACCCCGCATTTTGCCTTCGTCGCCGGTGAAGCGGCGCGAGGCCTTAACGCGATCGCCGTACGGCACGGACTGCCGATCGGCTTCGGAGTGCTGACGGTGGACACCATGGAGCAGGCCCTCGAACGCGCAGGCGGCGCGGCGGGCAACAAGGGCAGGGAAGCGGCCGAGGCCGCGATCACCGCTGCCGATGCCCTGGCGCAGGCGCGATCGGGACATGGCTGAACGCCGCCTCGATACCAAGGGTCGTGCTCGTGCAGTCCAGCTGCTCTACGCCTGGGAACTGGCTGCCGGGACGCCGCTGGACCGCGTGCTCTGGGGCGTGGGCCGGCTGATCGGGCCGGAGCCGCGAGTGCTCGACCTGGCGGAGGCGCACGCCAAGCGCGTGGTGGCCAACCTGGACGCGCTGGACCGGCGTGCCGCTGCGGCCGCAGAGAACTGGCGCTGGGATCGCATCGCCATCATCGAACGGAACATCCTGCGGCTGGCGATTCAGGAACTCGACGATGGCGTGACCCCCGCAAAAGTTGTGATTGACGAGGCGGTGCGGCTGGCTCACTGGTTCGGCAACGCCCGCGCGCCCTCGTTCGTCAACGGCGTACTCGATCGCGTTGCACGGGACCTCGGCCGCCTGGCCTGACGCGCGTGAATATCCTGCTCGTCAACTGGCTGGATCGGGCCAACCCGCAGGCGGGTGGCGCCGAGATCCATGTCTTCGAGATCTTCCGCCGGCTGGTGGATGCGGGTCATCGGGTCCGGCTGGTGTGCTCCGGCTGGACGGGAGCTGAACCCCGTGCGATGGTGGATGGGATCGAGGTCGAACGCGTGGGCACGCGGACGACCTTTGCGCTCCAGGGTCGCGGGGCGGTCCGGCGCGCGCTCCGACGGGAGCAGCCTGATATCGTGGTCGAGGACATCAACAAGATTCCGCTGTTTCTCCCGTCGCTGACACAGCTTCCCTTTTGCGCCATCGTGCCGCATCTCTTCGGTGAGACCGCCTTTCGCGAGGCCTCGTGGCCCATGGCGGCGATGGTGTGGCTCGCCGAGCGCCCGATTCCGCTCCTGTACCGGCGGGCCGGGTTTCACGCCATCAGCGAGAGTACCCGGGACGACCTGGTGAAGCGAGGCGTCCCGGCGGCCGCCATTCGCGTCATCCACCCGGGCGTGGACGCGGGGCATTTTCATCCCGATCCAGCCGTTGCCCGGACTCGACCTGCAGGATTCCTTTACATGGGGCGCCTTAAACGCTATAAAGGCGTGGACTTGGCCATCAGGGCGCTGGCGGTGGCGCGGGAGGTTGTTCCCGATCTGACGCTGGATATCGCGGGGAGCGGGGACGCTCGTCCGGAGCTGGAGCAGCTGGCCCAGAAACTGGGCCTTGGTCGCGCCGTCCGGTTTCACGGGTTTGTGACCGAGGCCGAGAAATTGCGGCTGTTGCGCTCGACGTGGGCAAACATATTTCCTTCACCCAAGGAGGGCTGGGGCATCACTGTCGTGGAGGCAGCGGCGTGCGGCACCCCGAGCATCGCGTCGGACAGCCCTGGCCTGCGGGACTCGGTGCGTCACGGGCAGAGCGGCTTTCTGGTACCGCATGGCGATATGGCCGCGCTGGCCTCGCGCATGGTAGAACTTGCGAATGATCCCGGTCTGGTGGAGCGGCTCGGTGCGGCCGGACGGCAGTTCGCCGAAGGCCTCACCTGGGACGCTGCCGCTGCGGAGACCGAAGCACACCTCATGCAGATCACAGCGGAGTCGGCGCGACGCCGGCCTGGAGGTACTACATGAAGACGACGATCACGGCTCGCCACTGCGAGATCAGCGACGCCCTGCGCGAGCGGGCATCCACCGTTACCGAACGATTGAGCCTGGTCGCTCTCCATCCGCTCGATGCGACCGTCATCTTCGATCAGGACGGGCTGGACGCCGTCGCCGAACTGCAGTTCCGGGTGGCGCGTGACGAGCCGCTGGTCGCGCGGGCGGGCGGCGAGGATCACCGCACCGCGCTGGATCGGGCCGAGGAGAAGATGCGCCGCCAGATCGAGCGCAGCAGCGGCCGGGTGCGTACCAGCCGCCGCCCGACCGCGCCGCCCGCCTGATGCTCACCCTCCGCGAGATCCTCAACCGCCGGGGCGATCCGCTCCAGCTCGAGTCCCTGACTGGCGAACTCGGGCTGGACCGCCCGCTGCCGGACGAGGATATCGCGAGCCCCGGGCTGGCGCTCGCGGGCTATACCGCGCGTTTCACGCCCGGCCGCCTGCACGTGTTCGGCGAGACCGAGATCACGTACATCGGCACGCTGGATCCGGAGCAGCGGCGGGACGCGCTGCAGGCATTCTTCTCCTTCGACCTGCCCTGCATCTTCGTCACCAAGGGCCAGACGGTTCCCGCGGAATTGCTGGACCTTGCGCGCGAGCGGGGCGTGCCGGTGCTCCGCACGACGCTCAAGACGGCGGAGTTCTACCGCCGGATCAAGCCGCTGCTGGAAGAGGCCTTCGCGCCGCGGACCACGCTCCACGGCTCGCTGGCGGACGTCTACGGAGTGGGGTTGCTCTTCGTCGGCCGCTCGGGCATCGGCAAGAGCGAATGCGTGCTGGACCTGGTGGAACGCGGCCATCGCCTGGTCGCGGATGACGTGGTCCAGGCAACGCGCCGGGGCGCCGGCGTGCTGATCGGGCGGGGGCACGAGCTCGCCGGACACCACATGGAGATCCGCGGCATCGGGCTGATCGACATCCCGGCACTGTTCGGGGTCCGGGCGGTCCGCCAGCAGAAGCGGATCGAGGTCGTGGTTCAGCTGGAGGACTGGGAGACGGCCAAGGATCAGGATCGTACCGGACTGCTCCACCAGGAAACCGAAATCCTCGATGTGCGGTTACCCAGAGTGGTCGTGGCCCTCAATCCGGGCAAGAACATCACCGTCATCTCGGAGGTGGTCGCCATGATGCACTTGCTGCGCTATTCCGGCGTGGATGTCGCAGCCGCCTTCAACGAGCGGCTGATCAAGCGCATGAAGGAACAGCGCGGCGTGAGAGAGTACCTGCAGAATGACTACGAATAACCTGTTGCGCGGCGTCGTGGTGGGGCATGGTTCGATCGCCGCGTCGCTGGTGGACGCAGTCGCCCGCATTACCGGCGAGCGGGACGGGCTGGCGGCCGTGTCGAACGATCAATGCGATCGCGGCTCGCTGGAGCAGCGCGTGGCGGATGCGGTGGGCGATGCGCCGGCGCTGGTCTTCGTGGACCTGGCCGCCGGATCCTGTCTGCTCGCCGTCCTGCGCCGCCTGCGGGACCGCGATGATGTCCGCGTCGTCACCGGGGTCAACCTCGCCATGCTGGTGGATTTCATGTACCACCGCGAGGTAGCGCCGGAGGCCGCGGCCCGGCGCGCAGCCGACTCCGGCGTGCATTCCATCAAGGTGCCGTAGTGCCGATCCTGCTGTGCCGGGTGGATGATCGCCTGATCCACGGCCAGGTCGTCATCGGCTGGGGGCGTCCGCTCGACCTGGAGCGCATCGTCCTGGTGGACGACGACGTTGCCCGCAACGACTGGGAGCAGGATCTCTACCGCATGGCGGTGCCGGATGGCATCGGTGTGGAGTTCGCCGGAACGGCGGATGCCGTCGCGGCGCTGGAGCAATGGCAGGTCTCACCGCTGCGGACGGCCGTACTCACGGGAAACTTGCAGACCATGGCCCAGCTTCAGGCTGCAGCTCCCCAGACAGTGCGCCGGATCAACCTCGGTGGCATCCATCACCAGCCCGGGCGCACCGAGCGGTTGCCGTATCTCTACCTGACCGACGCGGAAATGGCCGAGCTCAGGTTGCTTGCGTCGCGGGGCGCGACGGTCACCGCGCAGGACGTGCCTACCGCGGTGGCCGTGCCGCTGAGTGACATCAAGTGAGCGATCCGGTGCTCACCATCGTCCTGCTCCTCGTCTGGGGAACGCTGGTGGCGCTGGACCTGGTGAGTGTTCCCCAGATGATGATTGCCCGGCCCCTGGTGGCCGGGAGCGTCGCCGGCTGGATCGCCGGAGATTTCGAGGCGGGCTTCCGCCTCGCGGTGGTGATGGAGTTGTTCGCGCTCGACGTACTGCCGGTGGGCGCGGCTCGCTATCCTGATTACGGTCCCGCCACCGTAGGCGCCGCCACCCTCGTCGCGCGGCACGGGTCATGGGAGGAATCACTGGGGCTGTCCGTGGCCCTGGCCCTGGTCGTGGCATCGCTGGGCGGTTGGACTCTGGGCCGGCTCCGTCATCGTATCGGGCGTGCGGTTCAGCGAAGTGAAACCCGACTCGATGCGGGAGATCCCGCTGCGGTCCGGCACCTCCAGCTTGGCTCCATTGCGCTGGATGCGTCGCGCGGGCTACTGCTCACTGCGGTGGCACTGGGCCTCGCCTGGCTGGTCGAAGCGTGGGTCACGCTCGATTCGGGAACGGCGGCGCTGCTCAGTGTCGTGGCCGTCGGTTCGGGGATCGCGGCTGTGGTCGGTGGAGCGCTCCGCAGTGCCGGGCGCGGAGCCCGGCTTCGCTGGCTGGTTGCCGGCAGTGCGATGGGCCTGCTGCTGGCCTGGCTGGCGTGAAAGGACAGCGCTCGGCGGGTCGGCGCCTGCTCGCCGTGCAGGGTGCCTGGAACTACGAGCGCATGCTGGGCGTCGGCATGGGATACGCCGCCGTGCCGTTGCTGGATGAGTTGCGGGCGCGTGATCCGGAACATTTCCGGACGGCCACCATCCGCTCGGCGCTGTTCTTCAACTGCCATCCCTACCTGGCGGGGCTTGCGTTGGGTGCGCTGACGCGAGCGGAATATGACCAGGTGCCGGCCGAGCAGATCACCCGGCTGCGCGCCGCGCTCTGCAGTCCGCTCGGCGCCCTCGGCGATCAGCTCTTCTGGGCCGGGCTGCTGCCCGCGGCGTTGGGTCTCGCGCTGGCGGCGATCGCATTCGGTGCATCGTGGTACGCGGTGGCCGTGTTTCTGGTCCTGTTCAACCTGATCCGCCTGTATGTCTCGCACTGGGCCCTGAAGACCGGCCTCGCGAGCGGGATGAAGGTCGGAGCGGCGATCAGTGCCTCCCGGCTGCCGTGGTCTGTGGCCGTCGCCGGCCCGGCTGCGGGGTTCGCGGCGGGGCTCGCGGCGCCACTGATCGGCGACTGGCTGCTGCGGCCGTTCGGGCCGCGGGCAGTGCTGGGTACCATCCTCCTTGCCGTTGCGGGTATCGCGGCGAGCCGGCTTGCGGGGCCCCGGTATTCGGCACCGCGCTTCACGCTCATCGCCATGGGGGGTGCAGTGCTGCTTCGATGGATGCTTGCATGACGGAGCGCGAGGCGCAGATCACGAACCCGCTGGGTCTGCATGCGCGCCCCGCCGCGCAGCTGGTGCGGACGGCGGCGGGATTCAGTTCCGAGGTGCGACTTGAGAAGGATGGCATGGAAGTGAACGGGAAGAGCATCATGGGCGTCATGATGCTGGCGGCAGAATGCGGAAGCACGGTGCGCATCCGGGCAGACGGCGTCGACGAGGTGGACGCCGTGGCGGCGATCTGCGCGCTCATCTCCGACGGATTCGGGGAGTCATGACCGACGACCGGCTGTTGCGCGGGATCGGCGTCTCGCCGGGCACGGCATGGGCGCCGGCGCTCGTCGTGCGTCTCGACTTTCCGGAGGTACCGGACCGGACCGTCGAGCCGGATGAAGTCGAGAACGAGGTCCGGCGCCTGCATGGCGCGGTCCGCGTGGTCGTCACCCAGCTCGGCGAACTCCGGGAGCGCGTGCTGGAGCGGGCCGGCGAGGAAGAGGCGTGCATCTTCGACGCGCAGATCCTCATGGCGCAGGATCCGGATTTCTTGGCGGCGGTGGAACAGGTCATCCGGAAGAACCGGTTCAGCGCCGAGACCGCCTACGAGTTCAAGGCGCTGGAACTGCGGCAGCTGTTCCAGAATTCCAGCAGTGCCCAGTTGCGCGACCGGCTGCCGGACCTCCACGCCATCCAGATGCGGATGTTGCACCGGCTGACCGGCCGGCGGGAAGTGCAGCCGTGGTCGGTCGAGACCGATCAGCATGTGGTGGTCGTGGCGCGCGAGCTGTCGCCCGGGCTCACGGTGCAGCTTGACCGGGACTACGTCGTGGGCCTCGTCAGCGAAGAGGGGACGCGCACCTCGCACGCCGCGATCCTGGCGCATTCGCTGGGGATTCCCGCGGTCATGGGCGTCGCCGGCGCCATTCGCCGCATCAAGAATGGCGACCTGCTGTTGATCGACGGCCAGGGCGGGTCCGTGCTGGTGGACCCGACCGCCGACGAACTGGATGCAGCTCGCACCCGGCTCAGCCGCCGCCGCCGATTCGAGATGCAGCTGGAGAGCGTGGTCGACCAGCTCGCCGAGACCCCCGACGGGCACCGCATCGCCCTGATGGGGAATGTGGACCTGCCCGACGAGATCGACGCCGCGGTGCGGAGTGGCGCGGAGGGCGTCGGGCTGCTCCGGACCGAGTTCATGCTGGGCGGCCGCACGACCATGCCCGGCGAAGACGAGCAGGCGCAGTACTTCCGTCGTGTGTCATCCGCATTTCCGGACCATGAAGTCGTGGTCCGGAGCTTCGACCTCGGGGGCGACAAGTTCCCGGCTGCATTCAAGACGACCCACGAAGCCAATCCATTCCTCGGGTGGCGGTCCATCAGGGTCTGCCTCGACCATCCGGAACTCTTCCGGGACCAGCTGCGCGCGGTGCTGCGGGCAGCACAGGGCCGGCGGATCAAGCTCATGCTCCCGCTGATCACGACCGTCGAGGAGGTCGAGCGCTCGCGCGAGATGCTGGCGGAGGAATCGGATCGCCTCCGCGCGGCAGGCGTGCCGGCGGCCGACACCGTGCCGGTGGGTGTGATGATGGAGACGCCGGCGGCCGTGGTCATCGCCGACCGGCTCGCCGAAGTGAGCGCGTTCTTCAGCATCGGCACCAACGACCTCACCCAGTACACCATGGCGGTGGATCGTGGCAACGCCCGGCTGGCCGACCGATTCCAGCCACACGACCCGGCCATGCTGCGGCAGCTGCGGCGTATCCTGCAGGTGGGCCGGGAACACGACCTCCCCGTCAGCGTTTGCGGCGAGATGGCCTCGGATCCCATGCACGCGCTCCTGCTCACGGGCCTCGGCGTCCGGATCTTGAGCGTCGCGCCACCCGCGCTGGTGGTGGTGAAGTGGTTGCTGCGAGCGGTGCCGTTGGCCGACGCGGAATCGGCGGCGGAGGCCGCCCTCGAGGCCCGGCACGCGCGGGACGTGCCGGCGATCCTCCGCGAGGTGGCCGCGCGCCACCTGGATATCCGGCTGCTGGAACCCGAAGGCGACGTTGCCCGCCCGCTGGTGCATCGCTAGCTTGCTCCGCATTCATCGGCGCGACCGGCGCCGCCTCCGCTGACCCCATTCCTGGCGAGAGCAGAACTGATGGCCGCTTCCAAGCGTCACGTCTTCACGTCCGAATCCGTCACGGAAGGTCACCCCGACAAGGTGGCCGACCAGATCTCCGATGCGGTGCTCGATGCGATCCTGGAACATGATCCGAACGGCCGCGTCGCGTGCGAAACGCTGGTGACCACGGGCATGGCCGTCGTGGCCGGCGAGATCACGACGAAGACGTACGTGCACATCCCGGACATCGTGCGCGAAACCGTGCGGCGTATCGGATACACCGACGCCCAGTTCGGCTTCGACGCCGATTCCTGCGCCGTCATGGCGGCCATCGACCGTCAGTCGCCGGATATCGCGCAGGGCGTGAACGAGACGACGAGGCATGAGCAGGGCGCCGGCGACCAGGGTATGATGTTCGGCTACGCCTGCCGGGAGACCAGGGAGCGGATGCCGCTCCCGATTCTGCTCGCCCATCGCATCACCGAGCGGCTCTCGGCCGTCCGGAAGGGCATCGGCGGCGGTGACGGGATCGAGTGGCTTCGCCCTGACGGCAAGAGCCAGGTCTCGGTGGAGTACGAAGGCGACCGCCCGGTCGCGGTCCGCACCGTCGTGGTGTCCACCCAGCATGGCGAGCGCAACGGCAACCGCCAGCTCTCGGACGGGCACCTGCGCGGCACGATCGTGGACGAGGTCATCAAGCCGGTCCTCGCCAAGGCCGGCATCGATTCCCGGCGCGTCAAGCTGTACATCAATCCGACCGGGCGGTTCGTCGTCGGTGGTCCACATGGCGACGCCGGCCTCACCGGCCGCAAGATCATCGTGGATACGTACGGCGGCATGGCGCGCCATGGCGGCGGCGCCTTCAGCGGCAAGGACCCTTCCAAGGTGGATCGGTCGGCCGCGTATGCCATGCGCTGGGTGGCCAAGAATATCGTCGAAGCGGGCCTGGCCGGGCGTTGCGAGGTGCAGGTCGCCTACGCCATCGGCGTGGCAGAGCCGGTGTCGGTCATGGTGGATTCGTTCGGCACCGGTGCGGTCCCCGATGCACGGCTGGAACGGGCCGTGCGAGAGGTATTCGACCTCCGGCCCAGCGCGCTGATCGCCGCGCTGAAGCTCAAGCGTCCCATCTACAGCCCGACCGCGGCGTATGGCCATTTCGGCCGCAAGCCGTATACCGGCAAGTTTCTTGGCAGTGAGGAGAAGTCGAAGAAGAAGTATGAATTCTTCACTTGGGAGCAGACCAATCGCGTCAAGGATCTGCTCAGCGCGGTGCGCTAACGCCTGATGCAGGAAATGACCGTCGCGCACCTGGGCGTGGACCGGAACACGGAAAGCCCGGTCGTGATCCTTCGGGAGAAGGACGGTACGCGCGTGCTGCCGATCTGGATCGGCCCAGCCGAGGCCAGTGCGATCGCCATGGAGCTGCAGGGGATCAAGGCCGCGCGGCCCATGACGCATGACCTGCTGAAGCAGGTCATCGTCGGGCTGGGCGGGGAATTGCGCCGCGTCCTGATCAGCGCCGTCAAGGAAAACACCTACTTCGCCGAGTTGCTGATCCAGCGCGAGGATCACGTGTTCCAGGTGGACGCCAGGCCAAGTGACAGTATCGCGCTGGCCCTCCGGCTCCGCGCCCCGATCTTCGTCAGCGACCAGCTGCTGGAACAGAGCGGTGTCGAGGCGGAGGACCATGAAGGCAATACCTCGCGCGAGGCCGAGCGCCTGCGCGAATACCTCGAGAAGCTTGATCCTGAAGACTTCGGCAAGTTCAATCCATAAGATGCGGCAGGCGGCGCTGGCACTGTTCCTGGCTGCCATGCCGGCGGTGGTGGCGGCCCAGGCCCCGGTCGTCACGGCCAGCGGACACGTGGTGCGCGGGGCCGATACGACGGCGGTGTCAGGCATCATGGTGGTGCTCCATCGCATCGGGCGAACCCGGCAGGGGCCGATGGATTCGTCCCGCACCGGCACGGACGGCGGCTTCCGCTTCCGGTTCCCGGCGGACACGGCGTCACTCTACATCCTCACGGCACGGTACCAGGGCATCGAGTACTTCTCCAACCCCGTCGCCACCAACCCCGCCGTGCAGGACACCGCCCTCGCGCTCCAGGTCTTCGATACCTCCTCGACGGCGCCGGTGCACACCGAGGCCCGCCACATCGTCATCGCGAAACCCGGCGATGACGGCAACCGGACCGTGGTTGAAATCCTGGTGGTCAGCAACCCGGGCCGGCAGACGCGGGTTGCCCGGGACAGCCTTTCCTCCACCTGGCATGCGCTGATACCGGAACAGGCAATCGGCTTCTCGGCGGAGGATGGCGACCTGTCCGCCGGCGCGGTGGACCGGAATCTCGACAGCGTGCTGGTGCTGGCGCCGCTGGCGCCCGGTGAACGGCAGATCTCGATCCAGTACCTGATGCCGGCCACCATCGGCACGCTGAAGTACCCGTTCGATGAACGCATCAACGGCATCAATGTGCTGGTGGAGGAGCCGGACGCCACGGTCAAGGGTGGAACCCTGGCCCAGACGGATTCGGTGACGGTCATCCAGGGGCGCCCCTTCCGGCACTTCAACGGCGTGGTCGACTCCGGCGACGTCGTGGTGGTAACCGTGCCGGCCCCGCTACGGCTCTCGCGCGGATGGCTGGTGGCGCTGATTGGCCTGCTCGGGATCGCGCTGCTCGGCGCGCTGGTCTGGACCCTCCGTGGTCCGCGCGTTGCGGCAGGCCAGCCATCCGGCGCGCCCCGTGCGGACACTGCCGACGCCTTGCTCACGCGCCTCGCCCAGCTGGACGATCAGCTCGATCAGCTGTCCAATGAAGCAGGCGCGGAGCGAACCGCACTGCTCGAGGAGCGGGCACGGATCAAGGGGCAGCTGGCTGACGCTCTTGCGCAGGCGAGGGGTGGCGTCTAGACTAGCCGCAGGACAATTGATTCAGACGAACGGGGAATTTCGGAAGCCGGTGTGAATCCGGCGCGGCCCCGCCACTGTAACGGGCAAGTTGCTTCCGTCCATGACGCCACTGGGAAACCGGGAAGGCGGACGGAAGGGCCCGGAGCCAGGAGACCTCTCCGTTCGTGCCACCTGTCAGACCCTCGGGGGAGGGTCGGGTGGGCCGAACGGACCCGCGCACGTCGAGCGCGCCTTCCTTTTGCCCATTGCCGGTCCTCCGGAAATGGGCACTTTGCGTTTCAGGCCTTGGTGTTCTGCGATATGTCTCCTGCTTGCGGCGTGATCGGAACGCGGGTCGACGGTCGACGGCCGACGGTCGACGAGAGACCCGCGACCTGCGACCCACGACTCACGACTCGTAGTGGACGATGCCGGCGATACGCTGCGCCTGGCTCACCCGGCCGAGCGCGTCGTCTCGCTGATTCCGGCCACCACCGAGCTGCTGTTTGCCATCGGCGCCGGCAACGTGGTGGTCGGCCGCACGGTCTGGTGCGAGTACCCCGCCGAGGCGCTCCGCGTTCCCGCCGTGGGCGACGGCATGGTACCCAACATCGAAGCGGTAGCGGCACGGCATCCCGATCTCGTCATCCTCTACCTGTCCAGTCAGAATGCGCTCGCAGCCCGGCAGCTGCGCCAGCTCGGCATCGCTGCCCTCCAGGTGCGCACCGATGCCCTCGCCGACGTGCCAAGGGTAGGGCGCCTGCTCGGGCAACTCACCGGTCACAGCCGCGGCGCCGACTCCATGGCGCGGGTATTCACGGACGCACTGGCCGCGGCGACCGTGGCACGGCCGGGGGACCCGGTGAGCGCCTTCCTGCCGGGCGCAATGTGTACGCCGACCTGCCATCGTCTTCGGGGCAGATCAGTGTCGAATCGGCGGTCGCGCGCAATCCCGATGTCGTGCTCGTGCTGGGCGACTCGCTGCCCGCCTTTGCGCATCGGCCTGAGTGGCAGGCGGTGCCGGCCGTCCGGCATCGTCATTTCGTGTACGCCAGCGGCAGCATGTTCGGGCAGCCCAGCCCGCGCGCACCGGCGGCCATCCGGTTCCTCGCGGGAGAGTTCAGCGCGGCGCGGGTGGATGGAGCCGCACCATGAATGCGCGCCGCTTCGTGCTGCTCTCGATCTTTGCGCTCGTGGTCATGACGGGCGCGGTCGCCATCGGGTCGGTGCCGCTCTCCCCGCGGGAGCTGCTCGCCGCGCTCAGCGGACACGGCTCCACCGAAAGCCTGATCGTCTGGCAACTCCGCGTGCCACGCGTGCTGCTCGCGTTTCTGGTCGGCGGCGGACTGGGCGTCACCGGTGCGGCACTGCAGGCGCTGGTGCGGAATCCGCTGGCCGACCCATATCTGCTCGGCCTGTCGGGCGGGGCCGGCCTCGGCGCCGTCGCGGCGATCGCGCTGAATACCGGCGCCGCGTGGGCGGTTCCCCTGGCTGCATTCGCCGGAGCCCTCGCCGCCGTGGCGCTGGTGTACCGGCTGGCGGTGGTGAGCGGTCGCCGCCTGGATCCGCGGGTGCTGCTGCTCGCCGGTGTGGTGGTCGGCGCATTCGCAGCGGCCATCATGAGCGCGATCATCGTGCTCTCGGATGCGCCCCAGTTGCGCAACGCGATCCTCTGGCTGCTCGGCGGCCTCGGGTCCGCCTCCTGGGACGCGCTGCTGCTGCTGTCGCTCTACTCGGTCGTTCCCCTCGCGGTGCTGTGGTTCGTGGCGCGCCAGCTCGACCTGCTCGCGCTGGGGGAGGAAACCGCGGCACACCTCGGCGCCGATCCGGAGCGCCTCAAGCGCACGGTGTACCTCGCCGCGTCGCTGCTGACGGCGGCGAGTGTGGCCACCTGCGGCATCATCGGGTTCGTCGGCCTGGTCATTCCCCATGCGGTGCGGCGGGCATGGACGCCGCTCCATCGCGTCCTGGTTCCAGCGAGCTTCCTCGCCGGCGGCGCATTCCTGGTGCTCGCGGATGCGCTGGCGAGAACGGTGCTCCGGCCGGTGGAATTGCCGGTCGGAGTGGTGACGGCACTGGTCGGCGTGCCGCTCTTCGCCGTCCTGCTCCGCCGGACCCTCACGCCATGATCTCGGCTCAGCACGTGATCGTGCGCTATCCCGGCGCCGCCGCGGCAGCGGTGGATGGTGTGTCACTCGAGGTGCGGGCGGGTACCCTGATGGCGGTGGCCGGGCCCAATGGCAGCGGCAAATCCTCGCTCTTGCGGGCGCTCATCGGATTGCTGCCGGTGCAGGGCGGACGCGTCACGGTGGCGGATCGGCCGCTGTCCGGTTGGTCCCGGCTGGAGCTGGCACGGATGATCGGCGTGGTGGCCCAGCGCGAGGAATCGGCCTTCCCGCTCCGCGTGCGCGAGACGGTGATGCTCGGCCGCTACGCGCACCTCGGGCCGCTGGCCGCCGAACGGCCGGTGGACCGGGACGCGGTGGCCCGCGCACTGGCCAGGTGCGACGTCGAGGACCTGGCTGATCGGCGCATTGACCAGCTGTCCGGCGGGGAATGGCAGCGGGTCCGGATCGCGCGCGCGCTGGCGCAGGAACCGCGCGCTCTCTTGCTGGACGAGCCCACGACGTCGCTCGACGTGCGCCACGAGATGGAACTCTTCGAGCTGGTCGCCAGCCTGGCCCAGGAAGGGCTGGCCGCGCTGGTCGTGACACACGGTTTGAACCTGGCCGCGCGCTTCGCCGATGAGATGCTCCTGATGGATCGGGGGCGGGCCGTGGCCTCGGGCCCACCATCAGCAGTGCTGCGCCAGGACGTCCTGTCGGCCGTCTTCCGCTGGCCGGTGGCGATCACGACGTGGTGCGATGGCGCCCCGCAAGTGGTGCCGCTGCGCCGGCGCGAAGCAGTGGACCCATCAATCTCCCCATCAAGCGACTCGAGCGAATCATGAAGTACTGGATGAGTAGCGCCGTGGTGGCGCTGGCGCTGTTCGCGACCCTGCCGGGCGTAGTCCACGCGCAGCAGGATTCGACCCCGATCACCCTGCCGGACCTCGTGGTTTCCGAGAGTCGGGTACCGCTGCCAGCCAACGCCGTCACCTCGGCGGTGACGGTGCTGTCCGGGGCGGACCTCCGGAGCAGGGGGATCACGCTGGTCCAGGACGCCTTGCGTGAGGTCCCGGGCATGTCGGTGGTGCAGGCCGGCTCCTTCGGGGCCGTGACATCGGTCTTCGCCCGCGGCGGCGAGAGCGACTACGTGAAGGTGCTGGTGGATGGTGTGCCGGTGAACGAGCCCGGCGGCTCCTTCGATTTCGCCACGCTCACCCTGGATGACGTCGAACGGATCGAGATCGTCCGGGGCCCGGCCAGTGTGACCTACGGTTCCGATGCAGTCACCGGCGTCGTACGCATCGTCACCAGGCAGGGCAGGGACGCTCCCAATGGCTCCATCGAGACCGAAGCGGGGACGTTCGGATCGTGGACAGGGCGGGCGGACGCGGCGGGCTCGACTGGGGTGCTGTCGTGGTCGGCTGGTGCCTCATCGACCGCGTCCGATGGCAGCTACGACTTCAACAGCGACTTCCGGAACTCGGCGGCCACCGGGCATCTGGTGCTCCGGCCGGACCGGCAGACCGACCTTGCGGCGACGGCGCGCTATGGCTGGAACACCTTCCATTTTCCGACTGATGGTACGGGCGTGCCGTCGGACAGCAACCAGTTTTCCCGCGGCCGCTCGCTTGCGCTGGGGCTCGATGGCGGCCGGCAGCTGTCAGGCAGGGTGGAGGTCCGTGGCGCTGCCGCCTTTGCCCGGAGCCGCTCGTTCTTCGACGACCAGCCCGACGGCGCGTTCGACTCGACCGGGTTTGCCTTCGCGTCGGACCGGCAGGGCAGCTCCACTCGCTGGAATCTCGATGGCCGTGTGCTTGTCCGCCCAGATGTGCACTCGCTGGCCTCGATCGGTGTGCAGTTCGAACGGCAACTGGTCACTACCGCGGCATCCTACACGTCGAACTTCGGCGGCGGCGCCGCCACCGAAACGGACCCGCCATTCGACCGATCGCGGAACGACGTTGCGGTCTATCTCGAAGCCAGGACGGAGCCGGTGAACGGGCTGGTGCTCACCTCCGGTGGGCGCCTGGACGACGACGAGGCGTTCGGCAGCTACGCCACCTGGCGCGCGGGCGCGCGGGCCAGCCTGCCCAAAGGTCTTGCCCTCAGGGCCTCGGCCGGCACTGGCTTCAAGGCACCAACCTTCGCCGAGAACTTTGCCAACTCGCCGTTCGAAGTGGGGAACCGCGACCTCGATCCCGAGCGCTCCTCCAGCTGGGAAGTGGGAATCGAGCATGAGCTGCGCGACGGAGCGGTGCGTTCATCGGTGACCTGGTATGACCAGCGCTTTCGCCATCTCATCCAGTACGTGACCGCTGCTCCCGGCGAGCCGACCTATCAGAACCTGGGCGCGGCGCTCGCGCGCGGCCTCGAGGCGGAGGTGTCCGCACGGCTCAACCCGGTGCTGAGCGTGGGCGGCTCCTGGAGCTGGCTCGACACCCGGGTGACTGACGCAGGCGCCAGCACGTCGCCGGGCTTCGCCGAGGGTGACCGGCTGCTCCGGCGCCCGGGAGACCAATTCCGCTTCTGGACGGACGTCACCCCTCGCGTCGGCCTGCGGCTGAGCGCCGAACTGCGCCACACCGGATCGAGGGACGATGTGGATTTCGGCACCTTCCCGTCCCAGCGCATCACCTTGCCGGGATTTACGCTTGTCAACGCGGCGCTGAGTGCGGCGGTCCTGCCGGGCGCGGGCCATCGCCCCGACGTCACGCTCCTCGCGCGGGTGGACAACATCCTCGATGCCGAGTATGACGTGATATCCGGGTTTCCCGGCCGGGGGCGAACCGTGATGGCAGGGGCACGGCTCACCTGGTGAGGTGAGCCGGCAAGGGTGGGGACCACTTAGCTTTCATGAATGGTTGTCACTACACCGGCCATCGTGCTCTCCACGCTCCGCTACAGCGAAAGCTCCAAGATCGTCCGCCTGGCGACCCGGGAGCACGGCGTTCAGAGCGCCATCGCCAAGGGGGCGTTGCGGCCGCGGAGTCACTTCGGCGCAGCACTGCAGGTACTGAGCGAAGGCACCGCCCATCTCATCATTCTGCAGCGGCGCGAGCTCCAGCTTCTCACCGGGTTCGACGTCGGCCGGGTTCCGATCGGGCTGACCAGCGACCTGGCACGCTACGGCACGGCAGCGGTACTGGCCGAGGTGATGCTCAAGTTCTCGCCACCGGACCCGGATCCTGGCGTCTTCGATCTGCTCTCGAGTGCGCTCGGCGTCCTGGAGCAGGCGCCAGGCGACGAGGCGGAAGCGCTGGGACTCCGGCTCATCTGGTTGCTGGTGTCGGCGCTCGGCTTCGCGCCGGCGCTGCACGAATGCGTCCTGGACGGCAATCCGGTGCCCGCGACCGGCGCGCTGGCTTTCAGCACGCATGAAGGGGGCGCGCTCTGCGCGGTCTGCGCCACCCGCTTCACTGCATCACGCCTTCCTCCGGATGCGAGAGCGGCCCTCGAAGCACTGCTGGATGCGTCGCAACCATTGCCCCAGCTCGATCCACCGAACGCGGCGGCGCACCGTCGGCTGCTGTCGCGCTTCATCATGTACCATCTGGGCGAAGGGGCTGGGCTGCCCGCCCTCGCCTTCTGGGAGCACCAGTCGCGGGTGCCGGGATAGTGGTCTTCACCGCGGGCCCAAACGATGGCCTTCCGCATGGACTCCGCAGCTGCCGTGTCGCTTGCCGCGGTCCCATGCCGGTATCGCAACCATCCCGCCCATCCGGGCATCCTTTTGGAGATGCTGCGTCACTCGGCGCGGGCGTCCGCGCCCGCACGCAAATACCTGCTCCCGCTGCTCGATCGAATGTCCATGCTTGACAGGGCTTCCGGGCGTCCAGCATCTTGCGTCCAGTGCAGGTCAGTTCAACCGCGTTTCCGGAGGTGCCGCCAGGCCCTACACCCAGTCTGAGAGGAAGCCAATGGTCCGCTTCGCGTGGCCGGGGTGGTGGCTTGGGCTGCTTTGGGGGGTGGCATCTCCGGTTGCAGCACAGCAGATCCGGGATCCCCTTCCGAGCGTCGAGCTCAAGGAGAACTACCCCAACCCGTTCTACCCATCCACGACGATTCCCTTCGTGATTCACGAAGAGGTCTGCAAGGACGGACACCGGCCGATCGTCACGCTCAAGGTTTTCAATGTGCTGGCACAGGAGGTTGCGGTCGCTACCCTCGCCACGGATTCGACAGTACGGCTCAACAGGGTGCGGCTGCCATGCGGTGAGTACGAGGCCTTCTGGAATGGACAGTTCAGTGACGGGGACCGGGAGGTGACGCCCGGAGTATTCTGGTATGGGCTCACTGTGGATGGAACACGGTACGTGCGGAGCATGATTGCCGCTCGGCGCGTCACCAGTCAACGGTAGTGCAGAGGCCGCCGTGCGGTGGCAAGGTCAT
>SMFG01000018.1_pt1 | contig 42322 bp, 36 predicted proteins | sample 2456131 | NCBI WGS metagenome assembly SMFG01 (sample SAMN10132612, study PRJNA489261) | soil metagenome | isolation source: day120 antibiotic-silt loam soil ammended with raw manure from dairy cow... | place: USA | collected 2015-05-01
GGTCGAGGGTCGAGGGTCGAGGGTCGAGGGTCGAGGGTCGAGGGTCGAGAACCGAGCGTAATTCACCACGCGCTGTCATTGCGAGCCGGGTCCGTGCATCAGCACGGTCCCGGCGAAGCAACCTTGCAGCCTTATCGGAATCTTTTGGCCTGTGCCGGGCCGGCGCGGCTCCGGACACCGGCAGATTCCTCCTCCTGAGCGAAGTGAAGGATCTGCTGGCCCTGTTCTGGAAACAGGCGAGCAGATCCTTCGGCCGCTTCGCGACCTCAGGATGAGGAGCCCATTCGCTCGGCGGCGCTTGAGTCCCGATTCAAACGCGAGGCCCGCCGCCGGCATCTCACCTTAGGCATCTCACTTAGCTCCCGTCCCCTGTGCCGAGGTGTGCCATGAAACTGTCCTGTGTGACGACCGCGCTGCTGCTCGCGGCTGGCTCACCAGCCCTCGCCCAGCAGCCGGTAGTCGAGTATCTGCTCCGCGCGGGGCCGGGTGACACGACCGGCTACGACGTAGAAATCCGCATCCGGAATGCGCCCGACACCTTCCGGCTCGCCATGATGCGCCACCCGGAATACGACGACCGCTACTGGCGCTTCGTCACCCACCTGGTCGTGCAGTCGCCGAGCGGCGACGCGGCGATCGTCCCGCTCGACAGCGCGCTCTGGCGGGTCTCTGCGCCGGGCGGCAGCGCCATGGTGCGCTACCGCATCCAGCCGCCGGCATGGCCCGCACCGACCCGTCCATCCTGGCGTGCGTTCATGACTCCTGGCGGCGGCGTGGTGGGCGGCCCGCATTCCTTCATGTACATCGTGGGCAATGATTCCGGTCCTGCGCAGGTGCGGCTCGACCTGCCGCCCGGGTGGGACGTGGCGACCGGGCTCGCTCCCACCAGCGACCCGCGTACCTTCTCCGCATCGTCCACCACCATGCTGCTGGATTCACCCATCCTGGTGGGCAAGCTCCGGAACTGGCGCTTCACTATCGATGGCGTACCGCACCGGGTAGCCTACTGGCCGCTGCCCAACGCGACGCCGTTCGATACGGCGGCATTCGTGGATGGCATCGCGCGGACGGCACGCCAGGCCATCACGCTCTTCGGTCGCGCGCCGTACCGGGACTTCACCTTCCAGATGGTTGATGGCGCCTATGGCGGACTCGAGCACGCCAACTCCGTCACCATCGGCGCGTCGAGCGCCCAGCTCGCGCGGGACCCGAACGCGGAACTCGCCGAGACCGTGCATGAGTACTTCCACACATGGAACGAAGTGCGGATCAGGCCGGTCGGGTGGTGGCCGCTGGACTACAGGCCCATTCCGCCGACCACTGGTGCGTGGTGGTACGAGGGCATCACCATGTACTACACCGACCTGCTGATTCGCCGGGCGGGGATCCAGCAGGAGGATTCGACGCGAACCGCGCATCTCGCGTCGAGAATCTCCGCGTACCTGGCGAACTCGGGCAACTGGCTGCTCTCTCCCGAGCAGGCCAGTCTCATCGCGAACGCCAGCAGCATGATGGAGTACGGTGACGACAACCCCAGCGTGCACGTCCAGGGCGAACTCATCGGCACCATGCTGGACCTGATCATTCGCGATGCCACCGGCGGCCGCCGCTCGCTGGACGACGTCATGCGTCTCATGATGGCGCGGTACGGCGGAGGCACCGGCTACACCAGCAGCGGCATCGAGAGCGTGGTGGACATCGTCTGCGGCTGCCGCACGCACGAGTTCTTCGAGCGCTACGTGCGATCCGCACATATGCTCGACTTCAACCGCTACCTGGCGCTCGCCGGCCTCCGGGTCCGGATCGACTCGGTGGCGGACTCAGCGCCCGACGGCACGCCGAGGCCCGATATCCGGATTTTTGCGTGGCTGCCGGAAGGGGCGACACATCCCCGCCTCCGGGTGTTCGAGCGCACCAGCGCGTGGGCGCGTGCGGGGCTCCACACCGGGGACACCGTGCTGGCCATCAATGGCTCGGCTATCGCCACGGTGGATGAGTTCAGGTCCGCGGTACTGCGCCTGCATATCGGCGACACCGTGCGCGTCACCGTTGCCGGCGAAAGGGCGGCCGCAGGCCGCCCCTACATGGCGCGCGTGGTCACGTTCGTGCTCCCGGCGCTGATCCGGCCCGATGTAACGATTGACGGGACCTGGGATGAGCTGTCACCCTGAGCGGAGCGAAGGGGCCGAAACGCGGACCGGCTTTCACCGCTTCGGCCGCTCCGCGGCCTCAGCGTGACAGACGACCGAAGACCGAGGACCACTTTCCCGCCCATCTTGCCCATCCTGCCCCTCCAAGGTTGCCAGTCTTGCCAGTGCTGCCCCCGCCTCCAGATTAGGTGCTGCGCCCTTCAGGAGCCCCCAATGCGCCGCCGAGTCGCTTCCTTGTTTGCAGCCGTTGCGCTGATAGTCTGGGCCACCGACCTCTCGGCCCAGGATGATGCCCACGCCCCCACCGGCCTGGGCAGGCTGGGCACCGTCCACTTCCGGACGTCCTGCGCGGCATCGGTGTCGCCCCGGTTCGACCGGGGCATGGCGCTGCTGCATTCGTTCGAGTTTGCCGCATCCATGCGGGAGTTTCACGCAGTCCTCGCGGCCGATTCAACCTGTGCCATGGCGTGGTGGGGCATTGCGCTCGCGCGATGGAGCAACCCCATGGCGCCGAACATACGTCCGCCGGCGGCGATCGCGGCTGGCATGGAGGCTGTAGAGGCAGCTCGGCGCATAACCGGAGGCGCCACTGAACGTGAGCGTGGCTATGTCGAGGCAGTTGCCCAGCTCTACACCGATGCGGGGACTCGCAACCAGCAGGCACGTGTCGCTGCCTACGAAGCTGCGATGGCGCAGGTCGCGGCTCAGAATCCCGCCGATACCGAAGCGCGCATCTTTCACGCGCTCGCACTGGTCCAGTCCGCGTCACCCAGCGACAAGAGCTACGCCAGACAGCGCCGGGCCGGCGCCATTCTCGAGGAACTCTTCCGGGTCCAGCCGGATCATCCGGGCCTGGCCCACTACATCATCCATGCCTATGACGTCCCCGCGCTGGCCGACCAGGCCATCGGCGCCGCGGAGCGGTATTGCGAGATTGCGCCATCGGCGGCGCATGCCCTGCACATGCCGTCGCACACCTTCACGCAGGTCGGGATGTGGCGGGAATCGGTGCGCGCCAATCTCCTGTCCATGGATGCTGCCATAGCGCAGGGATCGCTCGCGGAGGCGCTGCACGCGGCCGACTACGCCGTGTATGCCGACCTGCAACTGGGACAGGACACGGCCGCACTGGCCATCATGCAGCGGTTGCCGGCAATCGCCGAGCGATTCGATCCAAAGCTGATAACGGGAGCGGCGCCAGGATTTGCCGGGGTCTTTGCACTGGCTGCGATTCCGGCGCGCTATGCGCTCGAGCGAGGTGCGTGGAAGGAAGCCGCCGAATTGCCGCTGACACGGAGCGACTTTGCCTTTGCCGATGCCATGACGTGGTTGGCCAGGGCGCTGGGATCAGCGCGCCTGGGGGACACGACAGCAGCCGCTGTCGCGGTGGACTCACTGGCGGCGCTGCAGCAGCGCCTCGCGAATGCCAAGGAGGCCTACTGGGCCGAGCAGGTCGCGATCCAGCATCTGGAAGCGTCGGCCTGGCGCGACTTTGCCGCAGGGCGGAAACAGGAGGCCCTCATGCAGATGCGCCAGGCGGTCGAGCGCGAGACGGCCACCGAGAAGTCGGCGGTGAGTCCTGCCCCGCTCGCCCCGGCGCGCGAGCTCCTCGCCGACATGCTGCTTGAGCTCGGCCGGCCGAGTGAGGCGCTGGCCGAGTACCAGGCGTCGCTCAAGCGGGAGCCGGGGCGGCGGCGGTCGGGCGAGGGTGTGAAGAGGGCAGAACGCACACCACTAGAATCTTGACTCCTTGTCGAGTGAAATCCAAATGCGCTGCGTTGGGCTGCGATACTCCTTCGAACTCGCAATGCCCAGGCGGAGTACGCACCACGCGGGTACACGACCCGCGCGTGACCCATCAACCGTCGCGGAGAACCCCCTCGAATGCTATTTCTCATGACTGGATTGATGTGGGTCAGCCCGAGAATGCAGTGCCGCCGAAAGGAGAAGGCAGATGTCCAACGGTAGGAAGGCCGCACCAATATCTGCACGAGCAGCTACTACGAGGCCGTCCATCGGGTTCGCTCTCGGCTGCTTGGGCGTCACTTTCAGCTTGGGAATGGTGGCACTCGCGTTCGCCATGGCTAGTAACGAGTCGCCTGACAAACCTGGCCAAGTAGTCATCGTCGTGTTGGGATGGATCGTCATTATGGGCGTACTCGCGACCAAGCTGGGTGCGAGGCAAGAGTGGTTGGAACAGAACCGCCTCGACTACGAGGCGAGTCAAGCGATTCGGCGAAGCCTCGAACGGATATTGAGTGAATCCGCTCCTGTCACCGACAGGTCGTCCGACTTGCACATTTGTGGGGATGCCAGGGTGGGCGAAGTCAGTAGGCACTTTGATCAACGCATGAATGCATCGATCAACGGCTGGCTTCAACATGCACTCAACGTTCACGGGTGGGGCGTCAATATCGCGGGTAACTCAGGAGGGCTCTCGATTAATAAGCTGGGTCTGAGTGGCGCTTCAGCAGTTGAGCTCGCTGCCACCGCCGTGAATCGCACGGATTTGACGGGCGACGGATTCCTTGCGGTGCTCGAGCGTGAGCACTTAGATGGAAGACTAGAAACTACAAGAGTCATCGCGCCATCGCTGCCCGCCTGCCGTGAATATGTGGTTCAGCTGATGCGCGGCCTCGCTGCTAGCTTTGGCTCCGGCAGTCACGTTTACACGGCGATGGACAGCTACTTGCTCCGCCTTGCTAGCTCGATTAAGTGTGAGACATCCCGGGTGTCAGATCAACTGCTCGCCATGCTTCGCCAGTCCCCCGACCGTCGTTCGACGGTGTCTGTTGTTGGCGACGACCTCGAGGGCTGGGCCATACTGGGCGCCGCCATCCGCCTCGGAGCTGACGGTCCCTGGCAGCAACTTTTTCCGATCGCCCTAATCCGCGCGATTCTTGCCGCTGTGGCTCAAATGAAGAGTGCATTCCCGAGCTTGCAAACTGGGCCGGAGGTGAGCGGTGCAATTCTCGGCCCAACCACAATTGCCCCTATCGCCGCTCTGGAGCAGCAGTGACTCCGTCGGTTGGGCCTAGCTGGGCGGCGCAAAACATTAGTAAGAGCGCCGGAGCTAGGGTCGAAGGCTTGCGTAGGCTTCCGTGAAGGACACTGCGTGAAAGTAGACTTTCAGGCAGTGCATGTTCTCGGCAACCCATTGCGCTGGATGAGATCGCGACCCCAACGACACTTACTCAATGAAGAAAGTATTCTACTCAAGCGGCCAAGGCGCCTTGACATTGCGAGCTGGCATGTGTGCCTGGCAACGCCCTGGCCTTCAACTTATGAGCACGGGAGATCGCTAAATCTCAGGTAACTGGCTCCTACGCTCATCGCACTTTGGGAGTGACAGCTCGTCGGGACCCAGCCAATCGACGCATCTAACCGCTGCATCGCCGCCGCTCACGAAGAAGCATTGTGTCTACTGCTCGCTCGTGCGGTGAAGCGCGTTTCTGCACGGGCAGACGATTAGCAATGCGCATTCGAGGGCGATTTGTGGTGTAGGATCGCTCAAACGCGAGAACGCCGCTAGGGAGCGAGGCCTCCTGCTCCCCAGCAAATGCTAGCCTTCATGAGGGCGTACGCGTTTTGTCGATTTCCGCTTAGGTCTGGCGCGAGCAGGCGGCTCGGCGAGTATCTTGCCCTCCTCGTTAAGCGCCCGTCGTACATTAAACGGCTTGAGATAGATAGCCCCGAAGCGGCCTCTAGCCGTAAGGTTGGCCACGTACTCCCTTAGAAAGGGGTACAGAAAGCTAGCGCCAGCTTGAGTCACATATTCATGAGGCGGCAGATTCGCCTCTCCCTTTACCGCGCTTACCAAAGCACCTATCTCGACCGCAAATTGATACAGCGCTGCTTCGTCATGAGGGTCGGTCATGACCTTAACAGTTACTCCAGCAATGCGGCTCTCAGCGTCGCCGAAGGTTCTCATCTCTACCTTAATACCTAACTGAATTTCTGTTGAGGGCGGATGCGCCAGGAAATCAGGACGATGAGAAAAATGAGATTCGACCAGGAAGATCTGGTCAATCTTAATTCCGGGCTCACGTTTGGGGTCCACTATGCCACCACTCCGATCGGTACCTGATCCTCAAGGCTCAACTCAAGAGCCTTGTGGCTGGTCGCCAACGAATCTTCCTCTCCAACGTCGACTGTACTCTCGAGCCAGCAGTCCATGAAATCATGCGAAACAGTAGACTCACCAAGGGGAACGGCCAACACCTCAGCGATTTGTCTATCGCACGCCCAAAGAAGATCTCCGAAGGTACGCATGGTCATATTGCGACCACCAAGCACCTGCGAAACGTAGCCCTTAGTCTTCCCTATACGACCTGCCAGCTCGGCACGGCTAAGGTGGGCAGCCTCCATTGCATCCACAACAGTTTGACTGGCGATCAGCACAGCTAGCTCTTGGGCGTAGATCCTTCGCTCATCTGCAGTCCGGAGATGCTCGTTTAGCCAATTGAACTTGTAAGGGGCCTTGCCCCCAGCCTCGGTCTTCATGTTTACTTGCCCTTCCCATTCACGAGGTTGAAGAAGTCGTCTCGAAGGCGGCTCGCTTCCTCGTAGTCTTTTTCCTGCTCCTTAGCCTTCCTTTTTGGAGCACCGTTGGTGATATAGATGTTCCTCTCATAAATGAAGCCGAAAATGCGACTCTTGCCCGGTTTCAGTTCGTAAATTTTCGAATACCTCCCACTCAGAAAGTGTCCATTTGTTCCGTCCGGCAACCGACCGAAATTGGCAAGCATCGTAGCGTACGCGAAAAACTTGGCTCGGGTCAGCTTGTCCGCGCCATCTACATACACCTGAGCAGGGAAACCGTTCTGATACCGCATGTACCTCACCACAAACTGGCTTCCCATAACGATTATCGACCGGTCTACCAAAGTATACCTGTGTACATAAAAGTAAACCTTCCCGAGTTCCCGCAATGCGCATGCCAAGAGTATACATATATCTAAATCACCGCGCAAGACTGGCCATCGTCACCACAACTCTATAAGCGACAGGTACTTACGTAACTGGTCGTATTCTACGGCGAGGTTCGATGCGACTACCCTTGAGTGTGGGAAACTGTACGCATTCGGCGTCACAACGTTGCGGCAAATCAGCATGCGCGCTTCCCCGAAAGATGGCAAGTGGCAACGTAGCGGCGGGTCAAGCACCAGAGCCGCTGCATTGGTGACACTGAGCCGTAAAGCGCACTCAGGCGTCGAGTTGGCAGCCGAGTTCGGCAGAAGGGCCGCACCAAGAGTGCCAAGGTATGCGTGGCAATGGCATCGCCTGGTCCGGCTTCTGCACGCTGATAGTCGGAGCCGAGAGCTTCATGTTCAAGCCCCTCTTCGAGAATGGGTTCATGGGACAGCTGCCTGCCGCACCGGGAGCGGCGCTCCTGACTCCTGAGGCACTGCAGGCGAGCGGCCAGTTCATGCAGTACATGTTTCTCGCCTTCGCCACCGTGATGGCGCTGGGCGTGGCGACGTCGATCGGCCTCCTGCACCGCCGGAACTGGGCGCGCATTCTCACCATCGTCTACCTGATCCTGACCGCCGGCAGTGCGTTGCTCGGGATGGTAGGCGGCTGGATCATGGGCAGCATTCCGATGACGTCACCGCCACCGGGATTCCCCAGCGGCCCCGAATTCGATGCGATGATGGGGGTAATGCGCACGGTCCTGATCGGCATGGGCATTCTGGCTGCGCTCGTCTGCGGCTGGCTGATCTACAAGCTGGTGTCCAGGCCTATTCGCGCGGAGTTCGTGGCCGAGAGCGCCTGAGTGGAGGAAGGGTCGACGGTCGACGTCCCATGTCCCGTGCCCCTCGTCCCTCGTCCCTCGTCCCTCGTCCCTCGCCCCACTGTGACCCACATCCCCGCACCACCCCTCCCTCGCTGAAACATTGAGCATGGGAGGTAACCCATGCTCCGCACGGTACGCATCTCGACGGTCCTCATGGTTGGCGGCCTTGCGCTCGCGGCGCAGGGCACTCAGCCTCGGAGCGATCCGGATTCCCATCCCGTTCCCGTCCGCTACGCGGAGGGGATGGTGCATGGGTTTCTGCGCCTGAGTACCGCTGCCGGCAAGCCGCTCGCGTCCGGCGACCTGCTCCAGGTCCCGCGCGATCGGCACATCGAAAGCCGCATGGTCTTCCACTTCGCCGACTCCTCGTTCTTCGAGGAGACGGTCACCTTCACCCAGCATGACGTGTTCCGGATGCAGTCCTATCATCTGGTGCAGCGGGGTCCCGCCTTTTCAGCCGACCTGGACGCCTCGCTCGAGGCGAGCGGTCACTACAAGGTGACCGCCAGGCCGCATGACGGCGGCGGCACCGAACACCATGAAGACACGCTCGACCTGCCGAGCGATGTCGCCAACGGCCTGCCGATCGTGCTGCTCAAGAATCTCAAGCGGGGCGAGTCCCACACCGTTCACCTCGTGGCCTTCACGCCCAAGCCTCGGCTCATCGAGCTGGAGATGACGCCGGTCGACGAGACGCACGTGCTCAATCACGATGAACGGGAGCATGTCGTGGAGTATGCCCTCAAGCCGAAGCTGGGCTTCATCACGGGGATCTTCGCCGCCATCCTGGGCAAGACCCCACCCGATTCACACGTGTGGATCGTGACGGACGAGGTGCCGGCGTTCGTGCGGTTCGAGGGACCGCTCTACATGGGTCCGGCCTGGCGCATCGACCTCGCGGCGCCCAAGTGGCCGTAGGGGCGCCGGTCACGTCATTGCGAGGAGGCGCAGCCGACGAAGCAATGATGCGCGGAACGAGAGCGCAGGGCACGGCATGCCCTGCCCCTACCGGGGGACGCTCGACGCCTTACCTTCCATTCCATCCCCTCAACCCAAGCCCCGACTCCCATGCGCCGTCTCCTGCTCGCCTGCGCCATCCTTGCCCTGCCCGCCGCCGCACAGGCGCAGGACACCACCACCTACACCCACGCCGATACGCTCAAGGGGTCGCTCACCGCGCCCGAGCGGACCTGGTGGGATGTGACATTCTACGACCTGCACGTCAAGGTCAGCCCCGCCGACAGCAGCATCACCGGCTGGAACGGGATCACCTACAAGGTGCTGGACAAGCCCCGCGAGATGCAGATCGACCTGCAGGCGCCGCTGCGGGTGGACAGCATGGTGCAGGAGGGCAGGAAGCTCAGGTTCCGCCAGGACGGCAACGCCTGGTTTGCGACCACGACTGGCAAGCAGAAGCGAGGCGAGTCACATACCGTCACCGTCTACTACAGCGGCAAGCCGACGGTTGCGGTGCGGCCGCCCTGGGACGGCGGCTTCACCTGGGGCCATGACAGCCTGGGCAAGCCCTGGATCGTGACCACCGACCAGGGCATCGGCGCCAGCATCTGGTGGCCCAACAAGGACGTACAGGCCGAGGAGCCGGACAGCCAGCGCATCGCCATCACCATTCCGGATCCGATGGTGGACGTCTCCAACGGCCGGCTGCGGAGCGTCACCCATCATCCCGACAGCACCACCACGTGGGAATGGTTCGATACCAACCCGATCAACAACTACGCCATCACCATCAATGCCGGCGACTACATCCACTTCGGCGAGATCTACCGTGGCGAGAATGGCCCGCTCACCCTCGACTACTGGCCGCTCTCCTATCACCTGGCCGCGGCAAAACACACCTTTGCCCAGGCACCGGCCATGCTGGCGTGCTTCGAGAACTGGTTCGGGCCGTATCCCTGGTATGAGGACGGCTACAAGCTGATCGAAGTGTCGCACAACGGGATGGAGCACCAGAGCGCGGTGGCGTACGGCAACGGGTTCACCAACGGCTATCACTACCGCAACCCCTCCCGCAGCATCTACGGGATGATGTTCGACTTCATCATCATCCACGAGAGCGCCCACGAGTGGTTCGGCAACAACATCACGGCCAGGGACAACGCCGACATGTGGGTGCACGAGAGCTTTGCCAACTACGCGGAGAACCTCTACGTCGAGTGCCGCTTCGGGAAGGAAGCCGGCGCCGAGTACGTCATCGGTACCCGGAACGGGATCCGGAACGACAAGCCCGTCATTCCCGTCCGCGGCGTGAACGCGCAGGGCTCAGGCGACATGTACCCCAAGGGCGGGAACATGCTGCACACCGTCCGCCAGATCGTGGGCAACGATTCCACCTGGCGGGAGATCCTCCGCGGCCTGGGCCACACCTTCTGGCACCAGACGGTGGATGGCCAGCAGGTTCGCGACTACATCAGCCAGCACGCCGGTACCGACCTGAGCAAGGTGTTCCAGGAGTACCAGGAAACCACGATGGTGCCGGAACTGGAATACAAGATCAGCGGCAATACGCTGTCGTATCGCTGGACCAATGTCGTCACGGGGTTCGACATGCAGGTGGGGGTGACGCTGTCGGGCACGAACTTTACGGTGATTCACCCGACCGAGAGCTGGCAGACGGCGACGGTCTCGCTCAGCGGTCCGGATGCGTTCAAGGTGGATCCGGATTACTACGTGACGGCGAAGAGGGTGGAGTAGGGACGAGGGGCGAGGGGCGAGGGACGAAAGACGAGGGACGAGGGACGAGGGACGAGGGGCGAAGCACGAGGGACGCGCACCGTAACATGTCATCCCGAGGCCGCAACGCGGCCGTAGGGATCTGCCTGCCGGCGTCCGGAAATGGCCGGCCAGATCCCTCGCTTCGCTCGGGATGACATACTCTGGGCGACTCTCAAGGCTCGACCTTCGACCTACGACTTCTCTTCAACATTCACCAGCCGGCTCCGGCTCACCTTGCGGCCGGTACCCGCTTCGGTCACGGCCACCGTCATCCGGTACTGCCCCTCGTGGAGCTGGCTCAGGGCCACGCTGCGCCTGACCCGCATCACCGGGTCAGGCGCTTTCTCCGTGAAGGTGAGTCGTACCTTCCCTTGCGCCTCACCGGCGATGCCTTCGATAGACAGGTCCGTACTGTAGGAGCGCCCCGGAATCGCTCCGCTCAGTTCGTAATACAGCTCCAGCGTCCCGTTCCTCGCATGCACATCCAGTGGAGCGAGTGATACCCTTCCCGCAGGCGACGACCACGCGACCCCGGAGTGCTCCATGCCGAAGACGAGGTCGCTCAGCGCGAGACTGTCACCACCAGCCAGCGTGAGTCCCAGCCGGCCGATCGCACCACCAACAGTGGTGTCAGTCTGGGTCACCAGGAGCCGTACGTCCCAGGTGCCGGCGTCCAGCGGCAGGGTCTCGATGCCCGACAGGTACTCACCCTCACCCAAGGTGTCGGCGGCGCGGAAATACCGCGTGGTATCGAGGCGACTGACCCGGCCCGCTGCATCGGTGGCTATGAGATGGAGGACAACCGGATAGATCACTCCACCCCCGCTCAGCGCCGTCGGCGTCAACTGATCTCCCGGCAGCGCGAACACGGTAAGGACCTGCCCCGACCTGTCGGCTGGCTGGCCCACCGCAAAGAACTGGGCCAGCGGTTCGAGCTCATGCCGGAAGCGATGCGCGTAGCTGTCGCTGGTCAGGCCGCGGGCCAGGTTCTCCCGCAGCATCCGGGCGACACGCATGGGAGACCACACGCCGATGCGGTGATCCACCGCGTTGAGCCCTTCAACGATATAGGGATCAGCAGGTACCAGCACGGACAGTGTCGTGGTTGAGGCTGCGCCGAGCCGAAGGCTGGGCCGGAAGAGAAACAGCATGGGGCCATCCGCCGTCTCATACCGCCATGCAAGGTTCGGCGGAGTATTTCCGTCGCCGGGCTCCTGGACCACCTTCGCCGGTTCGCCATGGCGCATGTAGATGATGCCGCGGTCGTCTATGAAGCGCCGGCCGGTCCTGGTCGCAGCGAAGACAGCGCCAGCAGTCAGCTCTGCCTCGATGGCCACCGTGTCTCCGATAGCCGGGTCAGGTTGGATGCTGCCAGCAAAATTGATGTCGTCGCTGGAGGAGAAGGTGGGGCCGTCCTGCCGTCCGACGACACGATAGACCTTCATCACGAACAGCCAGCGCCGCAGATGCTCCGCCAGACGTTCGCCCGGTGCGCGCAGTTCGGACGCATCGCGCTTGGTCCAGAAAACTCGCACGAAGGGCGCCACGCTGTCGTCGGGCAGTGAGTCGAAGGCGGCGAGTTCATCCAGCGTGGCGATCCACCCCATGTCCTCCCGGTACGCGGCTCGACCTGCGGAATCGGCGGCACCGGCACCGGCCAGATAGATGCTGTCCGCCGCGCGCGTAAAACCCAGGGCATAGGCCTCTCGCGCCTGTTCCAGCATCCCCACACCCGAGTCGCCACCGGCGGCGACATAGCGCCGGAAGGCGTAGAGCGCCGAGTCCGGCTGGTCGTCATTGCGATAGATGCGCCCCAGCGAGAGCCACGCCGCGGGATAGTTGCTCTGGGTTGCCCGCCGCACGGCCTGCTGCAGTCCGCCATCGAGCTTGCGCTCGCCATAGGGAAGGAGCTGGTCGCTGAGCAGGACAGCGGCGAGGGTAAAACTGGAGTCGGCGTGCAGCGCGCCCGCCAACGCGTTGAGCGCGGCGGTCCGGTAATACACTCCTGCCCCTTGGTGCACGGATGCCTTCACCCTGACCCCGACGCTGTCGAGCGCAAAGTCGGTGAGTGCCAGTCCATACCAGGGCCAGGGCCAGTTATGCGGTGCATCGATGATCGCCTCATCGAACATGCGCTGGGCCGCATCGAGGGGCTCCCGTTCACCACTCAGCTGTCCGCGGCGCAGCAGCGTGAACGCCTTGCGCAGTTGCTGGCCGGCCTCACCGCCGGTGCCACCCGGCTCCAGCGCGCCGTCCGCAGACGCCAGGTTGTCGGTATGAAAGAGCGAATCGCTGTAGGCACGCAACGCTGCGCGTTCGGCCGGCGCCTGCGCAGTGAGAATGGAGGGCAAGCTGAGCAACAATGGGAACAGGGCACGGGTAGGGCGAAGCATGAAGACCTCCGGACGCGGGGGGAGTCGTGGGTCTTGGGTGTTGGGTCTTGGGGCGAGGGACGCGGGACGCGGGACGCGGGACGAGGGACGAGGGACGAGAGGCGCGGGACAAATGTCATTGCGAGGGTGCTACGCGCCCGAAGCAATTGGGTCGTGTACAGGGCTACCCGATTGCTTCGTCAGGCCCTTCGGGCCTTCCTCGCAATGACGTGCGTTACCTACGACTTTCGACCCACGACCCAAGACCCTCAGTCCTCCAGCGGCGCTCCCCCCTCCGCCGGGACATTCGGTCCCGGCCGATCGGTGCGCCGCCGGTCGCGGCGCTGGCCCGCCTCATACCACCGCCGCGTGATCTCGCCGGCGAGCTCACGGTTACCCAGCCCGAAGGCCAGGCCCACCGCCAGCGCCACCGCACCCAGGATCAGGGTGAACGCGGAGATGACGATTTCTTCGGCGACGCCGAGCTGGGTGAGCGCCATGAAGAGCGCAATCAGGATCACCGCGCCCTTGGCAATTTTGGCCAGCGTCGGCACCCCGGCCACGGCGCCCGCCGATGCCAGGATGAGCGCCCGCACGAACTCACCCACGATCATGCCCAGGATCACCACGACGATCGCGGCCATCAGTGTCGGGATGTAGCCCAGCATCATCCCGAACATCCGGTTGATGCTGTCGAGTCCCAGTGCCGTGCTCGCAAGCAGGATCACCACCAGCATCACCAGCCAGAAAACCAGCTTGGCCAGCGCCCGCACCGGATCCAGCCTCGAACCGGTGCGTCCGACCGCTTCGTCCAGTCCGCCCGCGTGCGCCACGCGGTTGAAGTCCATGCGCTTGAGCGTGTCGTCCGCCCAGCGCTGGACCTGGCGGGCCAGGAGATAGCCGGTAACCAGGATCAGGCCGGCGCCGATCAGCGCCGGCAGCACACTGCCGATCTGCTCCGCACCCACGAGCAGCCGGTGCCAGAGTTCACTCATGACGCCACCTCGATGACCACCTTGCCCGCGTGTGCGCCGCTCGCGAGGCGGCGGTACGCCTCGACACTGTCCTCGAGCGGTACGATACTGTCCACGACCGGCCAGAAGCGCCCGGCATGCGCGTGCGCCACGATATCCCCGAATTCACGGCGATTCCCCATGGTGGATCCGAGAATGGTCCACTGGTGCCAGAACAAGCGTCGAGCGTCCAGCGTCACGTGGGGTCCCGTGGTGGCGCCGCAGACGACGATGCGGCCGAAGCGGCTCACGATCCGGAGTGTCGAGGGCCAGGTCGCCTCGCCCACGGAATCCAGCACCACGTCCGCGCCCCGGCGCCCGGTAATCTCCTTGACTCGGCCGACCACGTCATCCTGCCCGGAGTCCAGTACATGCTGGGCACCGAGCTCGGCGGCCGCGGCCAGCTTGCCGGCCGAACCGGCCACGATGATCGTCGCGCCGAGGTATCGGCCGACCTGGATGGCGGCCTGCGACACCCCGCCGCCTGCGCCCCAGATGAAAAGTGTCTCGCCCTCGGCCAGCCGGGCACGGGTGGCCAGCATCCGCCAGGCTGTGAGCGTCGCCAGCGGAAAGGCAGCGGCCTGGGCCCACATCATGTCGGCCGGCACCGGCGCCAGATTCACGGCCGGCAGCGTCACCAGCTCCGCGATGGTCCCGCTGCGATGCTCGCCCAGAATGGCGTAGTGCTCGCAGAGCGATTCCTCGCCCGCTGCGCAAAAGCGGCAGTGGCCGCAGGAGACACCGGGGTTGAGCATGACACGGTCGCCGGTGTGCACGTCGGCGACTCCTTCGCCCACGGCATCCACTACGCCCGCGCCGTCCGATCCCACGATGAATGGCCAGCCCTGATCTGCACCCGGAAGCCCCTCCGCCACGAACAGGTCGAGCCGGTTGAGCGCAGCGGCTTTCATCCGTACACGCACTTCGCCCGGACCGGGCATCGGCGCGTCCGGCAGGTCCATGACTGCCAACGCGTCGATACCTTCGGGTTTCCTGAGGGCTAGTCCACGCATGAGACGGCGTTCACTCCACGTAGCGGGCAGTTGTCAGTTGCGAAGGTCCTGCTCGTCCCTCGTCTCTCGTCCCTCGTCCCTCGTCCCTAAAACGACGGCGTCGCGGTCTGTTCGCCGGCGCGGAGCGGGATGATGACCGCCTCGGCGCCGCCATCGGTGCGCTGAACGACCAGGCGGTACTCCACCTGGGTGCCGCCCCGCTCGACCTGCTTGCCGGCAAGGTAGATGTAGCGCCGGCCGTCAGCCGAGAGCGCCAGCGCCACCACCGCGTCGTTGGTCTCCGCCAGCACCGTCCGCCTGGTGCCGGCTTGCCGGATGATCTGGCTGCCGCCCTTGGGCGTATCGGTCTCGTAGAGGAGGTCGCCATTGGCAAAGAACTGCGGCGCCTGGTCCCGCTGCGGTGTTACCGTGATGCGGCGGATATCGGAGCCGTTCACGTTCATCTCGTAGATGTCATAGTTGCCCTCGCGCCCGCTCGCGAAGGCGATGAGACGCCCGTCAGGCGACACAGCCGGGGAGATGTTGCCACCCTTGGTGGCAGTCAGCTGTTGCGGGTCCGTCCCATCCACGCCGATGATCGCGATCTGGGTCTGGCCGGCGGTCGAGGCCGTGTAGACGAGCCGCTTGCCGTCGGGCGTAAACACCGGCTCGGTCTCGGAACCGCTGTCGCTGGTGACGCGAGTCAGCGCGCTCCCATCCGCCTCCATGAGCCAGAGGTCGAAGGTGCCGTTCCGGTTGGACGAGAAGGCGATGCGAGTCCGGTCGGGCGAGTACACCGCGTGCAGGTTGGTGGAGGTATCGGCCAGTACCGGCGCGAGGACACCCGGTTCCGCGAGCCGCACCTGATAGATGCCCACTCCGCCGCGCGCCGCCCTGTCGGACGAGATCAGGATGTCGCCGTTGACGTACACCTCGACCGAGTCGGAGGTGCCCCACGGTGTCTCGGCGCGGATGAGTGTGTGGCCCAGGGCCACGGCGGAGATGGCGCCATTGGCGACGGTGGCAATGGCGGGACGGGCACTGGTCCAGGTCACCGGCCCGGTGACGCCCGGGACGATGGCGCCGTCGGGATCCACCAGTCTCGCAGCGAGCTGAACCCGGTCACCAACCCGCAGGGCGACCCGCCCGCGATCGAGCGCGACATTCACCGGTATCACGTTCACGGTCCAGACGATGGGGTCGAACCCGTCCAGTCTGGCAGTCAGCGTGGTAGTGCCGATCCGCCGCGCGGTGAGCGTGCGGGTAGCGACGGAAAACTGGGCGACGGACGTGTCGCCCGACACGAACGACACCTGCACCCCCGGCACCGGATTGCCGCTGGCATCATCGGCGCGCGCATCGAACCGGCGGGTGGTGGTGACCGGCATCGCCACCGGGCCGTCACTCGCCTTGGGCGAGATACTGAACCCGGCCACCGGCTGGTGCACCTGAACCTGGATGCGGCCGGTCATGCCGTAGCCCCGCACCAGCACCTCGGTCTGCCCGGGCCCCTGCCCGACCACTACGCCGCCAGGGAGCAGCGACGCCACGCTGGTATCCGCCGAGGTCCAGGTGAGCCCGGCGCGCAGGTGTCGTCCATTCTGGCCCGGTACCGTCGCGTAGAGTGTATCGGTCCCGCCAGGTGCGAGGGTAATGCGCTCGAGCGTGGTGAAGACGGCGGTATCCACCGCCACGGCAACCGTGCCGCTCACACCGTTGGCGGCGGATGCGGTGATCGTCGTGACGCCGGGGGAGATACCGATGATGACACCATCCCGATCCACTGCGGCAACGTGGGTGTCGCCGGACCGCCAGGTCAGCGGCACGATGGGCGGAGTGGTACTGTCGGCCGTGGAGACGTGGGCAATGAGGCGCGCCGGCTCGAGCGGGAGGAGCGAGAGCGCGGCGGGTTCGAGCACGATCGCCGTGACGGCGACAAGCGGCTCGGCGGGTTGGGCCGGCGTAGACTGGGTGGATGCCCCGATCGTCACGAGCGACGAGTCCCGGCGTCCACCGGCCACGGCCTCGATGAGCGCCGTGCCGGGCAGGTGCCCGGCCACCGAGCCGTCGGTCCCGACGGTCGCAATGGTGGTATCGGACGAGAGCCAGGTGATGGTTGCACCGGAAATGATGCGCCCCTGCGGGTCGTACGCGGCAGCAAAGAGGCGGCTCTCCTGGCCGCTCTTCAGCTCAACCCGATCCGGAGTCACCTGGACTTCGGCGATGACCTGGGCCCGGGCCGGTGCGGCCAGGGCGGCCGCCAGCAACGCCGCCAGCGCGACGATTTTCATGCCGATCCCCGCCCTTCGGCTCCGGGCACAGCGTCCATCCGTCCATCCTCCATACCGTGCGTCTGTCTCACCGGGCGGTCAGCGCGAGCCCGTTTCTCGTGAAGCTGCAACGTGTTGCACAACTCGGGCCGGTCGCGGCGGAGGGGGGACCGCAGCCAGCTGGACGCGGACCCGACGGACCGGTGGCCGGTGCGCCCGGGTATGAAACCGGCGTCACCAGCACGGTCGGTGAAAGTTGACGCGGGCATTCGGAATGGACCTGTATGGAAGATTGTGCCGCGGAAACCTTGCACAACAGTAACGGTTGTGCAAGTTATAACGCGCGATGGCGGCTTCCCCCAGCCATCCCCGGCGGCTGGTTGTGCCGCAGTCCGATCCATGGAGCTTCAATGTCCCCGCTAGACGACCTCGAGACTGGCTGGACGAGTGGTGGCTGGATGGACGACACACCGCTATCGAGCGAACCGCTCCCGCCTCCCCCTCCCCTGACGTTCAGCATGCCGCCGGTGGAAGCGATGGAACCGTTCCCACCACCGGTGCGGGCCAGGAAGCCAGCCAGGCGGACCGCGAGCCGGCCCGCCCCGAAGAAGACCGCGGCAAAGAAGAAATCCGCTCCCCGGAAAAAGGCCGCGGCGCGGAAGCCAGCGAAGAAGGCGGCGCTCCGCAAGCCGGCCAAGAAGGCCGCGAAGCGGACACCCGCCAAGAAGGCTGCGACCCGCCGGCCGGCCAAGAAGAAGGCCGCACGGCGCCGGTAGCCGCGGGGGTGCACGTCCCTCGCTTCCAGCTGGTTGTCGGCCGTTCCGTAGCTCCGGTGCTCCTGCTCCTGCTCCTCTCCGTCTTCACGACGGGGTGCCGGAGCAGCGGCCCGGAGGGATTGGCGCTGGTCGGCGCGACCGTCATCGATGGCTCGGGCCGGGCACCGCTCAGGAACGCGGTGGTCATCGTGCGCGGTACCCACATTGACACCATCGTCCCGGCGGCCGGCTACAAGGTGCCGCGCCGGATGCGGGTCGTGGACGTCACCGGCAAATGGATCATCCCCGGGCTGATCGATGCCCACGCACACGTCTCCCGCTGGGCCCTCAGGCGGTATCTGGCCTTCGGGGTGACCAGCGTGCGCGATCTCCACGGCGCCATGGACTCGATCCTGCCGCTCCGCGCCGAAGTCAATCTCAATTCCATCGCGGGCCCCCGCATCTATTCCGCGGGCGCCATGATCGATGGCGTCCCGCCCACGTATCCCGATGCCTTCGCGGTGGATGACCAGCGCCAGGCCCGCCGCGCGGTGGACAGCCTGGTCCAGGCCGGCGCCGATCTGGTCACGCTTTACACGAAGATTGACCCGGAACTGATGCGCGCCGTCACCGACGAGGCGCGCACCTTCCAGATGCGGGTAGCGGCCGACCTCGGCCTGACCGACGCCGTCACGGCTGCCAACCTCGGCGTCCGCAGCATCGAGCACCTCAGCGGCATCCCCGAGTCGGCGAGCCGGGCAGCCGACGCGCTCTACGCGGCGCACCGCGCGGGGTTTTTCCAGGGATGGACCGCGTTCGAGAAAAGCTGGGCCACACTGGATTCGGCGTCGCTCCAGCGGGTGGCCGACGCACTGGTGGCCAAGCGCGTGATCCTGGTGCCGACACTGGTGCGGCACGAGATCTATGCCAACCTCGATGCGGCGACGACCTACACCGACTCGGCGCTCAAGGCCGTTCCCCGCGCGGAAATCGAGCGGTGGAACACGGCGGAGATGATCCAGCGCGCGGGCTGGACTCGCGCGGACTTCGAGGCGTTCCGGAAATCGCGCCCGGTACAGGATCTCTTTCTCCGGCTCTTCTACATGGGCCACGGAATCATCGTCACCGGCACCGACGCGTCCAACCAGCAGCTGGTGCCGGGTGCCAGTGAGCACCAGGAACTGCAGCTGCTCGTGCGTGCCGGGATTCCGCCGGAGGACGCACTCCTCGCCGCGACCCGCAATGCGGCGCTCCTCATCGGCGCGGACTCGATCGGCACGCTGGCCCCCGGACGGGTCGCCGACCTCCTGGTGCTCACGAAGAATCCCTACGAATCCATCGCGAACACCCGCAGCATCCAGTACGTGATGGCGCGCGGGAACCTCATGCCGGCTGATTCGCTGCGGAGGGGATTCTGAGCCGCAGGTCTCGTGATCAGTCTGCTCTTTCTCCTCTGGGAAGCCGTAACCGCGCGGCTCTCCCACGGCGCCAACGCCGGCGGGTGGCTCCGCGCGCCCGTGCGGATCTACATCACCGAAGCGCTGATCCTCACCCTGCTGGGCACGCTCTGGTTCGCCAGCATTGGCTCCGGCACCTGGCCGCTGGTCTTCCTGCTGCTCGGCATCCTCATGGAATGGCCCGGCCCGGTGCGGCACGGACTGCATTCGCCCGATGGCTCCCGCTCCGCCGCCGCGCGCATCGCCCTGGGAACCCTGCGCGTGATCGCGGCTGGTGCGGTGATGTGGATCTGGTACTAGACGGCTCGGCGGCAGGACGGGCAGGACGGGCAGGACGGGCAGGACGGGCAGGACGGGCAGGACGGATCCGAACATCGCACATGCCGTCACCCCCGCGAACTCCCCGCTTTCGCGGGGATGACGGGGGGTCCAGGGCGCGATGCTCGTTTCGTGCACCTGAACCATGCGGACATCGGAACCAGGTGCGGCGCTCCGCAAGTGCGAACCACGGAGGCACAGAGGACACGGAGGGCGCGCAGAAGAATCGCAGAGCCACCCGGCGCTCGGAGCCGATCGGAGCATCATCAATGCAGCTTGTGGTCTGATGGCAGGGAATGGGACTTCCATGACCGATGGAGCCTCCCTGTCTTCCCGTCTTTCCGTCTTCCCGCCTGTCCATCTGTCCATCTATCTTCCCGCATGCGATGGACACCGACCCAGATGGACCGGCTGGAGAATGCGGCCCGGAAGCAGCTCCGCGTGGCGGTGCGCCGCCGGGGCACGGAGTACATCGTCACGGCCCGCCGGGTGACGAACATCGGCGGCCGGGAGGCGCTGATCGGTCATCTGCCCATGACCGGCGAGGACCTCACCTTCCGGCTGGATGACGTGGACGAGTTCCAGATCATCGGGGACTGAGCCGGATTGTCCGTTTCTCCCATCCTCGTTCATCTCGACGAAAGCTGCCTGGGGAACGGCCGCACCGGCGACAACCCGGGCGGCGCCGGCGGCGTCATCGAGATGCGCACCGCATCGGGCATCCAGCGGCGGGACATCTACCTCTCCTCGCCATCCACCACCAATAATCGCATGGCGCTCACCGGGGCCATCGCCACGCTCACGGCGCTGTCAGCCAAGGGGCGCCGGCTCAGCGTGACCATCGTTTCGGATTCGGAATACCTGGTCAAGGGCATCCGCGAATGGGCGCCCGGCTGGGAAGCACGCGGCTGGCGCAGGAAGGGCGGCGCCATCGAGAACCTGGAACTGTGGCAGGAACTGGTGAAGCGGGCGCGGGATCACGACGTCGAATGGCGCTGGGTCCGCGGCCACAAGGGACACGCCAAGAACGAATACGCCAATGACCTCGCCATCAAGGCCGCCAAGGAGCAGGTCAATTCCGACGGCGTCACGGAATCGGGGTTCCTGGACTGGCTGGACGCACACAGGAAGAAGGGGCTCTATCTGGCGTACGATCCGGATGCGGAGCTTTCGGCTTAGACGACGGGCAGTCTACTGCTTGTAGTTACCACAGAGGCACGGAGGCACAGAGAACAACTTTGGAGGAGTTACTTCGTGTCTCTGTGTCTCTGTGGTTCATACCAGGCAATCGAAGCTACCTTACCGTCCTGACTGCCGCGCTGGACACATCCGCTCCTCGCCGCAACGTGATCTCCGCCGCCTCGTCCATCCTCAAGTACGTGCCCTTCCCGTTCCTCCCGAGCATGGACGACCCCGGATGGATATAGAGCCCGGTCGCATCGAGCGTATCCAGCGCAACCGACGTCGACAGGTCTCCCACATCGCGGAGTACCGGTTCGGCGCGGTGCAGCGGATCGCCGTAATCAAGGGCGATGTCGGCCCTGACCGGCGCCAGCCCCGGCAGCACCAGCGTGCCGCCGGTGATGAGCAGGTCCCGCGCACCGCCCGCATTGAACGGCAATGACTCGTATGCCTGCGCATCTGCCTGGGCGTAGGAACCCGTGGCAATGCCATCGAGCGCGGAGAGGATGGCCACGACGTTGAGCGTACGAAGCCGCTGCTTTTCGGGATCGCCCGGCAACGCCCCGCTCTCGATCAGCACCGTGCTGGTGCCCCACGCCTGCATGTGGTCGCCAAAGGCACGGGGGTTGTAGGTATCGTCGTAATGCGCCATCCGTCCCGGTATCTCGCCCCGGAGCGTCTCGACAATGCGCGCCGCGACCAGGCGGGCACGGCTCCGCACGGCGTCGTACTTCCGGTTGTCACCGTCGGTGGGCGGCGCCTGCAGGGCAATCGCGGTCTGCGGCCCCTGGCGGCCGGCGCGGGTACGCGCACCCTGGTCATGGAGGTTGAAGCCAAAGTCCGGGTGCAACCGGTCGCGCAGCCCTTTCAGCGTCCGGCCCTCGGGTGTGGCGAGCCGAGCCGCGTCCCGATTGACGTCGATGCCGGCCGCGTTCTCCCGCCGGAAGAGTTCGGCCCCATCGGGATTGAGCATCGGGACGAAGGTGATGGTGAGCGAATCCGCCAGCCGCTCGCGCAGCGCGCTGGGCGTGGAATCGGCCAGGAAGGCAAAGATATCCGCCAGCGACATGGTGGCGGTGGCTTCATCGCCATGCATCTGGGACCAGAGCAGGACGCGGGTCTTGCCATGGCCGAAGGTCACCGCCTGAATGGACCGGCCTTGCAGCGAACTGCCCACCTGCTCCACCTGCAGCGCGCGTGATGCCAGCGACGGCGCCACCGCGCGCCAGAACTCGTCATGGGTGAAGCGTCGCTCTGTGATGGCGGCGACATGATAGCGCCGGGCCAGCGCTAGCAGCGCGGTGGTATCGGGTGCTGGCTCGGCGGGAGCGCGAGGTGTGGCGGGCAGGGCAGCCGTCAGGCAGCCGACGCCCAGCAGGGCTGCCGCCAGAGCGGCCGATGTGCGCGTTGGATGAGGCATGTGCGGTGTGCGGGCTCCCTGCGAGGAATGGTCTTGGTCTTCACGATTCACCGCCGGGGACGGCGGCCGATGATCCTCCCGCCGGCGTCCATCACGATGACGGGACTCTGCAACTGCCGCTCGCGCGGCGGGGTCGATCGCGCGACGCGGGCGCGCGCAAAGCTCACGGCGAAGCCCAGTGGCTCGGCGCTGGCGTAGTCGACCTGGTACCCAAGATCCTGCATCGAACCGATCGTCATCGCCGTGAGCGGATCCCCACCGAGATCCAGGAATCCGGTCATGATCTCTTCGAAGAAGACCGATTCGCGCCAGTGGGAATTGGCCGTGCCTGCTCCGCCCGTCTCTTCCACCGGCACGTTCGTCTGCTGTCCGCCCAGGCCATGGTAGCCATTAATACCCGCGCTCCCGGTGAACTGCGGATCGGTCGAGCATGCTCCCGAATCCGGACAGGCTCCAATCAGGAGCCCCTTGTCCGGCCAGAGCGTGCCGAAGCCGAGCACGTGCCCCATCTCGTGCAGCAACAGGTCATTGAGCGAAACCTGGTCCATGGCCGCCAGGTCGTCCGGGTCCAGTTGGATGTACCCGAGCGACGGCAATCCACCTGCGGACCGCAGCACGCATGGCCCCGCCGAGCCGAGCACCCCGCCGGGACCATCACCGCCGGCCAGCTCCGCGAAGATCACGACGTCGTCAATCGTCTCGTTGATCGCCGGCTGATTGGGCGCACAGGTGCCGGCCGGGAGATTGATCGCCTGGCTGGGAAGGTCGCCGCTGATGATGACCCGCCAGCGCTGCACCGCTTCTGACACGGCGGTCTGTTGCGCCGGGGTCGGCGAGCCGATGTAGCGGACGTCAATATTGAACGCCGAGTTGGGCGGCAACGCCGTCGCGCTGAAGCTGGCTGCCGGGAGGGCACTGCCGCTCAGGCTCGCGCCCAGGCCATTGGCACCGGGCGAGCGGCCGAGCGACCATGGTGTCGCCGCGGTGCCATCACTCGCGACCGGCACCGAACTCGTCGCGACGGTACCGCCGCCGGCATTGACCTGGAAGAGGATGGTCCCGGCCGGCACCGCGTTGCCGAACTGATCGCGAACGGTCACCGCCGGGTTGACAGGAACACGATGCCAGATGACGGCACTCTGGTTGTTGCCACTGGTAACCTCGAGCGATGACGCCGGACCTGGATGCGCGGTTGCGCTGAAGGACACAGGCAACGCTCCCGTTGCCGATGCCGTCGCGGCCTGGGGACCGGCGGTGGTGCCGAGAGTCCACGTGCCGGATGTGGCGATGCCCGCCGCATCGCTGACCTGCACCGGGCTGGCGATGCTGCCTGCCGCGCCGGTGACCGCAAACGTCACCGTAACGCCCGCAAGCGGAGCGCCGCCGTTGTCAGTCACCAGGACGGATGGGGAAGCGGACGCGGGCTGGTTCACCTCGCCATCCATGTTGTCTGATTGCCTGGTAAGAACGAGGGTGGCCAGCCCGGTCGCGGAGAAGACGACCGGCGTGCCGCCGGCCGGCAAGGCGGCGCTCAATGTATTCGGGCCCGGTGTGCTGCCAAGAGTCCATGACGTGACCGTTGCCAGGCCGGCCGCATCGGAAACCGGGTTTCCCCCCGTCAGCGTCCCGCCACCACCAGTGACGGTGAACGTAACCGCGACTCCGGAAACGGGGTTGTCCGCGTTGTCCGTCACCAGCACCGACGGCGGCTCCGCCACCGGCGTGCCGGCTACGGCGTTCTGCGCCACGGAAGTACGCGCCTGAAGACGGGTGGCCGCGCCGGCGGTGAGCACCAGCGTGTGGGTCAATGTCGTGAGCCCGGAGCTGCTGAAGCTCAGCTCATGTGGACCTGCAGCACCACTCAGCGAGAGCGAGGTAAACTGGGCGCGTCCCGAGGCATCGGTATTCACGGTGATGACACCCGCAGTGGCACCGCCACCGAGGGCCGCGACGATCGCCACCCCGGCCTTCTTCACTGGATGGTTCCTGGCATCCCTGAGCTCGACCACCGGCTTGGGATCGAGCGTGGCGAACGCCGGAACGCTGGTGGCCGGCGCGGTAATGAACACGAGCGCTGTCGGCGGAGCAAGTGTGCCACCCGGGCCGGTCGAGTCACCGCCGCAGCCGGCGACCGCGAGCAGCCCCGCCAGCAGGAACGGCCACCGGCGGCACCTCGGCGTTGTGACCGTGGGGCTGAACTGCAACGCGGGCTGTCGCATGAGTGAGCCTGTATTCCGGTGACGGGGTAGTTCTGATTCAGTCGGTGAACAGTTGTCCTGCTCGTTCAGGTGTCACCGTCATGCCCGCCAACCCGAAGGCGCGGGCGAGCACGGGATCACGCCCGGCCGCGAGGTCCGCCGCGGATGGGAGAATCAGCTCATCCGGAATGACCCCGTGGCCCTCGAGCCGGCCGCCATCGGCCATGATGAGATCGGCATCCGTCACGTTCACGCCGTGCGCAATCGCCGTTTCCACGCTGATGGTCAGGACATGGAATCGCGCCCGCATGACGGCGCCCGCCGTCCGGTCACCGAGCACCGTGCCGCGTCCGGTCAACTGCATCACGCGGGCAAAGAGCTCGGATGCCGACGCCGACCGGCTGTTCACCAGCACGATCACTCGGCCGCCGAATGCGTCGTGGCCTTCGCCCCTGGCAATAAGGGTATCTGCGCCATCCCGCTCATGCAGTGCCGCCACCATCACGTCCCCGGAATCCACCTGACTCACGAGGGTGCGCAGCGCGCTGATGGCGCCGCCGGCGTCGTCACGCAGGTCAACGATGAGCGCCGAGCGTCCGTGCGCATGCCCCAGGAGGTCCTTGATCAGTTTGTCGGAGACGTCGAAGGTCGGCAGCCGGACGACCACGACGCTGTCACCGAACTCGGCCCAGCGCGGGTCGAGCTCGCGCGCCCCTTTCTCTGCATCACGGATCAGGCGCGCGACGTCCTCACCGCCGTCGGCACCGGTGAGATCCACGACCAGCCTGCCCCTCATCACGTGCGCCGCCAGATCCAGTTGTCGGGGCGCCTCGGCCCCCCGCTGCAGCACCACCCGCAGTCCCGGCTGGGGCCGGAGCAGGCGGTACACGTAGAGCAGTTGCCAGATGTTCGCGCGGGTCGGCCGATAGCCGTTGATGGCCAGCACCATGTCCCCTCGGCGCACGCCCTGCGCTTCGGCATCACTTCCCGGTTTCACCTTCGTCACCAGGCACGCGTCGCCGATCATGGTCATGTCCCAGCCGTAATCCACCCGGACAGTCGTGGCTGGTGGGGCAAAGAACGTGTGCGAGTCGTCGAGCGACATCGCAAACTGGGCGATCGCGGCTGTCGCTCCGCCCAGTGACGTCGCCGAGTCGATCAGGGCTTCCGCCAAATCAGCCTTGGCCGCCAGGTCCACACCATGAAAGGAGGGATCATAGTAGTTCCGCTCGATCTCGTGCTTCACCTGGTGGAGCATCACATGCGCCCGCTCACGGTCGATCGGGCGGATCTCCTGGGCGTGGATCAGCGCCACGTGGGTGGAAAGGAGTACGAGCGGGCAGAGCAGCAACGACAGGAGCCGCATCGGAGCACGCACCTTGATCAACGGGGGCCGGGGTGGCCAGATGCTCGTCACCGTATGGGGCTGAGCCCAACCCGGAACCCGGCACCGTCAGGCAAGGCGAGGTCGAGAGATCCCGAAGGATGCAGCGCGGAATCGTCGCTCGCAATCTGATGCACGGACGACCCTTACGGCGTGAAGTCCTGCTGGCCGATCTTGATCGCGGTTCCGACTGGAGTCAGGGCAAAGACGAAGAACGTATACGTCTGGCCCGGCGTCAGCTGCGCCGGCGGCGGCGGCGCCAGCGAGTCACCGATCGCAAGACTATCCCCGAACGTCACCGGTGAAGTGATCGCGTTGGTCTTGGCCGGATTGGCAAAATCGAAACCCATGGCCCAGACCGGCCCGGTGCTCGAGTTTACGCTCACCTGATAGGCTCGGCAGGCAGGCGTCCAGCTGAACTGCGGCGTGGTGCCGGCCGAGACCGTTATGGCCACATCCGTCGGGCAATCTTTCGTGGGATTGGTGCTGTCACTGCAGGCGATGGCGACGAGAGCGGCACCAGCGGCAAGGGCAAATCGGCGAGCGAACATGCATCGGTCTCCGGAGGGTGGATCGGTACGATCTCTCCCAAATCTCGACAGGATGCGGAATAAGGGGAAGGGTGGATAGGGCTTAGGGCTTAGGGCATAGGGCATAGGGCATAGGGCTCAGGGCTGAGGGAGCGTGGAATTCCAGCCCAGGACCCAGACCCTAAGCCCCAAGCACTATACCCTATGCCTCCGCTCGCCCATCTTCCTTATATATGAGCACCCCAACCGATATCGTCTTCCTTTCTGCCGTCCGCACCGGGTTCGGCGCCTTCGGCGGAACCCTCAAGGACCACTCCGCCACCGACTTGGGCGTCGTGGCCGGGCGGGCCGCGCTGCTCCGGGCAGGCCTCGGGTCCGGCGCGGTAGACCACGTCATCTTCGGTAACGTGATCCAGACGTCGGCCGACGCCATCTACCTGGCTCGGCACGTCGGGCTTCGTGCCGGTTGCCCCGAAGAAATCCCGGCCCTCACCGTCAACCGGCTCTGTGGTTCCGGTTTCGAGGCCATCGTCCAGGCGGCGCAGCTCATCATGCTCGGCCACGCCGATGTGGTGCTGGCCGGTGGTACCGAATCCATGAGCCAGGCACCGCATGTCATCCGCGGCGCGCGCTGGGGCCTGCGGCTCGGGCCGCCTCCTCCGCTCGAGGACACCCTCTGGGAAGGACTGCGCGACAGTTTCTGCGATCTCTCGATGGCGGAAACCGCCGAGCGGCTCGCCGATCAGTACCAGCTCCCGCGCGTAGACGTAGATGCCATCGCCCTGCGGAGCCAGCAGCGCGCCGAGGCCGCCTGGCAGAACGGGGCCTTTACCGACGAAGTCGTTCCTGTGGAAGTCACCAACCGGAAGACCAGGGAAAAGATCGCCTGGGCCGCCGACGAGCACCGCCGCCCCGACTCCACCGAAGAGGGACTCGCCAGACTCCCGCCCTACTTCAAGAAGGACGGCGTGGTGACCGCTGGCAACGCCAGTGGCATCGTGGATGGTGCCGCCGCCCTGGTGGTGAGCAGCGGCGCATGGGCCAGTATGCATGGCGTGGCCCCGCTGGGCCGGCTCGTCTCCTGGGGCGTCGCCGGCGTGGATCCGCGCATCATGGGTTTTGGTCCGGTGCCTGCGTCACGCCAGGCGCTGGAGCGCGCCGGCATGCAACTGGACCAGATGGACCTCGTCGAGGTGAACGAAGCCTTCGCAGCCCAGTATCTTGCGGTAGAGCGGGAGCTTGGCCTCGATCCCACACGTACCAACGTGGACGGCGGCGCCATCGCCATCGGCCACCCGCTCGGAGCCACCGGCGCCCGCATCACGGCGCACCTGCTCCATGCGTTGCGGCGGCGCGGCGGTCGCTTCGGCCTCGGCTCCGCCTGCATCGGCGGTGGGCAGGGCATGGCCGTGATCGTCGAGGCATTCCCGAAGGAGGAGGCGCCATGAATGGACTGCTGACCGTACTCGCCATCGTCGTGGGGTACTCGTTCCTGAGTCTCCGGGTTCTCAGGGAATACGAGCGCGGCGTCGCCTTCTTTCTCGGCAAGTTTGCCGGCACCAAAGGTCCGGGGCTCATCTTTCTGCCGGCATTCTTTGCCACCATGAAGCGGGTCTCGCTGCGAATCGTTGCCATGGACATCCCGCCCCAGGACGTGATCACCCGGGACAACGTCTCGGTCCGGGTGAACGCCGTCCTCTATATGAAGGCCAAGGATCCGTCGCGGGCGATCCTGGAAATCGAGGACTACATCTACGCCACCAGCCAGCTCGCGCAGACGACGTTGCGCTCCGTCCTGGGCGAAGTCGAGCTGGACGAGCTGCTGAGCGACCGCGAGAAGATCAACGCGGTGCTCAAGCGCATTATCGACGAGCGTACCGAGGCGTGGGGTATCGAAGTGAACGCGGTGGAAGTGAAGGACGTGGATCTGCCCGAAACGATGAAGCGGGCCATGGCGCGCCAGGCCGAAGCGGAGCGCGAGCGGCGGGCCAAGGTCATCAATGCCCAGGGCGAGCTGCAGGCGTCGGAGACGCTGGCCGCGGCCGCTCGCATGCTGGCCACCGAACCCAGCGCCATCCAGCTCCGCTACCTGCAGACCGTGGCGGAGATCGCGACCGAGAACAACTCCACCACGATCTTCCCGATCCCGATCGACATGATACGGCCGTTCCTCGAAAAGGCGGACAGGGTGGACGCGGCAGCCAGGGCCGGGGCGAGCGGGAAGGCGCTGCCAGCGCCTGATCCCACATTGCCGAAGTTCAAGGTCGCCGAAAAGGACAAGGAGCCGACATAGCATGACCGGCGGGCTTCCGGCGCGCATCGATCGCGCCGCACTTGAACGCATCCTGCAGCGCGCCACCGAACTCCAGGCCGCCGAGCGGGATCCCGGCCACGACATGACGCCGGACGAACTGCTCGCGCTGGGCAAGGAAGTCGGGCTTCCCCAGCGCTATCTCCAGCAGGCGCTGCTGGAGGAGCGGGCGCGCGTCGGTACCGGCGGCGAAGGCGGTTTCATCGCCCGGCTGGCGGGAGCCGCGAACGCCACCGCCCAGCGCGTCGTCCAGGGTGAGGTCGAGCGCGTCCAGGCCGATCTCATCGCCTACATGGATGAGCATGAGATGCTGGTGGTCCAGCGGGAGCAGGATGGTGCCGTGCTCTGGGAGCCGATCAAGGGCTTCCAGGCGGCGGTGCGCCGTTCGACCGCGGCATTCGGACGGGTCTCGCGCGGCTACCTGCTGGACCGGGTGCCGTCGCTCCGCGGGACGATTGCGCCGCTGGAACCTGGCTTCGTGCACGTCTCGCTCACGGCGGACATGCGTGCCCGGCGTGGCGCGTACCTCGGTGGCGGCGCGGCTGGCGCGTCGGTCGGCGTGGCCGGCGCAGCGATTCTCCTGGTGCTCGGCGCGTTTCCACTCATTGCCATTGCACCGGTCGTCGGCGGTGCGGCGCTCGGCTTCAGCATCATCCGCCAGTATCCACCCAAGGTCGAGCGGGTCCAGCTCGGCCTCGAGCGCGCGCTCGACTTCCTTCAGCGGGGCGACCCTCGCGTGAAGCAGAAGGCCATCCCGCCCCGAGGCGGCGCCATTTCGTCGCTCATCGCCGACGAAATCCGGAAGGCGCTCAAGTGAAGCGACTCGCCAGCCTTGTCGTCCTCCTGTTGCTTGCCGCTTGTGCCCGGAACGGCCAGCCCGGCTTTCAACCGATGGCCGAGGCACGACGGGGCCAGATCGAGCTGGACCCGCAGGAAGCCACCAAGACACTGGCCGAGGCGATGACGGCGGCAGGGCTCCCGGTGACCGACGTGGCCACGCGCGAAGGGTTCGTCGCGACCGCATGGTACGACACCGCCAGCATGAAGGCGGCTGGCGCCCGCCCGCTGGGCGCCGGTGACGTGCGCATCCGCGCCTGGGTCATGCCGTGGAAATACGGCTGGAGCGAGATCACGATGGAAGCGGTGTACCGGCCGGTGGCAGATCCATCGCTGCCGGAGCGCGAGCTGGAACGGAGTGTCCCGTTCGATCATCCGGCGCGCGTCAAGATCCGCGAAGTGATGCAGGCGATGGGCGTCACGAGCACACTGGCGGAAGCGGATGCGCCCAGGACAGTGCTCAAGCCGCCAATCATGGACCCGGGCCGGCTGAACAGGACCGGGGCCAAGGTCATCGGTGGCGACAGCGGAGCGAAGGCCGCGCCGGATTCAGCCGGACGCGACAGCCTCGTTCAGGCACGCGTTGACACGGTGAAGCCAGGTCAGGATTCGGTGCGGCCACGCCGTGACTCTGCCATCGTCTTCCGGCCCAGGGCGCCGGGCGACACGATTCACCATCCGGCTCAGCCGGTTCCGGCCAGGCCCGACACGGTGCGGGTGGTTCCGGCTCCGCCGGCACCGGCACCAGCGTCCGGGTACGCGGTACAGGTGGCCGCAGCGGCCGACGCCTACACTGCCAACGAGATCGCGAGCCGACTGAAGCGACTCGGTTATGAAGCGCGGATCGTGCCTGAGAATGGACGGTACAAGGTGCGGACCCAGCTTTATGCGGCTCGACCTGACGCGGCGATTGCGCTGGAGCGGCTGCGGGCGACGTTCAGGGATGCGTTTCTGGTGAGGGATTAGGGATTAGGGCGTAGGGATCAGGGATGAGGGATAAGGGATCGGGAAACCGGTGAAAGGGTCGGAACTCATCTTGAGTCCCGGCCCTTTCTACCAGACCCTTGACCCCTAATCCCTGACGTAGCTCCTCACCCACTCATCCAGCTTAGGCAGGTCCAGCACCGCGTCCTTGCAGGGACCGGACGGCAGCGTCATGGTGAGCCCGAGCACCGGGACCTTGCCGGCGACGTCATGCAGCCCGCTCACCATGTCCCGCTCGCACGCCACCGCCACCACCGCGCGGGGGCGGCGCTCGCGGATCACCCGCCGTGCCAGCTGGCCACGGGTGGCCACGAACACCGGCACGTCGTACTTGCCGGCGATATCCAGCACGCCGTCGAGCGTCTGCTTGGAAAGGCAGCGTGGGATGAGCACCAGCAGTTCGCCGGTCCCCACCTTCCTGCCCCGATGCGACGCCAGCTCGTTGTACACCTTGACCGAGGCGTTCTCCACCCAGTCCCGCCATCCGAACAGGTTGGCCACCCGTGAGGTGAGCCGCATGAGCGGGAGAAAGGGCCCGCGTTCCGCCATCCGTTCCGGCAGGAGCGGCCGATGCGCCAGGCCGGAACCGAGCAGCAGTCCCCACCAGATGACGGAGCAGGCTGCGACGACCCCGAGCGTGGTCCAGAGCGTGGTGGGAACGGTATGGTGCAGCAACGCCAGGCGCGGTGCAAACAGGTAGATGACCACGGTGGCCAGCAGGAAGAAGCCGAGCATGGCTGCGAACGACCAGGCAAAGAAGAGCCACGGTGGCGAGTCGAAGTTGCCGGCATTGGGCAGTGGCTTGCCGTCCCACTCGTCCCATTCGTGGCCGAGCCGGCGGTCTACATCTATATGGATAAGTTGCGCGCGTGAAGAGTCGGACATGGATTGATAATAGGCGGGAGGACGGGACGGCGGGAGGACGGGACGTCAAAAAGATCCGCTCAAGGCATCCCGATGCAGATCCTGCTTCCGTAGGGGCGGCCCGCGGGCCGCCCCTACGGACGCCACGGTTGGATTTCTCCGCCTTCCCGTCTTCCCGTCTTCCCGCCTTCCCGCCTTATTTCCTTCATGCCTCTCCATTCTCCCGACATCACCGGTACCTGGCGCACCGACGACCGTTCGCGCGCCGCATATTCCGAGGGCGCAGGGATCTACCGGATCGAACCGGCAGCGATCGCGGTGCCGCGTACACCGGCCGACCTGCAGGTGCTGCTGCGCTGGGCCACGGCGGAGCGCACGGGACTGATTCCGCGCGGCGCCGGTAGCGCCATGGGCGGCGGCAACGTCGGCGAGCACGTCATCATGGACCTGACCGCCATGGAACCCCGCGTGCTCCGCGTTGATACCGGGAGCCGGCGCGCGGAAACCTCGTCCGGTGTGACGTGGGAGGAGCTGCGCGCGGCGGCCGCGCCGCACGGGCTCCGGCTTCCGCCCGATCCGTCCAGCGGCCGCTGGGCAACCCTCGGCGGCATGGTGTCGACCAACGCATCAGGCGCCCGCTCGGTGCGGTATGGAAGTGTGCGACCGTGGGTCGAGGCGCTCGATCTCGTCACCGCCGATGGCGAAGCGCTGCGGCTCCAACGCGGCAAGGCCGCGTCCGCGTCGGTCGGAGCGGTGCGGCGCTTTGAATCGGTCGTGGCGCCGGCCATCCGCGACGCGGAGCCGCTGGTGCGCGGCCGCTTCCCGCATACCCGGAAGAATTCAAGCGGATACGCGCTGGACGCGTGGCTCAGGTCGGGCGAGCTGCTCGACCTGGTCATCGGGTCCGAGGGGACACTGGCGTTGGTTACCGGCATCACCTGGCGGCTCGACCTGGTCCCTTCGGCGTCGGCGGCGCTCCGCGTCTCGCTCGCCTCGCTCGACCAGCTGGGCGACGCGGTGAGCGCGCTGCTCGACCATCGCCCCTCGGCGGTCGAGATGCTCGACCGGACATTCCTGGAACTCGTCGCCCGGGAATCGCCGGAGCTGGGAAACCTCGACGGGCTCGACGCCGTGCTGCTGGTGGAGTTCGAAGCGGCAACGCCGGGCGCTGCGGCGGCCGCCGTGAAGGCCGCCGCCGACTCGGTCGCGCCGTTTGCCGTGCGCGTCGAAGCCGCGCTCGCCGATGGCGATGTGCAACATCTCTGGGCGCTTCGCCACGCCGCGAGTCCCATCCTTGCCCAGCTTCCCGAGTCACGCCGCTCGCTGCAGGTCATCGAAGACGGCTGCGTTCCGGTCGCCCGGCTGGGCGACTACATCCGTGCGGTGCGGCAGGCCGCGGCTCGCCATCGTCTCGAGATCGTGCTGTTCGGCCATGCGGGCGACGGCCACCTGCACTGCAACCTGCTGCCGGATGTGATGGAGGATGGATGGGAGGCCCGGGTCGCGGGGTTGCTGCAGGAGGTCACCGACGCAGTCGTGCGGCTGGGAGGAACGCCCAGCGGAGAGCATGGTGATGGCCGGCTCCGCGCCCCGCTCCTGCCAGCGGTCTTCGGCGAGGAGATCATGGCGCTGTTCGGCGCGGTGAAGCGGGCCTTTGACCCCCATGGTATCTTGAACCCCGGCATCAAGCTGGGCTCGGCGCCTTCGGTGGCCCAGCTCAAGGTCGGTAGCCACGCCGCACCGATTCCCGGGGACATCGCCCAGGCCCTGCGTGAGATTGAACGGAGCGCGGGGTACGCGGTCTCGAGGCTGGAACTGGTGTGAACAGTTGAGAGTCCAGAGTTGAGAGTTGAGGAGTTTGTATCGCCTCCCCTCCGGCCGGACTCTCCAGCCCGGGCCTGAACTCTCAACTCTCAACTCTCATCTCCATGGAAATCTTCCGCACCCCCCGTGTCACGCTCATCGGCCGCCCCCAGTTCGTGGAGCCGGCGCATCTTCCGGTCACCTGGCAGGGCGAGTCGAGCGATGGAGAGCGGCTGGCCGAGTTTGCCGGCCGGCTCTGCTACATGAGCCAGCACAACCCGGCCAACCGGACCACCGCCGACTACCTCACCAATATCCTGAAGCAGGGGCACGGGTCGGTCTTCGAGCACGCGCAGTACGTGCTGCTGCTGGAAGGGATCTCCCGGAGCTGCAGCCACGAGCTGGTGCGGCACAGGGCCGGCTTTGGTTTTTCCCAGCTCTCCCAGCGCTACGTGGACGAGTCCCACGCCGCCTTCGTCATGCCCCCCGCCATGCAGGGTGACGCCGAACTGGAGCAGGAGTGGGAGACTCAGGTCGCTGCCGCCCAGTCCGCCTATGTCGCCGCGGTCGAGCACCTCATGACCCGCTACGAGTGGGTGGAGAGCAAGGTTCACCGGCGGAAGATGGCACGCGAGGCGGCGCGCAGCGTCCTGCCCAACGCCACCGAGGTCAAGATCGTGGTGAGCGCCAACGTCCGCGCCTGGCGCACCATGCTCGAACTCCGCCTGGGCGAAGGTGCCGAGCTGGAGATCCGGCGCCTCGCGGTGGCGATCCTCGAGGTGCTCACCGCCGAAGCGCCGCGCCTCTTCGGCGACTTCGAGATCTATCGCGCCGACGACGGCTTCCGGAATCCGCCTTCGGCGCGGCAGCCTCGCTGCCGCGCCGTTCATTTTCGTTCCGTCTTTTCTATTGTGTACTGATAAAGGATTTCTTACTTTAACTGCGTCGGCGTAGCTCCAACTCGCATGTGGCCGGATGATCGCGACGGCAAATTTTGCAGGAGACGCCATTGGCAGTTCGGATCGGACTCGCCTATAACCTGAAACCTGACTCTCCGGCTGATGCGGCCGGGGCCGTCTCCGACTCCCCCTCTTCGGGCGTCGCCACCAACCGCCTCCTTCGCTCCGACCTCACACAACCAGACCTCTACGCCGAATGGGATGAGCCCTCCACGATCGATGCGGTGGAGCATGCGCTCGCCTCGCTTGGCCAGGTCGTCCGCCTGGAAGCGACCGAATCGTTTCCCGCGCGGCTCGCCGCGGCCCGGCCCGACTTCGTGTTCAACATCGCCGAAGGCCTCTACGGTCCCAACCGCGAGAGCCACGTCCCGGCCATCTGCGAGTTCCTCGGCGTCCCGCATCACGCCTCCGACGCACTGACCCTGGCGCTCTGCCTCCACAAGGGACGCGCCAAGGAAGTGATGGTGCAGCACGGGGTGCCCACGGCGCCGTGCCTGGTCGCGCGCTCGCGTGCCGACGCCAGGAACTGCGCCCTCGCGTTCCCGCTCTTTGCCAAGCCGGCATTCGAAGGTTCGGGCAAGGGGGTGAGCGTACGCAGTCTCTGCCACAACCGGGCGGAACTGGTCGAGCGGGTGGAGGAGCTCCTCGCCACCTATCGGCAGCCGGTGCTGGTGGAAGCCTGGCTGCCCGGCCTCGAGTTCACCGTGGCGGTGATCGGCAACGGCGGCGAGGCACGCTGCTTGCCACTCGTCGGCATGCGCTTCGACACGCTGCCGCCCGGTGCGCCACCGATCTACGGCTACGAAGCCAAGTGGCTCTGGGATACGATGGACCAGCCGCTCGAGATCTACGAATGCCCGGCCAGCGTGCCCGAGGGGCTGGCGGAGCAGGTGCGAAGCGCGGCGCTCTCGGCCTACCACGCGCTCGACTGCCGGGACTGGTGCCGCATCGATGTCCGATGCGATGCCGCCGGGCGGCCGATGGTAGTGGAGCTCAACCCGCTGCCCGGCATCCTGCCGGATCCACGGGACAACTCCTGCTTCCCGAAGGCGGCGCGCGCCGCCGGGATGGAGTATGACGACTTGATCCGCACCGTGGCTGATATCGCCTGGCGTCGCATCAGCGGCCGCTCGCTCCTGACCGGAGCGGCGGCGTGAAGGTCGTCGTCATTTACGACGCGGGCAGCGACGACTGGAGCGCCCGGGACGTCGCCGCCGTGCGCAACAACGTGAACGAGGTGCGGGACGTCCTCCGCCTGCGTGGGCATGAGGTGGAGAGCGTCGCCGTCCGCCTGGGCGATTTTCGCTGGCTCTCCCGCGCCCGCCGCGCCGACCTCATCGTGAACCTGTGCGAGGGCGTGGGCGGCCGGGCACGGTACGAGGACTACGTGGTCGCGGCACTCGAGCTCACGGACACCCCGTTCACCGGCCCGCGCTCCTGGCCCATCACGGTCTGTCACCGGAAGCACGTGGCCAATACGCTGCTCCAGTCGGCCGGCGTGCCGGTGCCCCGGTTCTTCCTCGCCGAAGGCAACCGGATCCCGGCCGACGCACCGCTGCCCGCCATCGTGAAGCCCGCCGCCGAGGATGCCAGCGTCGGCATCGACGGGGGCGCCGTCTGCACCACGCGGAAGGCGCTGCGTGAGCGCGCGTCCCAGATCCTGGAGCACTTCGACGACGTCATGGTGCAGGCCTATGTGCCGGGTCGCGAGTTCAACGTCGGCTTCGTCGGCACCCAGATGCTGCCCATCTCCGAGATCGATTTTGCCAAGATGCCGGACGGCAGCTGGCCGATCGTGACCTACTCCGCCAAGTGGGACGAAGAACACCCGGAATACGCCGGCACCGAACCGGTCTGCCCCGCGCCGGTCGCGGCCGATGTGGCGCGGAAGCTCGGCAAGGTGGCGCGCCAGGCGTGGCTGCTCATGTCCGGCGGCGAAGGATACGGCCGGGTGGACCTGCGGCTGGACGAGCAGGGCCAGCCCTGGGTCATCGAGGTCAACCCCTGCCCTGACCTGAGCAGCGATGCCGGGCTCGCGCGCATGGGCCGCGCGTTCGGCTGGGACTATGGCGAACTGGTGATGCGCATCGCGGACGAAGCGCTGACCCGCGCACAGAATATGCGCGCCGCCAGCGCACTCACGGCCGGGAAGACGGCGGCCGAGGCGGCGTGGCGACCGGAGGCGTGACGCTGCGGCCGGCGCGGGCGGAGGATCGCCCACGCGTCGAGGCATTCACGCGGGGCATCGGGCTCTTTCGTGCGGATGAAGTACCGGTCGCCCTTGAGGTGTTTGATGCGGCGGTGGGAGGCGATCCCTCATACACCGCCGTCGTGGCCGAGCGCGACGGGCGCGCGGCCGGCTGGGCGTGCTGGGGACCGACCCCGTGCACCGTGGGAACATTCGACATGTACTGGCTGGCAGTGGACCCTGCTCTGCAGGGCGCCGGGATCGGCAGCCGGCTCGTGGCGGAAATGGAACGGCGGCTCGCGGGCACCGCCCGGCTCATCATCGTGGAAACGGCCGGGCGCCCCGACTACCAGCCCACTCGCGCGTTCTATGAGGCGCGCGGGTACCGCCGCACCGCCACGATCCCGGATTTCTATGCCCCGGCAGACGATCTCGTCGTGTACGTGAAGGCCCTGACATCGAGCGCCGACTCTGAGGAGGACGGGTAGCATCATGGAGACCTGGCAGGAACTTCTACGCAAGAACTCGATCCACAGTCTCGAGCAGCTCGCCGAACGGTTCGGCCCGGAGAATTTCCCGGATCTGGACCGGCTCCGGCTGGCAGCCGAGAATTTCGAGTTCCGTATCTCGCCCGCGATGGCCGATCTGATCAAGGAGCCGGATGATCCGATCTGGCGCCAGTTCGTCCCTTCGGTCGAGGAACTGGACATCGTCGATGGCGTCGCCGACTCGCTCAACGAGGACGCGGACAGCCCGGTGCCCAACATCACCCATCGGTATCCGGACCGCGCCCTCTTCCTCGTGTCCCCGGTCTGCGCCAGCTATTGCCGGTTCTGCACCCGGCGGCGCAAGGTGGGCGACCCCGAGAAGATCCCGATGTCGCAGTTCGAGAGTGCCTTCAAGTACCTCGAAGAGCACACCGAAATCCGCGACGTGATCATGTCAGGCGGCGACCCGTTGCTGCTCTCGGACCGGCGCCTCGAACTGATCCTGGCGCGGCTCCGCGCCATCCCGCACCTGGAGATCATCCGGATCGGAAGCCGGATTCCATGCCATCTGCCGGAGCGGATCACCCCGGAGCTGTGCGAGATGCTGCACAAGTACCACCCGCTCTGGCTCAATACCCACTTCAATCATCCGGACGAGCTGACCCCGGCCGCGGTGAAGGGGCTCGGCATGCTGGCGGACGCGGGCATCCCCCTCGGTTGCCAGACGGTGCTGCTCAAGGGCGTGAACGACGACCCGGCCGTGATGATGAAGCTGATGCACAAGCTGATGCTGGCGCGGGTCCGGCCGTACTACATCTACATGGCCGACCAGGTGGCCGGCGCCGAGCACTTCCGCACCACCGTGCAGACCGGCCTTCGTATCATGGAAGCCCTGCGTGGCTGGACCAGCGGGCTCGCCAATCCGCACTTTGTCATTGACGCGCCCGGAGGCGGCGGCAAGATCCCGCTGCTGCCGGAATACGTGGTCAGCATGACTGATGAAGAGGTGGTGGTCCGGAACTTCCGGGGCGACCAGTACGTCTACAAGCAACCGCAGCCGGAACCGGCGTTGGTGGGACAGAAGGGTTCGGAATATCTCTTCCAGTCCGCCAAGTCCCGGAAGCCCGCGGTCAAGAACGTCAAGCCCAGCGCGGTGAAATCGAAGCGCAAGACGGCCTGACCGTCCCCGCTTCCGTCAACCAGACCGCCCGGCCGCTGCCGGGCGGTTCGCGTTTGGGGGTCGGACCGGTAGGGGCAAAGCCATGGGGGGCACAGTAGGGGCAAAGCCATGGCTTTGCCCCTATTGTGCCCCCCGCGTCCAACTCCCCAGCGTCCCCAGCCACGAATACGGATCGATCGTCACGTTGCCGATGTCCCGGCGGAAGGCCGACGCGCTCATCGGCGTGTAGAGAAAGACAGCCGGCGCATCGGCATTGAGGCGGGACAACGCTTCCCGATAGAGCGGCCCGGCCACGGCGGTGTCCGCCTGCGCGCCAGCCAGCGCCAGCAGCGAGTCGAACCCCGGACTGGAATAGTGACCGTAGTTCTGCGCGCCGATGCCCGACGTCCCCCACTGCTCGGCCAGGCCGCGCATGGTGGGCTCATCCAGGTAGGCACCGATATAGCTGTCGAACTTCCCGCCCGCCAGCCGCTCCTGGAAGACCGGAAAATCCACCGCCGTGATCGTCACCGTGGCACCGGCCCGGCGCCACGCCTCCTGCAACACCTCGGCGATGCGACGGCGGCTGGGGCTGGTGGAAGGCACCAGAATGTCGAAGGCCACGGGCCCGTGGGAGCGCCCCAGCGCTCGACGCGCGGCAGTCGTGTCCAGCGGAATCGTGCTGATACCGCGCTCGCCGATCCACGCCAGCGATGAGACAGGGCCGGCTGGCGCATGCGCGTCCGGGCCGAACGCATTCCGCGCGATCGCGTCCCGATCCACCGCGGCCGCCAGCGCCCGCCGGACGCCCCGGTCACGGAGCGACCGGTTCGGTGAGTCCAGGTTGAACGCGATGAAGCCGTACACCGCGGACGGGTAGCGCTCCACCCGGTAGGCGCTGTCCGCCTCCACTCGGGCGATGCGGTCCGGCGTCATCAGCACTTCGAGCAGATCCGCCTCGTGCGAGAGCACCAGGTTGAGCGCAGCGTCAGGGTCCTGCGCAAAGCGGAAGACGACGGTGTCGATGGAAGACGGCTGGACGGCTGGACGGCTGGACGGCTGGGACTCTCGTCCCTCGTCCCTCGTCACTCGTCCAAGCACCATCGCTTCCCCATGCCGCCAGGATAGCACCCGAAAGGGTCCGCTTCCCACCAGGTGCGAGACCAGGGTATCCGCTCCCCAGTCGGCCCGGGGCAGTGAAGCCCAGATATGTTCGGGGATGATCCGTACGGCGGAGGTGGCGTCATACAACTGTTCGGGCGACGCATGCGGAAAGGTGATCAGGACGGTGAGCGAGTCTTCCGCCCGGACCCGGAGCGGCGCCACGGTGGACCGCGCCATCGCGTCCACCACACTGTCCGCGTAGGCATCGAAGGAGAAGACGACGTCACGTGCGGTGAGTGGCGCACCGTCCTGCCAGTGCGCCCCCGGACGCAGACGAAAGCGCCAGGTGAGACTGTCCACCCGCTCCCAGCTCTGGGCCAGGCCAGGCCGGTAGGCCGCGGTATCGATACTGGCGCTGCCCGGCGCGAGCGTGGCGAGCCGCTCCCAGACGAGGTCGCCCACATCCCGGCCCACTGATTCGAACGTGAGCGGCGGCAGCACCGACGGCGGCTCACCGATGGCTGCTACGACGACCGCTCGCGCTGCCGGCGGCTTCTCGCCCGGCGCACAGGCGCCAAGCAGCACGGCGCCAAGTGCCGCCACGCTGGCGCCGCGGATCCTCACTTGCCGGATGCTGCGCGCCGGAGCACGGCGACCAGGCGCTCGGCGCGCTCCTCCAGCATCCCGATCTCCTTGTGACTGGTGCGCAGGGCACCCGACGCAATGTCTCCGTTGATCGAATCGAGGATTTCGGTGGCCCGGCGGAGGCGGAAGCGCTCCAGCGTGCTTGCGGGGTCGGGATTGTTGGAGGCGGAGAGGATGGCCCAGAGGCGGAGGCGCAACTCGTCCACGCCCGACTTGAGGTCCTGCACGCCGGACAGCGGGACGGCCTTGGCCTGGAGCCGCTGCTCGATCGCCTGCAGGGCAGCACGCATCTTCTGGAGCTCTTCGCTCACATCTGCTGGGGACATTCGACCTTCGATGTGGGGGAAGTCCAAAACTAGTGCAGCGCGTGCCGCGGGCAAAGCCGGTGCCGGCGCTACGCTTCCCCGTCGGCCAGCAGGCCGCAGAAGGTCTCGAAGACGTCCGGCCGCCACCAGTGACGCGTTTCCTCCATCCGGGCCAGCGCCTGCGAGGAGCTCATCGCCGGACGGTAGCTGCGGGTGGTCGTCAGCGCATCGTACACATCCACGATGCAGATGACCTGAGCCGCCAGCGGAATCTCGTCACCCGCCAGCCGGTCGGGATAGCCGCTGCCGTCATACTTCTCGTGATGCCACCGGATGATGGGCTTGATGTCCCAGGGGAAATCCACCGTGGCCAGGAGCTCGATTCCCCATTCGGGATGCCGGCGGATCACGTCGAATTCCTCGTCGGTGAGCCGGCCAGGCTTGTTGAGGATTTCGTGCGGCACCCGGACCTTGCCCAGGTCGTGGAGATAGGCCCCGAGGCGGAGCGCGGTGAGCTGCTCATCGTCCATGCCGAGCATCGCGCCCAGCCGCCCACCCAGGTCCGCCACCCGCTCGCAATGGCCGAACGTGTAGCTGTCCGCCGATTCGATGGACTGGCCCCAGTCGCGCACCACGGCGAGGTATGTGCTCTCGAGCCGGGCCACCCGGCCGCTGATGTCCACCAGTTCCCGGCGTGCGTCGAGCCGGCGGAAGAGCCGGTACGCGGTGTTCAGCGACCGGAGCGCCTCCTGGTTCCGGCCGCTCGCCTGGTACAGCATGGCAAGTTCGCGGGAGGTCTCGGCCTCGCTCAGCACCGAGCCGGTCCCCACGGCCAGATCCACCGCCGTCCGCAGTCGCGACTCGGCCAGCTGCACCCGGCCCGTCTCTCGATAGATCCGGCCGATGATCTGGTAGGCGTCGGCCTTGTCGAGCCGGGAATCCATGTCGGTGAAGATCGTGAGCGCCTGCTCGGCGCTCGACATCGCATCGTCGAAGCGCTGGCGCGAGGCAAGCACATCCGCCCGGTTGAGCAGCACCAGCCCGCGCAGGTGCACGTTGCCCAGCGCCTCGGCGAGCTGCAGACTGCGCTGGTAGTGCAGGTCGGCCTGCTCGTAATGACCGAGATCGGCGTGGAGCATGCCGAGGTTGTGCTCCGCTTCGGCGCGGCCACGCTGATCGTCCGTCGCCGCAAACGCATCGAGGGCGCGCTCGAAGTGCCCGCGAGCCTCGACATGGTCACCCTGGATGTTCGCGAGGATGCCGAGATTCTGTTCGACCTTGCCGCGCACGGCGTCGTGTGCGCCGCCGAGCGCCAGGGCCCGCTGGAATCGGCGCCTGGCCGAGTCCATGGAGCCCTGCTCGAAATCAAAACCGGCGAGGGCGTTCAGCGCCTGCGCGGCGCGGAGTTCATCGCCCAGTTCGGTGGCGAGCCCCAAGCTCCGCTGGGCCAGTTCCTGCGCCCGTGTCTTCTCATCCCGGTGATGACACACCACGGCCAGCTGCCGCAGCGCATCGGCCAGGAGCGGCGGCTGGTCCTCCCGCATGGCCGCATCCACTGCCAGCTCCAGCGAGGCGGCTGATTCGGCCAGTGCGCCAGCGCGCGCCTGCCCCTCCGCTGCCGCCAACAGATCGGCTGCCCGTTCCAGGGGCGCGGAACGGACAGCCGAAAGCTGGGAGCGACCGAACATCACGCGGTGACTACCAGGATACTGCGTAGCGGGAGAAGTGATTGAGCGGGGCGCTGACCGTCTCGCCACGCGCGCTGTCCTGGGACTGGAGCACTTCCAGCACGTTCAGCGCTTCATCTGTATACGCGATCTTCTTGGGCGCCTTGACCTGCTGGCAGTTGGAGTAACCCATGGTCAGCGTGGCTGGCTTGCCGAATCGCAGCCCTTCCGGACTGAACCGGACCGAGTTCACGTCGCCCGACACCTGCTCGGCGCTGATCTTCACGTATGACTTGAGCGCGCCGCGGGGAATGCTCAGGCTGCTGGAGCCGAAGCGGATGGTGCCTCCGTTCGGACCAACCCACTGGGTCGCCTCGTCATCCGGCAGCGCGCTGCACGAGAGCAGGTTCAACAGACCGCCGACCGTATTGACCGTG
>SMFG01000002.1_pt1 | contig 39500 bp, 45 predicted proteins | sample 2456131 | NCBI WGS metagenome assembly SMFG01 (sample SAMN10132612, study PRJNA489261) | soil metagenome | isolation source: day120 antibiotic-silt loam soil ammended with raw manure from dairy cow... | place: USA | collected 2015-05-01
ACCCGCGACTCACGACCCACGACCCGCCCATTTGACTTTTCCACACGCGAACCGTAACATCCCTCGCCCTTGGATCACCCTCAGCTTTTTCGAGTATAAATGCAGTTGTCCGCACGGGACGCGTGGAAGCAGATTCTGGAAGCTGCCGCGCGTGAGCTCCCCGAACACACGATTCACACCTGGCTCGAACCCACCGAGGCGATTTCGCTCGAGGCGGAGCGCCTGGTCGTGGGGGCACCCGACCAGTTTGCGGTGGAGTGGAACGAGATGAAGCACCTTCCCATCCTGGCGCGGATCGCCCGGGACCAGATGGGCAAGGACATCAGCATCGTTTTTCAGGTCAATGCGGACCGGCAGACCCGGCCGCAGATGGATTTCTTCGTGGCCCCGGCGCCCAACCCGGCTGCGCCGGCCGCGATCAACTCCACGACCCAGCCGCTCAACGAGCGCTACTCGTTCGAGCACTTCGTCATCGGGAAGTCCAACGAACTGGCCGCCGCCGCCGCCCACGCGGTGGCCGAGGCGCCCGGCAAGACCTATAACCCGCTGTTCATTTATGGCGCGACCGGGCTGGGGAAGACCCACCTGATGCAGGCCATCGCGCACAAGGTGCTGCAGAAGAACCCGTCCACCCGCGTCCTCTACGTCGGCGCGGAGCAGTTCATCAACGAAGTGATCGAGAGCATCCACGGCCGGACCATGCCGGAGTTCCGCCGGCGCTACCGGGCCGATGCCGATCTCTTCCTGGTGGACGACGTGCACTTCCTGGAAGGCAAGGAGATGACCCAGGAGGAGTTCTTCCACACCTTCAACGCGCTGTACGAGGCCAACAAGCAGATCGTCCTGACGTCGGACCGCCCGCCCAAGGAAATCCCCAACCTCGAGGCCCGGCTGGTGAGCCGGTTCGAGTGGGGCATGGTGGCGGACATCGGCCAGCCGGACCTGGAACACCGGATCGCCATCCTGCAGAAGAAGCAGGAGCAGGACCACCTGGAGCTCACCATTCCGGATGACGTCCTGCGGTTCATTGCCGAACACGTCCGGTCGAGCGTCCGCGAGCTGGAGGGCTGCATCATCAAGATGCTGCTCTACGCCTCGCTCAAGCACCGGGAGATCTCCATCGAGCTGGCGCGGGAAGCGCTGGCCGACAAGATCCGGGGCGCGGACGAGGAGCCGGAGAGCCAGCCCCGGCCCACCATCAACCGGGTCCAGGAAGTCGTGGCCCGGCGCTGGGGCGTGACGCCGGAGGGCCTCCGGAGCAAGGCACGCATCAAGACGCTGACCGTACCGCGCCAGATCGCCATGTATCTGGCCCGCGAGCTCCTGCAGATGCAGCTGGTCGAGATCGGCCATGCCTTCGGCGGGCGGGACCACTCCACCGTGATCCACAGCGTGGACAAGGTGCAGCGCCAGATGCAGCACGACCGTTCGTTCCGGGAGCGGGTGGAGCACGCGAGGCAGGAACTGGTCACCATCGAGTGACCACCAGTCCCGGGATTCCCCACGACTGTCCACGCGTGGATAAGCGGTGATGTGGGGAATCTTGATGACGGTGTGAAACCGGGCGGAACCTCGTCTATCTTCCACCACGCACACAGAAGTTCAACAGCAGGTGGAGGCCGGATGCGCTTTCAGTGTCGGGAGTTCCCGCGCCGGTCCACATTTCCAGAGACTCTACTGCTACTGCTAGTTTCTTAAACAGGTCTTGTAGTATCTATTTTAGCACACCGAGGACACGCATGAAGTTGACAATCACGCGGGAGCAATTGCAGGAAGGACTCGTCGCTGTCGCGGCGGCGGTGCCGTCCAAGACGACGCTTCCGGTGCTGGCCAACATCCTGCTCGAAGCCACCAAGGATGGGATCCGGCTGAGCGGCACCGACCTCGACATCGCGGTGAGCACCACCGCGAGCGCATCGGTGGACCAGGAAGGGGCCATTACCCTGCCGGCCCGCAAGCTGGTCGAGATCGTGCGCGAGCTGCCGAGCGCCTCCATCCGGCTCACCGCGTCGGGTGAACAGCGCGTCACGATCGAGTGCGGCCGGTCACGCTTCCGCCTCCTCGGACTGCCGCGCGAGGAATTCCCCGCCTTTCCGGCGGTCAAGTTCGACCAGGCGTGGCACGCCTCCTCCGGCGACCTCCAGAAGCTGATCACCCACGTGGCCTTTGCCGCAAGCACCGAGGAGAGCCGCCCCATTCTCAACGGCGTCCTCTGGGAACTGCGACCCGAGCGGATGCGGATGGTGGCCACCAACGGCCATCGCCTCGCCAAGATGGACGTGCCCGCCACCGCGGGCTCCGGCGCCGAGGCCGATCTCATCGTCCCGCCCAAGGCGCTGGAACAGATCCGCCGGCTGTTCGGGGCGGATGAACAGGTCGAAATTGCCCGGAGCGAGAACCATCTCGCCTTCCGGGGCCAGACCACGCAGATCTTCACCCGGCTCATCGAAGGGCCGTATCCCAACTACGAGCAGGTCATTCCGAGGGAGAACGACAAGGTCGCCACCGTGGACCGGGCGGCACTCACCTCGGCGCTCCGGCGCATGCATATCGTCGCCAGCGACCAGACCCACCGCATCCGGATGGGCTTCGCCAATGGCTCCTGCAAGCTGTCGGTGCAGACCCCGGATCTGGGCGAGGCACAGGAAGAAGTGACGGTGAGCTACGAGGGCGATCCGCTGGAGATCGGCTTCAATGCCGCCTATCTGCTCGAAATCCTCAAGTTCATGCCGACCGATGAGGTGCGGCTGACGTTCAAGGCGCCCGAGCGCGCCGCGACCTGCGAACCGGTGGGCTGGGACGACCCCGCCAGCTTCCTGGCGCTGGTCATGCCGCTGCGGCTGGTGGACTGAAGACGGTCGTAAGTCGTAGGTCGTACGACTTACGACCTGCGACTCACGACGTCCGACCTGCGACTCACAGTCCGGGCATATCTCCCCGCGATTCTTCCGGAGCCATGATCGGCTCCGCATACCCGGGTTCCCCCGGCGCAAACTCCACTGACTCCTCCAGCCGGCGCATCGCCTTCGCGGTGTCAGGCGTCATCCGGTTATCCCGCTTGGCCCGATGTGTCCTCCAGCGGGTGGATGCATTGTGCCGGAGCTCGTCCAGGGTATCCTCCACCCAGACCCGCGCCCGGCGAGTGCTTTCGGGGGCCATGGCGGCCGCAATCGTGGCGCCCGCCGCGGTACCGAGCGCAGCGTAGAGTGCCGTCCGGTTCCGGTGCTGCGGCCGGCGTCCGCGCATCCGGTCGATGCGTCCCTTCGCCACACTGCCCAGCATCTCGGCCCGGTCCCTGAGTTCCATCTCATGGATCCGGTTGGAAACCTGGTGGCGGGTGCGGCGTCCCGTATCGGTCGAAAAGAGCAACGCCACGCCCGCACCAACCGCGGCGGCAACCGTCATCGCGCCCACGGACCCCCACAGGGACCCGTCGCGCTCCTCGTCATGTTCGGTGATCATTGTCCCTCCTGCTTCAGCGTGAGCATGTCCAAGCTAACAGCTTGGCACGATGCCGCCTCCCGCGCTGTGACGCAGGCCGCGCTCAGAGCGAGTCAGTTGGAGGGGTATCCTCGTCCGCCGGCGGCACCACGATCGGCTCGCCACGCATGCGGCGCAGGATGAGCGACTGCCGCCACCGCATCCGGCCAGGATGAAACGACGGATTGGAGATGAGCGGAAACGGGAGCGACCCCGCCAGCGCAGCCGCTTCGCTCCGGCTGAGCCGGGCGGGCGACCGGCCAAAATATGTCTCACTCGCCGCATCAACACCCCAGATGCCCGGCCCCAGTTCCACCACATTGACATAGAGCTCGAGGATCCGCCGCTTGTCGAGCGCGAGCTCCAGCCGGAGCGCAGTTACTGCTTCCTTGACCTTCCGGAGCGGGTTGCGGGATGGTGAGAGATAGAGGTTCTTGGCCAGTTGCTGGGTGATGGTGCTGGCGCCGCGAACGCCGTCACGCCGGCTCCAGGTACGGGTCAGTGCACGGCCGAGATCGCGCAGATCCCTGGCGCTCACCATGGAGAAGGCGTCCCGCCGATAGCCGACGGCGTGCCGGAGTTCGACGAAATCGATCCCGGCATGGCTCCAGAAGCGGTTATCCTCGCCGGTGATCACTGCCTGTGCGAATAGTGGCGTGATACTGTCGAGCGGTACCGGACGGTAGGCGACCGATTCCACGCCACTTCGCGCGCGCATGGCCATGAACGCCGTACGCTCCGGAAAATGGGTCGCATACCAGATCGGCGGTGGCCAGATGGCAAAGAGCCAGGCGATGAACAGCCCAGCTCCGGCGGCGAGGCCCAGAAGAATGCGGCGAAAGACCCGCATCGTGGATCAGGGTGCGCTGGCGATGGAGACCCGGAAGGAACCGCTCTGGTCCGCGTTGAGCGACTGGCCCACTGCCGGTACGGTAATGGTGACCTTGCTCGACTCGGTGCCGTCCACCCCGGCCGGCACGCCATCGGTGCCAAGATAGAAGGTCAGGCGGCGTTGGCCGGATGACGCATGCTGCATCGGCTGCCCGAACTGGGTAGTGCTCCCACTCCGCGTGAATGTTCCCGTCCCACCGATCACCAGTACCGTCTGGTCACCGTGGACCGCCGGACCCGATGCCACATACTCGGTCCGCGCCTGTTCTTCGACCTCGAAATTCTGGGCTCGTGTCGGCACGGTCGCCGAATCGGTCCAGACGGCCCCGGAACGAACACTTTCACCCGGGAGCGGCGGGTAGAGATACCGCAGCATGGCCGCAAACTGGTTCGCGATGGAACTCTCGCGATCCGCCTCCACACTGGAGAGCCGGCCGTCGGGGTCAAGGTGCGCCGTCCAGCGCGTCCCGCGCGCACTGTCCATGGCGGCCTGCGGCGGCACCGCCGAGGCCTCGACATCCAGCGAGTCCAGGGTGATGACGAGCCGGAAGCCATTGGTCTCCCGCGATGCGCGGGTGTCGAGCCACGCGCTCCACTGGTAGGTCTGGGTCTGCGCCGAACCGTCGGGGAGCTGCAGTGCCACCGTGTCGGAGCGCTGCAGCTGATAGCGCGCGAAGGCGGGCGGCATGAGTGCGATGGCCTTGCCCTTTTCGTTGCCGGTCGGCTTGGTCGATGCCGCAGGCGCCTCGGCACCGGGAGCGGGCGAGACCCCGCCCATCCCGCCGTTCGAAGCCGAGGACGCGCATGCCAGGCCAGCCAGCAGCGCGCCCGTCAGAAGCGGATATCTCATCCCGGCCTTATGGAAGGAGGACGAGTATCGAGGACGTCTTGTTGACGATCGGCACCGGCGCGGGTGCCTGCGGCGCGCTGGCCGTCAGGTTGAGTTCGCCGCTGGTTTCCGACCTGACCATGTGGCCCGAGCGGGCGAGGGTCCAGGTGCCGTTATTCCGGCCATTGCCCTCCAGCTGGGCGCCGCCCTGCATGCCGGAAACGGACATGGAGGTCGCGGTCACCAACTTGAGCGTCGGCTCGCCCTTCCACTTGTCTCCGGCGGTTGCGGTGTAGCTGGTGATCATGTTGCGCGTCAGCGCGCCGCCGGAGGCCGAGTCTGTCACACTGGTGGTGTCGGTCCAGGCATCCCCTGGCTTGGCACCCTTCTTCACCTTGGGGAAGACAGCCTGCATCAGGCCCTTGAGCCCGGCGCTGGCCATGGTCGTCCCGAAGCCCGTGACCTCTCCTTCGGCATCCACGAACCCGCTGTCATTGGCGTCCTTGAGCTGGGTCATGAGGGCGGAGGCGATGACCGGGTCTGCGTCTGGCGCGGCGACGATCGAATCCACCTTGGCGACGACGGCGTGCCCGCCGGCGCTGTCGTGGGTCGCAATGGTGAGGTAGGCGTCGTAGGTCACCTGCTGTGACTGCACGTCCTGGCCCATGACGGAGAGATCGATCGTCTGCTGGAAGGACTGGGTGTACTTGTACTTGAGCGTGGTCGGCGCCGGGCTGGTGAGGGGCAGGATCAGGGCCGCTAGCAGCGCAAACGGCAGGGGGCGCGTGGTCATGAATTCCTCGGAACGGGATCGGGCGGTCGGCGGACGGGGTGTCTGGCCGGCGTAGAACAGGATCAAGTACAGCATAAGGTAGGGCCGTGGTCGGGCGCTGTGCTAGGGCACACGAAAGCGCGGCCCCCGGACGGAAATCCGGGGGCCGCGCGGGCCAGGCCGTAAGCCGAGTTCTGTTTCCCTTGCGGGAGACGGTCATCTCTCTGGGATGGCCGTCGCCGGCCACCTCAAGCAACCTACCCGCGGCTTCCCTCGCTTGCGCTCGGGATGGTCGGTGCGGGCCGCACCTCGCCGCTTATTTGGTCTTGCTCCGACTGGGGGTTACCGTGCCCCCTCGCTTACGCTCGGGGCGGTGGGCTCTTACCCCACCGTTTCACCCTTACCCCGTGCTTGCACACGTGGCGGTCTGTTCTCTGTGGCCCTGTCCGTCGCCTCTCGGCGCCCAGGCGTTACCTGGCAGTCTGCCCTGTGGAGCTCGGACTTTCCTCGAGCGCGTCTCCACGCCCGCGACCATCGCGCCCGGCCCGGGGGAAAGATAGACGGACAGACGGCAAGACGGCGAGACAGGGGAATGGCAACGCGTGTCACCCTGAGCGAAGCGAAGGGGCCGAAGCCATGTTGAGCTCTGGCCCCTTCGGTCGCTGCCCTCCCTCAGGGTGACAACTTGCCCGCCCTCCCGTCACCCCGCCCTCCCGCCTTCCAACGCCGCCAGTCCCAGCCTCGCCATCTTCACGTACTCCTGCATGTCCGGGTCCGCGCTCTTCCATTGCGCCAGCACCCGTTCGTATTCCTGGCGGGCGCGGTCCTTGTGGCCCAGGCGTGATTCGATCTCGCCCCGCAGCATCCGCACCCGGCCCAGCAGAGCCCAGCGCGGGTCAAAGCCACGCGAGGCGCGGAGGTCCGGCTCGAAGGTGTCGAGCAGGTCCAGTGCCTTCTGGTCATCGCGCAGCTCGGCGTAGACCTTCGCCGCCATCGGCCTGGGGAATGACATGTACGCCTTGCGCTTCGTCATCGAGGTGTCCGGCTGGGCCAGCAGCCGTCGTGCCTGCGCCGAGTCGCCATGGCCGAGGGCGAGCCACGCCTGAATCTCCGTGGGCGGCTCGTCGCCCGTGAGCGCCGTCAATTCGGTGAGCGCGACCGAATCCGCCGCCAGTCCGGTGAACAGTCCCACTGCCGCCGGCGCGCCGGCGCACAGAATGGCCTTGCGCTTCTCGGGCGGCGCCACCCGGGCATCTTCCGCCGTGGCATTCCAGATACTGCGGAGCGCGGCCTCGGGCGTGCCCAGCGCGCCGAGCAGCTGCGCCAATGCGGCCCGGCGCCAGTCAGCGCCGCCGCACGACATGTCACCCAGGCCACCGTAGACGGTGGTGCGCACCCGGTCGGCAAACTCGATGGCGCGGGTGGCATTGGTGATGTCGCCCTGATAGGCAAAGACGTTCGCGGCCGCAGCGACGTCGGCGAGGACCGACGGGGTGCTCTGGAAATCGCGGAAATCTTCGGGTGCCGTGGAGTCGAGCGCCTGGCGGAGGACCTTCGCGGCCTCGTCCACGTTGCCGGAGGCAAAGCGCACCCGGGCCTCCATGAACGGCAGCTCCGGATGCCGGGACGAGAGCGCGCGGATGCTGGCCAGCGCGTTCAGTGCCGACGGGTAGTCCTGGGACGCGATGAAGGCGTCCACCAGTGCGCCGTGGGCGCGGAAGGTGTTGGGCTGGGTAGCGACCCAGCTGCGGGCGAGCGCCACCACCGCATCCTGCGCGCGCCGCGTGGCGGTGCGGGTGGCGAGACTGTCGAGCATGGGCCGGCCCAGCCGGTCGCGCGCGGGCACGAAGGAGTCGTTGGGCATGAGCGCCACATACATCCCCTGCCGGCTCGCCTCGGTGAGCATCTGCTCGACATGCTCATAGGCCAGCACGTAGTTGGGATCGAGCGCCAGGGTCTTTCTGAAGGCACGGAGCGATTCCGTCCTGGTCGTCGCATGGTCCGCCGCCGCGCCCATGTCATGGAACCACGCCTCGCCCAGGCCGTACCAGGCATCCGTGTCGTTGCTGTCCCGCGCAATCAGCGTCTGGTACAGCCCGCGCGCGTCGCTGTATTCCATTCCGAGGAACGCCTGGTACGCATTGATGATGGTCCGCTGCCGCTGCGGGAGTGCCGCCGAGTGGGCGATGGCGCGTGCCATGGCCGCGGTGCTCAGTGAATCTTCGGCGCCCACCAGCCAGCCGCGGGTCAGCGCGTACTTGTAGTACGCCAGCCCGAATGTCGTATCCATGTCGGTGGCGCGCTTGAGCGCGCTCTCCGCGGCTGCCAGATCCCAGTGGTTGAGCGCCTCGATGCCCTGCAGGTAGGCCCGGAACGCCTCCAGCGACGACGTCGTCGCCTGCCAGAGTGCCGTGCGGGTTTCGGCCGGCGCGCCCGACAGGTCCAGCAGCTGCGCCGCGAGATCGTCGAACACCGGGCGCACGTCTTCGCCCGGCTCGGCCGCCACCTGCGCCGTCTCCACCGGCCGCCCGCTGGCCACGTCATAGACGCGCGCGGTGAGATGCAGGGAATCTCCCACCTGGTCGAAGTCGCCCATGACCACGGTCCATACTCCGGCATCCCGCGCCAGCCGCCGCGCCATCTCCAGGCCGATGGTCTCGCCCTCGCCGATGTCGTGGCGGTCGAGCAGGTCATGCAGCCGTTCGCTGCCGACCACCTGGAGATCATTCCATTGCGAGAGGTTGAGCGCCAGCATGCTGACGCTCCCGTCGCGCAACCAGTCGAGCGCGGTGGTGTTGCGCAGGTTGTTGAACGGCAGCACCAGCAGCGAGAGCCGCGGGTTCACGCCCGCCGGCGGACCATCCCGCCGGCCGAAGAGTGCCACGGCACCGACACCGAGCAGCAGTGCGGCTCCGATGCCGATGGCCAGCATTCGAACCTTCCGCCGGGCCGTCGTGTAGGGGCGGCCTGTGGCCGCCCATCGTCGAGCCGTTCCCTGCCCCAGCGTTGCCCGGCGGAACTCTTCACCGGTTTGCCAGCGCTCGGCCGGGTTCTTTTCCAGGGCCCGCATGATGGCATCCGCCAGGGCGGGCGACGCCTCGGGCCGGCTCTTCCGCACGGGCGTGGGACGCTGGGAGAGGTGCTGTGACACCACCAGGCGTTGCGGCCCCTGGAACGGGGGCTTGCCGGTGAGCATCTCGTAGGCGACGACACCCAGCGAGTAGAGATCGCTCCGGGTGTCCACCTGATCGCCGGCCGCCTGCTCCGGGCTCATGTACGTGGGCGTGCCCACCGCCACGCCCAGCGCGGTGCGCGGGTCGGTATGGTTGGCCTCGATGGCGCGCGCAATGCCGAAATCGGCCAGAAGTGGCCGGCCCGTGCCTGCCTCGAGCAGCACGTTCTCCGGCTTCACGTCGCGGTGGACGACGCCAGCCTTACCGGCGGCATCGAGCGCGCCGGCCAGGTCAGCCGTGATACTGGCGACCTCGTCGGGCGGGAGCCGCCCGTCGCGCTCGAGCCGGGCGCGGAGTGTTTCACCCGGCACCTCGTCCATCACGTACCAGAGCAGGTCGCCACTGGAGCCCGCCGAGTGGACGGCGACGATGTTGGGATGCCGGAGGCGGGCGATGGTGCGGGCTTCGTCGAGGAAACGGCGGGTGATGCCCTCGTGTCCGGCCAGTTCGGGGTGGATCACCTTGACGGCGACGGTCCGGTCGAGCGCCATGTCCCGTGCGACGAAGACCACACCCATCCCGCCGCGTCCGAGCTCGCGCTCCAGCCGGTACTGCGGTCCCAGTGCGTCGCCGAGACGCTGGGCGAGGTCGGGAGGGTTGTCAGTCACGGGGGTGCTCCGTTGCCGGCACGGGATGAACGGTCGAGGGGTATGAGTGTCAGATGCCCCCTGCGAGCCGAAGGTTGCGTGTCCAGTTCGCCGCTGCGGCAGCAGGGTTCCGGGCCGCGTTGTACGACCGTTGAGCGGGGGAGATTACGCTCATCACCGACAATCCAACAGGTCGTGGCCTGCATGTTACAAGACGCCGACCCGCTGACCATCGCCGCCGTGCTCACGCAGAGCGAACGGCAGCGGGTGGACGCCGCGGGCAATGGACTGTTTTCCGTGGTGCACCGGGACACCGTACGCGAAGCCATGCGTGTCGTGCGCGAGCGGCCGGTCGATGCGGTACTGGTCTCGGTCCATCGTTGTACTCCCGGTCATGCCGAAGCGTTGCGCCAGCTGGTGCAACACTTCCCCGGTGTTCCCACCGTGGCACTGGTCTCCGGTCCCGACCCCGCCACTCCCGAGGCGCTGCTCCGGCTGGGCGCGTCCGGCGTGCGGGAGGTGGTGGATGTCACGTCGCCGGCAGGGTGGTCCCAGCTGCGCCAGGCGGTGGCCCGGCCGGCCTCGCGGGCGGCGGCGCGCATCCAGGGCGCCATCCTCAACGAATTGCCCGATGCGACGATCGACGCCCGCTTCTTCCTCGAGACCATGATCCGCCTGGCGCCCCAGACCATCACGGTGCGCCGGCTCGCCGGCGTGCTGCGGGTCTGTCCCAGCACGCTCATGTCGCGCTTCCAGCGGAACCAGTTGCCCAGCCCCAAGAACTATCTCGCCGCCATCCGCCTGCTGCATGCATCCTGGCTGTTCGGGACCCAGGGGTACTCGGTGGCGGACGTCTCCTACCGCCTGGAATATTCATCGCCGCAGAGCTTCGGGCGACACCTCCGGACCATGCTCGGCCTGACCTCGTCTGAGTTCCGGAGCCGCTTTCCCTTCCCGGCGGCGATGGAGCGGTTCCTCGACCTCATGATACGACCCTACGTTTCCGGGTGGAGCGGGTTCCATCCACTGGAAGGGGCCCGGGGGAGGGGGTGACGGGTCGGGCAAGACCGGCGGGTCGGACGGAATGGACAGGCAGGGGCACGGCATGCCGTGCCCCTACGACGGGATCACCGTCCCGCGACACTCCCCGAACCCGATCCGCCGCGCGCCTTCGCGCTCGCACCAGCCGCGCATCGTGATCTCGTCACCGTCCTCGAGAAAGGTGCGCTGCTCGCCATTGGGCAGCGTGACCGGGTCGCGCCCGCGCCAGGTGAGTTCCAGCAGGCAGCCGCGCGCATCGGGCTCGGGACCGCTCACGGTGCCGCTCGCGATGAGGTCGCCGGGACGGAGATTGCAGCCGTTGCTCGCGTGATGCGTGACCATCTGCGCCATGGTCCAGTACATCTGCGTGAAATCACCATGCGAGAGGCGGACCGGCGCCGCATTCGCATCACGCATGCGACGGGTGCGGAGCAGCACGTCGAGTCTGACATCCACGCCGCCCCGCTCCTGATCGCCGGCATCGAACAGGTGCGGCAACGGCGCGGGATCTCCCTCGGGCCGGCGGTACGCCGGCACCCGGAACGGCGCCAGCGCCTGCATCGTCACGACCCAGGGCGACACGGTGGTCGCAAAGTTCTTGGCCAGGAAGGGGCCCAGCGGCTGGTATTCCCACGCCTGGATGTCGCGCGCCGACCAATCGTTCACGAGGCAAAGGCCGAAGAGCTGCAACGCAGCATCCTTCATGGTGACCGGCGCGCCGATGGCATTGCCCGGTCCGATGAACGCGCCCACCTCGAGTTCGTAGTCCAGCTGGCGCGACGGCCCATACGACGGCACCGGCTCGTCCGGCTTCTTCCGCTGTCCGCTGGGCCGTTCCACGCCGGTGCCCGACACCACGAGCGACGACGCCCGTCCGTGGTACCCGACCGGCAGCCATTTGTAGTTGGGCATCAGCGGATTGTCCGGGCGGAACATGCTGCCCACGTTGGTGGCGTGATGCACCGATGCGTAGAAGTCGCTGTAGTCGCCCACGTCGGCTGGCAGGAAGAGTTCGGCGTCGTCCATCGGGACCAGGAGGGTTGCCGCCTGTTTTCGCGCCTCACCGGCGAACTCGCCATGCTGCGCCAGCACCGACTGCAGCGCGCGCCGGAGTTCACTCCACGCTGCCTCGCCCATCGCCATCAGCGGGTTGAGCGCGGGCGCCTCGCAGGCGTCAGCGGCACTCCCGAGATGCCAGCGCGCGCGCGCAGCGGAGATGTCGAGGATCTGGTCTCCGATGGCCGCGCCCACCCTCGGCCGCTCGCCGCTCCGGCGCCGGCGGAAGACGCCGAACGGCAGATTCTGGATGGGAAAATCGGAGTCGGGCGCGTTGGCGCTCTCGACCCAGCTGGTGAGCTCGGGGTCGTGGGTCTGGTTGATGTCAGTCATCAGTCCGTACCGCGTGGTTCAGAGAATGTCCAGCGAGCGAAGGTCGTCCATCGGCTCGGTGAACGAACAGGAGCCGAACGAGACGGCGAACTCGGCGCGCATGGCGGCGATCTCGTTCGTCTCGACCCGGCGATCGCTCCAGGTGGCGCCGCTGCGGCCAAAGCGGAAGCCGGTGGTCTCGCCATCCTCGAGCACCTTGCGGAGGACCTTGGCCTCCGCGCCCTGCCGGGCGAGGGCCGCGGCCATGAAGATGTTGAGGAATCCGAACATCGGCGCGATCGGGCTGCCCGGTTCATAGGTGAGCCGATATTCACCCTGCAAAGGATGATGCAATCCGGCGGTGGCCTTGAACGGGACGCCGAGCTCGGCGGCAGTGTGGATGAACCGCGCCACGTCGTCCGACGAGGGAAACGCACCTTCGGTGACGCCGCCGGTGCGGATCTTGGCACTGGCGCCCGCGTCATGGATGGCGGCGAGCAGCGGCGCGGGATCCTCCGTCACCGGAATCTCCACGAACACGCGCACATGGTCCGGCGCCGAGCGCACGAGACGCGTGATAGTCCCGGCGTCGGTGGCCTTTATCTCCAGCGCATCGATGACGGCTCGGCCCGCGCTGGCCACGGCATGCCGTTCGTTGAACGCAAACACCAGCTCGGCATCATGTCCGGGATCCACACCGCCCAGCATGCTGATGAGCCACGCCGTCGTGTCGCCTTCCTGCGGAAGATGCGCAGCGGCGGCACCCTCGAACTCGTCGAGCCGCGCTGAAGGGACGATGAAACGGCCGAGCGCCCAGGCGTCGGCGCCCTGGCGGTAGTCGGCGTAGTTCTTTACGGCCGGGAGCATGGCGAGCCCGGCAGGCGGAAAGAGCCCGGCATAATCGATCAGGCCCGTCAGCAGGGCACGGAGGGAGGGGGTTGGTTCAGTCATGGGGGAAAGATAGGGGGGCGAGGGGTCGAGAGGTCGAGGGGCCGAGGGATTCGCCACGCGCTGTCATTGCGAGCCCCGAAGGGGCGAAGCAATCGGGTAGCCTGAATCGTGACGACCGCGACTCGATTGCTTCGTCAGCGCCTGCGGCGCTTCCTCGCAATGACGCGTCATGGCGACCTTTGAACCCGCCGAGCCGCCGAAACCCACCCTTCACTCGACCCGTAAGAGCGCGCCATGACATCCATCCGCTCCTCCCTCCCCGTCGCCCTCTACAGCCTGTGTACCAGTCCGCTCAGGACCCTGCTCTCCACGCTGGGCATCGTCATGGGCATGGCGTCGCTGGTGGCGGTGCTGTCCATTGGTGACGGGCTCGAGCGCTACGCGCGGAGCCAGATCGACCGCACCACCGACCTGCAGACCATCCTGGTACAACCGACGACGGCGGATCTCGTGGATGGCATCACGGTGCCGAGGACTGACTTTGCCCGCTACGACCTGGCGGACCGCGATGCGTTGCAGCGGGTGCTCGGGAATTCAGCCACGGCCACCATCATGGTGAACGGCGCCAGCCGGCTCGGCATCCCCGGATCGGATTCCGCCCGGGCGGCCATGGTCCTGGCGGCGTCGGCGGGCGCAGAGTTACCGGGAGGGGCTGAGCTGGACGCGGGACGCGGGCTGCGGGACGCGGATGTGAGAGACTCCGCAGATGTGGCGATCGTCTCGCACAACCTCGCGATGCTTCTCTCGCCCGATTCGGCGCCGGGCGCCGTCGGGCGTTCATTCAGTCTGGAAGGTACCGCGTTCACGGTCGTTGGTGTGGCAGCTGAGATGGACGGTCCCGCCGCTCGGCTGCTGTCGGCCATGGTCCCGTTCACGGTGCGGGATGTGGCCATGGCGAAAACCACCGAAGTGCGTGCGCCCCGGTTTCTCATTCGGACCGCAAGCGTCGAAGCGGTGGATTCAGTGCGTGAGGCCACCCGCCGCTGGGTGGCCGAGCGCGGCGGCGGCGCCGAGGTGCGAGCGCATCAGGGCGGCCGGCTGGCGCAGGTGCAGCAGGGGATCATGATCTTCAAGCTGGCGATGGGTGCGTTTGCCGGGATTGCGCTGCTGGTGGGCGGGATCGGCATCATGAACGTGCTGCTGGCCTCGGTCACCGAGCGCACCCGCGAGATCGGAATCCGAAAGGCATCCGGTGCACGCAATCGCGACGTGCTCTCGCAATTTCTCTCGGAATCAGTGGCCATCTCGGCGGTGGGCAGCGTCATTGGCGCGGCGCTGGGCCTGGGCGGAGCGTTTCTGGTCACTGCGCTCATGCGGCAGTATGCCAGCGCGGTGGTCTACGCGGGCGTGAGTGCCAGCACGCTGGTGATCGCGGCGCTGGTGTCGGTGGTGACGGGGCTGGTGTTTGGGTCATACCCGGCGTTGCGTGCGGCTCGGCTGTCGCCGATTGACGCGATCAGACATGAGTAGGAAGTTGCTACCTATTTGACAGCAGACTGTGGATGCCACTTTGCCGCTCTGTACTTCGCTGCTGCCAAGTCTCCGCTGGCCACGAAGAGAATCTTATCCTCCGCACCTAGTTCAAGTAGAGCCGGGACCGTCTTGATAGTCCACCCGGTCACAGCAGCAGCTGGAACGTATCCAATCCATGAAACTGGCCGTTCTCCAGCACAAGGGGCACTCGCTGGTGGCTGCTCTACCGCTGCCGACCCCATCCTGAGAACACGAAAGCTGACGGAATCGCGACAAGTCGTGAAAGCTAGACTGCGCGATGTGGCAGCCCAAGAGGTGTCCGCGTCACCCACGATGTAGAGAAGTACGGGCCGCCTCTGGCCCAAGAAGACTCGCAATGATACCGAGTCAGATCCCAGCTTCACCAAGGCTGGATCCATGTCTACTGCGATCGAGATTTGCTCAGCTTTGGCCGACATCCCTCTCCGGCTATGCCAGCCGGTTGCCCAGCCGATTCCCAACGCTATTACACACGTCAGCGCCAGCCTGAAGTAGCTGGCGCGCCTCGAGTGCGCCACCCCATCCGTACGGTTTGAGGCAGTCATCCAGAAACCGCAGTCATAGGCAACGACCTCTCTCAACCGGAGTGGGTTGGCATTGGCTGTGAGCGCTCACAGCCGATGCCGGTCGAACACTTATGACTTACGACGTCTTGCATCTCCAGCACTCGGTGAACTCCTGATCTCCCATGAAGCATACTTGTCCGCCAACCGTGCACCGAAGATGGACGCAGACCTCACCGGTTTCGCATCCATTCGACTCGTAGGTACATACGTCATTGTTTGGTGCCCCACAGGCACCATGGTCTGTACCATGAGCGTCTTTTGCTCCCCAGAAGACGCCGACGGCGAGCGCAGCACTGACCACTAGCGGGCGAAGCAGTGCTTTTTGCATTTTAGCCTCCGCGGAAGGATTGGATACAAAACACGACCAGCTCAGTAGCTGGCCCGCAAAGTTTCCAAGGCGGATGTAAAGTCGCCACCAGAGGCGACGAACTGCTGTGTGATATTCGGCGTCAACCGAAATCGGATGAGGGTCGGGTAGTTCGAGACACCCCATGTGGACGCCATGGTCCGATCTGCACGAAAGATGTTAGTACGATTAGCGTTCCAAGTCCGGCCGAATTCCTTTTCTGCTTCGAGTTCGGTCCAAGGTCCTATCGAATCGGTCACCAGTATTGCGAGTGACTTAGCATCACTAGCGGTGTCTGAGGTCGAAGCAAAGAACATCTCGATCTGGCCGCTGCAGGAAACGCAACCGTCGGAGAATATGCCTACGAGCACCTCGGGTGAAGATTGAAAAATCGTGGTCGATCTCAACCGTAACGTTTCTCCGTCGAGCGAGTAAATGAAAGCACCTGGAAGCGAAATGTGGGCCGGCTTCAGAATACGAGTCACATCTCCACTCACCCGCTTGCTTGGAGCAAGGTTCGCCGCAAGTAAACCCAGGAGTATGCCCACTGCGGGTAGGCCGAGATAGAAAACCGGTCGAGTTAGCCTCACTGCGCGGTTGCCACTGCTGGACTCAATGTGTAGCTCGCAAGCTCAACATGGGGCTCGGGCTCACTCTTCACCAAATACAGCCGCTGTCGCCCCGGAGCACGGAACACACGCCGGACATCCGGCAATTTCGTGCTAGCGATGACTTCACCCTCTGCCCCAATGAGATAGACCCAAGTGTCGTACGGTGACTTCGCGGGGTCCGACGGATCTTGCAACCGCACAAGCGTCAATAGGCACTGTTGCAAATTGGGGCATGATGCGCCCAGCACTGCAGCCGTGATATAACTGAGTGGCACGTCCGTGCCGGGAGTGGCTATGTGCTCGGTCTTGAGAGCTGGCAAGAGGTCGCTGCCCAACCAAGCCCTCTGAACCGATGCCAAGTCCTGCCACTTGGCTGGATATGGCGTTACATAGATTGGAATGCCGTCGCCAGTGGTAGTGAGCGTGCCAAGCGGCCCAGCCTCTACCATGGCTCTTTGATGTTTGTCGCCCACCCGGATTGCGCCGACTATCTCTCCGTCTAGGTTCAATTTCATTACAAGAGTGTCGGTGCTGAGCGATGCACTACGAAGAAGCAATATTGCACTGTCTACTTTGATCGCCGTAGCTGGAATTCCCTTTGTGAACGAGAAAGAAGAAGCAATCATACCTGCACTGTCAAAATACAGGACCCTGCGATCTCCGATATCAGTCACAAGTAATTCGCCTGCCGCGCCGACCTGCATGTCCCCCGGCTGCCGAAGCTCCTTGGGTCCGGAACCATAGCCTTCTCCTACAACACCGAGGGGCGACCCCAAAGAGTCGAATACTAGAACGCGTCGCGCAGCTGCGTCGAGAACATAGACTCTTCCAAGACTATCGGCGCCAACGGATCGAATGGCGGAGACTGGGATCGGAGTTGTATCGCGCAATGGGCCACCGCCGTGGAAATGGACCGCACGAGACCATGCTGGGTAGGAGCGGATCGTCGATACGCGTAGCTCCGAGGTTCCTGCGGGCAGATTTCCGCCTTCCGTGGCGCAGCCGATGCCGAGTAATCCTAGCATCGTGACGGACAGAATTCGTCTGTAGGCAATCTGAGTCGGAAGGGGCACAGGTCGCGCTCCCAATAGAGGCGGTTGGACTGCCGATTCGCTGGCGGAGGGTCCAGAGCCCACAATGCGAAAATGTTCAGGCTCTGTCAAGAGGTCGGTTCTGAATCGCGCCGAAGACTCGCTTCGTTGTCGCGCAATGCGCCAAGGCGTAATCTGCGTGCCTTCGTGGTAAGTGGGAGACGGCATCCTATCGGCTGGAGGCCGTGGCCCGTTCAGCCATGTTTGCCGCCCGTCCCGCCAGCGACAGGAACTCCGCCCGCAGCCCGTTCACGTCTTCACCCATTCCGCGCCGAGCCAGTTCGCGCACATTGCCCCAGTTGGCATCGCCCTTGAATTCGGAGTCACGCAGCAGCATGCCGAACTCGGCCACCGCCGCGGCAAAGGCAAAGTCGCCATCGAGCTGGCGGTGCACTTGGTTGTCAGTGAGTCGGAGCGCCAGCAGGCGGCTCCTGTCTGATGTCGGCGGCTTGTAGCGCAGCTTCACCGTGAGCCACTCGCCCTGGTGGCCTTCCACCGGGAAGCTGGGGCGCTGGTAGCGGAGTGAATCGGTGGTGACGAGCGCAAAGTCCTCATCCGAATCCACCGGCACCACTTCGTAGAGCGCGGTGACGCTGTGACCGGCGCCCAGCTCGCCCGCGTCTTTCGTGTCATCGTTGAAGTCTTCCCTGGCCAGCAGCCGGTTCTCGTAGCCAATGAGCCGGTAGGCCTTGACCCGCGACGGGTTGAACTCCACCTGGATCTTCACGTCTTTCGCGATGGTGAAGAGGGTGCCGGTGAGTTCGGTGCCGAAGACTTTCTGCGCTTCCAGTGTGTTGTCGATATAGGCGTAGTTGCCGTTGCCCTTGTCGGCCAGCGCCTCCATGCGGCCGTCCTTGTAGTTGCCGGTACCAAAGCCGAGGACGGTGAGGTAGGTCCCTTCCTTGCGTCGATCCTCGATCAGGCGGGTGAGCTCGCTGGTACTGGAGACGCCCACGTTGAAGTCGCCATCGGTGGCGAGGATCACCCGGTTGTTGCCTTCGGGCAGGAAGCTGCGGCGCGCCACATCGTACGCCAGCCGGATGCCGGCCCCGCCCGCAGTGGAGCCGCCCGCCTCCAGCCGGTCGATCGCCGAGAGGATCGTTTCCCTGTCGCCGCCGGAAGTGGGTGGCAAGACAAGTCCCGCCTGCCCGGCGTAGACGACGATCGCCACGCGATCCTGTTCGCCCAGATGATTGACCAGCGTATGAAAGGCGCGCTTCACCAGCGGCAGCTTGTCCTCGCTCATCATCGAGCCCGACACGTCAATCAGGAAGACCAGGTTGCTGGGTGGGATCTCGCGCGTCTGGTACCGCTTTCCCTGAATCCCAATCCGAACGAGCTGATGCCGCCGGTTCCACGGTGCCGGTGCTGCATCCGCCGCGATACTGAACGGATCCCGCCCATCCGGCTCGGCGTAGTCGTAGGTGAAATAGTTCACCAGCTCCTCGATCCGCACCGCGTCGGCCGGCGGGCGCTGGCCCTGGGTGAGAAAGCGCCGGACGTTGCTATAGGAGGCGCGGTCCACGTCGATGGAGAAAGTGGAGAGCGGATTGGTGAGCGCCGCGAGGAAGCGGTTGTCCTCGATGCGGGAGTACTCCTCGGTATTGAAGCGGTCGTGGGTCGTGCGTCGTGGGTCGAGGTTAATTACACCGCTGGTGGCATTGCCGAACTCCGCGGTCGCGGCATCAGTGGTGATAGCTGCCTCTGAGAGGCCTCGATCGACCGGCAGGCGCGCGACCTGATTCCCGCTGAGCCGCTGCTTGGTGGTTACCTCGTCGCTCGGCGCCATCGGCTGTTGTGTGTGGATCGTGAGATCCTGCAATTCGACGGTGGTGGCCGCCAGAGCGAAATTCACCCATGTGGTATCGCCGGCGCGCACGGTCATGCCCTGCTTCCGCACGGCGCGGTACCCGATCGTGGCAGCGCGGATGTCGTACCTGCCGGGCACGACGCTATCGATCAGGTACTGCCCGTGCGGGTCGGTGAGTGCAGTCCGTGCGGTACCGACAACGATTACCGAGGCGTTGGCGAGCGGATTCCCGCCTTCATCGGTGACGCTTCCCGCAAGGAACCCGGTGGATGGAGCTGGGCGCGGTGCCGGCAGGAACAGGAGCGCGCCGGCCAGGACGGCGACACCAAGCTGTGGGCGAAACATGTTGCACCTCCGAGGGGTGGTCTGGGTCGGTCCGGAGATGCGTTGGGGCGGGCAATGCACACAGGCGGGCGAGGTCGGTGTCAGCTTTTACCACAGAGACACAGAGGCACGAAGAACGCAGACAACGTCCGCCTCCGTGTCTGGGTGCCTCTGTGGTTATTGCCAGCGATCGCGATGACGGGTTCGAGCTACCCTTGCCCGGCCGGCTCCTCGCAGGTCGTATCCGCGGTGACCAGCAGCACGAAGCCGTTGATGGATCCCTCATTGTCCTTGAGGGCCCTGCCCGAGAGAAACACCGGCACCCCGCCGCCACCCTGCCGGCGGAACCGGGCGGAGAAAGCGCGCACGCCGCCGCCGTTGCGAAGCGCATCCAGCAGTTCGCGCTCTTCCCGTTCGTCCTCGAACAGCCCGAAGGTGGCGGCAAAATCCAGCGCTTCGGTCTGGGTCTCGCAGCCGAGCAGCTCGCTCACCGTCTGGTTGGCCTGCTCGAGCGAACCTTCGGCGTTCAGCCGGCAGAGGCCACCGGGTGCGAGTTCCACCATCTCCCGGTACTTCTCTTCCGAGTGCCGCAGTGCCTGCTCGACGCGCCAGCGGACGACGGACGCCTCCTTCAAGTCCGCCACCTGTTTCCGGAGCGCGACCAGTTCGTTGATGATGTCCTGTTTGGGGCGATTGTCGTCGCGCATGAAAGCCGTCCATGGAGGTCGACGGCCAACGGCCGACGGTCTACGGGCTACGGTCGACCGCTGACTGTCGACTGTCGACTGTTGACTCTGCATGGGTGACGGACGAACGGGCATGAACTGCACGCGGCGGGACGAACGGTTACTCAGGATCTCCCGGGGCAACAGGAATGATGAGGTCCTGGACCGGGGTACCGCCGATGAGATGCTCCTGGATGATGCGCTCCAGGGCAGCGGGAGTGCAGTGGCGATACCAGACGCCGTCCGGCCACACCACGGCGATGGGCCCCTGCTGGCAGATGCGCAGGCAGTTGGCCTTGGTGCGATAGATGCCGCCCCTGCCGGTGAGGTGCAGTTCGCTCAGCCGCTCCTTGAGGTACTGCCAGGACTCGTGCCCCTCCTCGTGGGTGCAGCATTTGGGCTTGGTCTGCTCGCAGCAGAGAAAGATGTGACGCCGCACCACGCCGATGCCCATGTTGCGGGCCCGGACCGCGATGTCTTCCTTCGGCTTATCGCTCATGGCGGCGACCCCGCCCCGCGCCGGCGCCGGAGCTCCAGTTCCGCCCGCGCCAGCACCATCTCGATGCCGATCTGATTGAACCCGCCCTCGGGCAGGATCACGTCCGCATAGCGCTTGGATGGCTCCACGAATTCGAGGTGCATGGGGCGGACGGTCGACATGTACTGCCGGATCACGTCGTCCAGGGTACGACCCCGCTCGGTGAGGTCGCGCTGGAGCCGGCGGATGAACCGCACGTCGCCGTCCACATCGACGAATACCTTGATATCGAACACCAGGCGGAGGCGGGGATCCACGAAGAGGAGAATGCCGTCCACCAGCACCACGTCGCTGGGCTGGATCATCATGCGCCGGTCGCTGCGGGTGTAGGCAGCGAAGTCGTACGTCGGTTTCTCGATGGGGAGGCCTTGGGACAGGCGGGTCAGGTGATCAAGGAAGAGGTCGAAATCGATCGAGTCGGGGTGGTCGAAATTGACCTGTTTTCGCTCCTCCAGCGACAGGTGTCCCAGTTCCTTATAGTAGGCGTCCTGGTCGATGAAGGCGCCATCCACGCCGAGCGCTTTGTGAATGGTGCGGGCCACGGTAGTCTTGCCGGAGCCGGATCCCCCCGCCACACCGATGATGAGTGGACGTGGCCGGACCGTCGCCTGATTCACCGGCCGGCCTCGCCGCCCAGGGCAAATCCCGACTCGACATCCTTCCTGCTGAAGGCACGGAAGGAGATCAGCGTCTCGGTGGCGTCGATGCCGTCCATGCCCACCATGTGCTGGGTAACCAGGTCAGCGAGGTCTTCGTTCCGTGCGACCCGCACGATGGCGGCCAGGTCGTAGCGTCCTGCGACGGAGTACACTTCCGAGACGCCTGGCAGCGCGGCCAGCCGCTCGGCGACCTCGTTGACCCGGCCCCGGGAAATGGTGAACAGGATGATGGCGGTGACCACGGTGGAACTCCGCTGTGTGAAGGGGATGCGGGTTGAGTCGTAAGTCGTAGGTCATACGTCGTACGACTTACGACCAACCTATGCCAGCGCGCACCGCCGCACAATCTCGGCGGCAGGGAGGATTTCATGGATCTGCGTCACGCTCCGCCCCGCCTGCCAGTAGTCGCGCTCGCCCGATTCATCGAGCGAGGCGCGCTTGAGCTGCCAGAGCGAGCGGAGCGCGTAGATGGTGCGCATGAGGTGCTTGGTGCGGCGGTGGCGCAGCATCCAGCGGGCGAGGGCGCCGGCCCGCGTGCCCATCCGCTCCACGTAGGGCGTCCGGATCACCGCGACCGGCACGCCGGTGATCCGCTCGCTTAGCACGATGTCGTCCGCCCCGGCGTTCACGATGGCTCGCTTATAAGTATCACTGGCCTTGCACTCGGTGGTCGCGATGAACCGCGTCCCCATCTGGACACCGGCGTAGCCCAGCTGCATCATCTTCGCGAACTGTCCGGCGTCGCCCACACCGCCGGCGCACACCACCGGGAGCTCCAGCGGAAGGAGCTCTTCCAGCAGCGCTTCGGGAGTGCGGGCGCCCGGGTGGCCGCCGGCCAGCGCGTTCACACCAATCAGCCCGTCCACGCCTGCATCGCGCGCCTTGGCGGCCCACTTGTACTCGGTTGCATCGTGGTAGACCACGCCGCCCACGGGGTGCACCCGCTCCGCCACCCACCGCGGATTGCCGAGCGAGGTGATGAAGAAGCGGATGCCTTCCTCCAGCGCGATATCGATCCAGCCCTTCATGCGCTCGCGATAGGTGCGGGACGACTGTTCGATGAGCGCGTTCATGCCGACGGGATTCCTGGTCAGTGTCCGGATGAGGCGGAGCCCTTCGCGGAAATCATGACCGTACACGTAGGTAAGGGAAATCGGCTGGACGATGCCGATGCCGCCGGCGTCACTCACCGCGGCCACCAGCTCGGGATTGCTGCAGGGATACATCGCCCCGCAGATGAGCGGCAGGGCGATGCCGGTGTGCCTGGTGAGCGCCGTGGACCCTGCCGTCATGCGCTGGCCGGCGAGATGCGCCAGCGCGCATGGATGACCGCCACGACGTCGCCGGCCCCATCGAGGATCCGGGCTTCCGCCTCACGATCCACCGCCGCCATGACGACCTTGCCAGGCGGCACGGTCGCCTCTGCGACGAGGTCGCCCCGGGCCTTCTTGGTGTAGTCCGCCGAGAGCGCCGTCACGATTCCTCGCTGGCCGGTGGGGAGCGACGTCAGCATGGCGAGCCCGCTGGCAAATTCACCGAGGTTGATAAGTGCGACGGCGTGGATGGACCGGAGGTGGTTGCGTACGGCGCGGTGGTCCCTGAGCGTGACCACCGCGTGACCGGGCTCGAGCGTGCGCACCCGGGGAGAGATCGACCCGGTGTATGGCACCAGCCGGCTCACCAGGCGGCTGAAGAGCCAGCCGCCGCCAGGCAGGCCATGCAGCCGCTTCCAGGATACCAGCAGCGAGGCGCCGGGATTCACCATCACTCGAACCGGATGACCAGTCGGCTGATGCGTGGGCGGAGGGCACGCACCGCAGAATCCGAGGAGGGAAATTCGCCATCGCCCAGCACCTGGGAGATATCCGCATCGGGACGCGACGGCGCGAGCGCCAGCGCCAGCCGCCCTTCGAGGTTCGCCAGCTGTCCCTCCTTCCACGAAAGGACGGCGCCGCCGTAATCCCAGCCGTAGCCCGCCATCCCGAACGGCTTGCCGTTGAGCTGCTCCAGCCGCTCGATCGGCACGCCCAGGGTGATGCCGTGCGTCCCATGCCAGAGCGTCGTATCTCCCATGAGCAGCACGAAACTCGGCGCCCGGCGCTGAAGTGTGTCGGCCCACGCCACTTCGAAGCGTCGCAGCGGATCATCGCCGAAGACCAGGGACCCCGGCTCGGTCTCGCCTTCGCCCAGGGAAACCGCTTCAGGCTGCACGGCGGTGGCGCCGTACGCCGCGATGAGGTCCTGCTCCGAGGAGTTGGCGGTGAGCGGACCGAACGCGACGCCGGGCTCGAAGGTCCAGGCGGCGGAGTCGGTGACGCCGGGTCGACGGTCGACGGTCGACGGTCGACCGTCGCACGATGCGAGAGCGAGGAGCAGGGAGGTCCCGATGAGCGTGCCTCGCATCAATGGGCCAGCCCTCCACGAAACATGAAATAGACCGCGCCGAGGAGACAGAGCGCCGCCCAGAGGAAATCGAGCTTGATGGGCTGACGCATGTACAGCACGGCGAAGGGCACGAAGACGGAGAGGGTGATGACTTCCTGCAGGATCTTGAGCTGCGCCAGCGAGAGCGTGCCGTAGCCGATCCGGTTGGCCGGCACCTGCAGCAGGTATTCGAAGAGCGCGATGCCCCAGCTCAGCAGCGCCGCGATCCACCAGGGCCGGTCGCTCAGGTTCCGGAGGTGCGCGTACCAGGCGAACGTCATGAAGACGTTGGAGAGCACCAGGAGGAGCGCGGTCCGGGCGATGACGGGGGTGACGACGGGCATGAGGAGAATATACGGTCGTGAGTCGTGGGTCGTGAGTCGTGAAGGTCCATGCCCCGCGACCCGCGACCCGCGACCCTCTTACGCCTTTCCCCCGATCTGCGTACTCTGAGTGCACCCCTCATTCTGGCAACCGGAGCCGACTACATGCGTTCCTCCCGGCGGTCCTTCCTTGCATCCATGAGTGGTGCCGCGGCAGCGGTACCGATGTTCCATCCCCGGGCGGTGCGTCGCCTGCGCGAGAGCTGGGGCATTGCCAGCGACCGCCCTGCCTCGGCGCTGGCCGATGACGAGACGTACTGGAGTACCATCCAGCGTGCCTTCGACGTGGATCGCAGCATCGTCAACCTGAACAATGGCGGTGTCTGCCCGTGCCCGACCCACGTGCTGGAGCAGATGATCCGCGATCTCCGCTTCTGCAACGAGATCCCGGCCGAGCACATGTGGCGGGTGCTGGAGCCGCGGATCGAGACCGTGCGGGTGGGGCTGGCGGAGGAATTTGGCTGCGATCCCGAGGAGATGGCCATCACCCGGAACGCCTCCGAAGGGCTGGAGACGCTGATCCAGGGCATTGACCTCAAGGCGAGCGATGAAGTCGTGGTCACCAACCAGAATTACCCGCGCATGCTGACCACCTGGGACCAGCGGGTCCGGCGCCACGGGATCGTGGTCAAGGAGGTCTCCTTCAAGCTCCCGCCGCCGTCCAAGGACTATCTCGTCGAACAGTTTGCCCGGGCCATCACGCCGAAAACCAGGGTCATCGGCGTTACCCATATCACCAACCTCAGCGGCCAGATCATGCCGGTGCGGGAGATTGTGGAGCTCGCGCGGCCCAAGGGCATCCAGGTGTTCGTGGATGGGGCCCACGCCTTTGCCCACTTCCCCTTCAAGCGCGACGACCTGGGGTGCGACTACTACGGCACCAGTCTCCACAAGTGGCTGCTGGCGCCGATCGGCACCGGTTTCCTCTATGTACGGAAGGAAAAGCAGAAGTCCATCTGGCCGCTGATGGCGACACCCGCGTCCATGGACGAGAATGTGCGGAAGTACGAGGAGATCGGCACCCATCCCGCCGCCAACCACAACGCCATCGCGGCGGCGCTCGCCTTCCACCGGGGCATCGGCGTCGAGCGCAAGGTGGCCCGGCTCCGGTTCCTCAGGGACCGCTGGGCCAAGCGGCTGCTGCGCGACGGCAACGGGCGGGTGAAGATCCTGACGCCACTCGACTCACCTGATGGAGCCGGAATCTGCCTCGTATCGGTGGACGGCCTCAAGCCCAACGACATCGTGGGCTGGCTGCATGACAAGCATCAGATCGTCACCACGCCGATCAACCATCCGGAATTCTCCGGCGTTCGGGTCACCCCCAACGTGTACACGACGCTGGATGAGATTGATCGCTTCGGAGATGTGATGATGGGAGCGCTGAAGAGCGGGACGCTATCGTAGGTCGACGGTCGACGGTCGACAGTCGTCGGGGGTCCGGGCTCGCCATGAGCCATGGACCCCTCGTTTCGTTCGTCGTGGCACCCGTGGCACTACCCTTGCCTCTCTCCCGATTACGCGGGCGCCTGTTCAATCTGCGTCATCTGTGGACGGAGGTACGAAAATGAAACGCACCGCATATCTGGCAATCATCGGCGCCATCATCACGTTGGCGGCCTGCAGTGGGAAGGATGGCGCGACCGACCTGGCCAATCGCGACCTGCAACTGGTGAACGGCCAGCAGCTGCCTCCCGGTATTGCATCGCCGGAGGAATTGCAGCAGCAGCCGCAGTCGGCTTCCGGCCAGTGGGTTTATATCCCGGCCGGTTACACCCTGATTCCGACCGCAGCCGTGCCAAGCGCCTCGCCGTCGCCGGTGGCGCAGACTGTAGTTCGCCCCGTTGCGGCCACCCGGGTGGTCAGTTCGGCCCGGACCGCCACCGTCCGAAGCATGCCAGCCAAGGTGACCCATACCAAGCGTGACGCCGTGATCGGTGCGGCCGCCGGCGGTATCACCGGCGCGGTGATTGACAAAAGCGTGAAGGGAGCGGTGATCGGCGCGGTGGCAGGTGGCGCGCTGGGTGCCGCGGTTGGCACGTGGGTGGACGTGGGTCGTCAATAGGGGTTAGGGGCCAGGGATTAGGGATAACGCTGACCCTTGGCCCCTGACCTCAACCCCCTGGCCCCTAACCCCTAACCCTACCCGCCCGCCTGAATCCTGACCTTCGTAATTCGCCCGCGCGGACCAACCAGCCAGCCGACGCCGCCCGGTGAGAATCCCAGTCCCCAGTAATTGAGACTGTCCAGCGCGGCCCAGCGATGTCCCCCATCAGGAGACACACTGGCTCCGCGCGGCCCGACAGCAACAAGGATGCTGGTGCCCGGCACAAACGCGGCGCCGAACACCGGGCCCGGGAACGTGGGCCTTCCCGCGCTGTCCCATGTTTTCCCGCCATCCGCTGTGATCGCCACATTGTCCGTTACCGCGGCGGTGTCGGCGATCGGTCCACCGAGAACGGCGCCGTGTCGCGGATCGGTGAAGGCAACCGTTGCCACGCCGGCGGCGGCAGCCGAGGCGATCGGGGTCTCGCTCACCGCCCAGGTCTTGCCATAGTCGGTCGTCCGCACGACGCGGGCGGCGGGTCCATTACCCGTCCCGATCCATGCCCGCCCGCCAGGCGCGGTGAGCAGGCAGGTGCCGCTCGCGGCGAAGCCGCCCTCACCCGCGAGCGGCGCCGGCAGGCGCTCCCTCGGCATCAGCGACCAGTGCTCGCCGTCCGTGGTTTCCAGTACCATCATCCGTCCGTTCACTTCATCACCGAACACCAGCCCGCGTTTCCCATCCCAGAAGTCCATGCAGTCGTAGAAGGCGGCCGGCTCGGTGTTCCGGAATTGCAGCGACCAGGTGGCGCCCCCATCGGTGGTGCGGTAGATCCGCGAGAGGTCGCCGCTGCCGGCGCTCAGGAGCCAGGCGGTGTCGGCGCTGGCGGCGTACACGTCGCGGAATTGCAGCGTGTCGCCTCCGGGAACGCTCCCGGCCTGCCAGGTGCGGCCGCCATCCAGCGTCCGCGCCCAGGTGCCGCGCTGGCCGCTGACCCACACCACCTCACTGCTCACCGCGCTCACCGCCTGCAACAGCGCGCCGGTACCACTGGACTGGGTTTCCCGGGCCAGCGCCGGCCAGGGTGCCTGCGCCGGCGCCTGGCACCCGGCCACCAGCAGCACCAGCGTCGCCATCAACGGTTTCCGCATCATGAGTCCGGCTGCTCGAGCACTGCGCGATAGCGGACCTGGTTGTTGCGCACCAGGTCGATGGCGTGGTTGACCTCCTGGATGCTGTACCGCTCGACCCGGGGACGCACATCGTGCTCGGCGGCAAACGCCAGCATCCGGGTCATGCCGGCGCGGGAGCCGGTGCTGCTGCCGGTGACCGAGCGATGTCCGCCGATCAGCGCGCCCGACGATACCTGCACATCGTTCGGAGCGGCGCCCACCAGGCACAGTGTCCCGGTGGGGCGCACGGTCTGGAGCAGTGCGCGCCACGGCAGGTCCGCCGACGCGGTGGTGAGCACCAGGTGAAAGCTGGAGGCGAGCGCAGCCAGGCCGTCGCGATCCACCAGCGAAGCGAAGCCAGTAGCTCCCAGTTCGCGCGCGTCGTCCCGCTTGTCCGCCGTACCCGAGATCACCGTGACCTCGGCGCCCATCGCGCGGGCGAACTGCACGGCGATGTGGCCGAGGCCGCCGAGACTCACCACGGCCACGCGCGAACCTGCCCGCACGCCGTAGCGTTCAAGCGGCGACCAGACGGTGAGGCCGGCGCACAGCAGCGGCCCCGCTTCCGCGCTGTCGAGCGCGTCGGGAATGGGAAAGGCAAAGCGGCTGTCCACCACCATGCGATCGGCGAATCCGCCCGGCCTGCCCACGGCGGTCGGGATGCTCTGCTCACAGAGTTCTTCCCTGGCGCCGAGGCACCACTCGCACTGCTGGCAGCTGGCGGACTGCCAGCCGACGCCCACGCGATCCCCCGGCTCGAGGCCGGCCACGGCGTCGCCCGCAGCCCGGACCGTGCCCACCACTTCATGGCCAGGCACGAGCGGATAGGTGCTGGTGCGCCAGTCGTCATCGATCAGGTGGATATCGCTGTGGCAGACCCCGCAATGGGAGACGGCGATCTCGACATCCATCGGTCCGAGCGGCGCGAGCGGATACTCATGTGGGACCAGCACCTTGCCGCGTGCGGGCGCGGCCCAGCCGTGCGCGATGGTCACGTCAGCTCAGTGGCTTTCATAGACAGTGCTGGTGCCGTTGGCCTGAAAGGCGATCACGTCGTAGTGATCCGGCTCGTGGCCCGGCATCTCCATTCCGGGGGCGCCGGATGGCATGCCGGGGACGGTCAGTCCCGCCGCCTTCGGATGCTCGGCCAGGAACTTCTTGATGGTAGCAGGCGGGACGTGCCCCTCGATGGCATAGCCGCCAACGATGGCGGTATGGCAGGAGCGTTTGTCCGCCGGCACGGCGGCGTCGTCCTTGACCGGCGTGACGTCGTCCACGTCATGCACGACCACCGTGAATCCCGCCTGCTTGACCGCGTCTACCCAGCTGTTGCAGCAGCCGCAGGTGGGCGATTTGTACACCGTCATCACCGGGAGCGTGGTGTCCACGACGGCGGCGCCGGAACTGGCGACGGCGGGTGCCTGGGGTGGCATGTCGGCCGGGGCAGCATCGGGCGCTTTCCCCTGGCTGCACGCGGCGAGCGTCATCAGGGCAACGATCGGTACGTATTTCATGGTTGGGATCCTGTTGCGTTCATGGGGGTGGTCAACTGGTAAGATAGCGTTCGCGGACGATGCGAAGGTGGTGCAGCTCGTGCCCGGCAATGACCCACGCGAGCGCACGGACGCTCACGGACTTGCCGTTGGCGACACCACGCCGGCCGAGCATGTCTTCATCGAGGCTCTGGACCAGCGCGGCGGTGGCGGACCGGACGGCGTGCAATTCCGAGGCGAGCCCGGCGATGCCGCGCACACCGGCGCCGGCGGTTCGAGCCCAGTCGTCTTCCGCGAACCCGGGGAGCGGCTGGGCCTCGCCGCGCGCGAAGCTGAGCATGCGATAGGCAAAGACCCGCTCCGCGTCGGCCAGATGGAGGACGATGTCCTTGACGCTCCACTTGCCGGGCGCGTAGCGGAAGTCGGCCTGGGCATCGGACAGGGCGGTGAAGAGTTTTCGCGTCTGGTCGCCCTGGCGGGCCAGGTGGATGGCGAGGTCGCCGATCTCGGAGGCCTCGGCGACGTAGCCGGCGTAGGCCTCGGGGTATTCGTCGGCGCCGGGACGCGGGATCGTCATGCTCATCAGATCTCCCTTTACTGTGTTCACCGGCGCGGGGCCGGCGCGTGGCGCGGACGCCACTGATACCGTGCAAGCGGTACCTGCGCCCGCTGGTCGAAGTATACGCCTTCCCGCTCGAGCAGCAGCCGCTGCTCCAGTGCCGCGCGTGAGGTGACCGGAAGACTCACCGTGCCGCGCGCATTGAGCACTCGATGCCAGGGCACCGCGGTCGCGCCCGGCAGAGCATGCAGGGCGTAGCCAACCTGGCGTGCCCGTCCCGGCAGCCCGGCGAGCGCCGCCACCTGGCCGTAGGTCGCGACCCGGCCGCGGGGAATGCGGCGGACCACCTGATAGATCTGCTGGTACACAGTACCAGGTGCGCTCATCCGTTGCGGAGCCAGATGGACAGGGTCAAGGCGCCGGTACCGGTCGCCCAGGCCAGGCAGGGAATCAGGAGCCAGGCGGCGACCGGGCGGCTGCGGTGAAAGGTCCGGACCGCCAGCACGGTGGCAACCCAGAGCGCTGAGATATCCAGCATGGCAAGGTCGGGCCGCTGCCCACCAAAAAACAGCGGGCCCCAGAGCACGGCCAGCAGCAGTAGGCTGGCGAACAGCATCCTGGCGGTGCGGCTCCCCCCTTTTGTCTCCGTCCGCCAGATCAGCCACCCCGCGACGGCCAGGGTCCCGTAGAGCATCACGGCGAGCGGCGCGTGGAGCCAATCCGGCGGGGCCCAGGCTGGTTTGGCCAGCGCGTCATACCATGCCCCTCGGCGAGCCAGCAGCGCCGACAGGGCGCCGGCGGTTTCTACGCCGACGATCCATGCGACCAGCGCCACGCGCGGGTTTTCCGGCGTGGACCGGGATCGTGTGACCCGGCTCACGCTGCTGCGCTCCCGGCTGGCCGATATTCGACTGTCTGTCCCGTGGTCTCCACTCCAGGAGGAGCACCGGGGCCGAACGGGAAATTTACGAGGAAGGATGTACTCATGTCGAAGCCAGACAAATCCATGCCCGATTTCTCCGATGTCAGGAGTGGTGCCAGTTCCAGCGCGCCGAAGGCCGGCACCGGGACCGATACCGAGCACCAGAAGTATACGGTCAAGAAGGGTGACAGTCTCTCACAGATCGCCAGGCAGGTCTACGGCGATGCCTCGAAGTGGAAGCAGATCTATGAGGCGAACAAGGACCAGATCAAGAACCCCGATCTCATCTATCCCGACCAGGTGCTCGAGATTCCCGAGGCCTGAACCACCGAGGAGTCACACCATGCAGCGACGTTTGCAGCTGTTCGCGGCTGTCTTCGCCATGACCGCCGTAGCCGCGTGCAGCAAGAAAGACCAGACGCAGCCCATCATGGAAGGAACCCAGCCGCCGGCCGTGAGCACCAGCACCGAGCTGAGCGTATCGGATGTCCAGCTCGGCAGTGCCGTGGGCGGTGACCGGAAGGTGACCATGCCCAAGACCGAGTTCACCCCCCGGGATACCATCTACGCATCGGTAACGACGGATGGCGCGCCCGCTTCGGGTGCCACGCTGACGGCGGTCTGGACCTACAAGAAGGACGGCAATGAGGCGCGGGTGGATTCCACCTCGCTGAACATCACGCCGACCGGCCCCACCGCCACCGAATTCCACATCTCCCGCCCGGGCGGCTTCCCGGCCGGCGACTACAACGTGGAAGTGTGGGCCAATGGCAAGAGCGCCGGAACCCGGGACTTCACGGTCAAGTAGCCAGAAAGGGCGTGCCGCATGTCAGTCGCCAAGGTGATCGAGGTGTCCGCCACGTCCAGCAAGAGCTTCGAGGACGCAATTACGTCCGGGGTCGCCCGTGCGGGCAAGACCGTGACGGATGTGAAAGGCGCCTGGATCAAGTCCATGAAAGCGGATATTGATAACGGCAAGATCATCCGGTACCGGGTCGTCATGAAGCTGACGTTCATCCTGCAGGAGTGACCCGCGGTGGGCGCGCACGACGCGGGCCCATGAGTGCGACAGAGCCCACGGCTGTGGCCGTGGGCTCTGTTGCAATGCGCAGTTCAGACGGCGGACGATTTCTTGCGGAACATCCGGTAGATCGCGAGCAGGATGATTGCGCCGACGATGGACGCAATGATCCCGGCACTCTGCCCTTCCTGATAGAGCCCGAACAGCCGGCCCAGCCAGGTCCCCACGAAGGCGCCGGCAATACCCAGCAACATGGTAATGATGATGCCACCAGGATCCTTGCCGGGCATGATCATCTTGGCGATGATGCCTGCGACAAGTCCGATGACCAGCGTCCAGAGTAGACTCATATTGCCCCCAGGTAGGTTATGAGGTGTCCTGACCAGTCATGCACTTGCTTCAGGGCCCTTTGACAATGCGTCAAAACCGGCGATTCGTCCACCCCGGCCCTGATACGTCACCTGGAGACCAGAACTCAGGACCCGGTCCGTCTTCTTGAAACCGGGCTCCGGCAGGTTGTCGAAGTGAATGGTATAGGCCACCTTGACCGCGAACGCCCGCGATATCGGGGCGACCAGCGAGGTCTCGGTGTTCAGCCGGAAGTCCTTGCCGGTATCGAGGTTAGGCAGGAATTCGGCGAGCAGCTGGTATCCCAGCCCCACCAGTTCCTCGAAACGCCGGGCGATGCCGGCAAACCGTTTGCGCTGCCAGTTGGCGCCGGCAAAGGCCGACAGCCGGGAGGACAGGATGCGGTCGATCCGGCCGCCGGCGGTGAAGGCGTTCGCGGTGGTGGAATCCTCCGACCGGCCGTAGACCACTGACGCCGCCTGCTGGAATTTCCAGAGAGAATCCTCGGTCATCTTCTGCAGGACCTCGTCCCCGCTCACCGTGATGAGATCGCTGTTGCCGGCAGTGTTGACGAAGCTCAGGTTCCCGGTCACGTGCACCTGTCCGGGATCCGCCTGGGCCGAGAGCCGGGTGGGCATGAGCGGAAGAGCGAGAAGTGCGAGCACTATGAGGAGATGGCTGGCCAGCCAGTCTGTTTTCAAGGGCCGCATATTTCGGAGTCTCCTGGAAGGGATTAGCTTGCGCCACCATACTGCAGAGTACGGCGCGTTGTGGTTCCGTAAGGCAGGCGAAGGGTGACGGCCTGATGTGCCGCAGGCGGGCACCGACTCGCGTGGTGGAACACGTCGTCACGTCGAAGACCCTGACATTCTACGGATCAGCCGGCCGGCGTGGGTAGGCCGGGGTGATTCCGCCCTGGAGGACCGTCGCATGAGCCACTCTCGCTCGAGGTATCGCCTCTTCACCATGGCGTTGGCCTTGCCTTTCGTCCTCTACGCGTCGCCGCTCGCGGCTCAGCGTGGCGCGCTCGTGTCCACGCCCACCCGCCAGGCAATGGAGCCCGTCATCACCGTGGGCTCGGCGGACGAACTCAGGCAGGATGAGGATCTGGCCAAGGGCGAAGAGCTCGACGCATCCCGTGCCCTGGATCAGGCCCGAATCAATAAGAGCCAGGCGGAAGCACGGATCGATATCGCCAAGTCCCAGCTGGAGACGCTGAAGAAGAGCCTGGCTCTGGCCAAGAAGGAAAAGCGTGAGGGCGACCGGCTGGAAATGGAGCGCCAGAAGGGGGCGCAGGAAGTCAGGCTCAGGCTGCTGGAGCGCTCGCGCGAGGTGCGGAACGACGAGATCACCGTGCAGGAAGCTCGGCGCGACGTGGCGCGCGCGGCCCAGAAAGTGGTCGTGGCCGAGCGGCTGCTGGTCGAGCGCCGTTCCACCCTCGCGGCCGCCGACACACTGGCGCCCCTGAGCCGGCTGGGCGAAGACGTGCGCCAGGCAACCAAGACGGCCATCGAGCGCCGCCAGGACGTCGCGGAGGCGCGCCAGCGGCTGGCGGAGCGCGAGCGCTCCCTGGCCGACAAGCAGCTCAAGTTGCTGGATGCCCAGCGCGCCGTACGGTCGTTGGGGGAGTGAGTTGGGAGTTGAGAGTTCAGAGTTGAGAGTTGACAGCCTGGTGTCGGGGGGTTCGTCATCCTGAGCGACCACCGGGAGCGAAGGATCTACCAGCCAGCGTCGGGAGGTGGCCAGCAAGATCCTTCGGTCGCTGCGCTCTCTCAGGATGAGGAGCGGGAGCAGCGTCACGGGCGCTCGACCCTTCGTACGCTCAGGGAAGGCTACGCGAAGCGCAACTCTCAACTCTCAACTCTGAACTCTCAACTCTCAACTCTTAACTCCCTCCAAATACTCCCTTAGCACCAGCGCACCGTTGTGCTCCGTGTCCCGCGCGCCATAGACCAGCGTCAACGTGCCCTTGCGGCTCGCCGAGCGGAGTTCCCGCACCTCGTCACGATGCTGGTCGAGCTCGGTCCGGTATCGGGTGCGGAACTCCGCGAACCGTTCCGGCTTGTGGCCAAACCAGGTTCGCAGCCCGGGGCTCGGCGCGATCTCCTTCATCCATCCGTCGAGCTCGAGTGTTTCCTTCTTCAATCCACGCGGCCAGAGCCGGTCCACCAGAATCCGGGTTCCGTCCGTCCGGGTGGGCGGATCGTAGGCGCGCTTGATATGGATCGTCACGGAAAACCACACCTCCGGTGTGAAGTCGCAAGTCGCAAGTCGTAAGTCCCAGGCCCATCTCATCAACGATGGTCGGCGCCATCCATGCGTGTTGCAGCCGGCGCCCCGCGGACGAAGCCAATGTAGTCGGTGGGACTGGGCACGGCCCCGCCTTCCCGCAGCAGAATCGCGATCTGGCCTCGATGATAGGAACCGTGCAGGGCGATCTGCAGGAGAATGTCGCCCACTTCGGAGTCGAAAGCGTTGCCGGCGCTGTTGACGTAGTGCACGGTCGTGTTGAGGTCGTCTTCGTTGATCAGGGCCAGGTAGCGTTCGTACGCCTCGCGCACGCGACCGGCGTGGATCCCGCACTGGTAGAGCGAGAGATCGGGCCAGACCGGAACCTCGGCCTTCCGGCCCTCGATGCGGGCGAGCCAGACGAGTTCACAGCCGAGGATATGGGCCAGGAGTTCGCGGGCACGGGCAGGGTTGCCGGCTTCGCGGATGGATTCAAGTGCATGTGCATCAGCCCAGGCGAGGTGGGCAAAGAGACGGCGGATATGATCGAGCATGCGAAGGCTCCGGGGTTACCGGTCAGGGCGCCGGCAGGGCCTCCGGGAATTGGCCCGGCGTCGGCGTTACAGGATCATAACCCAGTTGCCGGGCCAGCCGCCCATAGGTGAAGCCGGCGATGATATCATAGGCCGTGTGGGCCGCGATGGCGGGATAGAGGGTGCCGCCGTACGCAACGAGGCCGTGCAGGACGAGTGCGATGACGGTAATGATTCCAGCGCTGGCCCACCCCTGTGTCGAATGGCTCGCGCCGAACACGATGGCGGCAATGACCGCCGCCGCCACCGGGGACCCGGTCACCATCCAGAGCAGGGCAAACATCACACCCCGGAAGGTGACTTCCTCGCTCACTCCTGCGGCCACGGAGACCGCCACCCAGAGCCACCGCTCGCGTGGGGTAGACACCAGGAAGAGTCGCACCCGGGGGTCCCGCCTTGCCACCTCGGCGCGCCAGCGCGGCCGCATCAGCAGCACGCCCGCGACGACGAGCAGCGCCGCGACCAGCCACGGCATCAGGCGCCCGGTGGGCGCCGCCCAGATCGGGACCGACTGCGCCCAGGCCACAATCAGCGACAGCACGAGGAAGAGCAGCAGCTGCAGGACCACGTTCGCGAGATGACGGGCGCGCGGCACCGACGCCTGCTCCGCCAGCCGCGCGCGCGAGCGCCAGGCCAGCCACGGAATCAGCAGGCCGAAGAACGCGAGGTGGAACCAGCCAGCGAAGGTGATCGGGTTACTCCCAATCAGGCGGGCGCGTAGCCCAGCCGGTCATTGGCCAGCCGTTCGGCGTCCTCGAGCGTGGGCATGACGGAGGCCGCTTCCTCCATGCGCCAGAAGGGGTCGCTCATCGCACCGATGCCGCTCACGACGCTGTCGTCGTAGCGCTCGAACTGGACCGCGAAGAATCCATCAGGTCGCTGGTGGATCACTGCGCGGCTGAGTGCATCGGAGGCGAGGATGGTCCGCTTGTTGGCCTCGTGGCCGGCCTGCTGGCCAGCTACGCGGTCGGTGGAATCGGCTACGGCCTGCTCGGCGATATCATTGTCGGCATGCTCGGCGCCGTCATCGGCGGCTTTCTCTTCAATTCGTTCGGTGTGACGTCACCGGCAGGCGGACTGCTCGGCGCCATCGTCGTGGCCTTCGTCGGCGCGGTCGTCTTGCTTCTATTGCTGCGGGCGGTGAGGCCGAGACGGCCGTAGGTCGATGGTCTACGGTCGACAGTCAATGGCTGACTGTCGACCGACGACCATCTCCCAAAATGCCACCTAACCCTGTCCCCCGCCATCCCGCAACTCTACTGACATGCTTACTCGTTGCGTCATAATGATTTATGCCATGCTGGCGGTACCGACGCTCCTGGCCGCACAGTCCTCCATTGCGATCATTCCCCGGCCGGCGCACGTCACCATGGGCAAGGGCACGTTCCATCTCGCGCGAAGCAGTGACATCCGGGTACTGCGCACCGGGCGGCATGTGGGCGAGCAGTTGGCGGACTATCTGGAGCCGGCGATGGGCTGGCGCCTGCCGGTCAGAAGTGGCGGTACGCCGACGGCGCATGAGATCGTGCTGGTTCGCGACACCTCGCTCAAGTCACTGGGTCCCGAGGGGTATCGGCTCACGGTGACGAGCCGCCGAGTGACGGTGCGCGCGCCGGAAGTGGCCGGACTTTTCTATGGAATCCAGACCATCCGGCAATTGCTGCCCACCGACATCTTCCGCGACGCTCCAGTGGACAGCACCGACTGGAGCATGCCGGCGGTGACGATCGAGGACCAGCCGAGGTTCCGGTGGCGCGGTGCGCACCTGGATGTGGTGCGGCACTTCATGCCCAAGGAGTTCGTCAAGAAGTACATCGACCTCCTGGCGCTCCACAAGATGAATTCCTTCCACTGGCATCTCACCGATGACCAGGGGTGGCGGATCGAGATCAAGAAGTATCCGAAGCTCACCGAGGTCGGCGCATGGCGGAAGGAGACGATGGTTCCGCCCTATCCGCGTAACCGTGCCGACATGAAGTTCGACAGCACGCCCACGGGCGGGTTCTATACCCAGGATGACATCCGTGAGATTGTCGCCTACGCGGCAGACCGCCACATCAACGTGGTGCCGGAGATCGAAATGCCGGGCCATGCGGTGGCGGCCATTGCCGCCTATCCCGAGCTGGGCCTGACGGGCGACACCACCACGGTGGCCACCTACTGGGGCGTCTTCAGCAACATCCTCAATCCCACTGACGCCACGGTGAAGTTCTTCCAGGACGTGCTCAGTGAAGTGATGGAGCTGTTCCCCAGCAAGTTCGTCCATGTGGGTGGCGACGAGGCCGACAAGGATCTCTGGAAGGCGAGCCCGGAAATCCAGGCGCGCATCAAGCAGCTTGGCCTCAAGAATGAGGCGGAGCTGCAGAGCTGGTTCATCCAGCAGATGGACAAGTTCCTCACGGCGCACGGTCGCCGGCTGATCGGCTGGGATGAGATCCTGGAGGGCGGGCTCGCACCGGGCGCCACGGTGATGTCCTGGCGCGGTGTCTCCGGCGGCATCGCTGCGGCGCGTGCGGGGCATGACGTGGTGATGGCGCCCACCAGCCACACTTATCTCGACTATTACCAGTCGCAGGACAAGGCGCATGAGCCGATATGCCTTCGAGCCGTATCCTGATTCTCTCGAGTCTCAATACCGGAAGCACATTCTCGGCGCGCAGGTGCAGCTCTGGACCGAGTACATCCCGACGCCCAAGCAGGCCGAATACATGGCCTACCCCCGGACATCAGCGTTCAGCGAGGTAGTGTGGACGCCGGAGGAAGGCCGGGATTACGGGGATTTCCTGAGAAGGCTGAAGGTGCATCTCAAGAGGTTGGATGCCCTGGACGTGAATTACAGACGGGAAGGCGGGAAGACGGGAAGTCGGGAAGGCGAGTCTCGCTGACTCGCGTCATTGCGAGCCGCGTAGCGGCGAAGCAATCGGGTAGCTTGCATCCAGTTGCTGGCGACCCGATTGCTTCGTCGCCCTCTTCGAGGGCTCCTCGCAATGACGCTCGTGGCTAGCTTCGGCGTCCCTCGTCCCTCGTCCCTCGTCCCTCGTCCCTCGTCCCTCAACTCTCAACTCTCAACTCTCAACTCCCTCACCCACACATCCCGGTATCTCACCTTATTCCCATGATCCTGCAGCATGATCGGCAGCTTGTCCGCATGCGCCTTGTAGGGCGGGCGCGCCTGGTGCGCCGTGGGGCCGGTGAGCACCACATGGTCCTGCACCAGCACACCGTTATGAAAGACGGTGACGACAGCGGGCCGCTCGAGCGATCCGTCGCTCTTGAACTTCGGCGCGTGGAAGATGATGTCGTACGTTTGCCACTCGCCCGGCTTCCGGCTGGCATTCGCCAGCGGTGGATACTGTCCGTAGAGTGAGGCCGCCTGGCCGTCGGCATACGTCGGATTGTCGTACGAATCGAGCACCTGCACTTCGTACTTGCCCATCAGGAAGACGCCGCTGTTACCGCGCTCCTGTCCCTCCCCCTCGGGCGGCGTGGGCGCCGCCCATTCGATGTGAAGCTGCACACTGCCGAAGCCCTGCGCGGTCTGGATGGCGCCCGCGCCCGGCTTCACTTCCATGTAGCCGTCGCGCACGGTCCATCCGGCCGGTTCCCCGCCCTCCGAGCGCCAATGGGAGAGATCCTTCCCGTCGAAGAGGACGATGGCATCGGACGGCGCTGGCACCGGCGCGCCCGCAGGGCCGGGGGTCACGATGGGCGGGCGTGGCCGAGTACTGTCCGTCGGAGGCCAGGGGATGTCGGGTACCTGCTGGGCGGAGAGCGGCATGACGCTAACAATGGCCAGGATCGCGGCCAGCGCCAACGGACGGTTCATCGAACACTCCTTGAGGGTGGGGCCGGAATGTTCCGGCGGGGGATTCACAGAGCAGGGAGACCGGTGGCATACTTCCCGTCTCTTGCCCAACCGGAGCCATGCATGACTGATTCGCCTGACGCGCCGTCGCCTCGGCGCACCTTCCTGGGGAAAGTAGCAGGTACCGCGGCCGTGCTTGCTGCTGGCAGCGTATTGCCGGCGGAACTGCGTGCCGCCGTACCCCGGTCCGCCACTCGCGCTGCTCCTCCGGGCGACTGGGACATGAGCTGGGTGGACCGCATTACCGGCGACCATCGCCAGGTATTCGACGCGCCCGAGATCGGCGAGGGCGACGCGCTGCACCAGGCGCGCACCTGGATGGCCGGGTTCAAGGAAGTCTACGGCACCTCGGACGTCGACATGCACGGCGTGCTGGTGTTCCGGCACAAGGCCATTCCCATGGTGGTGAACGACGCCATGTGGGCCAAGTACCACCTCGGCAAGGCGTACGAGCAGAAGGACCCCGCCAGCGGCAAGCCGGCGGAACGGAACCCGTTCCTCAACAGCAATGGCGGGCCCAAGGACAAGTACGGGCTCATCTGGCCTGACGGCGGGCTGGATACGCTCGTCACGAGGGGGCAGATCGTGCTCGCGTGCAACATGGCGCTGCGCTTCATGTCGGGAGAGCTCGCGCGCAAGGCCGAGCTTGACCCCAAGACCGTCTACACCGAGCTCCGCGCCAACCTGGTGCCAGGTGTCACGCTGATGCCATCGGGCATTTTTGCGGTGACACGCGCGCAGGAGGCGGGGTGCAGGTTGATGTATGCGGGGTGACGGACGAGGGACGAGGGACGAGGCTCCGTGCATCATGCCGGTATCGCGCGGCTGGACCCCGGTGTTCACCGGGGCATGCTTTCAGCCGCGGAAAAGCAAGATTCAACGCGAGCAACCCGATTGCTGTGGGGGCGGCCTGCGGCCGCCTTTCGCACCCTTCGGGTGCTCCTCGCAATGACGTGCGGGATATTTCCAGCCGCCGAGCTTCCCACCGCCTCCTCGACGACCACCCGCACACGATCCGTCCGCGTCGGCGGCACTGGATCGAGCTTCCGATGTCCAATCGTGCTTCCCCGCGAGATCGTCGCCCACCGGCCGCCACTCCACGCATCCACCCGG
>SMFG01000004.1_pt1 | contig 37312 bp, 33 predicted proteins | sample 2456131 | NCBI WGS metagenome assembly SMFG01 (sample SAMN10132612, study PRJNA489261) | soil metagenome | isolation source: day120 antibiotic-silt loam soil ammended with raw manure from dairy cow... | place: USA | collected 2015-05-01
AGTTCGCCGACATCGACGTCAGCGCTACTCACCAAGGGCTCGACCGCCCCGCGCTCCACCGCCTTCCGGAAGGCGTCGCGCGCATCGTCCACCCAGAGCGCCAGGTCCTTGACCCCGTCGCCGTGCAAGCGGATATGATCGGCGATCGGCCCATCAGGCGTGAGCGGCGTGGTCAGCACCAGGCGGACCTTGTCCTGCTGGAGCACATAGCTCGATCGGTCGCGCGTCCCGGTCTCCGGGCCACGGTACGCCACCAGGCGGTAGCCAAACGCCGCCCGATAATAGACACTGGCCTGTCTGGCGTTTCCGACGTAGAACTCGATATGGTCCGTCCCGTTGATCGGGAAAGTGTCGGTGACGGTCGGGGCGGCGGGAAGTGTACTGGTCATGCTGCTCTCCATGCTGACGGAATAGCGGAGCGGTAAGACCTTCAATATAAGCGGTATCCGAGCGGCGGGTTCCTCCGGCGGCCTCCCGCGCCCACCCCGCCGGCCCCGCCGGTGTGCAAGTTGCAGAGACCGGCGCATCTCCCGGCCAGAGTGCGCAACGGCGGACCCGGCCCACGGCCGCTCGAACCCGAAACCCCATGGTCATGACCCAGGATGCAGGTCGGTTGTTCGAGCTGTATTACTCGCCCCTGGTCCGCATGCTCTGGCGGCGGACGGGGGACCGCGACCGTGCCGAAGAGCTGGCGCAGGAAACATTCGCGCGCGCGGTGGAGGCCCCGCCGATGAACCCGCGACCATGGCTGTTCGCGGTGGCGCTCAACCTGGTCCGGGAGGATGGCCGGCGTGCGGCCCGTCAGGGACGGCGACTCCAGTTGCTCAAGGCCGAAGGTCCGTCAGCGGCGCCGGCCGCCGATGTCGAATTCGAACGCCGCGAACGCCAGGCCGCGGTGCGCGCCGCACTGGCATGCCTGACCGAGCGTGACCGCGAGGCGCTCCTGCTGAAGGCCGAAGGATTCAGTTATGACGAGATCGCCGCGAGTCTCGGCCTGGCGAGGGGTGCCATCGGCACCACCCTGGCTCGCGCGCGGAAGCGGCTCGTGGAAGCATTCCGGGCCGGGGAGACCACACGACATGCAGCATCCTGACATTGCTCTGCTGAACACCTGGCTCGATGGCGAGCTGTCGGCGGTCGAGGGATCCGAACTCGATGCCCATCTCGCCGCCTGTCCGGCGTGCGCCGCACGCGCACGCGAGCAGCGCGCACTCCTCACGGAGTCGGACGCGCTGCTGGCGGCACTCGACGAGCCGATGACAGACACCGTGGACGGGACTGAGCGCATCACCAGTGCAGCACGGCCGGCCGACCATGGTTCGCCGGTGGTCCTGCTGCCCTACAACGAGATGATGCGCTGGCGCCGCAGCGGCTGGCGCCGCGGGCTCGGTATCGCGGCCGCACTCATCGTCACGGCGGGGGCCGGCTGGATGGCCCTCCGCCCGGATGCTCCCGGGGGGCGGGCGGCAGCAGATGTCCTCTCCAACGCGCAATCCCCGGTTGCATCCACCCCAGTGCCGGCAGCAGTGGCAGCCGAGTCAGCCTCCGGTCCGCCCCTGACGGATTCAGGTGGCCCGGCGCTGCTGGCAACGGATGCGCCGCCTGCCGGGCGCGCCCCGGCTCCGGACGCGAAGACCACGGTGGCCGTTCAGGAGGACGCCGCGACACGGAAGTCCGCGGCCACGCCGGCCGCACCCACGCCACCGGCGGCGGGCTCGCCGCAGTTCGCCGAGCCGGACGTCAAGCCGCTGGCGCTCAGGCGTGAGACACAACCCGCAGCGGCCTCATCCGCATTCAAGGCCGGCATCAGCGCCGCCGCGCCACAGCGCCTGGCCGAAGTCCGGGCGCTCGACGACCGCGAGCCGCTGGACGTCGAACGTGACGCACAGATTTCCACGCGGATCGGTCTCGATGAAGCGCGACGGGAACTGGGTGGCAATCTTCACGTGATTGACGGACTCCGGCCCGAACTGGTGGGCCTCGTGTCCGGACGGCTGATGCCGGGCGCGGACCCGTCGCGCCCGGTGGTGCGCGTGGTCTATCTCGACAACGACGGGCAATCCTTCTTTCTGGACCAGCAGCGCATGGCGACCAACGCTCCGGCCCGACGAGCCTCGACCGGTCGCATGCCTGACATGTGGCTCGATGGCGATGTGCAGCTGCGCCTGCACGGGGCACTGCCGGATGATTCGCTTGCCGGTTTGGCGAGGAGAGTCAAGTAGCGCGCAGAATGCGGGAAGCGGGAAGCGCGATGATGGGGTCCGGCGTGTACCGGACCCCATCATCGCATTCCTCCCATGAGATTCCGTGTCCAGGAGCTGCGTCACCCGGACGATACCGCTCGCCCCGGCTCGCACCACATCCGGGCCGGAATGCAGGTCACAGCGTCCCGGACCGGCCTGGCCCATCTTGCCCGGAAGCAGCCTGACATCCACAATGCCGAAAGGAGTTCGCATGTCCACATACACCGTCTATCGTGTCGCTGCCCTGGTCGCGGTCTTTGGCCTGGCGTCGGCCGGCTGCTACAAAAACGCCCAGCGCGGCGCCGTCATTTGGGCGGCGCGGCAGGTGCGATCATCGGCGACCAGATGGACCGGCGCGCCAAGGAACTGGAGCAGAACATTCCGGGCGCCAAGGTCGAACGGGTGGGCGAAGGCATCCTGGTGACGTTCGACTCCGGCATCCTGTTCGGCTTCGACTCCACCCGCGTGCACAGCGAGGGGCAGGAGAACCTGCGGAATCTGGCGGACAACCTCGACAAGTACCCCGACACCGACCTGCTGATCGTGGGCCACACCGACAGCGTCGGCTCGGATACCTACAACGAGGATCTCTCGCTGCGGCGGGCCCGGGCGGCGTCAGCGCTGCTGGTGGCGGATGGCGTGGCGAGTTCCCGCGTTCGTACTGCAGGCCGCGGCGAGAGCGAGCCGGTACAATCCAATGACTCGGCGGACGGGCGGCAGCAGAATCGTCGGGTCGAAGTCGCGATCTATGCGAATGACAAGCTGAAGGAGGCGGCGAAGAACCAGGCGGAGGGGAGTTGAGAGTTGTGAGTTGAGAGTTGTGAGTTGCGAATTGAAGACAAACGCCCCGTCAGTGACGGGGCGTTTGTGCAATGCGGTCACGTCGGTTCAGCTGTCCGTGGTCACTTTGGCACGCACACCGGTCGAATCCACCTTGACCGTGTCATTGCCGGTCCGCACCTCGACACCGGGCCCATTGTCGGCCGGGGCGGGTTTGGCTGCCGGGACTGTCTCCCGTGATTCGATCCTGGTCGTTTCCTTGCACGCCGCAAGGGCCAGCATTGCCGCTCCTGCCATCGCCGCCGTGAACATGCGCATGCACCACCTCCGTGGAAGCATTGAATGTGTTCCCGCATGTACACAATGCGTGTCGCCGGCGGCCGGGAGCCGTGACGGCGGTCACGCGAGCGCCGTCAGGTCCGGCCTGGTGGCGAGCGACTTCCGGATCAGGGCAAGCGCCAACTCCCGCTCCCCGCCCTTCAGCACCAGGCGAGGCGCACGAACGGCCTCCGACCCATGGCCGGTCTCCTGCTGCACCAGCTTGATGAGCTGTACGAACTTGGGCAGCGTATCGAGGCGCAGGAGCGGAAGAAACCATTCGTAGATCGCCCGCGCTTCGGCCACGCGGCCCGCACGCGCCAGCTCGAACAACAGTACCGATTCCGCCGGCAGCGCGTTGACCAGGCCGGCCACCCAGCCGTCCGCGCCCATGGCACACGCTTCGACGATCATGTCATCGAGTCCGACGAAGAGCGCCAGGCGCTCGCCCAGGCGCTCGCGCAGGGCGGTCACCCGCCGCACATCGCCGCTCGACTCCTTCACGGCCTGCACCTGGGGAAACCGGTCGGCCAGGCGGGCGACGTCGTCCGCGTGCAAGTCGGTGCCGTATGCGATCGGATTGTTGTACAGCATCGCCGGCAACCGGGTGGCGCCGAGCACCGCGCCAAAGTGTGCGTCGGTTTCGCGCGCGTCCCCGTGATAGACGTACGGAGGCAGCACCATGAGGCCGCTGGCGCCTGCCCCCGCCGCCGCACGGGCCAGCGCCACGCACTCATCGGTCGCGAGCCCGCTGATGCCGGGCACGACCGGGATACTCCCCGCCGCGACCACGCAGATCTGGATGATGCGGACCTTTTCCGCAAAGCTCAGTGTTGCGCCTTCACCGAGCGACCCGAGCGGAACCACGCCTCGGCACCCGCTGGCCAGGAGCCACTCGACGTGCGCCGCCACGTGCGCCTCATCCACCGCGCCATCGGGCAGGAACGTCGTGGTGATCGCGGGAAAGACACCTGACCAGTCAGCTTGCTGCATCAAAATCATTCCTCCGTGGTATCGGTTGTCCGGCAATGACCCAGCACGGCGCCGAGCGGCGCCGGGAATGCCGGCATGCGACGTAAGTCCCCTTCCCAGCCGTACAATGACTCGAGCGCGGGACCGCAGACGCGCCCCTGGCAGAGGCCCATGCCCGCCCGGGTCATGAGCTTCGCCTGCCGTGATCCCCACGCCGGGTCCAGGGCACCCAGCGCAACGTCCTCGCAGCGACAGACGATCGTATCCCTGTCGGCGAGGTGCAGGAGCTCAGCGCGGAGGGCGAAGTCACGCTCGAGCGCTGCGCCAAACCGCCGACGCCGAGCGAGCTTCCCGAGCGGAAGCTCCTCCGTGACACCGCGTCCGGCGGCCATGGCACCGGCGATGCGGCCTTCCACCAACGCCGCATCGGCGCCACCGATGCCGGTGCTTTCGCCCGCCGCGAGAATGCCTGACACGGTCGTCTCCTGTCGCTCGTTCACGAGAATCCGGCCATTCGTGACGACGCAGCCGGCCAGCGAGGCCAGCTCGGTCGAGGGAACGAGGCCGAAGCCAGTACCCAGCAGGTCGCAGGCAATGCGCTCCACCCTCGATGGCGTGACCAGTTCCACGGCGAGCCCGTTGGACGTCGGCTCCACTCGGCGCACCCAGCTCGAAGTATGGAATTCGGAGCCCGCGAACCTGAGGCGATACGTCGTGGCATCGACCAGCTTGCGCGGCTCACGCCACAACCGGGCGGCAAAGCGCGCAAGCTGCCTCCCCGAGGCCTGCTCGGCGCAGCAGACGAGATCGGCGCCTGCGTCGACGCAGGCAGCCGCGACCGGGAGCAGCAACGGGCCGCTGCCGGCCAGCACAATGCGCAACCCACGGACCGAGGCGCCGCTCTTGATCAGGGCCTGCAATCCGCCGATGCCCACCACCCCAGGCAGGGTCCAGCCGGGGAAGGGCAGGTAGCGCTCGCGTGCGCCGGTCGCGAGCACGATGGTCTCGGCGCGGTATTCGTCTCCCTCGTGGCGCGATGCGCACGCGACCCGTCCCCGCTCGACATCAGTGATCGTCACTCCACCCTGAAAGCGGACTCCGCGCTCGTCCAGACGGCGAAGCCAGCGCTGCGCCGTGAGGCTCAGCGCCTCGGGCGTGCGATGACGCCAGATCTGGCCCCCGGGGCGTGGCCCGCTGTCCAGCAGCAGGACGCGGCGGCCGGCAGCGGCCGTGCAGGCAGCGGCGATCCCGGCCGGACCGGCGCCGACCACCACGACGTCCACTTCGTGTTCAACCATCGGTGGTGACTCGCATGCCGCTTCGGACCGGCTCCAGGCAGGAACGGACGTTTGGCACGCCGTCAACCGTCACGACGCATTCGAAGCAGATCCCCATCCCGCACAGCGGCCCGCGCGGCATCCCCGACGGCGAGTGGCGGAATTGCCACGAGCGCCGGTACAGGAGCGCTGCGGCGAGAGTGATCCCGTCCTCGACGATCAATGGCTCACCGTCCACGGTGATCACGACACGCTCAGCCATTCGGGGCTCCGACCAGTTGGCCGATGCGATCGAGCCGGAATGGTGCGGCGTCCACTGGCGGCTGTTCACCGGCATGCAGCGCAGTCACCAGGGCAGCGGTTCCGAGTGCCATCGTGATGCCGAGTCCCTCGTGCCCCGCCGCCACCCAGATGGTGTCGCGATCAGGACAACAGCCGATCAGCGGCAGCTTGTCAGGCGTTGCAGGGCGGAGACCGGTCCATACCCGGAGCACATCGAGCTGCGCCAGGCGCGGCATGAACTCCACCGCGCGCCCCAGCATCCGGCCGAGGATCTGGCGATTGATGGCGCGATCACACCCCGCCAGCTCGCGCGACGAGCCGATCAGAAGCTGTCCCGTGCGGCGAGGCTGAACATTGAAAGCCACCGACGCGCCGGTCATGGTGTGGGCGCTCTGCAGGTAGCCAAGCTCCACCAGCTGGTGATGCACCATGCCCGGCACCCGCGTGGTTATCGCGAGATGGCCTCGCCTCGGCACAATCGGCAGCGACGGCAGCAGCTGCGCACTCTCCACCCCGGCGGCAACCAGCACCGCGCCACCGGCCACCGGCCCCTCAGTGGTGATGACGCCATGGCGCGAGAGGCCCTGCACCCGGACGCCGGTGCGCACCATGGCTCCGGCCCGCACCGCCCGATCGAGCAGCCATCGTGTGAACGCCGGCTGATAGAGCACGCCATCGTCGGGTACCAGCAGCGCGCCCGCGAGCCCGGAGCGCAGCTCGGGCTCCGCTTCGGCGAGCGCCAACGGATCCAGCAACTCCGCCCGCAGGCCCTGCGCCTGATAGAGGGCACATTTCGCCTTCGCGTCATCCAGTTCTTCGGCGGAGGCGGCAATCCACAGCGTACCACACCGCTGGTACTCCACGGCAGCGGGCAGTTCCGCTGCGAGCCCGGCGAGGAGCGAACGGGAGAACGCGGTGAGTTCCAGCTGGGCGGGCGAATCATCCATGACGACGATGTGACCCATTCCCGCCGAGGTCACGCCGCTGGCGGGCGAGTCGCTCTCCAGTACCAGCACGCCAAGCCCGCGCTCTGCGGCATACATGGCGCACGCGGCGCCCACGACGCCCGCACCGACGATGATCAGATCAGGGCTGCCAGTCACCGTGCCGCCGTGAAGCCTGTCCGGAAGGGGTCATCCGCCGGAAAAGAGAGCGTGGTCTCGCCGGTGATCCATGCCCGGCCCTGGACATGCGGCACGATGGCTCCATCGTGCTCCTCCAGCCAGCCGGTGAACAGGCTCCCGGTGATGCTCTCCTGTATCCATCGCTCACCCAGCGCGAGTTTACCGCGTGCATGGAGCGCCGCCATCCGGGCGGATGTGCCGGTGCCGCAGGGCGAGCGATCGTAGGCACCGCCCGGGCAGAGCACGAAGTTCCTGCTATGCGCTCCAGGATGCGCCGGTGGCCCCGACAGCTCCACATGATCGATGGCGGCAGCGTCCGCTCCCGTGATGCCTCGCTCGGCCAGCGCCGCCATGATCGCTTCGGCACGGCGCGACAATTCCGGAACCTGGTCAAGCGCGAGCGATTCGCCGGTCTCGGTGATGAAGAACCAGTTGCCGCCGTAGGCGATGTCGCCCGTGACGCGGCCGAGTCCGGGAACATCCAAGGCCTGGTCGAGTGCGTAGCTGCGGCAGGGAACGTTGGTGACGGTGACACGGCCATCGTCCGCGAGTTCCGCCGCGACGGTGCCGGCGGGCGTATCGAGCCGGACCACGCCGGCCTCCAGCCGGCCCAGGTGCTGGAGCGTCCGCACGACGCCAATGGTGCCGTGGCCGCACATGCCCAGGCAGTTCACATTGTTGAAGAAGATCACACCCGCGGAGGAACCGGGATGCTCGGCAGGCGTGAGGAGGGCTCCCACCATGGCGTCGTGGCCGCGCGGCTCGCACACGACTGCCCGCCGAAGCTCGTCATGCTCCCGCAGCAGGAAGTCCCGGCGTTCGGTCATCGTCGTTCCGGCGAGCGCGGGCCAACCGTCAACCACCACTCGCGTCGGTTCGCCCTCGGTATGCGAGTCCACCACCCGGATCCACGAGGGAAACGGGGTCACCCGGCCACCTGGACGGTCCGCGTCTCGGTGTAGAATTCACGCGCTGCGCTGCCCTGCTCCCGGCTGCCGGAACTGGACGCCTTGACGCCGCCGAATGGCGCGTGGGGATCTACGCCAGTCGTGTCGCCGTTCACGCGCACCAGCCCGACCTCGATGCGACGGATGTATTCCAGCGCCGAGCCAAGATCACGCGTGAAGAGCGATGCACTCAGGCCGTAGCGGGTGTGGTTGGCGAGGCGGATGGCGTGATCCAGATCGGTGACGGCAAAGGCCGAGAGCACCGGCCCGAAGAGTTCATCCTGAGCCATGGCGGAATCGGGCGCGACATCGCGTACCACGGTTGGCGCGAGGAAGTTGCCGCGCGCAAAGACCGGATCACCCGGCACATCGCCGCCCATGACGACCTCGCCCTGCATGGCGGAGAGTGCGGTACGAACGCGATCCCGCGCCGCCGGCGTGATCAGCGGGCCGATCGCCGACCCGGCATCCGTGACGGGGCCGAGCGGCAGCTTCGTGATCTCCTGCTGCAACCGGGCCAGGAACGGGTCGAACACCTGCGCCTCGACCACGACCCGACTCGTCGCCGTGCATTTCTGGCCGGCGTAGCGCATCGCACCGGCGGCGGTGAGCCGGGCGGCAAGGTCCAGGTCGCCGTCGGCCAGGACGATCGCCACATTCTTGCCGCCCATCTCGGTCTGGAAGCGGATATTCCGCGCGGCGCAGCGCGCCGCCACCTGTGCCCCGACGCCGGTGGATCCGGTGAAGCTCACCGCACGCACGTCGTCGGCGTCGAGCAGACCCGAGCCGACGCTCGCCCCGCCGCCAAGCACCACATTGAAAACCCCGGCCGGCACGCCCGCCTTCGCCGCGGTCTGCGCCAGCAACACCGCCACATGGGAGGCCTGTTCGGCCGGCTTCAGGACCACGGTATTGCCGAAGGCGATCGCCGGTGCGGCCTTCCAGAGCGGAATCGCCGCCGGGAAATTCCACGGCGTGATGAGTGCGCAAACACCTACCGGGTCACGCAGCGTGAATTGCAGCGCCCCGGCCGCCTGCGCCGGGACGACCTCGCCCACCGCCCGAACCGCTTCTCCAGCGTAGTAGCGCAGAATCACGGCGCAGCGGGCCACTTCGCCACGGGATTCGCCGATCGGCTTTCCCACTTCGCGTGCGAGCGCCTGAGCCAGCGCCTCGTTGTCCTCCTCGATTACGGTGGCCCAGCGGAACAGATGGGTCGCGCGAGTCGGACCCGGCAGGGCGCGCCAGCCATCGAGCGCCGCGCGTGCGGCGGCCACGGCGTGCGCGGCATCGTCCGGCGACCCGCCCGGCACATGGCCGATCAGATCATCACGGTCGGAGGGATTGTGGTCGGGAATGGGTGTGTCCCCCGAACCGGGCCGGAAGGATCCCCCCACGAAATTCTGGAACAACGTCGTCGCCATCGTCACTGTTCTCCGTTGCTGCTGCCGGGCGCCGCCCGATGATGTCGAAGGAAATCCGCGAGCTGGCGGCCCGCATGCCGTACGTGCGTCGTCACGAGCCGGGCCGCGGCCGGGCCATCACCGTCGCGGGCCGCGGCGAGGATGGCGCGGTGCTCCAGGCGGGCGCGTGACTCGCCCCGGGTCAGCGCCAGCTGCATCCGCATGTACCGTTCGCTCTGATGATGGAGATTCTGCACCAGCGCGAGCGTCCGGCTTCGGCCAGCCGGCGCGAGCAGGGTCGAATGGAACTGCCAGTTGAGGTCGGCCCACTCCCCGATACGCCGGTCGTGGAAGGCCCGCTCGTATTGCTGCAGGATCTCCCCGGCCCGGCGCAGATCGTCCGCGCCGAGCCGGGGCACGGCGCGCCGGATGAGCGACGCTTCGATCATGGCCCGCAGGTCGAACAGCTCGGTGATTTCGTCGAGCGACAGCGATGAGACCACCGCGCCGTAATGCGGATTCAGTTCGACCAGCCCTTCCGCCTCCAGCCGCCGCAGCGCCTCGCGCACCGGAATGCGGCTCACCCCGAGCTCCACGGCCACGGCATCCTGCCGCACTGGCGAACCTTCGGCGAGGTCGCCGCGGAGGATCCGATCCCGCAACGCATCGGCCGCGAGGTCCGCCACCGTGTGCCGCTGAATCGGCCGGGTCGGTGCCGCCTGACGCACCCTGACCGTCATGCGAAAGGGCGATCCACGGCCGGGCTCTGTTCGGAAAAGAACTTCGGCCCCTGCTCCGTCATGTGCAGGCAGTCCTCCAGCCGGATCCCGAACTCGCCGTAGATGGCAATGGTGGGCTCATCGCTGAAGCACATGCCGGCGGCCAGCCGGGTGGTGTTGCCGCGCACGAAGTTGGTCCACTCGTGGCCTTCGAGCCCGATGCCGTGCCCCGTGCGGTGGGGAAGCCCGGGCACCTTGTACCCGGGGCCGAAGCCGGCGTCGGTGATCACCTTCCGCGCCGCATCATCCACCGAGCCGCAGGTGGCGCCCAGCTTCGCCGCAGCGAAGGCAGCATCCTGGGCCTTCCGCTCCAGGTTCCAGATCTGGGTCTGGCGCGCAGTGGGCGTGCCGAAGACCGTCGTCCGGGTGATGTCCGACTGATAATTCTGCACCGCGCAGCCGGCGTCGAGGAGCACCACATCGCCCCGCTTGAGCCGCTGGGGCTTGATGCTGCCATGCGGAAACGCGGTATACTCGCCGAAGCCCACCAGCGCCCACGGGCTCGACCCGCCCAGCCGCTGGAACGCCGCCTCGGCATTGGCCCCGAACTCGTGCGGCGTCATGCCTTCGGCAAGCGTGGCGAATGCCGCCTTCATGCCGGCGACGGTGATGTCATTGGCCCGCTGCATCAGGGCGAGTTCCGCGGGTGACTTGATCATGCGGCAGCCGGCCGTGATGGGCGTGGCACTGACCCAGGTCGCGCCGGGCAGCACCTGGCGCACGCCGTCCATGACGAAGAAGCGGACCCGCTCCTCGACACCGACCTTGCCGCTGGCGGCTCCGCGGTCGCGCAGAATCCCGGCGATCACTTCATACGGGCTGTCGTCTTCCTGCCAGACCCTGATATCGCTGCCGAAGTGGATGAGCTCACGCGCTCGCGCCTCTTCGAACGCCGGGCAGACCCACGCGAGGTCGCCCTTGGCCGGCACCACGCCGACGAGCGGGCGCTCCGACAGGCCCCAGCGCATGCCGGTGTAGTAGTAGAGACTGGAGCCGGGCTCCAGCACCATGCCGCCGATGCCCTGCTGGTTCATGAGTTCCTGGGCCCGGGCCAGCCGCTGGTGGCGCTCGGCATCGGTGATCGGTTGTACGCCGTCGGTCATCGGCTTTAGCGCGGCGATGGACGGCGCAAGGTCGCAGGGCCCGGCCGCGGCAGCTCGGCGACCCGGCAGCTCAATGCCAGCGGGCTTGAGTGCGAGCGCCCCCATGACACCCGCGGCCATTCCGGCGAACCCTCGGCGATCAACGCGCATGCCCTGCCTCCGTGTTTGAGTTGGGATATTGTATACAATTCTGGCGGATGCGCCAGCGGCCACCTGCGACGGCCCTGCCTACGATGGCCGGAGCGCCCGTCCGCGGCCGGTGCCCTGTCGCTCGCCGGCTTCCAGGGCCACCACCCCGTTGACCACGACCGCAGTGATGCCGACCGGATACTGGAAGGGATTCTCGTACGTCGCGACGTCGGCGACGGTCGCGGGGTCGAAAACCACGACATCCGCGGCGAATCCTCTGGCCAGGCGGCCGCGGTCCCGAAGCCGGAGCCGGCGCGCGGTGTGCGAGGACATCTTGGCGATGGCGTCCGGCAGCGCGAGCGCCTTCCGCTCCCGCACATAGCGGCCAAGCACGCGGGCGCAGGTCCCGATGCCCCGCGGGTGCGGGCTCCCGCGGCGGGTCGGTCCATCCGTGGCGTAGCCGCTGCCATCGGTGCACACCATGGCGAGGGGATGCGCCAGGATGCGCTCCAGATTCTCCTCGCTCATGGCAAACCCCACCATGCCCACCCCACCCTTGCTCCGGCGCAACAGCCCAAGCGTCGTATCGTACGGATCCTGCCCGAGCGAAGCCGCATAGGAGCCGAGTCGCTGGCCCTCGGCCGGGCGGTCGGCATCGTTCCGGACCGACGTGACTTCCACATGGTCCCAGCCACCCAGGCCCGCCACCTTGGCGAGCGTCGCCGCCTTGATGCGCGGCGCCACGCCCGGGTCGTCCAGCCGGGCGAGAAACGACGCGGTGCCGCCGTCCCGGCTCCAGATCGGGAACAGATTCGTGAGACCAGTCGAGTAGGCGAGGTAGGGATACCGGTCGAACGTCACGTCCATGCCCCGCTGGTTGGCGCCGGCAACGCGCGCGAACGCGTCGTCCAGCTTCGACCAGTTGGCCTGGCCCTGCATCTTGAGGTGCGAAATCTCGAGCGGACACCCGGCGCCCTCGGCCACCGCGATCGCTTCGTCCATCGCTTCGAGCACACGATCGTCTTCGTTCCGCATATGCGTGGCATAGGGAAGCGCACGCGCGGCGAGCGGCCGGCAGAGGGCCACCAGCTCGGCACGCGACGCAAACCCGCCGGGGGTGTATTCGAGGCCCGAGGAGGCGCCGCAGGCGCCGTCCGCCAGTGACTGTGCCACCATCGCCGTCATGCGGGTGATTTCCTCCGCTGTAGCCGGGCGATCCATGTCACCAATCACCTTGCCGCGAACAGAGCCGAGGCCCACCATGGAGGCCATGTTCACCGCGGGCGACAGACCCTCGACTTCCCGCAGCATGGCCGCGAAGCTGTCGTCCGGCGCACCGGTGGCTCGGGAATCGCCATCCTGGCCGGCAATGATGGTCGTTATCCCCTGCCGGATGGCGGACTCCGCGCGCCAGTCGCTCCGAAGCGAGCCGTCCACGTGCGAATGGATATCAATGAAACCGGGCGCGACCGCCAGGCCGCGCGCTTCGATCTCATGGGCAGCACGCCCCGGAATGCGGACATCCACCGCGGTGATCCGGCCGCTGCTGATGGCGATGTCGCGCTCGATCCCCGGACGACCCAGCCCGTCGAACACGGTCCCGCCACGGATGATGAGGTCATGATCCCGGCGCGAAGGCCGGAAGAATGGAGGACCCGACACCGCAGCGATCGCGGCTCCGGAGGTGACGACAAAATCGCGACGATCCATCGGACGTGCGGGCATGGGACCTCGCTGGTCGGCCCGGAGCGGGAGGAGGCGCAGGCAAGTTATCGCGCCCGGCCCGTCCGCCGCCACTCTCGGTCCCCAGCGTCCCACTTCCTTCTTTTCACTTCCCACTTCATACTTCCCCTCCAATCCCCCTCACCAATCCTGGAGTCGGTCTGTCATGGTGCTGAGCGATTTCGTCCACGAATCCGACATTCATCTCGAGCTGACCGGCTCAACCAAGGATGACGTGCTGGCGAGCCTCGTCAGCAGCCTCGGACTCGCCGCGCCGGACGCGAGCTTCGTGCTCCGTGTCCTGCAGCGGCGCGAACACCTCGGGTCCACCGGCATCGGTCGAGGGGTGGCCATTCCCCATTGCCGGACCGCCGTCGTGGACCAGCTCAGAATCGTGTTCGGCCGGCGGCCGGGAGGCGTGGACTTCGACGCCGTGGACAATCAGCCCGTCTTCTACATCTTCCTGCTCGTCGCCCCTCCCATCGAAATCTCCAATGACTACCTGCCGGTGCTCGGCCGGATTGCCCAGCTGGTGAAGGAGCCGGACGTCCCCTCGCGGCTGGGCGAGGTCCAATCGGCAGCCGAGTTCCTGCAACTGCTGGCGGAAAAGGGAGTCTAGCCCGACGGGAAGACGGGAAGACAGGAAGTGCTCGCCTGCAAGATCCTCCAGCCTCCCGTCTTCCCGTCTTCCCGTCTTACGAGTAACCCCCGATCACCGGCAGTATCTCCCCCGTGATGTAACTGGAGCAGGATGGCGCCGCGAGAAAGACATAGGACGGAGCCAGTTCCTCCGGCTGGGCCGGACGGCCCATGGGCGCAGATGCGCCAAAGTCGGCGACCCGCTCCGGAGGCACATCCGACGGATTGAGCGGTGTCCAGACCGGACCCGGCGCCACCGCATTCACGCGGATTCCCTTCGGCAGCAGATTCTCGGAGAGCGACCTGGTAAAGCTGTGGATGGCGCCCTTGGTGGTGGAGTAGTCCAGCAGACCCGGGCTCCCCTGGATACCGGTCACCGAGCCGGTATTGATGATGGCACTCCCTTCGCTCATATGAGGCACGGCCGCCTTCACCATGTAGAAATAGCCGTAGATATTGGTTCTGAACGTGTGGTCCCATTGTTCCTCGGACAGGTCCTCGAGTGCCGTCACGTGCTGCTGGAACGCCGCGTTGTTGACGAGGATATCCAGGTGGCCGAACTTGGCGAGCGTCTGTTTGACCGCTGATCGGCAGAAGGACGGATCCCCGACGTCGCCGGAGAGCAGCAGCGCCCGCCGTCCCTCGTGTTCGATGGCGGTGCGGGTCTCGGCGGCGTCGCCATGCTCGGTGAGATACACGATGGCGACATCAGCCCCTTCCCTGGCGAACAGGACCGCCACCGCGCGGCCGATCCCGGAGTCCGCGCCGGTGATGAGCGCGACCATCCCGTCCAGCTTGCCTGAACCCCGGTAGTCGGGAGCCTTGTACCGCGGCCGAGGTTTCAGCTTCGACTCCTGGCCCGGCTTGTCCTGATGCTGCCTCGGCTGCGGCGGCGCCGGTTGCTTCCTCGGCGCCGCCTGCGTTCCACCTGCCGCTCCCTTCGATGCTCCCGCCCCGGCTCCGGCCTTGGGACGCGCCTTCCCTTGAAGCACGCGTCCAGTTCTGGCTGCGCGCTCTGCTTTCTTGACTGTCATGGTCCCTCCCGTCGTTGCGATGCTTCCGAGTTGATCCACATGATGGGTGGGTACCGGCCGTCGAAGGGTGATGCAGAACACGCGGCGCCGCTGTTCCCTTGCGCACCGGCCCAAATGCTGCGAGGCTCAGTATGAATCGCATTGGGCGGGGCCACGCTGATTCCCGCCCGGGAGGGAATCATGCGCACCGTGGTTCAGCGGTCCGTCCAGCCTACCACCGTTTCCGGCAGCCCTGCCGGTCCACCGACCTCGCCACAGACGCCGTGCCATGCCGTTGAGCGCCATCGTGCCGCGCTCGAGATCCTGTTTGGCCCGGTTGCCCACCGCGAGTTTGCGACCCAGTTCTGGGATTCCGGCATCGTTGACGCACCGGAGCGGCGGAAGCCGACCTTTACGCTGCTGCTCCGCCAGCCGTGGTCGCTTCGACGCATGCTCGTGCCGCCATCGCAACTGAGGCTGGGCGAAGCGTACGTCGGCGGTGCCTTCGAGATCGAGGGCAACCTGGAATCCGCGACCGGCCTGGGCGAGGCGCTGCGGGATCGTTTCAGTTCGGCCCGCTTCGCCGCCCGCGCCCTCCGGTTGCTGCTGCGCCTGCCCAAGCCACCGCAGCGGAAGCGGGTCCCGGCTCGGGCCGGGATCCGCGACGGCCAGCGGCACAGCCCGGAGCGCGACGCACATGCCATCCAGTCGCACTACGATGTCGGCAACGAGTTCTATGCCCTCTGGCTCGATCCCGCCATGCTCTATTCCTGTGCCTACTTCCCCACTGGCACCGAATCGCTGGCGGAGGCGCAACGGGCCAAGCTCGACCATATCTGCCGCAAGCTGCGGCTGCACCGCGGCGATCGCCTGCTCGACGTCGGCTGCGGCTGGGGCGGGCTGATCCTTCACGCCGCCCGCGAGTACGGCGTGCACGCACACGGCATTACGCTGAGCCCCGCGCAGGCGGGCTGGGCCAGGGCGCACATCGACGCGGAAAGCCTCGGAGACCGCTGTGCCGTCGAGGTGCGGGACTACCGCGCGCTGTCGGACCTGGAGCCGTTCGACCGGATCGTGAGTGTCGGCATGTGCGAGCATGTAGGCCACGATCGGTTGCCGGACTACTTCGCGGCAGCATGGCACGCGCTCCGACCGGGCGGGCTATTCCTGAATCACTGCATCGTGAGCGGGCAGGATCCTGCGGCAGGGCGCCGTGGATTCCGGAAGCGCGTCTGGCGCGAAGGCCGCTTCACCGATCGGCATGTGTTTCCCGACGGCCAGCTGCCGGTGCTGGGCCCGCTGCTCGACGTAGCCGAGCGGCAGGGATTCGAGACGAGGGACGTGGAGTCACTGCGGGAGCATTACGTCCTGACGCTGCGGCACTGGATCAGCCGGCTGGAGGCCGCCCGCGAGGCCGCGACCGCGCTCACGTCGCCAGCGATCTATCGCACCTGGCGGATCTACCTGGCCAATTCGGCACGGCAGTTCGTGCGCGGTCGCATGGGACTGGTACAGGCACTGCTGGCGCGGCCTGATGCTCGGGGTCGGGTGGTCCTGCCGCGTACGCGGGCGGACCTCTACGCCGTGCCGGCGGCGCGGTAGCAGCGCCGCGCGCACGGCGTTACGCTGCGTCGGTAATGCGCACGCCGCGCTCCAGGGTCTGCTTTACCGGGCAGCGATCGGCGATCTCCAGCAGCCGTGCATGCTGCTCCCGGCTCAGCGCGCCCGTGAACTCGACGGTGCGCTCGATCGAGGTCACGCCCACCGCTTCGGTCTCGCAGTTCGCGCAGTCCACCTGGTGGGAGCGTGCGGTGCGCAACCGCACCTCCACACCTTCCATGGGCCAGCCCTTGCGGTCGGCGTACATGCGGAGCGTCATCACCATGCAGCTTGCCAGCGCGCCCAGCAGGAGTTCATAGGGCGTCGGGCCGCGGTCGGTGCCACCCAGCGCAATCGGCTCGTCAACGACCACGCCATGCGTCCGTGCCTCAAACTCGGTCCGGAAGCCGTGCGAGCCGATCCGTGCGGTGATCCAGCTGCCGCCGTCTTCGTCATGGCGGTCGCCGGCTCCCGCCACCGATGGCGTCGTCACGTCCCGAGCCAGGTGCGCGCCGCATCCAGTTCGGGCGCGGTAATGGAGTGCCCGCCCCGCTCCCAGTGGAGCGTGACGCCGGCACCGGCCTGTTCCAGGGCTGCCGCAAGCCGCGTCACCTGATCCACCGGGACGATGGGATCTGTCTTGCCCGCACCGATGAACACGGCGGTGCCGGTGAGGTCCGGCAGCGACTCGGGCTCGAACGGCATCATGGGGCTCAGCAGTATGGCTCGCCGCAATCCCCCCGCGCCTCGCAGCAGGAGACTCGCGGCGATATTGGCGCCATTGGAAAACCCCACCGCGATGATCCGGTCCTGATCGAGGTGATAGGTACGGCTCGCCGCCTCGATGAAGCGGGCCAGCTCCGTGGTGCGGGTAGCCAGATCTTCCTGATCGAACACGCCTTCCGCCAGCCGCCGGAAGAACCGCGGCGCGCCACGTTCCAGCACCTTGCCGCGTGGACTCAGGAGTCCCGCGCCGGGAAGCAGCGCGCGCCCCAGCGGCAGCAGGTCGGTTTCATCGCCGCCGGTGCCGTGGAGCAGCAGCAGTGTGGTATCGCCTGTCAGCTCGCCACCGGCCGATGGCGGGATGTAGCGGTGCACAAATCCCAGCGCGTCATCACTCACGTCCTCGGGCCCCGTCGTCTCGCTGAACACCGATGCGACTCCTTCCGGTACCGGCAGATGGATCGGCGGGAGCAGGGCCTCGATGCTGGCCCGCTCCGGCTCGAACTGCTCCGGGAGCATCAGCCGCCCGCCCAGCTGCGCGAGCGGCTCGTCAATGGTGAAACCGGGCTGCATCGTGGCGAGCTCGAAGAGGACGCCGCCCGGCTCACGGAAATAGACCGACCGGAAGTACTTCCGGTCCAGCACGCCGGTCGGGTGGAGCCCCGCGGCCAGCACGCCCTCTCGTGCGGCGGCCTGGGTCGCATCATCCGGCACCGCAAAAGCCACATGATGGACGGTGCCTGCCCCGCCTCGACCAGTCCCGAAGCCGCCAATGGTCCGCACATTCACGCGCTGGCCCGGGCCGGCGTCGCCCACACCGTAGCGCCGGGTGCTGCCCTCGTCGCCCAGTTGGCGGAATCCCAGGATGCCGGCAAGGACCGTCTCCGTCGCCTCGCCCCGCTCCGCCCAGAGCGTGACCGAGTGGAAGCCGTGAATCGCCTGTTCCGGCCGGATGCCCGGCGCACCGTCCCAGACCGGCCGTGCCTCGGCGGCAGGATCTCCGACCAGTTCGAGCATCAGGCCGTCGGGGTCGGCGAACGCCAGCACCTGCTCCGTCCCGGCGTCACGGCGGCGGCGGGTGGGGCCTTCATGCTTGAGCCCGTGGCGGAGAAGTCGCTCGATCCAGAAACCGATCACCGAGGGGAGGACTGCGAAGGAGGTCACGGCAACCTGACCCGAGCCGACGCGCCCGCGGTGCGCGCCCGGCCACGGGAAACAGGTCATGACACTGCCGGGGGTCCCGGATTCGTCGGCGTAGTAGAGATGGTATGTTTGCGGGTCGTCGAAGTTGACGGTGCGCTTCACCAGGCGGAGGCCCAGAAAGCCCGAGTAGAAGTCGAGATTCCGCTGCGGGTCTCCCGCGATGGCGGACACATGGTGCAGGCCGAGAACCTGGCTCAACCGGCGCCGCGGCCTTTCCGCTGCCCGTTCGCCGGAGCACGCAGCCAGCGCAGGAATCCGGCCGCGTCGCCCCAGTCACCGTCGAATCGCTCGCCGTTCACGAAGAACGTGGGCGTCCCGTTCACGCCGCTCCGGACCCCGCTCATGAAATCGGCCTCGACCGCTGGTTCGAATGTGCCTGCGTCGAGGTCCGACGCAATCTCATCCTCATCCAGTCCGATCTCGCCGGCATAACGTACCAGGTCATCATCTTCCAGCGCGTCCTGGTGTTCGAACAACATGGAGTGCATCGGCCAGAACTCGCCCCGCGCTCCGGCGGCCTCCGCGGCTTCCGCGGCGTGTTCGGCATGAGGGTGCGACTCGCGCAGCGGGAAATTCCGGAACACGAACCGGAGGTCGGAGCCCAGCTGTTCCTGGAGCCACCGCACGACCGGATACGCCCGGCCGCAGTGCGGGCATTCGAAATCCCCGTATTCGACCAGGGTCACCGGAGCGTCGGCGGGGCCGGCGGTGTGGTCGTCGGCGCCCACCGGGTCAATCAACCGGGGACTCATGTCCGGGCGCCCTCGAGCGACGACAGTGCGTCGAGAATCCCGTCGGCGCCGGGGTTGGTTCCGATCGGCGAGAGATAACTCCAGCGGATGATCCCCTCGCCGTCCAGCACGAACAGCGCCCGTTCACAGATGCCGTCCTGTTGGCGGTACGCGCCGAAGCTGCGCGCGACTTTTCCCTTGGGCTCGAAGTCGCTCAGCAGCGGGAAATGGATGTTGCGCTGCCGGGCAAAGGCGGCATGGCACCAGACGCCGTCCACCGAGACGCCAAGCAGGCGGGCATCGTGCTTCTCGAACTCCGGAAGGATTTCGTTGTAGAGCGCCATCTGGTCGCCACAGACAGGGCTGAAGTCGGCGGGATAAAAGGCAAGGATCACCGGTCGGCCGCGCAGCTCCCTGAGCGTGATGGTCTCGTCAGGGCCGCTGGCAAGTTCGAAGTCAGGGGCCATGGAACCGGGTGCGAGTATCTGCAACGGGTCTGGTGCTTCGGGTCTCATCATGCGTCCCTCCATTCCGGCCGGCTCAACCTGTGCGGTGGATCCGCCGGACGTCTGCTCGGTGCCGGCCTGGCATCCTTCCGGAACGGAGGCATCCCGGTGGAAGCGCAGGCAATCGCATAATTAGGTTTGCCGACAGTGGGGCGCAAGGCGCGAGACGGACACCCAGCGGCCACCCGTTGTGCCGTGGCGACCTGATACATCAGTCGATCGGCTTGAGGTTGCTGACAATCTGCGCCCGGCGCGACTCCAGGAACGGCGCCAGCACGATCTTCTCTCCCAGTGTCTCGAGCTCTTCATCCACCCCGAAGCCCGGCCCCTCGGTCGCGATCTCGAACAGGATCCCGTTCGGTTCGCGGAAATAGAGACTCCGGAACCAGTAGCGATCCACCTTGCCGCTGTTGGCAATGCCGAGGGTATTGAGCCGGTCCGCCCACGCATCATAGTCCGCGTCGGGTGTGCGGAACGCGACGTGATGCACGCCGCCAGCGCCCTGCCGGGTGACCGGCATGTCAGGCTGCTCCGCCACGTGCACCTCGGCGCCGGCCCCGCCCGGGCCCATTTCGTAGACGTGAACCGTGTGTCCCGGGCGCTCCGGATGGGGGTATTCACGCGCCGGCCGCATGCCGAGCGCCTGGACGAGGAGCTGGTCTGTGGGGGAGAGGTCAGGCACGCTGAGCTGGATGGGGCCAAGGCCACGCACCTGGTGCGCGCGCGGCACTACACTCTTTTCCCAGGGGAAGGCGGCGCCGGCGCCACCATCATCGATCAAGGTGAGGCGCTGGCCCTCGGGGTCTTCGAAATCGAGCACCAGCCGTCCGTCACGCTCGGCTACCGGCCCGGCCGCGAGCCCTCGTTCGGCCAGGTGCTGCGTCCACCAGTCCAGTGCATCGGCACTTGCGACGCGCAGGTGGGTGCGGCTGATGGAGCGGGTTCCCCGCTGTTCGGGCGCCATGGGCCAATCAAAGAAGGTGAGATCAGTCCCTGGACTGCCCTTGGCATCAGCGTAGAAGAGGTGCCACGCGCTCACATCGTCCTGATTGACGCTGCGCTTGACCAGCCGCATGCCCAGCGTGCCGGTATAGAAGTGATGGTTGTCGCGAATCTGCGCGGAGATGGCGGTGACGTGATGGAGACCGCCGAGTTCGAGTGCCATGAGCCCTGCCCCGAAAAGGGATTTATCTTAGCACTAAGATATATGTCATTCTCAGGGCCCGCAAGGCTTCCGGTCATCAGCGCAGCCACCATGCGTACAGGGGCCCCACCATCGTGACGATCACAGGGTGAGCAGGCCGTACGCGTTCTCGATTACTCCATGAGGGCCCGCGCAGTGCTCGTGATCATCTCCGGGTCCCGGGATGTGTCATTGGAGTCACCTGATGCGTGGTTGGTGGGGTGGGCCACCACGCTCGAAAGTGCTCCCCTCCGGACACTGGATGCCACCCTGGCGGACACTTTGGCAGACGGGCAACACGGCCCCTGCTGCTGTCTGTGCGCTGGCCTGTAACATGTTTAATGGCAACGACATAGACAGGTACCAAAAAGCGACGGCACGATCAAAATCGTGCCGTCGCCGGTCTGAAAATTGCTCCTGAAATGGGCCTGAGAGGAGTTGAACCTCTGACCTCACGCTTATCAGGCGTGCGCTCTAACCAACTGAGCTACAGGCCCTGCAAGTCACTCTCCCACCTTCACCGAAAGCCGGCCGAGCGGGCCGGGAATATAAACACCGGAGTCCGCGAGTTGGTAGCGCCGGCACCGGACGCAGTTGCATCCGAACCACGCAGGAGCAGTCATGTCATCACTCATGCAATTCAAGCGGGCCGTCCGGACCGAGGCCAAGCTCAAGATTCTGCTGACCGGCGCCTCCGGATCGGGCAAGACCCTCGGTGCGCTTCGGCTGGCGGAGAGCCTGGCGCCCGGCAAGGTCGCCGTGATCGATTCGGAAAACAGCCGCTCCAGCTACTACGCGGACGGTATCGAATTCGACGTCCTCGCGCTGACGGACCACCATCCCGACGCCTACATCGCGGCCATGGAAGTGGCCGTCGAATCCGGGTACGAGGTCATCATCGTGGACAGTCTGTCCCACGCCTGGCAGGACGTGCTGGACCGGAAGACCGCCTATGACCGCGCCAACCCGCGTTCCAACAGCTACACCAACTGGAAACTGTTCGGCGCGGAGTGGGACAGCCTGGTCCGGGCCATTCTGGACATTCCGGCCCATGTGTTCGCCACGGCGCGGAGCAAACAGGCGTACGAGCAGGTCGATGTGGACGGCAAGAAGAAGGTCCTCAAGCTGGGGCTGCAGCCCGTGATCCGGGATGGCACCGAATACGAGTTTGCCCTGCATTTCGATCTGAACGAGGCCCACAAGGTGGACGTGAAGAAGGACAATACACGGAAGTTCGGTGATGCCAGCCAGCTCTGGGATCTCTGTGACGGGAGCATCGCGCGCCAGTTGCGCGAGTGGCTCGCCGGTGCGGAACCGGTTGCGCGGCCCACGCCGGCGACGGTGATGGCGATCGACGATGCCATCGCGTCGCTGCCAGACCCGCGCCGGGTGGAAGCCCGGCGGCGCTGGGCAGCCCGGCGTGATCGCGGGGTGACCGAAGAGGAAGCCCGGGAAATGCTGGCGCGGCTCCTGCATCCAGCAGAGCCCGGTGAGGCACGAGCACTCGCCAGCTGACCGGCGAGCAGAGCAGATCCGGACGCCCCGCCAGCACCTGGCGGGGCGTTCACGCGTCAGGACGGCAGACTACTCCTCCTCAGGCTCGTAGGGAGGATCCTCGTCCAGCTCCTCGTCCTCGTCTTCGTCCTCAAATTCGTCATCGTCGGCGTCTTCGTCTTCGTCTTCGTCGTCATCGAAGCCGAAGCCGTCATCCTCGAACTCATCCTCGTCATCGTCAAATCGACGACGCATCTCGAGCGCCTCCATTGACGTCTCCCAGGCCAGCATGATCTCCTCCACCACTCGTCGGTGTGTAGTCTCGCGTTCCGGGACTGCTCCCTAGGACGCATGTTCGACCCGGGCGGCTGCCCGGGCGGCCCTTCGGCGATCGACTGCCGCAAGCTGGCGCTTGCGCAGGCGGATGGACTGCGGTGTCACTTCGATCAGCTCGTCCTCCTCGATGTACTCCAGGGCGTATTCGAGCGTGATCTGCCGCGGCGGTTCGAGAATGACGTTGTCATCCGACGCGGTGGTCCGCATGTTGGTGAGTTTCTTCTCCTTGGCGACGTTGACGTCCATGTCGCCCGGCCGTGCACTCTCCCCCACCACCATGCCCTCGTAGACCAGGTCGCCAGGTGACACGAACATCTGCGCCCGTTCCTGGAGATTGCCCAGCGCAAAGGCCACCACTGCACCCTCGCGGTCGGCCACGAGCACGCCACGCTTCCGGCCGGAAAGCGGCCCCGCCCAGCCGCCGTACTCGAGGAACCGATGATGCAGGATTCCAGTGCCCCTGGTATCGGTCAAAAACTCCGAGCGGTAGCCAAAAAGCCCGCGGGCCGGCACCCGGAACGTCATGCGGACCATGCCCTGGCCGGGATTCCGCATCTCGGTCATCTCCGCCCGGCGCGATCCCAGTTTCTCCAGCACCGTACCCATGTGGTCCTCGGGCACGTCCACCATCAGCTCTTCGTACGGCTCCAGCCGTTCGCCGCTGGGTCCTTCGCGAGTGATGACCCGGGGCCGGGAGACCTGGAACTCGTAGCCCTCGCGGCGCATCGTCTCCATGAGAATGCCCAGGTGCAGTTCGCCCCGTCCGGCCACCGCATGGGTGTCAGGGCTGTCCGTCGGCTCGACCCTGAGCGCCACATTCCGCTCCAGCTCGCGATACAGGCGGTCCCGGAGCTGGCGGCTGGTGACGAACTTGCCCTCGCGCCCGGCGAAGGGGCTGTTGTTCACGATGAAGTCCACCGAAATGGTGGGCTCTTCCACCGCGATGCCGGCGAGGCGCTCCGGCTGCTCCACGGCGGTGAAGGTCTTGCCGATCTCGATGCCCTCGAAGCCGGCCATCGCGACGATGTCGCCGGCACCCGCTTCGTTCACCTCGACGCGGCTCAAGCCGTCGAAGGTGTAGAGCTTGGTGACGCGGCTCCGCTCGATGACCTCGTCGGCCACCAGGCCCGGCTCGCCCAGCGGCAGGAGGGCGATCGAATCGCCGACCTTGATGTGGCCGCGCTCGATCCGCCCGATGGCGATACGACCGAGGAAGCTGGAATGGTCCAGCGTCGAGACCAGCATCTGGAACGGACCGTCCGCGTCGCCCGTGGGCGCCGGTACGTGCTTGAGAATGGTATCAAAGAGCGGCACCAGGTCGGTGCCGGGATGATCCAGGTCGTAGGTGGCGGTGCCGTTGCGGCTTGATGTATACAGAAACGGCGCATCCAGCTGCTCGTGGGTGGCGTCCAGGTCGATGAACAGGCCCAGCACCTCGTGGTGAACCCGGAGCGGCTCCGCATCGGCACGGTCAATCTTGTTGATGGCCACGATCGGATGCAGGCCGAGCGCCAGCGCCTTCCGCGTCACGAAGCGGGTCTGGGGCATGGGGCCCTCGGCGGCGTCCACCAGGATCAGCACGCCGTCCACCATGCGAAGGATGCGCTCGACTTCGCCGCCGAAGTCCGCGTGACCGGGTGTGTCCACGATATTGATCTTGACGCCCGACCAGTGAACGGCGGTGTTCTTGGACAGGATCGTGATGCCCCGCTCGCGTTCCAGCGGGTTGGAATCCATGACACGCTCGGCCACCTGCTGGTTGGCACGGAAGGCACCAGCCTGTCGGAGCATCTGGTCCACCAGCGTGGTCTTGCCGTGGTCCACATGCGCGATAATGGCCAGATTACGAATGTTGTTCGACACTGCTCTCCACTCTGCGTTACGGCCCGATGTCCGGACCCTGAGCGGCGCATATATAGACAGGATGGGCGGGATGGGCAATGGGGGTTAGGGGTCAGGGATCAGGGGTCAGGGGCTAGGGCAAAAGGACGGAGCCATGTCTCTCAACCCTGACCCCTGACCCCTGACCCCTACCCGCAGTCCCCGTCCTCACACGGCGACTCCACCTCCAGCTGGACTGTCACGTGGCTGATCCCCAGGTCGGCCATGTGGCTCCGGATATGGCCGAGGACATCGGGGTGTGCGTCGAGATGAGGTACGACGGCGTGGCCGCTCATGGCCACGAGTCCGCTGCGCACGGTCCAGACATGCAGGTCGTGGACATCGGCGACCCCGGGGACCTCGCGCATCCGCTGCTGTACATCGCGCATCGAGATGCCCGGCGGGACCGCCTCCAGGAGCACATCCAGGCTTTCATGCAATAGCCGCCAGGCGCTGAGCAGGATCAGGATGGCCACGGCCACCGACAGGATCGGGTCGGCCGGCGTCCACCCGGTAAGCAGGATGATGACACCGGCCAGGACCGCCGCCCCGCTGCCGAGGAGGTCGCCCAGGATGTGGAGATAGGCGCCCCGGGTGTTCAGGCTATGGGTATGGGTGCGATGCAACATCCGGAGGGACACTGCGTTGACGGCCAGGCCCCCCAGTGCAACGGCCAGCATCAGCCCGCCCTCGACCGGCCGGGGCGCCCGCAGGCGCTGGAGCGCCTCCAGGATTACCCAGCCGGCGATGACAAACAGCGCCACGGCGTTGACCGCCGCCGCCAGAATCTCCCAGCGCCGGTATCCATAGGTCTTCCGGTCATCGGCCGGCCGCCGGCCGACGTACGCGGTCAGGAGCGACAGACTGAGCGCCGCCACGTCGGTAAGCATGTGGCCCGCGTCCGCCAGCAAGGCAAGCGAACCGGCCAGCCAGCCGCCCACCGCTTCCACGACCATGAAGATGGCGGTGAGCAGCAGTACCCAGCCCAGCCGGCGACCCGACTCGGCCTGGTGCGCATCCGGATGCCGGTGGGGATCCACGTGCCGCCCTTTCTCGCGATAAGATCGCCCGCTCATTACACTTGAGACCCATGGAAACAAACGCAGGTCCCGCCATAAGCACGGGACTGGGACTGCTGATGGTAGTGGTCCTGGTCCTCGCCAACGCCTTTTTCGTGGCCGCCGAGTTCGCGCTGGTCGGTTCACGTCGCAGCAGGCTGGACGAGCTGGCCAACGCCGGTGACCGCAAAGCTAGACTCGCGCGGCAGGCGGTTCAATCGCTCGACCGCTACATCTCCGCCACGCAGCTTGGCATCACACTCGCGTCACTGGGCCTGGGCTGGATGGGTGAGCCCGCCCTGGCTTCACTCATCAACGCCATGCTGGGCTGGCTGCCGGGCACAGTGGCGGTGGTGACCGCCCATGGCCTGGCTTCCATCATCGCCTTCGTCATCATCACGGTCCTGCACATCATCCTGGGCGAACTGGTGCCGAAGGCGGTGGCGTTGCTCTTCCCGGAAACGGTGAGCCGTTGGGTGGCCATGCCGCTCCTGGGCTTCAGCTGGGTCATGGCCGCGCCGATCGCGCTCCTCAACGGCACCGCCAACATGCTGCTGCACCTGATCGGCGTAACGGCACCAGGCGAGCACGAGCGGCTGCACTCGCCCGAAGAGCTGCGCCTGCTGGTGGAACAGAGCGAGGAGGGCGGCAGCCTGCTCAAGCAGGATGCCCGGCTGCTGGAGGGGGTCTTCGAGTTCAGCGAGAAGAGCGCGCAGGAGGTGATGACGCCGCGAACCCAGATCGCCGCCCTGGACCAGGACCTCACCATCGAGGAAGCGGCGGACGAAGTGGCCCGCCATGGGCGGTCACGCTACCCGGTGTTCACCGAGTCGCTGGACGAGATCGTGGGCATCGTCCATTCCAAGGATATTCTGGGCGCCCTGCGGCGCGAACCGGGCCTCAATGTGCGCTCGATCATGCGCGAGCCGATCTTCGTCCCCGGCACCCGGGAAGTGGAAGACGTCCTCACCGATATGAAGCGCCTCAAGAGCCACATGGCAGTAGTACTGGATGAGTATGGCGGCACCGCCGGCCTGGTGACGATGGAAGACCTGCTGGAGGAGATCGTCGGCGACATCTTCGACGAGCATGACACACCCGAAGTCGAACTGCAGGATGAGGGGGTCGCGCTGATTGACGGCTCGCTCTCGATCGGCGACTTCAACACCGAGCATGGCGCCGCCCTGGATGACACCGACTACACCACCATCGGCGGCTGGGTCTTCGGCGCGCTGGGCCGCCTTCCCAAGGCGGGCGACCGCGTTGCCGCCGGTGACCGGGTGCTGGAGGTCGCCGAGATGGATGGACGGCGGGTGCGGAGCGTGCGGCTGGTGAAGTAGGTCGTCACTCGACGGCCAACAGTCAACGGTCGACGGTCGACCGTTGACCCAGTGTCACCGCCATCTCCAGCGCCCGCCGCATGCTGGACGGGTTCGCCTGCCCGGTGCCGGCGATATCGAATGCGGTGCCGTGATCGGGCGAGGTCCGGGGAAAGGGCAGCCCCAAGGTCACATTCACCGCTTCGCCAAAGCTCGCCACCTTGATGGCCGTCATGCCGACGTCATGATACGGCGCCAGCACGGCATCGAACTCACCCCGGAGCGCCCGGACAAATACCGTGTCCGCCGGCAGCGGGCCGGCGGCACCGAGCTGCCGAGCGGCCGGCGCGAGGATTCGCCCGTCCTCATCCCCGAAGGCACCACCTTCGCCGGCGTGGGGATTGAGCGCGCAGACCGCCAGGCGCGGCTCGGCCACGCGGAACCAGCCCCGCAGCCCGGCGATCGTGAGACGGCCGGTCGTGACCACGCGTTCGGTGGTGAGCAGGGTGGGAACATCGCGCAGGGGGACATGGGTGGTGACCAGCACCACCCGCAGCCGTTCGGACGCCAGCATCATGGCCACGGGGACATCTCCCGCCAGGTGGGCGAGCCATTCGGTGTGGCCCGGCCAGGGGAAGCCAGCCAGGTGGAGCGCGCTCTTGTTGGCCGGCGCGGTGACGATCGCGTCCACCGTGCCCGCGACTGCGAGCTTTGCCGCGGCCTCGATGGCGTGCCCCGCGATGCGCCCCGCCCGCAGCGTTCGTGCGTGATCGGTGCTGTCACCGCTCCCCAGGCCCCACGTGCCGACGCTGACGCGCTCGGCCGCGGGCAGGCCCGATAGCTGGTCTTCCGCGCCAACCAGGACAATCTCGGCATCCAGCGGTGACCGCAGCGCCTGTTCAACGATCTCAGGCCCGATGCCCCGCGGATCACCGAGGGTAACAGCGAGCCGGACGGTCACGGCTCCCGGATGTCCACGTAGGTCGACTGGCGGAGGGGGTCGAGATAGCGTTGGGTGGCGAGGTTCTCGGCGAGCCGGCTGCGCAACTGCGTCCGCACGTCGTCGTAGGTGATTTCGCCGGCCGCCCGCCGGCGGGTGATGCGCAGGATCGCGAACTTGAGCCGGCCATCCGGGCCGGTGAGGTCAAACGGGCCGACCACGGCGCCCGAGTCCGACGCGGCGATCGCATCCTTGTACGCCGCGGGCAGCTGGTCGACTGGTACCTCGTCGGCCCGCTTCTCCTCCGCCTCGTCGTGATACTGCGCCTGCAGTGAATCGAAGGAGGCGCCCTGCCCGAGTGAAGCCGCGACCCGGGCGGCCAGTGCACGCGCGCTGTCCACATTTTCCGGTGTGGTCACCGGAATGATCAGGATATGGCGGGCATGAATGGAGGTCGGCTCGGTCCGCTCGAGCTGAATGACGTGAACGCCGAACCCGGTCTCGACCGGGTTGGAGATCATGCCGGGCCGGAGGCTCAATGCCGCCGCCTCGAACTTGCGGTCCAGCGTCCCGCGCCGGGTCCAGCCCAGATCGCCGCCCTGGTCCTTGCTGCCGGGGTCCTGGGAGAACCGCTTGGCCGCGGTGGCAAAATCGCCCCCGGCCCTGAGGCTCCGGGCGATCGAGTCGGCCAGCTGAAATGCCCGTGCTCGCGCGGAGTCCGAGGGCCTGGGCGCGATCACGATCTGCTCAAATCCCACCGTCGCGGGCCGCTCGCCGAGCTGCGCCTTGCCTTGCTCGAAGGCGTCCTGCATTTCCGCTTCGGTCGGGTTCACCGGCTTGAGCTTCTTGGTCTCCCGCAGCCGCGAGAGGAGTCCTTCCCGCAACAGGGTGCGGCGCTGGGTGTCCGAGAGGTAGCGGCGATACTCATCGACCGTGGCAAACCCCGACTGCTTCAGCTCACGCTGGAAATCCACCTCCGAGGTGAACTGGCTCCGCACCCGCTTGTAGTTCTGATTGACCGCATCGGTAACGTCCTGGTCACTCACCTTGACCGCGGTGTCACGCTTGGCGGCCTGGACCAGCAGCTCTTCATTCACCAGCTGGTTGAGAACATCCGTGCGCAAGCGCGCCGAGTCGGCCGCCGTCGCAAGGTGGGCGCCCTGCGCCTGGGCGAGCGTCGTGAAGAATTGCTCCTGCACCTGCGACGCGAGAATCGGCTCGTTGCCCACGACGGCGACGATCCGGTCCACGGTGAACGCGGTATCACTCCGGAGCGCATAGCCTGTGGAATCCTGCGCCAGGAGCGGTGGGGCAGACATGGCAACAACGACTGCCCCCACCACTGCCGCGCGGGTGAACCAGCTGAAGGTCATCCGGGTCTGTACTCCTGTAATTGGTCCTGGGTCGTGAGTCGTGGGCCTTCACGGCTCATGTCCCGGGACTCACTGGCTGTCCGCACCCGCCGACGGCGTCGGTGCGGGACCGGGTGCTGGCCGGAGGCCAGGGGGCTGAACGTTGGCCGACTGCGCCGAGTCCGCGGTCGACTCCTGGGCCTTTTGCCGCTGGGCCAGCTCCAGACCGCGCTGGATCCCGCCCTGGTTGACCTCATGCTTGATCCGGTCACGCAGCACGTCGCCCAGCGTGGCCGGCAGCCGCCGCGCCCGCACCTTGCCGGTGACGATCTCGTCGAAATAGGTCTTGAGCTTGAGCGCTGCGATCTGTTGACGCTGTGACTTCGCGACCGACGAATCCGAGACGTCGGACCCAAGACCCATCTCGCCCTTCAGCGAATCCACCTGTGCCTGGTACTGCTGCTGGAGGCCGGCCCACTCTACCGGCGTCGGGCCGATGCGGGCGCTATCCGCTTCCTGCAGGAGCATCTCGTTCTGCGATACCACCCGGGCGTAGTGGGTGAGTTGCGAGTCAGCCATCTGGGCAATCTGCATGCTGGATCCCGGCGGCAGCTGGGCAATCCAGCGGAGCAGCCTGCCCACCGTCAGCGTGCCGCCGCTCCAGCTGGCCAGACGCTCCGTGGAGCCGCGGGAGCCTTCCATATCATCGAGCGCCTCGCGCATCCGGCCAGGCGCGTCGCCGCTGATCTTCAGGTTCCAGCGTTGCGCCAGGCTGTCGAAGTAGACCGAGTCCACCCGGGACACGATCACCTGTTCCGCTGATTCACGGAACCTGCTCCGGGCGTCCTCGAGGGTGGGCCGACGGATCACGTGATAGCCATATGGCGTCTGGACGACGCCGCTGACCTCGCCCGGCTTGAGCGTCCAGCCGGCGCTGTCAAATGCCGTAATGAATCCACCCCGGGGCCTCGGCGGCAGATATCCGCTATCCGCGGCGCTGCCCGGATCCTGCGACAGCTTGGCCGCGAGCGCGCCGAAGTTGCCACCCCGCTTGACCTGCGCCAGTGCGTCCTCGGCCTTCTTTCTGGCGGCTGCATGCTCTTCGGGAGTGGCGGTCTGCGCCACGGTGAAGAGGATGTGCTGAAACACCCGGAGCGGCCCGGTTGTGAAGATGCTGTCCAGGCCGGCATCTGTCAGGTTGAGGCGCCGAGCCACGACCGAGTCATGCCAACGCTCCGCCTTGATGCCGGCGATGGCCGGCCAGAGCGCCTCGGCGATCGCCAGGGAATCGTCAGGCAGCCTGTGGTCCGCCACCGCTTCGGCAAACAGCGCGTAATCCAGCCACAGCCCGGTGACGAATTCGGCCGCTTCACTGTTGAGCCGTACCCCCTTGGGCCCGTTCAGAATTTCGGCCAGGCGCTCCGGTGAGAGCGTGAGTGATCCCGCCGTGGCGGCTTCATCGGCGTGGGCCTTGAACAGATCCTTGAGACCCGAGCACCCGGTGAGGGCCAGAACGGCGACCACCAACATCAGACGGCGCATGCCTGCTCCATGGTGAAAAAGTCGGCCCGGCAGTCAGCTCGACTGGCCGGGAGCTTCCGCGTGACCCGCCACGACCCGCAGAGCGCGGACGAGCGCGGGAGTGAGTGACTCTCCGCCCAGGCGCTGAATCCGGAGCGAAAGAGGGACGGTGCGACGGACATCGGCCGCCAACTGGACATCGTCGAGCGCGGCGGACAGCGCGGCGAGGCGTGGGACGGCGCCTTCACGAAAGGTGAGCCGGGCTTCGTCTCCCCGGAAGGTCACGTGCTGGAGTCCCAGTACGGCGCCCAGCCTGCGCAGGCGGCTGAGATGCAGCAGCGACGCCACCGGCTCCGGCAGTGGCCCGAAGCGTTCCCGGAGTTCGGCGCCAAGCATGTCAATTTCACCAGACGTCTTCGCCCGCGCCAGTCGGCGGTAGATATCGAGCTTGACCTCGTCGTCCGCCACATAGTCGTCCGGCAGGTGGGCGGCAACATCCAGCACCACATCGGGCGGTGCCGGCGCCACCTCGCCCCGCCCGCGCAGCGCCCGCACGGTCTCTTCCATCCACCGCATGTAGAGGTCGAACCCGACGGCGTGCGCATGCCCCGACTGCTCCGCGCCCAGCAGGTTGCCGGCGCCCCGGATTTCCAGGTCCTTGAGCGCGATCCGGTAGCCGGCGCCCAGATCGCTATGGTGCTCCAGCACCTTGAGCCGTTCTTCGGCATCGCGGTCCATCGTGTCCGGAACCAGCAGGTAACAGTAGGCACGCCGGTGGCTTCGGCCCACCCGGCCGCGCAACTGGTAGAGCTGCGCCAGCCCGAAGCGATGCGCGTCGTGCACGATCATCGTGTTGGCATTGGGGACATCGAGCCCCGACTCCACGATCATCGTGGTCACCAGGATGTCCACTTCGCCCGCCACGAATTTCCGCATGACCGCCTCGAGTTCGTCCGCGGCAAGCTGGCCATGCGCCACTCCGACCCGCGCCCGCGGCGCCAGGTGCCGAACCCGCTCGGCCACCGTGTCGATCGTCTCGATCCGGTTGTGGACGAAGAAGACCTGGCCCCCGCGATCCACTTCCCGCGCGATCGCTTCTTCGAGGAGAGCGTCATCCCACGGCTCGACGAACGTCAGCACCGGCGAGCGATCCCTCGGCGCTGTTTCGATGAGCGACAGGTCCCGGAGCCCGGCAAGGCTCAAGTGAAGGGTGCGAGGGATCGGAGTGGCGGTCAGGGTGAGTACGTCCACCGCCAGGCGAAGGGCTTTCAGCCGCTCCTTATGGCGCACTCCAAAGCGGTGTTCCTCGTCCACCACCAGCAACCCCAGGTCGTGGAACTTCACGTCCCGGGACAACAACCGGTGGGTGCCGATGACGATGTCCACCGTGCCCTTCTCCAGCCGGGCAAGAACGTCCCTCTGCTCCCTGGCTGTCCGGAAGCGCGAGAGGACCTCCACCGTGATGGGGTAGTCCGCCAGCCGTTCGGCGAAGGTCCGCCCGTGCTGTTCGGCAAGAATGGTGGTGGGCACCAGTACCGCCGCCTGCTTGCCGCCCTGGACTGCCTTGAATGCCGCCCGGACCGCCACTTCCGTCTTGCCGTAGCCGACGTCGCCCACCAGCAGACGGTCCATGGGCAACGGGCGCTCCATGTCGCGCTTGATATCCTCCGTGGCCTTGCGCTGGTCGCGCGTGTCCTCGTACAGGAAGCTCGATTCCAGCTCGCGCTGCCATCGCGTGTCCGGCGGAAAGGCAAAGCCGGCCGCCACCTTGCGGCGCGCATAGAGCTCCAGCAGTTCCGCCGCCATCTTGCGGATCGCCTGGTGCGCCCGATCCCGGACCCGCGCCCAGGTGGTACCGCCGAGCCGGTGCACCTTGGGCGGCGGCCGGTCACCGTCTTCTCCCGCCGCGCGATAGCGTTCCAGCTGGTCCAGCCGGTAGAGCGGGACATTGAGCCGGGAGCCACCCTCATACTCGAGAATGGCCACTTCCAGCGTGGCGGCACCCACCGTGATCGTTTCTATGCCGCGATAGACGCCGATCCCGTGCTCCAGGTGGACGACATAGTCGCCTTCCGCAAGCGTGCCGGTGGCCATGGATGGCGCGGCGGTACGATACCGGCGGGTCCGCCGCACCCGTCGCGCCCGGCGGAAGATTTCGTGATCGGTGAGGACCCGCAGGCGCGGCAGGACGAAACCGCCATCCAGCGCGCCGACCGCGAGCGCCGCATGGGCGCCGCGCTCGTCCAGCAGCTCTTCCAGGCGATCCCGCTGTCCTTCGTTGTCGCAGAGGCATCTCGGCGCTCATCACCAGCTGCGCAAACCCCTGTATCCGGTCCCGCCACCCTTCGGGCGACTCGAAGACTTCCTGGCGGGCGGGGACGTCATCACCGCGCCGTCGCGCGACATCCAGGTGACGCCCGGCTTCTTCCCACGCACGCCGGGCCTCATCCGCGACGGGACCCTCCGCCTCGACCGCCAGCAGCGTATCGGGCGGGAGCAGCTCGAGGAGGCCCCGCCGCTGGCTGGTGCCCGGCTGCGGCTGGTTCACGTCACCCGGCGGGGACCGGAGTGGCAGGATGACCATCCGGTCCTGCTCTGCACCGGAACGCTGCGTGGTGAGGTCGAAGCCGCGTAGCGAGGAGATTTCGTCGCCCCACCATTCGAGACGCGCGGGAACCGACATGCCGAATCCATAGACGTCGAGTATGCCACCACGCACGCTGAACTGGCCGACCTCGGTGACAGTGGAAACCCGCTCGTACCCCATCTCGTCCAGCCGGGCCGCCAGCACGCCGGGAGGCATGGTGTCGCCGGTTGCGAGATCCAGCCGCAGCCGGGCGATGGCGTCGGGCACCAGGGTGCGCTCAAGCGTCGCCCGCACCGTGGTGACCAGCAGCCGGAGACGCCCGCCCAGGAGCGCCTCCAGCGTTTCGGCGCGCTCACCGGCGATCTCCAGGTGCGCCTCATCCTCACCCAGCGATTCACGCTGGGGATACAGGGCCGCTGGCTCATGCGAGAGCAGGCTCAGGTCGGCAAGCCATCGCTCGGCGTCCGCCGGGGTCGGCGCGATGACCGCGAAGGTGCGCGCCGCGTCGTGCGCGACCAGCCACGCCAGGAGCGCGGCAGGCGACGAGCCGGGCATGCCGCCGAGCGTGAGCCGGCCGCCGCGTGCGGGGAGGCGCTCCAGTACGTCCGCGGCGCCAGGTGAACGTCCAACTGCTTCGAGAATACGGTCGAGCGTCATGGCTTCTTTCTTCTGGTGCTCGCCAGGAGCACTTCACCAAGGCCGGCAGCCAGCGCGAGCCAGAGCAATGGTCCACGGAGGTCCGCGCGCGCGGCCGACGAGAACGCGGTGCCGCCTGCTGTCTCCAGCGGGAACACGCGCGCGCCCGGCCAGAGGCGGGCAACGTCGCTGTCGTCCGCGCGCCGCAGCCGGGATTCGCGCGGGTCCACGTTGGCCACCAGCGCGCCGACGGTATCACGGTCGGACAACAGGAAATAGATGCCGAGGTCCGATGGGGTGAAAAAATCGCCACCGTCCACTTTCCACGCCTGCGAGCCGCGGCGCACTTCGGTCACCCGATCAGGAAGCGCGGACGGCGCACCGGCCGCTCCGTCAACCACGGCGGTCTCCCCGCGAACCGTCCGGTTGAGCAAGCGATCCATGAAAGGCATGAAGTCGGCGGAGAGCGGCAGGTCGGTCCATTGGGGATCCATGCGACTGCCGAGCAGCACGACTCCACCCGAGCGCACCACCCACGGCTGGCCGCCGGCGGTAGCAATCACACCGGTCCGCCCGCTGGCGGAGGTCACGAGCGTGTAGCGCCGGTTGATCCGGTGCGTGCCCACCAGCCCGCCGCTGTCCGATACGCTGGCGTCGAGTCGCAATTCGCCGAATCGCCAGGCGCTGCCGCGACGCTCGAGCGCCCGATTGAGCGCACCCAGCGCCGCTGGATCACTCGGCGGCATCACGATGGACTGGCCATCACCGAGGGCGCCGAGCGTGATCTCGCTCCCGGCGACGATGCGATGGTTCTGCTCCAGCACCTCGCACGCGGCGGCGAGGTAGCGATCCGACCGATCGCACCGCACCGAGGCCACCGGCGCCACTCGCACCAGAGTTTCCCGGTGATCGTCCAGCCGGAACTCGTCGGGCGCCAGGTCGGCCACGGCGGTGTACCATCCATCCGCCGGCGACGGGATCGGGAGACTCACACTGTCACCCGGCCGGGCCAGCGCCTCGCGAGCGGGCCGGCCGCTGAGCCGGGCGCTCACCGAAACGGGCGCCGGAACATCACCAGCAACGGCGATCACCAGGCGGCCACCGTCGCGGGTCCACGGTTGGGGTCCGGCGTCCAGAGTGGCGATTCCCCGATTGGCCGGCGCGTCGCCATCCGGCCGACCGACGATGACGGGTGCGTGCATCCGGGCCGCCGTGAGCGCGCTGGCCTGCATGTCGGACAGCACCAGAATTTCACCCGGCCGCTGGTCGCCCCGGAGCACCTCGTTGGCCAGCGAGACCGCGGAGCCAAGGTCGAGCCGCCCGGGCAGCACCGTGACGCTGTCCAGCAGCGCACCCAGCTGGTGTGCATCGCCCCGCCGCGGCCGGCCATCAGCGAGCATCAACCAGAGCCCGTCATCCGGTGTTGCACGGGAAAGCGCCGCATGAGCCGCACGCGCCAGGGAGGCGAGCCGCGGAGTGCCGCCCGTGACCGCACCGCTGCTGGCACTGTTGTCGAGGATGAGGACCAGCGCGCCCGGAGCGTGGCCGGAGACGTTCGCGAGCGGCATGGTCGGCGCGGCGGCAGCCAGGACGAGCGCCAGAATGAGGAGCGTGCGGAGGAGGAGCAGGAGCCAGTGCTGCAGCCGGAAGCGGCGCTGATGTTCCGCCGTGGCCGCCCGAAGGTAGCGTACCGCCGGGAAACTGACGGTCGGCGGTTCCCGGCGGGCCAGCAGGTGCAGCAGGAGCGGGAGCGCCGCCGCCGGCAGCGCGAGAAGCATCCAGGGGTGCAGAAATCCGATCATGAAGGACGGCGCGGCATGGCGAGCGCCTCGCGCAGCGCGTCACCGAATGGCCGATTGGTCACTATCTGGTGATACCCGATGCCGAACTGGCGACAGGCCGCATGCCAGCCCCGGGTCACGTGCTGGATGGTGTCGGCGTAGGCATCGGCCCAATCCGCCGGACGGAGAATGACCGACTCCCGCGATTCCGGATCCTCGAAGCGGGCCTCGGCTGGCCCGGAGAGTATCGTTTCGGCCGGATCCATGGTGTGCAGCACCAGCACCTGATGGCCGCGGTGCCGCAGGTGCCGGAGCGCGGTCATCGCCACGTCGCGCTCCAGCAGCAGGTCGGAGATCAAGATGACCAGGCCGCGCCGCCGCAGGAAATCCATGACCCGTCGCAGCGCCGGTTCCGCAGCGGTCCCCTGCCCTGCCTCGAGGCTCCCGAGGACACCGACGAGCTGGTGCCAGTGGGTCATCCGCGATCGCGGCGGCACCACATGCCGGACGTCATCATCGAACACGACAAGGCCGGCCGCGTCACGCTGGCGCAGCAGCAGCAGGCTGAGCGCGGCGGCCAGGCGGCTGGCATAATCCAGCTTCGGCAATGTGGTGGTCGGGTCCCCGGTCCAGGCCATGGAACGGGACGCATCCAGGACGATCATGGCGCGGAGGTTGGTCTCTTCTTCATACTGCTTGACGTACAGTCGGTCATTCCGGCCCAGGATCTTCCAGTCCACGTACCGGAGCTCGTCACCCGGCTGGTACATCCTGTGCTCCGCAAACTCGACCGAAAACCCGCGCCGGGGAGACTGATGCAACCCGGCCAGGAACCCCTCGACGACGCCGCGAGTGGTCAGTTCGATGCCACCCAGACGGGCCACGTCCCAGGGATCGAGGAGGTCGGGACGGCGACGCGGTGCGGCGGATGAGTTTACCATCAGGGGCCGCAACGTATCGGTGGTAGCTTCGGGAAGTCAACGCGGCGCCGGAACGTCCCCCGCGGCGGACGGCCGAGGGCAGCCCCGGCCTTCCGTCGGCCGCTAAGCCGCTCGCCGGCAGCCGCTTGGGGCGCCAGGCGCCGATGGCATGGCCTCTGCACAACTAAATTGGTCTGTGCTACGACCTATCAGAGAGAGAGGTTTCCTTGGTGCGCATTTCGGCGATGGCCGCCGCGGCAGTGCTCATCTTTGCGGCACCGGACCTGGCAACCGCGCAGCAGCCCGCCAAGCGTGGCCAGCACGAGCAACCTGCTCCGCGCCAGCCAGCTCCAGCGGCACAGCAGCCGCAGAGCCGGGCAGAGCCGAGGCGGGAGGCTCCGCCTCCCAAGGCAACACGCCAGGAGCCCAACCGGGTGGCACCTGCCGAGCGCCCGGCGCCCAGGAGCACCGGTGAGCCCGAGCTCAAGCGTCGGAAACCGGAGAGCATGAGTCGCCGCTGAAACCGGTCTTCAGGCCGCTCCGTAACATTTCACGGGGCGGCCTTCCTGCAACGCCCACCGGGACAAAGCCACACCCGGACCATCCCCGTTTCTCCGAGGGACCATGCGCAGCCTGTACCTGACCGGATTGCTGGCCACGTTCACGGCCACGTCGGTTTCTGCCCAGCTTGCAGCCGGGCGCACCCAGCCCCTGTCGCCCGCCGCAGAGCTTGGCGCATCAACGATCACCGAGGCCGACGTTTCGCGCCGGATCCACGTCATTGCGCATGACTCCATGATGGGCCGCGATA